>Ga0255051_10000403_pt1 | contig 16032 bp, 18 predicted proteins | sample JV7_2_9_MG_FD_181719 | JGI IMG/M metagenome (GOLD analysis project Ga0255051, IMG submission 181719) | Seawater microbial communities from Jervis Inlet, British Columbia, Canada - JV7_2_9 | ecosystem: Environmental > Aquatic > Marine > Inlet | place: Canada: British Columbia | collected 2016-10-06
TAGATGTTTTAACATTAAAGTATAATATTGAAAATTATGGGGAAGCTTACGAAGATGGTATTGGAGAGGTAGAGTTTATTTTTGTTCCAGACGGGCAAAAAGTAACTAGGGATTATACAATAAAAAAAGCAAATTATATTTCTGTCGAAGTAGAAGAGTATTATGATACTTGTGAGATTCAAATTATTGGAGGAGTTGAGAAAGAGATTTGCGAAAGAACAATAACAGGAAGTCATATAGAAGAAAGGATCGAAAGTTGGACACCTTTGGAAGACAATACCATTCCCGCCGGATCAATAACTTTGGGTTTATTTAGTGAAGTTAGGAGAGGCGATTATATTGATGGAGTTATTACTTTATTCGGAAAAAAAATAACTAGACACGCTTCTTGGACAGCCGATCTGAATGATGAAATAATTGCATATTTTAAATTAAATGAAACCTCTGGAGATATGTTTGATTCTACTCCCAATCTGAACAATTTCACAATCGCTGGGAGTGGGCTTACTAGACCGGGATCAAGTGCTGTTATAGGTAATTCTTACCAATATGGCGGATCAGCTTGGACTTATGCTAATAATGGGACTCACCCTTGTAAAGATAATTCTTGCACCATTGCGGGATGGATTAGTTTTAGTGGAACGAGTAACAGAAATCTTTATGCAGAAAGTGCTGGATCATTATCTAATTCAATGAGTTTGGGAACGAATTCTCCTTCGGGAAAAGTTTATATTCAACATAGAGATCCTTGTTGTGATTCATTAAGTTCGGCAACCTCTGTAAATGATGGATCTTATCACCATTTTGCTTATGTTGGAAATACTTCATCAAGATTAATTTATATTGATGGAAGTCTGGATGCTTCAGACACAAATGTTCAATCTCTTTCTTACGGAGGATCTGGACAATATTTTGGAACTAGGCCAGATCCTGGAAATGATTTATTTAATGGTTTAATGGATGAATATGGAATCTGGGATAAACCTTTAAGTTCGGCACAAATTACACAGCTTTATAATAGTGGATCGGGAATTACCTATAAATCAAGTTTTGATAATAGCCCCACACTTACTTTAAACGCTCCGCCGAATAATACTCTTTCCAATCTAGATCCAACACAAATCACTTTCGATATTTCGGTTTTGGATGATTTGGGTATTGTTAATTCTTCCATTTATATTGATGGAATATTAAATACTACTACTGCGGGAGGTTTAGAACTTTCCATTAACTATACTGAACATCTTAACATTTCAGGTGAGGGGCTTCACTTTTGGTATGCGGATGCTTGGGATTCTGCAGCATTTAATACTTCGTCAGATCAAAGGACGATTTTAATAGACACAACTGCCCCAAGTGTGAATATAACTGCTCCCGTAAATGCAACCCAATTTATCACCCTAGATCCTACTCTTTCAACCGATATTAATGTTTCAATTTCGGATAATACAGGATTCTCTAATTGTTGGTATGTGAATGCTTCTGGAGAAACTCCGATAACTTGCGGAAATAATATCTCTCAGGCATTTCCTAAAGGATGGAATATTTACACTTACCACGTTAATGATACTGTGGGGAATGTTGTTAGTGATACAATTAGTTTTAATGTGGATCAAGTTCTTTCCACATTTAATGCGAATGGAACGGAGGGATCAAACTCTCGTTTCGAGTTGAATGTTTCAAATACACCTTCTTCAGTATCTTCAGCAACTTTAACTTACGATAGCACAGAATATTCAGCAACAATATTAAATATTATAGGAAATAATTATTCTTTCTTCACGACTATTGCCCTGCCCGTAGTTGCAACAGACACGGTAAAAGATTTTCATTGGAATTGGACATTAAGTGATTCAAGTGTTTATGGAACTCCAACACAACAGCAAACTGTTTTAAACGTTAATGTTGGAACGACCTGCTCAAGTGCGATTCCTATTTTGAATTATACTTTATACGATGAAGGAAGTCAATCGTTAATTAGTAGTGATTTCACAATTTCAAATGCTAGTATCGAGGTGGATTTAACTTTAAGCACTTACGGAACGACAAACGTAATCGAAACCTTTAACGGAACATTCCAATCTAATAATGTAAGCGTTTGCATTACTCCGTTGGGCATTTTAGATAGTGGAGAATTTAGAATGGATAGTATTGCCAAGTATTCTTCATTCGATAGAGTAACTGAATATAATAATATTCAGAACTTTAGATTGAATTCGAGCAATACAGAAGAAACAAGGAATTTATTAGATCTTCTAATAATAGATTCTCAAGAGTTTGTGATTACCTATAAAGATGAGAATTTAATTCCTGTAGATGAAGCTTTGATCGATATTCAGAGATATTATGTTGGAGAAAATAGACATTTAACAGTTGAAAAACCTAAAACAGATATTACGGGAACTGCTGTTGTCCATTTAGTTTTAACTGAGGTCTTGTATAATGTTGTAGTAACCAAAGAGGGAAATATTTTAGCTACTTTCCAAGACATTCCCGCAGTTTGTCAAGATGTATCCACAGGGAGTTGCACTATTCCATTAAATGCCTTGACGAGTTCATTAACTCCAGACGACTATTCAAATGCGGGAGGAATAAATTATCATTTCCAAGTTGATAAAGATACGAGAGATGTTAAAGTTCTTTTCAATGCTTTATCTGGCAGTAAAACAATTTCAGTTAATATTACTAAATTCGATCAATGGGGAAATACTACTGCTTGTAGTAATTCATTAACTTCGACCTCTGGAACTTTAACTTGTAATGTTCCGACCAGCTACGGAAACACTTCTTATTTAGCCAGAGTTTATTCGGATGATTTGTTTGTTGGACAGGCATTAATTAATTTGGAACAGGATTCCATAGAGGTATTTGGATACACAGGAATTATTTTTGTAATTATAATGTTTGCAACAATTCCTTTAATGTTTATTAGTTCTCCGATGGGATTGCTTTTCGGGGGAATGATCTCGATTATTATGGCAGTATTATTGAATTTATTCAATGGCGGAATTTTAGGAAAGAACGCAACAATTATCTATTTAATAATAGCTTCAATTATTTTAATATGGCGAATCGCTAAGGAGGAAAGGTTATGAGTTCCGCAAAAGGTTTGTTTATTACATATACTTTGATCGGTTTATTTGCTGTAATTTTCTTAACTTTTGCCTCACAAGTTCAAGAAGAACACGGAGTGAGTGATTCAATTAGACAGGATGTTTCTTTAAATAGAACTTTCAATCAGTTAGAATCTAATTTAAGCTCATTTGAAAAAACCGCAGGGGCTTCTAAAAATGGAACACTTAATCAAAAAGGATTAACTCCAAGTTTTGGGCAGTTAATCCTAGATGGAATATTTCAAAGTGCAACCACCATAACAAATATGGTGAGTTTAACTTATAATGTAGTGATAGTCCAGACCGCTGGATTTATCGGAATTCCCGACATAGTAATTTCATTATTAACTGCAATTATCACAATTTTATTTATTTTAGCAGTATGGAGGTTAATCAGAACAGGAACTTAATGGTATATCCGACTTTAGATCAAAGGAACACAAGTGAAGGAATTCAAGTATTATTTAGCTATGCGAATGACGTCACAGATGGTTTAATGATTAAAATGGTTTTAGTTTCTTTTTTCCTTGTCGTTACGTTTGCCAGTTATTATTCGGTGAAAAGAACGAGCAATAAAGACGATATGCCCGTCTCTGTTGCTGTTGGAAGTTTCTTAACTTCAATCCTCGCAATATTATTCAGTTTAATACCCGGTATGATAAGTAGGCCAACATTAATTATCACAATTAACATAACTATAATGTGTGTTGCGTGGTTATTTGTAAATAGAAGTAGATGATTACAATGCTAACACGATTTTAAATATAATTAACTGCTATTTACAAAACATATTAAAAATGAAAGGGGGAGAAATATATTATGAAATTAAAAAAAATTATGAGTAAAAAGGGGCAACTAGGTTTAGATGTTGCAAAATCCTTTGTTATGGCTCTATTTACATTATCTGTGATTGCTTTTGGATTGCTGATTGCTATGAATAGCTTGAACGCAAGTACTGCTGGAACTGCTGATACAGCTTCCGTTTTGGCTAATGTAAGCGCTGGAACAACTTCTCTATTTTCAAATGCGGGAACTTGGTTCTCTTTAGTTGCAGTAGTCGTGATAATCTTGATTATCTCTGTTGTGATTATGTCTGTAAATAGATTCGGAGCAACTTCTGGTTAAACACAAAATCGCTTAAACGCAAAATTTTTTTAAAGGGGCAATTTGCCCCTTTTATATTATAAAAAACAAGGAGGTAAAAAAAAATGGTAATAAAACACACAACAAGAGGACGGAAACAAGATCGAGCAAAGAGAAGCACAGAATCCTGGGAAAGGGGAAGAGGTGCAAGAAGAATCGGTAATCCTAGATATAAACCTGTTAATCGAAAAGGTAGAAAAGTTTATATTTTAAGAAGTGCTACAAGATAAGGATAAAGAATAAAATGTTAAGAAAAATAACAATGAAGGAAAGAGATTGGAAAGACAGGGAGTTTTTTCATAAAAAAGGACTTAAAAAAAGTTTATCTAGAACAGGTTATGATGCTTTTAGAGTTTCACCAAGAACTACTGTTAAATTTGGAAAGAAGTATAAGAAAATATATGGGGCAACAGTAGAACCAGATTATACCAGACCATTAGGTAAAAAAAATAAATTTGGTTATCCAACTACTCACGCACCCAAAGTTAAATGGTCTCCACACGGATATACTCACGCATCTGTTAAGGGTGGAACTAGAACCCTTCAAGATTTAAGATACTATCCAATAGATTTAAGAGAGGCTAAATATAAATTAATGCTTAAAAAAAGAAAGGCAAGGAAAAAATAAATTCATATTCAAGTAGGGGAAAGTAATGGTGTATTTCATCTATCTAAACAATATCACCTCTTTTTTTTCAGCTTTCCCCTCTTGTTACTTTTTGACACCTTTTTGATACCTTTTTTGATACCTTCTTTAATATATAATCTATATACTCACCCACAATATTTAGAAACCATTGATTGGTTTTTTTATATACTTTATATATAAATTCTTCTTCTTCTTCTTCTTCTTCTTCTTCCAGATTATTAACATAGCATATATACAAAAGATTTAAATAGTAGTTATGATTAAGAAAGATAGAAAAAAAGTGGTAATACTAATGGAAAAAAATAAAATGGAAACTAAAGTAAATCAACAAAAAGATCAATTTAACCAACTATGTGTGATGGAAGGTGCATTATTCCCAGAAGGATTAAAAGAAGAAGAAGAAGAGGGTATAAAGGAATTTCATCAATTTTTCAAAGATAAATTTAATGTAAGAGTTAAATTTGAAAATCAAATTAAAACATTACCCAATATGAAAGATGGAAAACCTGTTCCAGAAACTGGAGGTAGAAGTGATTTATTTTTCTATATCCACGATGATGATATACATAAATTTGCAAAACCAAGATCGGAAATGGGCATTAGATGGTGGGAGGATGTTTTAGCTAATGGAAATGGAAAATTATATGATAATGACGTGCTAGAAGCATATCCTTACTTGTGGGGAAAAAATGGGGGGAATGATCTCGATTATTATGGCTATAAGTTCTTAACGAATCATATCAGTTATTTAAAGAGAAAAATTAAAAATACAGCAAATGGAAACTAAAGTAAAATTAGGTCATCCAAGTCATAGAAAGGGTTTATCCACAGAAGAAGAGTATGGTTTAAAAAAAGCCCAAGAAATAAAAAATAAATGGCGGGTTAAAATGATTGGAAAAGAACCATGGAATAAAGGTCTGAAGTTGAAACCTCGATCAGATGAATGGAAGAAAATGATGAGTGAAAAGATGAGGGGAGAAAATCATCCCATGTATGGTAAAAAACACACACCCGAAACGATAAAAAAAATAAAATTGGGGAGAAAAAATAAAGTAGAAAAGCCACACACAGAAAAAACAAAGAGAAAAATAAGCAGTTCTCTTATAGGGCATAAAGTTTCAAAAATTACAAGATTGAAGATTAAGAAAACGAAATTAAGGAGGAAAAAATAAAATGGAAACTAATGATATTTTAAGAAGAAGAAAAGCCAGACCTATGGTAAGAACTTCTGTTGAATTAACTCCTGAATTTTATAATTTATGTGTTACTAATCATATAAGATTTGTGGATGCGATGAGAACAGGCGTTTCAGTTCTTCTGGCAGAAAGTGGAGTTCAAGAATATGATAACAGACTAAATGTTTATCGACAGATGAGATCATATCAAGAAAAATTAGAAAGTGCTTTAAAACGTTTAGAAGAATTAGAACAAGGCAAAAATATAAAGGAGGTTAAAGTAGATCCAAAAGGAATCGACATTAAAAAGTCAGATCCATTCTTAGAGGAAGTGGATAAAGAATTGGATAATTTAAAAAATGGTAAAAGTATTAAAAATCAAGAGAGGAAGCATTTATGATAAAGAAACAGGCAAAACTCAAGATGTATTTGAGGAAGCTTGGGAAAAAACTTCAAAAGATGGAAATAGGTATTTTGAAATAAGAACTCCTATTTTTGTTAATGAGGTAATCAGCAAAGATAAACCCGAAAGCAAACCAACATTATAAACTCATATTCATAAGGGATTCGGGTGATAGTCGTTTTGGATCACCTCTTTTTCGACTATCACCCGAATCCCTTATGTTCATATTAATAAAATGATGAAAAAAATGATGTGTAAAAGATGTGATAAAATGTTTAAAAGAACGACCAGATTTGAAAAATTATGTCCGAAGTGCTATAATTTAGCACGAACAGGAAAACCAAAAAAAAGAAAAGATGCCATTACTAGATAACTTACCCGAAGGAATTAAGAATATTAGTGGAACAGGTGCAGTTTCTACTATAACTTTTTTCATTATTCTTTTTATAGTTGGAGTAATAATTGGAGTGATCACCTATTTCGTATTTTCTATGATCCGTTATAAGTATAAAGTAGTTATTTTCGAAAATATTGGCGGTAGAGGTTACCAACCCACCCGAACAGATCGAGCGATGTTGAGTAAAATTGGAGATTCGGGAGAAGAAGTTTTAAGACTACGGAAAGCAAAATGTTACAGAACGGCTTATGGGAAGAAAATGGGAAAGAATGTTTATTGGTTTGCCATAGCAGATGACGGGTATTGGATAAATATAACCTTAGAAGATCTTAATAAGAAATTAAAGACACTAAATGTGAATCCAATTGATCGTGATATGAGGTATATGTCGGTGGCGATTAGAAGAAATCTTAAAGAAAGATTTGAACGCACTTCCTTTTTAGAAAAATATGGTGGTTTAATAGCATATGCCTCATTAATTCTAGTGACTTCTATCGGAATGTGGTTAATCTTCGATAAATGGCTTGAAGTGTCTGGATCTCTAACGGCTTCAATGGAATCCGCTTCGGCAGTTCTTGAAGAAACTAAAAGAATTTTGGGAACAATAGATACTATCAAAAGTTAAAATGGAAAAAAAGACAATAGATATTCTTTACTTCAGTTTTATCTTTTTGTTTTTAATTCTCTTGGCTTTATTATATTTCGAAATGAAAACAGCGGGTTTTCAATGTGCAAATGATCCTTTAATTTATGGAATTGAAAGACTTGAAAAAGCTAACTCTGATATTTTAAGTTGTGATTGTTCTTTTAAAGATTTGAAAAGATCAAGATTTACTTTAACAAATAAAGGGATAGAATTATATTCAGAATTTAAAACCTCTCCATTCTCATCAGACTTGAATATTTCCCAACTAATAATTGAGTAAGTTGAATTTAAAGTGAATGTAGTACTACATTCACCTAAAAAGGCGTTTTTGGGTGAATGCATTAATATGTATGAATACATTCACCTGAAAAAAACTCTAGTTCTTTTATATTCTACTTTTTCATAAATAGTAAGTTAGATATAAACCTTATAGATCATAAAGGGTATAGGGTTAAAACCTCTCCGTTCTTTGGTTGCAAATTATTACTTATATAAGTAAGATGATAAAAGTAAATAATCAAATGCTCTATGAAAACACATTTTATAAACTCCGAAGCATTAAATAAAAAATAAGTGCTGTGAAAGTGCGCGGACACTAACACAGCAAACATTAAACGGCAAGTAAAATGTTAAAAATACTAAACCAAAATAGTTTATCACAGCATTTATTTAAACCTATCTATAGGGTTAAAACCTCTCCGTTCTCATCAGAGTTGAATATTTCCCAATTAATAATTCCGGATTAAGTTGAATATAAATTCTAGTTGTGGAAATATCCTTATGCCCTAAGAACTCTTGAACTTCTTCAATTCTCCATTTATTTTCTACTAGGTAACTAGCAAAAGAATGCCTAAATAAATGAGGGAACAAAATCATTTCTAATCTCTTTCCTAATTTTCTTAATTGTTTTCTGTATGCTCCCACTTTAATTTTAAAAATTGTGTCATCTTTTCCCATAGGATTGTTAGTGATATATTTTCTTATTCTAATTGCTAATTCAGAAGGTATTGGGATCACCCTAAACTTTCCACCTTTAGTTATGGGGATAGTTAATTTGCAAGGTTGTCCCCCGAAATCTTTCCATTCAAAATCCAATGGTTTAACCCTAACTAATTCCCCACTCCTTAAAGCTCCGTAATAATTAAGCAACACCATCAATTTATATCTCTCATTGGGCATATTGTCTGCAATCATTATCACTTCTTCCTTATCCATTATTTTTGGCTTCTTAATTTGCTCTCTCCCGCTTAATTTAGGGATCTCAATATTGGAAACATTAACATTTTTTCTCTTTAAATAACTGATATAATTCTTAATGAAAGCCCTACAACTAAAATTATTCCATCTTATTAATAGCTTATCAACCATATCCTGATTAAATTCATACCCAATTATCTCCATCTTTTCAAAGTAAAAATTATAGTCCTTGATAGTTTTAGGAGCTAGTTTCTTTAACTTTAGATACTCAATAAAACTAGTTTGGTTCATATAATACCAGTGAGGCTTAGGTATATAAGGGTTATGGGGGTTAGTTAGGGATTAAGATTGGAATATTCTCATCTTGATTCTTACTAGCCGAACTCTCTTCTGGTTTAGAACACCCAAAAGAGTGTTCTGGATCATCCCATTCGAGAGGACAACTTTTACAGATCCATTTCTTTGTTAATCTCCTCCAATAAGCTTTCGTTTTACAATCTTTACACTTGTTTAAGGGAATCTTTTCAGTGATTTCTTTTCCTCCCGTTTCTTCTGCCTCAAAGACTATGTTTCTCTTCTGCTGTTTTATAGATTCATATAAAGCCCGTTGCTTTTCAGTAACATCTCGGAAGCTAATTATTCCCTTAAAAGTGGAAAATTTAGTTGGTAAATAAAGTTTGCTCTTAACCTCTACTTTTTGGTTATTATTAATATCCCAAACATCTCTATCATATATCTTTCTTTTAGGAAGATGGATAAAACCTAATCCTCTTTTATGAATATCTATTCTTAAAACCACAAACTGCATAAATTGTTTGTCTAGGTCGGTAAATTTAGGCACGCAACAAATTAAGATATTTCCAGAATCCCGATATAAATTAACTATCTTAATTAATTTCTTCTGTTCTCCACTATAAAAATCCCGATTGTAACTGCCCATTATCATTTCGTCTGCTAAGATGATCCCTTTCTTTTTAGTAGATAGCTGTTGAATAATGTCATCTCTAGAATAAGCAATATCATCCGCCATCTTAAATTTTTTATCCCTCAAACATATCTTTAAGGCGAGTGTGCTTTTTCCCATTCCCCTATCTCCACAGATCGCCATTATGCAATCGAATTTATTTGCCTGTCTTTTTTTTGCTATTGAATAAATGTTTTTAATATTAAATCTTAATTGCCTTTTCATATTCCCATTCTCCCCTCACTTAGATCATCAATGATTTGCTGTTTCTTTTCTTCTTCACTATCTGGATCATATTCTTCTGTGTAATTAAATATTAAATTTGCTTTATTTAATGGGATTAATAATTCTTGATGGATTTTTTCGAGCAACCTTAAAACACCTTCAAATTTTTGTTCATCTATTTTTAACAAAGTAGTTTTACTTTGTTGATTCCTAATCGTTGATTGAAGTTGAGGAATTAAAGTTTGAATTTCAATTAATATTTTTTTATCCTCATCAAATCCTTGACGGGATTCTATATTCACAGCAAAGTAAGTGTTATTAATTAACATCTCTAAAGTTTTAGCCAATCTTTTAAGGGATTTCATTCTTGCCTGTTTTTTCATTTCTTCATTAACCGAAAACTCATCCTCTAAATGAATAACTCCAAAATTTGCAGTTTCAATATATCTATCGATATTAAGTAAATGACGCATTATTTTAGTAGAGGAAAAATCTTGTGCTACATTCCAATTTCCTTGATTGCTAGTAAGATCCTCTTTCCAATTTTTTTTCATATCTTGTAAAATATAGTTAATTATTTAATATTAACTACCCTCATTAAACTGATGGCTTTATTTGAAAAAGAGTATAAGGATATTCAGGAAGGGATTAACGTTGTTCTTACAGAAAAAGAGAGAGTTGAAAAAGCTAGAGAAGAATTATTAGCAGAGAAATTAAAAGCTAGATCATTATTAAGGACAAGATTACCACAAAGAAGAGTATTTTTTAAAGGAGCAGAAGAAGGACAACAGGCAGTTTTAAGAAGAAGAGAAGAAGCCCGATCTTTTATCTCTGAATCTGAAACGAGAGTTAAAGAATTAGAAACTGAAGAATCTAAACTTGAAGGGGAAGTTGTCGGATTAAGACAAAAATTGCAAGATATTCAGCAATATCGGGAAGCCCAAAGATTTGCTAGTGGTAGGAGTGGCGTTCTTTTTCCATCTTCTTATTTTAAATATTTTGGAGTTGCGGAAGATTATGCAAGGAAACTCCATAGAACTACAAAGGAATTAAAAGCACGAAAAGAGGAAGCGGAAGCCCACCCTTTTACTGCAACTATAACAACAATTGAGCCAGAAACTCGGAGTTATATTAAAGGATATATTCCTCTTGAAAGACCAAAATTTGTTCCACGTGCTTCTTTTAGTGAAGCGACAGATTGGGCGATAGAAAGTATAAAATATGGGGCTCAAGTTAAATTACTGGAATTAGATGCTTTAAGAAAAGAAAGAGGAGTTGGAGGAACAGAAGAAAAATTTGCGAGTTTTTTAAGGAGAACAACCATTCCAGCCAGACAAACTATCTACTCCATTCCTTTTATTCCCTCTATGCTTATGAGTAGTCAAACTTATATTCAGGGGGCTAAATTTATTGGCAAACTTTCAACGCCTTGGGGAAGATCTGAACTTATAAAATCAGGAGTAAGCTCGGCAAAAAAAGATCCAGCTTATGCTCTTGGAACTGCCGGAGAATTATTTGCCACTTATTCACTTGGGAGAGGAATCAGAGCGGGAAAGAGATTCTGGGATGAGCCGATTAATGTTCAAATTAAAAAAGGAACAGGAGTCAAAGGAGAAAAACTTACTCTTGATGAAGATACTCTGGCAGTAAGAGGAAAGGGGCTTACTATGGGAGCAACTAAATTCACTCTTAAATCACGAACCCCTCCAACCACTTTCACTTACACCACAAGGGGTGAAGTAATTCAAAGAAGTATTTTCCCCCAACTTGAACCCAAAAGATTTGAAGTAGATATTGGAAAACCCTTCACTTCTAGTGTTGTAGGAGAAAACATTTTAACAATCGATGGGAAAATAATTGGCAAACCCACAATCCAAATGGGAAGGGAAAGAGGAAAAATGGAATTTGGTGAATTAAAAGGAATAACAGAAGAAATAGACGCTAAATCTTTAATAGACAAATCAAGTATGAAAAAAATAAAAGCTATTGAAACACTAGATGAGGGAATATTTAGACCTATCCCAGAAGAAGCGAAAGTTTTTACTGGTGAAGCACAAACTTCAAAGATTGCCGAAATTACTCGATCAGGAAAACTTAAACCTGCTGTAAGAATTAAATTAAAGGTAGATAAAGATTTAGTTAAGCAATTAGCCCCAGACCCTAAATTAATTAAATCAATGTTAGATAAGGAAATAGATAAGCTTTTAGATCCAAAATCTAAATTAATTAAATTAAAGTTAGATAAGGATGTGATTAAGCAATTAGTCCCAGACACTAAATTAATTAAATCAATGTTAGATAAGGATGTGATTAAGCAATTAGCCCCAGAACCTAAATTAAAAGGGAAAAGAACAAGAAGAGGGGATTTTTTGGCTACAATGGAAAGAGATTTTAAAATAGAAAAGGCGGGTGTTACTGAAGAATCATTTAAAACGACTATAGCTTTTAGAGATACGACATTCCCCCGTTTAACTTCAGAGGGTAAAATAAGAGTTGCAAGAGGAAAAACAAAAGTAACAACTTATGATCTGGAGGGGTTAGATATTAAAGATTTACCATCGGAAGTTAAATCTTTAGCTAAAAGACTTAAAAAAAGAAAAATGTCCAGAAAGAACGAAAGACAATTAACCAAACAAATTGAAAAAGTTTTGAATGTGCCAAAGTTATTACCTCCTCCTCCTAAGCCAACCATATCAATTCCCAAAGCAAAAAAAATGATTATGGCTAAAACAGAAGCTAGTTTAAAAACTTCTCAACGTCCCGCTAGTGCTTATGCGGGGACAGGACTTTATGAGAGGACAGAGGGGGGACTTTTACCAACGGATAATATAATTGCAAGAGAATCTTTAATTAGTGTATCAAGAATAACACCCAAAACAATTTCTTTAACTATTCCAAAAACAATTTCTAAAACAATTTCTAAAACAATTTCTAAAACAATTCCTAAAACAATTCCTAAAACCATTCCTAAAACAATTCCTAAAACCATTCCTAAAACAATTCCTAAAACAATTCCAAAACTTTTGCCCAAAGTAGTGCCAAAAATAATTCCAAAAATCATTCCTTTGCCCCCTTTTATCCACCCCCCCACCACCCCTGCAGGAAAAATATTTAAGCTCCCGACCCCTACTAAAAAGAGAAAGAAAAAAAGAAAAACTCCTAAAAAATTAACTTTAACGGGGAGATTCTTACCCGCTGGATTTACAGCGAGGGAATTGGGAATAAAAAAGAGAATGACAAGAAAACAATTAGTTAAAAAAGCAGAGGGAATCGGGGCAGGAATTAGGTTAAGACCTACACCCATTTTAATCAAATGAGTTATAGCGAAGAAGAAGTGATGAGCTTACTAAGACAGCAAAGAGATAGTGATGCCCAACAAACAGAAGCCCATTCCTCAGTTTATGGGGGGCAATTAGATCAAAACTTAATCCAATGGCAACTCGATTTAAAAGAGGACTTGGAAAGGATTGATCATTTATTAAGAGGACACGAGTTAAAATATACAGCAAATGGTGAATTAATCTGGCAAGAATCTGACAACCCAGATGCTAAGCCATTCAACCAATATGGAACGAGTTTGCTTTTGAATTGCATTTCATTTTATTTAAATCGAAATACTATATTGTCGAATTATGATGAAAAAATGATTAATGATAAAATGCACGATCTAGGTGATGAGTTGGCAGATTTAATTTTTATGAAATATGAAAAAATGGGGATGGACACCGCAGAAAAGAAAAAATTATATCCCATCATAGTTCGGGAAATCGTGGACACTATACATAGTGCTTATTTACGAGCATTAGGAGGGGGGGAGAGAGATTCGTTAAGAACTGCCAGATCAGTAGTTCAAAATCAACCAATTTCGAGTGGACACGATCCATATCCCTCCCTCCAACCTCAAAAGAAATTCTCTATATTTAGACCGACAACGTGGAAATGAAATTTAAATTAATAATGCTAATAATAGGCACTTTAATTCTTACTAGTATGGCTTCTGCACAAATCGAGTTTCCAACAAGTGCAGACGAAATTTATAAAACTAATACGACTATTTCTTTATCTCAATCCTGTTTTAATAATGGAACTTACTGCTCTGGAAATGCTCAATGTAATGTGACTATTTTTTCTCCTAATGTTACCCTCCTTGTAAATAATCAGGCTATGACGAACCAAATAGCTTTCCACAATTATTCTTTAATTAATACAGATACGACTTCGAAAGGAGTTTATGAATATCGTATTTTATGCCAAGACGGAATTTATTCTAACTTCGAATCTTTTAATTTTGAAGTAACTCCAACGGGAACTTCTCCAACTATTGCCCAAACCTTATTTTATGCTTTAATGATTCTCCTCGCTGTTGGCTTCTTTTTGATAACCCTCTATGGATTTTTAAGAATTGAATGGAGTAATCAAAGAGATCCTGAAGGCTATTTAATTAATATTAATGATATGAAATATGTTAAGATTATTTTATTCTTCTTTATGTATGCCCTTTTAATTTGGCTTTCTTTCCTAGGGATGGCAGTTAATAATAATTTTCTTTATTTCGATTTAGGAACTAATATGTTTGAAAACATATTTTATGTTCTAACTGCTGGAATATATCCTTTGATTTTGGGGTTAGTTGCAATAGGAATAATCTCTTATATTAATGACAAGAAGCTTGAGGAAGTTTTCACAAGGGGGCTAAGAACTAAATGAACTCCAGATTAATGAGAGTGGATGATGACTTTATGAAAAAAATAAAAGAACTCAAAAGAAAGAGGGCAGTTAATACCAATAAAGATTTGACTTCTGCCCAATTAACTAAAAAGATGTTAAAAATGCCCTCCTTTAAAGATTTAGAAAAAGATCTTATCTACGATAAAAGGGGAGCAATATTCGATATTATGATTTGGATCGTTATCGGAATTATAACCATTTTATTTTTAGGAGCTTGGCAATATTCTCACCAAATCCTTACAGATACAATCGTGGGAATAGAAGGCACAGGAACAGCAAATGTTTCGGGAGTTGGACAGGACACATTCGGGGCAGTTAATACAGCAACGACTTCTTTATTGAAAATCATAGCTTTTGCGATTATATTCGCTATGGCATTATCGATTTTAATAAGTAATTTTCTAGTAAGAACTCACCCTGTATTTTTCATTATCTACATTTTAATCAATATAGTTGCAGTTATATTTAGTGCCTATGTTTCGAATGCCTATGAGATAGTATTGCAAGGGGATTTATTAGGATCGACATTAGGTAGTTGGACAGCCACCAATTTTATTATGGAGAATCTCCCTATATGGGCATTAGTAATCGGTTCAATCGGAGCAGTATTATTATTTATTTCAATGCAGAAAGATTCAGAATTAGGGGGGGGAATAGTATGAAGAAATTATTATTATTTTTAATTATGGGAATTTTTTTAATAACTCCTGTTTCTGCTCAATGGGAATTCGATAATGTTATTGAATATTCGGAAGATGATAAAGTTGCGACTTTTGTTAATTTATATGGGTTCGGTTCTACTATCGGAGATGCTGAATTAACTTCACACGTGGAAGTTGAAGAAGTTTTAAATGTTTTCGAGGGGCTAGATGTTTTAACATTAAAGTATAATATTGAAAATTATGGGGAAGCTTACGAAGATGGTATTGGAGAGGTAGAGTTTATTTTTGTTCCAGACGGGCAAAAAGTAACTAGGGATTATACAATAAAAAAGGCAAATTATATTCCTGTCGAAGTAGAAGAATATTATGACACTTGCGAGATTCAAATTATTGGAGGAGTTGAGAAAGAGATTTGTGAAAGAACAATAACAGGAAGTCATATAGAAGAAAGGATCGAAAGTTGGACACCTTTGGAAGACAATACCATTCCCGCCGGATCAACGACTTTGGGATTATTTAGTGAAGTTAGAAAAGGGGATTATATGGATGGAGTTATAACTTTATTCGGGAAGAGGATAGAAAGACACGCTGAATGGTCTGCGGATTTAAATGATGAGATAATTGCATATTTTAAATTAAATGAAACCTCTGGAGATATGTTTGATTCTACTCCCAATCTGAACAATTTCACAATCGCTGGGAGTGGGCTTACTAGACCTGGATCACGTGC
>Ga0255051_10000407_pt1 | contig 15936 bp, 16 predicted proteins | sample JV7_2_9_MG_FD_181719 | JGI IMG/M metagenome (GOLD analysis project Ga0255051, IMG submission 181719) | Seawater microbial communities from Jervis Inlet, British Columbia, Canada - JV7_2_9 | ecosystem: Environmental > Aquatic > Marine > Inlet | place: Canada: British Columbia | collected 2016-10-06
GAAAAGCGAGCTTATGCGCGTATTCGGGTAAAGCCCCATGATCGCCCTGTCGCCGGCGCGGAAGTCGCAATACGCGATAGTAGAATTTTTGCGCGTGCGCTCAATATTAACTTTGAACTTAAGCGAATCGAGGCAGAAAACGCCGCGGGATTAGTCGAACAAATCAGCTACATGAACAAAAAATCGGAAGTGCGGTTCTTTATAGTCGATGCCGATACCGAGGTCCTGGATTTCACAGCCAGGGCGACAACAGGTATGGATATGCTGCTATTCAATATATCCGAATATTCGGATCAGCTACGGGCATCGAAATGCCAGGCCCATTTGATGCACGTGATTCCCAACTACACGATGTTAACCGATGCGCTGAGCCAATATCTCGTGTTTAAAAAATGGCGCAAGGTATTACTACTCAAGGGACCTGAATCTGGTGATACGGACTTTGCCGCGGCTTTCACTCGCTCGGCAAAACGTTTCGCTATTAATATAGATGAAGTTCGTGACTTTGTGCCTGGAAGCGATCCCCGCGAACGAGATCAAAATAATATTTTACTGATGACATCGGGCAGCGATGCAGATTTGGTCTTTGTATCTGATATTGAGGGTGAATTTGGTCGATATGTCCCGTACCAGACGCAAAACCCGATGCCGGTAATCGGTACCGAGGGTTTACAGGCTTCTAGTTGGCACTGGTCGTGGGAAAGACATGGGGCCCCACAGCTTAATCAACGTTTTGAACGTCATGCCAAACGTCGTATGCAGGGGCCTGACTGGGCCGCCTGGGCCGCGGTAAAATCGATTATTGAATCGGTGCTGCGAACCAAATCTACAGATTTTGAAACTGTCGGTGCCTATCTGCGCAGCGACCGGTTAAATCTCGACGCCTACAAAGGCAACCCCGTCAGCTTTCGGTCCTGGGATAATCAGCTACGACAACCCGTACTACTGCACACACATAATGCGGTAACCGGGCGAGCGCCTATTCGCGGCTTCTTACATTCCACCGAGAATATGGATTCGCTTGGCTATGATCGGGGTGATACGCGCTGCCAGTTTTAGCGAATATGGATTACGAGCCGATGAGTTTGATGCACCTGGCCTGAGTATTGCGTGAAGGGAATGAAACGGTCTGAAATTATTTTGCGCCGCCGAAGTTGCGATAGTCAAAGTGAACCTCGATATCACGTGAATCTTCAAACGCGGTTTGCAATACCTGCGCGTGACCCGGTACCAGTTCGCACACCGGATCCGGGTTTGCCGCGTCACCGGTGAGCGCCAGTGCCTGGCAACGACATCCCGCCCAGTCGATTTCACGGCGATCGCAACTGTGGCAGGGCTCAGGCATCCATTCGGTGCCACGAAAACGGTTAAAAGCATCCGATTCAGTCCAGATTTTTTGCAAACTGGTTTCCCTGACATTATCAAATTTCAAACCAGGGATTGTTTCCGCGGCATGACAGGGCATGGCTTTGCCTTCGGGCGTAATATTGATGAAGCGACGGCCCCAGCCATTCATGCAGGCCTTGGGGCGAGCCGCGTAGTAGTCCGGGACAACATAGTCGATCACGATTACGCCTTGCAGTTCGGCTATCCTGGCCTTGACCAGGGCATCCATGGTTTTTAGCTGCGCCAGGCTTGGCATCAGGTAGCGCCGGTTGCGTATCCCCCAGCCGTAATACTGCACGTTGGCAACTTCCACGCGCTGCGCCTTCATCGCCACCGCGAGATCGATCATCTCACCCACGCGCTCAATGTTTTGGCGATGAATTACCGCGTTGACGGTGAGCGCAAGACCGGTTGCTTCGACACTTGCAGCCAATGCGAGTTTTTTTTGCTGAGCGCCCGGGTATCCTGCAATCCAGTCGCCACTGTCAGCTTCGCTGTCCTGGATGCTGATTTGTACATGGGCAAGCCCGGCACGGGCGAGACGTTCGATTTGTTGGGTATCGGACAAAACACCCGAAGTGATCAGATTAGCGTATAAGCCCTGTGCTTCAGCGTAGCCCACGAGTTCTTCGATATCGGGACGCGCGGTGGGTTCACCACCGGAGAAATGAACTTGCAATATCCCCATTTCAGCCGCCTGTCGTAATACATGCATCCAGGTGGTGGTGTCCAGTTCCTGGCTACGCCTGACAAGATCAACGGGGTTAGAACAATAGGGACAGCGTAGCGGACAACGATGGGTGAGTTCCGCAAGTATCGCGTAAGGTGCTGCCGGACTCATTTACGTCTCAGCAACTGTTTGTCGACAAAGGGTTGTAACATTTCAATGACATCGGTCGCAATTTCTCCACGCGGGGCGTCGAAAAGCTGGCTAAGCCGGTCGATTACGCCAGCTACAAGGCCATCGGATTCGACAACTTCAACGATTACCTGGTGGGCAATTTCATCGAGTACGATCACGCGTTCCGGCGCCATTAGCGTCCAGGACTCGCGTTCACGGTCGTGCCTGAGGCGAACCCCACGACCCAGTTGCAGGCTGATCGACTCATCAATTTTCAGGGCATCGCTCATCGTTCGTAAACCGTGGGTTCGCAACCCGCTGGCACGAAGGCTCCCGGCGGAATCAGGCCAGGCTCGACATAAGCATGGTGCAAGGCGTCGAGTTGCGCCCACAGCAGTTCGGTTTTGAAGGTCAGCGCGCGCAGGCAACGGTTTTGCAGTTCGCGGGTCTGTGCATGGTCAAGCACGTATTTCAATCCGAAGCTGACATCGCGCGGGGCTTCCTTCAGTCGTTGCCTGAAATAGGAAAGCGTATCATCGTTGGCGAACTGGTAGTAGCGCTCAAAACCTTCGATGCGTTGCCGGTGTATATCACTCGCGAACAGTTCGGTTAGCGATGAGGCAATGGCATCCAGGGTAGCGTGGCTCGCGACAAAATTGACGTAGGCATCGACCGCGTAGCGGGTTGCCGGTAGCAGACCCTGTAGCGACTTTACGTAGCTGCGCTCGAGATCGAGGCCGTCGGTCAGCCTGAGCCAGCGCTCGATGCCACCCGTGCCACCTTCACCACCGCCATCGTGATCCAGCACGCGATGCCGCCAGGTTGCGCGTAATTCGGGATCTTCAATACGCGACATCAGCGTAAGATCCTTGCGCGGGATGCTGATCTGGTAGTAAAAACGGTTAAGCGCCCAGGCCTGAACCTGGCCGTGGTCAAGTTCGCCGCCGTGCAACAGGTGGTGGAACGGGTGTAGATCGTGGTACCTCGACTGACCGATATCGCGTAGCGCGGTTTCGAACTCGTCCCTGCTTCTGGCGGCATAGGTCATTCGGTTAACACTCAAACTGCATGCCGTCTTCGGCGATTACCCAGCCCGCCGCGGTAGCTTGCCGATATTCTTCGCTATCCAGCCGCAGCACAGGGTTGGTATTGTTGATATGTACGAATACCCGCGTTTTCACATCGAGTTCGGCGAACGTCGCCAACGAACCTTCGCTCCCGGACATCGACATGTGGCCCATCCGCTGGCTGGTCTTTTCGCCGGTCCCGGTTTGCGCCATTTCATCGTTGCTCCATGTAGTGCCGTCCATGAAAACCAGGTCCGAGCCTCGCAGTTTCTGCTGCAGCCACTCCGGCATCGCTGCGCAACCCGGCACGTAGAAAATCGTTTTAGTGGAATTGTCGCTGCTGATTGCAACGCCCACTGTATCCTCCTCGACACTACCGAAATTGTCGCCCGCGGTTTCATCCTCGAGGTATAGCGCGACCTTGCCGGGAACCGCAAACAGCGTGATCTGGATGCCGGTGGGGTTACCGCTGGCATCCCTGATTACCGTTGCCTGGTCTAACTCCAGCGCCTCGCGCTTGACCAGGTCTGCATTCAGCACCTTCAGCATTGGGTTTGACTGCAGCACCGATTGCACCCGGCCGGTGGCATAGAGCCTGAACCCCTGGCGCTCACGCAAAGTCAGCAGGCCCGCAACATGGTCGACGTCGGCATTGGTGAGAATAATCGATGAAATTGGCGAGTCTCGCCTACCGCTGCGCGGTTGCAATTCTGGGGTCGCCGCGATTTGCTGGCGGATATCGGGGGAAGCGTTGAGTATTACCCAGTGTTTCGAGTCGGCCGAAACCGCAAGTGACGACTGGGTTCTGGGTTTAACCCTGTCAGAGCCCTGCCACGCCAGTTGGCAGTTAGTGCAATTGCAGTTCCATTGCGGAAATCCGCCACCGGCCGCGGCGCCAAGTACAATAATCTGCGGCATAGTTTACTGTGAATAATAAAACAGGCGCCTCGGCGGCTACGCCGACACGCCTTTGAGTAGAATTGACCTATCGAAAAACCCGCAGAATTAATCGGACTGATCGGGTTTCCCTGGCCCGGAAATCTAGAGTTTTGCGCAGACGTAGCAATTAATTTCCATGCCTACTGCAATTTCAACAACAATTGGTTTATTCCAGGTACGCATTGTTAGCTCCTCTCTTAATTATGATAATTTTTAATACACATCGTTTATTATTTTGCTCTTCTGATGTGTAGCGAACAGCAATTATACTCGATCCCCGCGCTAACGCAATCCAGTAAAAAAACAGGGTAAATAACACAAAATATTATTAACTGGAGCAGAGGGGCCGGAGTTTTAGCGGGCTTGGCTGTGTGGGCGTGATTACAGGCACTTTTCTGTTCGGCAGGCACAAGTCACCTGCTGCCACGTTATTCGCTAGTCGGGAACCCTTGCGAATAAATGAATTTTATGGTTGATAAAGAATTTAATTGGCGATTAATTTCGTGCTGAATATACTGAAGTGTCGGGAGAAACGGGGTCTTCTGACCACATCGTTATAATAATGCTAGCCCCGCCGGCTATCGGAGGGTTTCTAATCGGTGTCACTGGTGGTGGGTAAACTGTCCGCTGTTTCGTCAAGGCTCTTAATGCAGAAACCAGGAAGTTATTGTGGACCTTCCACACCACGGCGAGATGTTCGGGAGCTAACCGGGAAACTCAACATACTACGGACTGCGATATGCGTTACGCGGCTAATATAACATGAGGAGTGACTAAAATGACTGTAACAATACATCCACAGATTGATGCTGGTAGTAAACCAGCTAGAGAGGGCTTTTCAGGTGGAACACTGTCCTGCAGGTGTTCGAATAACCCGGTAACGTTAAAGGTAGATGCTCAGAGTGCGCATAATCATGCCTGCGGTTGCACCCAATGCTGGAAACCTGAGGGAGCACTGTTCTCGCAGGTGGCGGTCGTATCACGAGATAAGGTCAGCGTAACCGGAAATCAAGACAAGCTGGCAATCATTGATCCGAATGTCGGTATCCAACGGCATGCCTGCAAGGAGTGCGGTACGCACATGTTTGGCCGCATCGAAGATGATGCCCATCCGTTTTACGGATTGGACTTCATCCATACGGAATTGTCGGATGAGGAAGGTTGGTCGCCGCCGGAATTCGCGGCGTTTGTATCTTCGGTCATCGAGTCCGGTGCGAGTCCAGATAATATGGATGCCGTGAGGGCAAGGCTTCGCGAATTAGGCCTGGAGCCATATGACTGCCTGTCACCGGTATTGATGGATGCTATAGCCACACACACGGCCAAAGCTTCGGGTGCTCTATAGATACTAATTGAAAACGCGTTTTCTTTTTTAGTGATTTTCAGGTTCGCCTCGCCCGGCGAATTGACAATGATTGGCATTTAAATTGGTTGTCGCAGAATATCCGGGCGAACCCGTCCAGCCAGTAAAAAATGAGGTCAGTCGATGAAAAGTAAAGCTGCGGTCGCATGGGAACCCAAAAAGCCTCTGCAAATAGAAGAAGTTGATGTTGAAGGGCCTCGCGAAGGAGAAGTCCTGCTCAAAGTCATCGCTTCAGGTGTCTGTCATACCGATGCTTTTACCCTGTCGGGCGATGACCCTGAAGGCGCATTCCCGGCAATTCTTGGTCATGAAGGAGGCTGCGAGGTTGTTGAGTGCGGCACCGGAGTAAAAGATCTCGAACCCGGTGATCATGTGATTCCACTGTATATACCCGAATGCGGTAAGTGTGAATATTGCCATTCGACCAAGACCAACCTATGCCAGTCAATCGCTGGAACTGTATGGACTGGCTATATGCCTGATGGTACGCGCCGATTTTCACAAAATGGTAAGGACATTTATCATTATATGGGGTGTTCGACGTTTTCCGAATACACCGTAGTACCCGAAATCGCGTTGGCAAAGATCAACCCGGCCGCACCATTGGACAAGGTCTGTTTGCTCGGCTGCGGCGTTACCACAGGAATCGGGGCGGTGCTTAATACTGCCAAGGTGGAGCCTGGTTCTACGGTCGCTGTATTTGGTTTGGGCGGTATCGGCCTGTCAGTAATCCAGGGTGCGGTAATGGCGAAAGCGGGGCGCATTCTGGCAGTCGATATAAACCCGACCAAATGGGAAATAGCGAAATCCCTCGGCGCATCCGATTTTATCAATCCGAAGGAAGTCGATGGTTCTATAAGCGAATATATCCAGGAAATGACTAGTGGTGGGGTGGATTACTCGTTCGAGTGTATTGGCAATGTACAGGTGATGCGTGATGCGCTGGAGTGTACACATATGGGCTGGGGCGTATCTACCGTAATCGGTGTAGCGGGGGCTGGCGCAGAAATAAAAACCCGGCCATTCAATCTGGTGGTCGGACGCAAATGGCAAGGCACTGCGTTTGGGGGCGTTAAGGGTCGATCCGAACTGCCTGGGTATGTCGACCGTTACATGTCGGGGGAAATTGAACTCGACAAGATGGTCACACATACCATGCCGATTGAAGATATTAACCGTGCCTTCGACCTGATGCACAGTGGCGAAAGTATTCGATCGGTCATTATTTACTAGCGCAACATTGCCGGGTTAGCGCCCCCGGTCAGTTTCAATGTAGCCAGAACGAAAGTTATCTTTGTTCGGCATCTGCAGTGACGACAGTACTGCCGCATCAACTCGTTGACCTGAATCGATTAAATTATTGAGTTCGAGCAAGCGTGCAATTACCGAATAGAGCTCGTCATCGCTGAGAGAATACGGCTTATCTGGCGGCATCGCTCTTTTAATATATTCAAACAGGGTTGGTGCATAGGGCCAGTAAACGGCGATACCGCGATCTGGATATTCTGTTCCCAGCAACGACCGGTCCCCCACCAACTCCATGGCGCTCCCTCCCTGTCCTTCACTGCCATGGCAAGCGGCACATAGAGAGGCATAAATTTCCTCCCCCTGCTCGCTGTCGCCACTGCCTTGCGGCAAGCCGCGGCCGTCCGCAAATACGTGCTTCGTCAATGTGGCCAGTTCGGCGTCATCCGGCACTCGTCCGAGACCAGGTAACGAATTGGCGGCAACTGCGCTCTGACTCAGGAAGAATGCCGCCAGTAAACAAACCGATGCCCTCGCAAGCGAAGTTCCCCGGGGAAAATATTCTTTAGGCATAAATATGGTGGATAGACCCATCGGAATCAACAGACCAACTAATAATCGCGTTGTAATGGTAATATACATTGCTACCTTTATTGCCAAGTAAAACCTCTCTTTCCGGCTGCACCTGGCCAAGGCTATCGTAGGCCCGACTTTTCAATATCGCCTTGGTTCCGTCCCAGTGCCAGGGGGCACGAAATCGCGTCAGCGCTTTATCCAGCACCGGTTCCTGAAGTGTCGCTTCATTCCAGGTTTTACCCCCATCGGCGCTCACCTCAACCCGCGCGACGAGTCCGTTGCCCGTCCAGGCGAGACCCCGAAGTTCGTGAAACCCCGGTTCGCTCAGCGATTGTCCCGGCGATGGCGAGGTAATTAACGATTTGATGCCCATTTCGAAGGTAAATCGCTCGGCTTTTCCATCTTTTAATAAATCGGTGTAACTGACCGTATCGAAGCGTGACATCAAAGGACGATCGCTCAACTGAAAACTGTGCAACCATTTAACATTGACAATACCCTCCCATCCGGGCACCAGCAGTCGTGCCGGATACCCATTTTCCGGCCGTACCGGCTCACCGTTTTGATAGAGCGCTACTAGCGTATCGTCCATGACCTTTTTGATCGGTATGCTAACGGTTACACCGGCGGCATCGAGACCATCGGCAACCAGCCACAGGGCATCTGGCTTGAGGCCTGCCTCTTCCAGCAATAGTGACAGCGGCACTCCGGTCCACTCGCTGCAAGACACCAGGCCATGCACATAACCTGCCGGCGCCTGCGACGGATTCGAATGCCATAATGAATTGCTGTTTCCACCGCATTCGATAAAGGCAATTTTTGATGTCATCGGGTAACGATGCAACGCATTCAGATCGAACACCAGTGGTTTATCGACCTGCCCATAGATGGTCAATTTCCACGTGTCAGGATCGATGTCCGGCACGCCGTTGTGGTGCCTTTCAAAATGCAGGCCATTGGGCGTTATTATACCCTCAAGATCGTGCAGGGGTGTCCAGGACACACCGGCTCCCGCCACCGACCTATCGGCCGAGATCCAGCGTATCGGACTGCCACGGGCGTTTCTGGGTTGCCCGTAGTTACTGAAGCCACTGCCCGGGACCTGCCAGCTTGCAGGCGTTTCGCTCCCGGCAGGTGCGGAGCCTGGCAGGGTTCCCGCTGCCAATACCCCGGCTACGCCGCTGGCGCCTTTCTGAATAAACTTGCGCCTGGTGAAACGCGCGTAACTTTTTTTCATATTCTTCAAGGATACCCTTTATTTGTCACCCGTAGGCATCACGGTACTGTCACCCTATCCTGAAACGCAGGCGCTCACCGAATTTTTATGGCATGAATCAGACACATTCTTCAAGAGGACTGCTCATTAGTGGTATCAGGGAAGGTATTGGGTCAGTTCCCTCAGTACTTCACTCAGTTTTTCTTCCAGTTCGACAGGTCGCTCGCACAGTGATCGGATCGCGTGCTCCCGCTGATCGTAAACTCGCTGATGCCAGTGCAGTGTCTCTTCAATTTCAGCTTGCCTGGTTACACTCTCCGGGGCAGATTGCGCCTCCAGTTCGGCAAGCTGATTCAGCGTAGATTCAATCTGTTCCGCAATGGATATCTGCTGACGGGTATAACGTTTGATTCCCCCTATATACTGTGTTCTTCGTCGATTTGACAGGGTGATTATGCCGTCAGCCAACATGTTGAGGGTGTCAGCGAGAGAATCCTGCGGAACAGATTCGACAAAAACAGCAATCAACTGTCGTTCGGATTCGGTAAATTCATCCAGATCGCTCAATTTTTCGACCATTGCAGTCAGAGACTCATCTTCTTTCCAGGCACCGATTAGTGATTCATCAATAACCTCTGGCCAGAAAACAGCTGAAACAATTTCCGGAACCAGCACTTGTACACACGGCCATTCGGGATCGATCGCCTGCGCATTTACTGTGGTGCTTACTAGAAACAACGAAATCAAACAATGTCTACGGTGCATTACGTCCCCTGTCCTCCATCTTTTCTGGACATGAAGCCACGTAACGGATCATAACCGATTACGGCTACCCCCAAAAACACCAGAGCGCAAGCGCCGACGACTAATAACGAGACCCAATGCACCTGGCCATACAACGCGAATCGAATTAATTCTACTGCGTGACTGAACGGATTGAACTGGCAGATCCAATACAATGGAACACTGGCATCACGGATCTTCCACAGTGGATACAATGCAGACGACGCGAAAAACATTGGGAAGATGACAAAATTCATCACACCGGCAAAATTTTCCAGTTGCTTGATGAGCGAAGACAGCAACAGGCCGAGCGCGCCCACCATCAAGCCCACCAATACCAGTGCGGGAAAAACAAGTATGTAACCTGCTACGGGCGGATAGATTTCCCAGAACCATGCAATCAAAAGAAATACGTAGACTTGCAATACGGCAACTAAAACCCCAGCCAGTAGCTTGCAGAGTAAAAGATACCAGCGTGGCAGCGGGCTAATCAGTAATACCCGCATACTGCCCATCTCACGATCATAAACCATGGACAAAGAACTTTGCATTCCATTAAACAACAGGATCATGGCCAGCAATCCGGGCGTTATATATTCCTCATACAGAATATAGGTTTCATAAGGCGGAATGATAGATACTCCAAGAACCGAACGAAATCCTGCTGCAAAGATAAACAACCAGACCAACGGCCTGACCAACGCCGACAAAAAACGGACGCGTTGGTTAACAAACCGCAATCCTTCACGGACGATTACGCCGCGCAGGCAGCGGTAGGCATATCTAGCCCGCATATGTCACCGATTTCCTACTGCGGGCGCCGCATAGCGCACTGTGACACGCCGTACTCCCGACGGCCCGCTAAACGTAGAGTAAACTACGCCGGCGCGGGCCTCTGGTCCGTGCGGCGCGCCACAGCGTCTTTGCGACGCCCTCGCGACGTAAACCGGTGACATATGCGGGCTAGGAGTCACGATACCGGCTGCGTAATCAGGGTATTGAACAACTCAGTGATATCGTCAACGCTATGGTTTTGCAGCAACGCGTCAAGCTCTCCTGCGGCGATAATATCTCCATGATCCATGATGTAAACCATATCGCCGGATTCGACTTCATCCATTAAATGAGTCGCCCATAACACTCCGGTGCCCTGCTCTCTACACAAACTTTTTACATGGGCGATGAATTTGGCGCGACTTTGCAAATCCAGGCCGACCGTTGGCTCATCCAGCAACAACAGATTGGGTTTGTGTAGCAGGGCTCTAGCCAGCTCCACTCGTCGACGTTGACCTCCACTTAACGACGCCACCTTACGCGTACCCAGGCCAGACAAGCCATGCTGTTGCAACCCTTCACCAATTCGTCGTTTGGCCTCGCGTCGTTCAATGCCCTGCAATGCAGCCGAGTAATACAGATTTTGATTGATGGTGAGATCCATATCGAGCGTCGAGCGTTGGAAGACGACGCCCATGGATGCCAATGCTTGCAGGGTATTCGAGCGCAGATCGTGACCCATCACCGTAATGGAACCCTGGTGCGCTGCGTACAAGCCGGTGACGATTGAGAAAAAGGTTGTTTTTCCGGCGCCGTTAGCACCGATTAACGCGACAAATCTTCCGGCGGGAACCTGGATGGATGCTTGCTTTAAAGCCGGATGACGACCATAACTGAATTCCAGCTCGTTGACACTGAGCACAGGTGATTTGACAGTGGATTCCGCGGCTACTTCATGCGACATGACGCTACTCAGGTTTGAATTCAAGGATTTACGGCGATACCCCAGGGCAGGCGACCTACCTTGATTGACTTGACAACACGCTGTTTTTCAATATCGATGACAGAAACATCACCGCTGACGCCATTGGTCGTAAATAATCTTTTCTGATCAGGAGAAAACTCCAGATTCCACACCCGCAATCCTACCAACAGGTACTTCTCGACTTCGAAGGTGGTGGTGTCAACCACCGCTATTCGTGCTGCTGGCCCCAGGGCAATGTACGCTTTGTTGGAACCGTCAGAGGCTATCTTGATGCCCACCGGCTGGATCGACTCTGGCCGCAGTCCGGGTACTTCGAACTCGATTTTGTGCTTGATGCTTTTCGTTCCGGCATCGATTATCGATACCGTGCCCCCAATTTCGGAAGACACCCATACCTCTTTCCCGTCCGGCGTATACTGCGCAACACGTGGACGCGTATCAACTAGAACATTGTCCGTGATTTTGAGTGATTCGATATTTATAAAATGCGCCATATTAGTTGTTTCGGAGGTACTGACTAACCACTTGCCGTCCGGACTGAGGCCGATGCCTTCCGGTTCGATACCAACCGGTATTTCGATCACTTTGCTGCGTTGAATCGTGTCGATAACAGTCACCATGTTGTCATCTTCATTGGCGACGAACAGCAGGCTGCCGTCCGTGCTCAGCGACATTAATTCGGGATCGGGTCCTGACGGCAGGTTATATACGATCTGTTTGCTCGACAGATCCAGCACTTCGATACGATCATCATCACTGGCGCATATATAGAGATATTTGCCATCGTTACTGAGAACAATCCCGCGTGGGCGCTCACCTACGCTGACGGTTTCGACCAACTCCAGCGTATTTCCATCGATCACGGAAATGGTATTGTCTTTTTCGTTAGATATGTAGACTTCGTAGGCAAATACAGGTTGTATATTGCCCAGGATCGCGCAGAGCAGCACGATCCAGATTCTATCTATGCAAAATTTTAACATTGGCTTCCTGGGGGTTGCCTGGCTGGTAATTTCGGACTAGAAACTGTTACAGCCAGATTCCGGTTTATCATACCCAAGCGTATCAAGCTCGGAGCGTTCATGCAAAAACCCCTTTTGTGGTGATACTGTAACCAGCATTCTCGGGGCAACCACCAGGATTGGCTGTCGTAGCTGTCCATTCCAGTCGCGGAATGTCAGGGGGACTCCCTTGAATCCGGCCAGTTTGAATTTTTTCGATAATAGATACTCCCTCAGGATTCCCGGTTCATTGCTGCCGGTATTGGTCACGGCTTCGCCAAAACTGCGCACCGCCGCCCAGGCGGCATAATCGAGCTCGGTCATCGACCTGTCAGCGAGCCTGGAGAAACGCCTCTGTATTTGTGTCGCGCCCCATTGTTCCTGTGATCGATGCCACGACGTCGGCTTAAGTCCCTGGGTACCTGCTACCGGCCGCGCGCGCGTCGTCCGGTAAGGCAGGTATTCACCAAACTCATCCTGTTCGTCCGCCACCAGCAACACATCATGGTCTTTGAACTGCGTGAACACCGGCACTTCTTGCTGCAAGGAGTGATGCCCCGAGTCGGTGCGGCGCGCACCTGGAACCGATGTCCAGTTTTTTTCCTCAATTATTTTCAGCCCAAAGCGGTTTGCCGCTCTTCTTAATGCCGCGGCATAAGCCTTATCAGCCGCATGGCGACCGGTGACCAGCACTACCCGGGTCCAGCGTTTCCACAGCAGGTATTGAGCCAGTGCATCTGCGAGCATAGCCCGGCTGGGAGGAATGTGTAAAACATTTGAACGACATGCCTCGTTTCTGAGAACGTCGTCCTTGGCTCTGATGCTGAAAATCAGAACATCTTCCTCGATACCTGCAATCGCTTGAATATCCTGCGCGTTAAGATCAGCGATAAACAACTTACCGCCTTTGGCAACCAGGTCACGATAGGTGGCAATCAGATCCGCCGTCTCATCGATAATGACCGGTTTCAGGTTATAAAACTGATTGAGAAAACTGCCGGTTGTCTGCGTATCGTTAAGACCTAACACACCACCCGGTAGACCATTGTCCTCAATCTGCATATCCAGCAGCGACAGCGGTTGCAACGGCTGTTCCTGTCGGGCCAGATAAATTATGTCGACCTCGAGTCTTGTCTGCGCAAACGAGAGGCCGCAAACCAGTATTGCCGCAGCCGCACAGACCGATCTCATAAGGGGCAGTGAATTCATCTGTGATTATTCCAGCATGCTATCAAATATTACACGAACCATTCATTCATCGGGAATCTCCACCTGGCGCTGTCCCTGCGCGGGCGTCAGCACCTCGAAATCGTAGTTTTCAAAAAACCAGTCATCGATTCCATTGTAGAACCAGTATACATTGGTGTAACCATAGCTCAGCGCCCGTTTCGCGGCATTCCATGACATCCAGCAGTCGGCACGACAATAAAATACGACAGCATGATTCTTGTCAGCGCTGGTTGCGACATTCAGATGGTGTTTAAAGTATTTTTCGGTGATACCGGACAATACACCGTAACCGGTATCGGGTAGCCATATTGCACCAGGTACACCTTTGTGGTCGACGGGAAACCAGATCTGATCTTCCGGTAGAACATTCGGGCGACGATTTTCCGGAATGACATCAACCACAACTGCCCCGGTGGATTCCTGTAAACGCTTTACTTCTACTGCCGTAATTGTGCTGGCGCCATCCAGTTCGGCGGGAACCTTGTCATCGTAAGACTCCATACGGTAGCCGTCGGGCTGTTTGACTTCCGCAAATGCGACGCCGACACAAAAAATAAGGACAACCGCAAGCAACGATAACGGCTGTTTGACCCCACACAATCGAAAAGAATTATCCAAAGCCGGGCTACCATTTTTCACTAAGGCCGGTCACTCCAGTATCAATTCACCACGATCATCTAATAGCGGCACATCAAACTCCCGAAGTATATCGTTAATTTCGGGTTGGAGTTCCTGCAACACCGAGTTGATCGTATGTTTCCACTCGGTCTCGTTATAACGCACGGCCATCGAAACACGGAAACTGAGTCGAACTCTCTTGTCCTCGTTGAGCAACGGTACCAGTACCAGTTCGCTGGCAGCCTCCTTTACATAAAAAGCGGCTATAGGTCCCCAGATAAACGCGACATCGGTTTCGCCGTTACCGACATCCAGAACGGCCTGGCGGGCTGGTTTGTAGCGCCGTGTGTCCGCGACCAGCTGGTAGGACTTGATATTACCCAGTAACCCGAGTTGGGCGATAATGCTGGCTGGTGGAGTGCCTGCGACAACACCGAGCTTTAAACCTTTAAGCGCTGGATCGGACATTGTAGCGGCATCCAGTCCTGCATCCTCGCGATAGACCATGGTATAGACAGAGTAGTAATACGGGTTTGTGTTCTGCACCCGTTCGCTGGTTGTGGTGATGCCGGAAATCAGATCACACTCGCGCAGACGCAAGGTGTTACGCACAAAGCCAATACTCTGCGGAAACCAGGTGTAACGAACCTCGAGACCGAGTTTTGCGCCAATCAAATCGATAATACGGTTCTCGAATCCTTCGCCTGCTTTATTGGAGAAGGGCAAATTTTGGGGATCGGCACAAACCCGAAGAATTGAAGTTGTCAATGCCTGTCGGCCTGTCCCCTCTGCTGCCATGGAGGGCGAAAGCAGTAACAGCCAGGTGCAGGTCACTACCATCAATAACGGCAGTTTTAATGGCAATGACCCGTTTATTGTCACTATTTTACTGGGGTATTTTTGTAGGCCTGCCGGGCGCCAGTACACCGTCTGCCCTGGCCTTCACATAACGATAAATATCATCCAGGTGTTTAGTGATATTCGGATCCTGACCAAATGCCGGCATGGCTTTGACCGCGCCGCTCGCATCGGTAACCTGTCTGCCCTCCATAACGGTTTTCACAAAGGTATCGTAGTCCACTGTCTTTAATGATTCGATCAGCGCAGGGGCAAAACTGCCGCCTAACGCATCCTGTCCGTGACAGGCATGGCAGGTACCATGAAAGCGGCGATATCCGTTATAGGTTCCCTTGTCGACCTTGCCGTCTTTAACGGTATATTCGGGGACCTCAGCTGCCAGGGCATCGCCGGCGATGTTAAAATTGACGATAGCCAAAGCGACCACAGCCAGGGGTAGATATCGAACCATTGTCATAACCCTTCTCGTTTGAAAGTAGTTGTAAAATTATACTGACGAAAATAGAACCTTCGCTGAACGGCTTCAACAGCCAAAAAAAACCGCAGCCTTATCCGCACTGCGGTCTCCTTAGTTTAGCGAGTCAACCGGGAATTACATCTACCCGGCTGACTCGTTTTTCAACGTTTAGAGTGAAAATACCGTCAGAACGCCACCCAAAGAGGTGTAGCTAGACAGGGACTTGTAGGCGCCCACGGCACCGAGGCCGTCGGTATCGCCGGTCAGGCCAGCCGCAAAACCGATGCCCGCCCAGCCACCGAGGCCGGATAATACGCCGATATATTGCTTGCTGCCGTGCTTCCAGGTGGTGACATTACCGATAATGCCAGACGGCGTTTTAAATCGATAAAGCTCTTCGCCGGTTTCGGCATTAACCGCTTTCAGGTAACCCTCAAGCGTACCGTAGAACACAACGTTGCCTGCGGTGGAAAGTGCACCACTCCAGACCGAAAATTGCTCAGGGTTTGACCACTTGATTTCACCCTTGGTGGCATCCCAGGCAATGAAATTACCGAGGTTGTCGGTTCCATCCTTGGTGACCCTGCCAGCCGGGAA
>Ga0255051_10000409_pt1 | contig 15918 bp, 18 predicted proteins | sample JV7_2_9_MG_FD_181719 | JGI IMG/M metagenome (GOLD analysis project Ga0255051, IMG submission 181719) | Seawater microbial communities from Jervis Inlet, British Columbia, Canada - JV7_2_9 | ecosystem: Environmental > Aquatic > Marine > Inlet | place: Canada: British Columbia | collected 2016-10-06
CTACTTTGTTGTTTTCGACACTGAACGGCTGTACGGTCAACCGCGCCATCAAATAGAACTTCCGTAGGGGAACACATGAAAACGCCGTTTTTCTTGGTCGTCAGTGGTATCGCTTTACTCCAAGGCTGTGACGATCAGTCATCCGCCGACTCAGAACAACAATCTTTGAGCGACGTCACACCGCCAGTTATCAGTGACGTCATTCTAAACAGAAACCCAAACCCGAACGTGCCACTGGCCGCTATCCTGAGTCTCTCGACGGACGAGCCGAGCGCGGTGACGATTAGAATCGACGACGGCGAACGCACTTGGGACGCGACGTCGAGCGACGGCTTCGCAACCGATCACTCGCTAATCGTGCTCGGCATGCGTTCCGGCCGCGTCCACCATCTTTCGGCAGTCGTGAGCTACGCTTCAGGTAACGCAACGGAGACCCGGCCCTTAGCCCTCGAAATGCCGCCACTACCCGATGAGATTCCTCAACCCGAAGTGTTGGTCAACGATCGCGACAGGATGGAGCCGGGGGTCACGCTGTTTGACGTGACCAGACGCGACGACGATGGCGAGAACGTCGCCGATTATCGACCGCTCGTCATAGTTGACGATTACGGTGAAGTCGTCTGGTATTACCGCGATTACTATGGCTCACGTGATGGGCGCCGGCTCAGCAACGGCAACCTGCTCTATCTCGGGCAAAACGATCGCGCGATTGAAATCGACATGCTCGGCAACATCGTCAATCACTGGCACGCGAACCAGGCTAACCCGGATACCCTGCCGGAGAGCAGTACGCTCGTAGACGTCGATACCTTCCATCACGAAGTATCCGAGCTTCCAAACGGCAACCTTCTCACTCTGAGTCGCGACGTGCGCCTGATCGAAGACTTTCCTACCAGCACCACCGACGCCAGCGCGCCATTAGCACCATCGGCGGTGGTCGGTGACGTCATCGTCGAATTCGCTCGCGATGGGACGGTGATTCACGAATGGAGCTTGCTGGAGCTACTCGATCCATACCGCATCGGTCACGGCTCCCTGAACTCGGGGGGCAACAGATTTCAGCAGCACTACAGCGATCTCGGTGACGAAGCGCCGCCGCGAGACTGGACGCACAGCAACGCCGTGAGCTACGACCCCAGTGACGACTCATTCATCGTTTCGGTCAGATTTCAGGATGCGGTTGTCAAGATCGATCGACAGACCGGCGAACTGCGCTGGATTCTGGGCACGCACGATTACTGGAAGGAGCCTTGGAGCAACTACCTTCTCGAGCCGCTTGGCGATCTCCAGTGGCAGAACCACGAGCACGGGCCCGAAGTAGGCGCGAACGGTACCATCGTCCTGTTCGATAACGGCAATGGCCGGGCCAGCGCGTATCAAGAAGAGCTGCCGTCAGACCAACGCTATAGCCGCGCCGTCGAGTTCGCGGTCGATGCCGACGCCATGACCGTGACGCAGGAGTGGGCTTATGGCGGTCTCGGCGACGAGTGGTTCTACTCGCGCTATATCAGCGACGCGGACTGGTTACCCGAGACGGGTAATATCCTGGTGACCTCCGGGGGGCAGCAGGACGGGGCCGATGGCGTCCCAGCTGACGGTGACGATCGTCAGTTCTGGGTGCAGATCTTCGAAGTGACTCACACCGAGCCGGCCGAGAAGGTTTTTCATCTCGTATTCAAGGACGAGCCGCCGGCGGGATACCAGACCTACCGGGCCCAGCGCCTGCCGAGTCTCTATCCCTGAGCGTCAACGCGACCGGAAAACGCAACCGTCGCTTCGGCTCGGACCGCCGACCTCGCTATAGCGACTGCGTGAACAGAACCTTGTAGGTATATCTCCGAATTATTCTTCCTCTGCTATAGGAGTAAAGGGGATACAAGCGACAAAGCCAAACCCCGGACCGCCGAAGCGCTTCAGAGGATCCGGATAGAATGACTTAGGCTATCGTGGCGTGCACACCTGACCAGGAGAGATCTGCAGTGAATACACCTATGCGTTCGACTGGATTGCTTGTTGCCCTGAGCTTGACGATTAGTTTCGGCACAGCTTTCGCACAAGATTGGGGGCCGCGTAGCCTGGAAGAACTCAAAGCCGAGATTCTGTACCGGACCGCCGAGGAAGGCTGGCGGGGCGTCAAGTATGAGGATGCCGAGCGCGCGGTCGACAAGCTCGAGTCGCTCGACCGTGACCACTGGGCCGCCGTCTGGTCAGAAATTGCCGATGGATACATGACACGTGCGGACGAACTGAAGTCCTCATCTCCGGCGGAAGCGCGGTCGAACTATCTCTACGCCTTTCGTTACTACAACACTGGGCGCTGGCCGACTGAGAAGCATTCAGCCGGTAAACGTCAGGCCTACGAGGACGGGCTGCGCGCATTCGAGAGTTATGGGCTATTGCTCGATCCCCCCATCGAGACGGTCCGGATTCCTTTCGAAGACTCGGAGATCGTAGCCTATCTAAGGTTACCTCGTGGGGTCAGCCGTGCGCCGCTGATTTTCGGTATCAACGGTCTCGATTCTCGCAAGGAAGACGTGATGGTGAACACCAATGGCTATATCGACAATGGTGTCGCGGCGTTCGCAATGGATATGCCCGGTACGGGGCAAGCGCCCGTCTTGATCGATGTGGGATCCGAACGCATTTTCTCAGCAGCATTGGATTATCTGGCGACGCGCCCTGAAATCGACGCATCGCGCATCGCGGTCCAGAGCCGCAGTTGGAGTGGCTATTGGGCGGCTGTGTTGGCGTACACAGAGCGCGACCGTATTCGAGGCGCCGTAATACACGGCGTCGGCATTCACCATTACTTTCAACCGGAGTGGCAGCAAACAGCCATTATGAGCCCCGAGTATCTCTTTGACCTGTTCCCGGCCCGCTCGGTGGTGTATGGCGTGGATAACATGGAGGACTTCCTCACCTATGGACCCAGAATGTCGTTAATTGAGCGCGGCTTAATCGACCAGCCGTCTGCTCCCATGCTGCTCATCAACGGCGAGCAGGACACGCAGCAACCCATAGCGGACCTCTACCTCATGATGAAGCGCGGTGATCCCAAACTGTCGTGGGTTAATCCCGAGGGTGGGCACATGGGCGACTCGGCAGAATATCCGAGCAGCTGGATACGGCAGAACATCATTCAACCATGGTTGTTCCAGCGACTCGGTGTAGCGTCCGTCACGCCGACGACCCACTGATCAACTATGACGCTTGCAGAACTGAGGATGCAAAGATGCTACAGATGACCAGGATTATCCTAGCGACTCTCGCCGCTCGTCTCTTGCCTGTTATGGCATTGTGGTCAGCCTCTCTAGGAGCGAACGCCGACGGCGGCATCGTATACATGACCGAGCCCGTCGAGGGCTCGGTATTCCCTGTGACCTATCACCTCATCGAGACCGATGATGGGCTGTTCACTCCAATCGGGCTGCGCAAGCCCACCGGCGACGGGCCATTTCCTATAGTCCTGTTCGCCTCGGGTAACGGAGGCGAGGGCCTGGAGTACGTGCGCGACTACAGCCACAATCGGGGCTGGACCCTCGATCAGTTCCTGGATGCAGGCTATGCTGTGGCCTGGCTACGGTACCGGTCGGAGGTCGACGTCCCAGTCTACGATGGCTCGCCCCGCATCGGACGCGGCTGGTCGGGACGTCCGCGCTTCAATCGCGCGCCGCTCGAATACGAGGACGTCGTAGCGATCATCGCATACGTTAAGACTCTGGAATTCGTCGACGCCGGTCGAGTGGGCTACATGGGCATGAGTCATGGCGGCGAGATGCTCATGAAGATCGCTTCGGAATACCCTGACATCCTCCGTGTCGGCATCGCGAGCGAGCCGGCCTCTTCAGATTTCATGGATCTAGCTCCCCGTGATGCCAACGCGCCCGAGCGCCCAGAAACTATGGAGGTCAACACCGTGGAGATGCAGGCGGAGGCCGCAAAGGCGGTCCAAGCACGCGTGAATAGGCTGGTTGCTATGCAGCGTATTGCCTCCATCGATATTCCGATTTTCGTTCAAGGCCGCGATCGTGATCACAACCAGGACACGTTCAGGGTCAACTATGAGCTCTTGGCCGAATCAGGAAAGGAGGTGGAGTGGAAATCCTACGACCACGAGCTGCACGGGTTTGCGTATGTACAGCGCAACGCGGACGGAACCTATGATCCCGAAGCGATTCAGCGCGACGTGGTGGCAGACTCAATTGCATTCTTTGATCGCTACCTCAATGCCGAATCAATTATTCCCAAGCTGAATAGGTAGGCGCTCCTAATAGAAGCTCTGGGTTTGCACCCTCCTTAGGAGTGTATTTTTGTGCGCCTCCATTTCCAACTTCAGCTACGTAAAGACTGCCCTCTTGGTCCACCGCAATTCCATGAACACCAAAGAATCCGCCTGGTGAAACACCAAACGATCCAAATGAATACAAGAAGTGCCCCTCTCGGTCGTACTTCAACATCTTTTGTGTGCCCTGATCAAACGCCCAAAGCATTCGATCTTGGCCCATATAGAATAGATGGATGTTTGAAGGTCTGCCTCCAAAGCCCCAGTCACGAAGATACTCACCGTCCTCAGTAAATGCCTGAACTCGGTTATTGTTTCTATCGTTGATGTAAACTTCATTGGTTTCATGGTCTATCGCCAGACCATGTACATTATTCATATAACCTGGTCGAGTCTCATCATATTGACCCGTGCCTGGCTCTCCCCATTGCATCAGGTAATTACCGTCAGCATCAAACCTTACGACTCTTGTATTTCGATATCCGTCGGTTACATAAAAACCGCCGTCCGATCGGAATGCCATAAAGGTAGGTCGGTTAAAGCGTGTTGGGTCATTATTATCGCCGTACTCATTAGGAATACCGATTGTTTGAACTAACTCTGATCCATCATTAGTAAATTTAAAAATAGCATGTCGATAATCATCAACTATCCAAACGTGCTTCTCTGGATCAAATGGACTTATAGTAACGAAGTGGGGACGTCTCAATAAGTAATCCCATTGAGTCCAGTCTTCGATAAGTTCACCCTCACGATTAAATACTAGAATCGTATGTTCCCACCTTACGTCGACTCCGCATTCTCCTCTAGCACTTTCTGGAGGACAATTATCTGTAGTGTCGTCGACACCAACCGGTAGCGATGTATTGGTAGTATTACGCCAAGGCACACTGTCGCTTATTGGGAAGTTTGCTGGGATACCAATCTCTCTCAAACTGACATTGCTAGGCCGTTCTACGTTAGGTATTTCACCACGTACTAAAACAAATACACGGTCAGGACTCTCAGGAAAAACTGACTGGCCAGCGCCCCAAGTCCAATCCTCGTGACCTTCTATCTGATCAGCAATATTGATAGGCCATCCAGGAACCACATCGTAAGCACCAAAAAAATCTTGGCCACCAACTTGCCCAGGTACAGCAGCAAAGCTTGTTGCAGGAACTACATCTGATGAAGTTGTTTCAATCTCTATAACTTCTTCGGTCCCCTGAGCTCCAAAATAAAGATAGGTAGCAACTACGCCCACCGCAAGTCCTATAATTAGTTGTTTCATACATCCCCTGCCAATTTTTAATTCAATTCATCTAACCAATCTATCATAAAGTCGGCAATTTCCTTGCTATTACTTTAAAGCATCAGGGATAGTTCTTTCAAAGGCGCTATCTCGAGCGTATTGGGGTGGATGGGAGAGGCGAAACGGGCCTAACGGGCGGTGTTCTGGTTTTGCGAGCGTTGGTTGCCAGCAGACGACGCTTGATCCGCGCAGGCTATAGGCGGGGTAGGGAATCCGGCTCTGACTCTGAAACTGGTCGGGGTGAGAGGATTTGAACCTCCGGCCCCTGCTTCCCGAATCCAGATCTTGGGTGTTAACTGATTGTTTTAACTAAGGAATCAGGAGGCGTCCACGGACACGATTGCAGTGGGGTGAATTCGAGACATTCGGTTTTGCTTCGCGCCCAGAATTCTTGGTATGCGCCAGTGCACAATTGACCGTTTAGTGGCCCCATGGATGATCGCATGCGAGACATTGGAAGCATACCCTGCTCATATTGGTAGGGCTTTGCAGATTGGTTGATACTCTATCGGCAGGTTTTTTTGCAAAAGGAGAATTTCATAATGCCTGACCCTCGGCTTCTGGCGCAGCAAGAAATCCGTGAGTTGCGCAAGCGCATTACTCGACTATCCGATGATGGTATCGACTTGGTGCTTGCGAAAGCCAGATCATTCTACGGGTGGCAGGACAAGCCTGTCAGCGATGACGATCTAGAAAGGATCTACGACATAATGACCGCGGGGGCGACGTCAAACAACGGACATCCAATCCGCATTCTGTTCGCGCGCACCGATGAATCCAAACAACGGCTCGTTCCTGCACTAAAAGGCAATAACGTAGAAAAGGTCCAGACGTCACCGGTGTGCGCGATCATTGCCTACGACATGGAGTTCTACAAGAGAATGCCTGAGTTGTTTCCACACAATCCCGGCAAGATGCAAATGTACATCGACAATCCGAAGCGTTGTGCCGACGATGCGTTCAGAAACGGTACCCTTCAGGGTGCCTACTTCATGATCGCGGCTCGCGCGCTGGGCTTTGATGTCGGCCCGATATCCGGATTTTTCAATGACATAGTGGACGAAGAGTTTTTCAAAGGCACAAGTATCAAATCGAACTTCCTGTGCAATATCGGCTACGGTAACGAAGAGTCAGTGTGGCAAAAGCTGCCGCGCCCTGCTTTCGATACCATTTGCGAATTGCTTTAGAAAAAGGGTAGAGCTAGTCATGACTTCGCACCGAGATCGTGCCACGTCCGGTTACAGAATGTTCTCTCCATTGGGTCTGCAAAAAACGTTCATCATCAACATGCTGGGTGACGTAGTGCACTCGTGGGATTTACCGTACGAGCCCGGCAATTTCAGCTGTCTCCTGCCAAGCGGAAATATGTTGTCCGGCGTGCGCACGCCGGACGGACCAAAAGGGCTGCCTGCCAAGGGTGGCCTCATGCAAGAGAGAGACTGGAATGGCAAGATCCTGTGGGAGCACCGAGACGATTTTCAGCATCACGATTACGTTCGTTGCAGCAATGGCAATACGCTTTATTTACGCTGGGAACTGTTAAGCAAGCAGAATGAGAAACGCGTGCTGGGCGGAATTGCGGGCACGGAACATAGCGATGGAATTTGGGGTGACGTCGTTCGGGAGATTGCCCCCGATGGCGCTGTGGTCTGGGAATGGCGCGCGGAGGACTGCGAGGAAATGTACAACTTTCCCCTGAATCCGATGTGTCCTCGTCACGAGTGGTGCCATGCCAACTGCATTACGCAGCTGGATAACGGGGATGTCCTCATCAACTTCCGCTACAACCATCTGATGGCGATCATCGACTATGAGACCAAGAAGTTTCGCTGGCATCTGTGCGACTACGACTATGGCCAGCAACACAGTGTTACTATGCTGGAGAATGGTAATTTACTGTTCTTTGCGAACGGCGCCAACGTGTTGGGTGTTGGACCAGAAGCAGGGTCTCGCGTCATCGAGCTCGATACGAAAACGAAACAGCCGGTTTGGGAATATGCCGGAACACCTACTTTTTTATTTTTTAGCTGGTACATCAGCAATGCTGTACGCCTGAAATCCGGAAATACCTCTATTCTCGAAGGGGTAAAGGGGAAAATGTTCGAAGTAACACCGGACGGTGACAAAGTCTGGGAGTATGTGTCTCCGCATTTCGTCACTGAGCCGCATCCCATGTACACCGGCGGCAACGCAATTTTCCGCCACTACTTCTACGCACCCGATTCAACTGAAATCGCGGGCCGCCTGCCAACAGACGCCTGGCACAGCGGATAAGGAGAACTTTGATGTCTGTCACTTTGTATCACTGGTGGGGATCCACCTGTTCAAGAAAGGCCCGGACAACGCTTGCTGAAAAGGGCGTCGCCTGGGACAGCGTGCACATTGACCTGCACAACTTTGAAAACTGGGATCCCTGGTACGTCAAGATACATCCCAACGGTGTTGTACCGGCATTGGATCACGACGGCCGTATCGTCATCGAGTCCAACGCAATTCTGGAGTACATCGATGAGACCTTTGACGGCCCGTCGCTCCGGCCGGAGGACACCTGGGAACGCGCCAAAATGCGCGTCTGGATGGATAAGTCCGAACACGTGCTGCACAAGAACATGCACCTGATTTCGCACAACAATCATCACGCCCATCGCTGGGGCGAGTATGCCGCCAATCACGGCAAGGACGTGCTGATGGAAAAGGTCCGCTCTCAGCCCGATCTGCAACGCCGGGAAGACGAAATTCGGAATTCCGACGGTATTCCTGATGCCATCGTCAAGTTTGCGGTGGAGCGCGTCATCGATCAGTTAACGTTAATGGAAACTGATCTTGAGAAGAGCGACTGGCTTTGCGGCGACACCTTCTCATTGGCCGATATAGCCGTGCTGCCGTTCGTTGAGCGCTTTGAAGCAAACGGCTACGACGAAGAAATCTCAGCAACAAAACGTCCACATCTGGCGGATTGGTTTGCGCGCATCAAGGAGCGCCCGGCGGTCAAAGAAGCCTATTCCTTCATGGACCCGGACCTTGAGGCCTGTTAGCAGTTCTATCGAACCGGACCGACAGCGCAGCAGTCCTTTCGGGTTTTAACTCCGCTATTGGCAATTGGAGACATACTAGTGCACTGCTTGAGTTCGCCATAATTCAGGCATCAGTTCAAATTGGATCCATTGGAGCTTTGGCTTGCGGCGGTTCCGACGTATTTCCGGTAGTCCCAGTTAATGGTAGGCTCTGCCGTGGCAGGGCTGTAGCCGGGGATCGAATCAAGTGATTCGATCTGATTTGGTCGGGGTGAGAGGATTTGAACTTCCGGCCCCTGCCTCCCGAAAGCGCAGGGCGAGTTGTAAGTAGTTGTTTTAAAGGAAGTGATGGGAGCTGCCCCTGGCTCCAAATGCTAGTTGGAGCTAGTTCGAGTTAGCTGGTGTGCGTCAAAAATGCGCCCGTGATTTTAGGTGGTGCTTAATCCGGAAGAACTCCCACGACACATTTCTAATTTATAGCCAAGTTGTTGATAGGGCAGGGTGCCTCGCTCTACAGCCACTGCCTGAGTACGACAGGCGTCGGTAAGGTCTCCTCGGGTCGTCAGATGCGCCTATCCGGATGACCGCTTTGCGGCCGTCCGGACTGAGCATTCACGAGCGTTTATTGACATCTTCTTTCGAGAAAAGCGCGGACACCTAATAACGGCGGCGTTCATGTCCGCATGCCCGTCCCGAGGTTCGGGGAGAGGCATCAGAATCTCCCGAATTGTCGAACAGCCTCACCCCACCCCGATCAGGAGTCGTCCCGATGATCGCGAGAAAGCGCGCTAGAGTGCGTCGGCTAATCTTGTTAGGTGCCGTTGATTCACTCGATATGGCTAAATCGCCACAGAGCTCGAATCTTCTGAGGAAAATAATATATAACCTCTTGTATTGGCAGTTAATTTTTTCATTGACAGTTTCGAAAATAGGACTATATTGCGCTAACTTTTTCGCACATCTGATCTGTCAATGATTCGTTCAACAGATGCGTAGGAAGAAATCCTGCGTGTGCAAGTTGAAAATTAGGAGAGGGTAATGAATAGACTCAGGAGTGCCCCCAGCGATAAAGTTCGGGAAATCGGAATTCTTTCCAATCCAGGCTCTATTCCGAGTGATGAGCCCGTTGGCATAGAAAAGAACGCGAGAATTCGCACTAGTACTGCTCGAAGTCCTGAGCGCGAGCTTCGGAGGAAGGTGGACGATCTCGCAGACGCGCGATGGTTGAGAGATCAAGTGCAGGAATGGGAAGACTATGGCGGGAAAGGGCTTCTCTGCTTGAAAGCCGATAGATATGCAATTACACGTGCGGACCCAGTCTATATACAGGAGCCGCTCAGCGTGTACTGGTCTTAGTTGCCCTGTTCGCAAACTCATCTGACAAGCTAGCCATACGTCATCGAGAAGCAAACTCCAATCCTAATTGGCGGGCAAGAAGTTCCGCCTGGTGCACGGATGACCGTGGATCTTCCCGTGGCCAATCTCTACACCCACACACAGCTGACAATGCCAGTTCACGTGGTCAACGGTCGTCGTCCCGGACCCACTGTATTTCTTACGGCAGCGGTTCATGGAGATGAACTAAACGGCGTTGAAATAATAAAACGCGTTCTGAGGCTCTCTGCTCTGAAACGTCTGCGCGGATGCGTTATCGCGGTCCCGATCGTGAATGTATTTGGCTTTCTCAATCGATCCCGCTACCTACCCGATCGCCGTGATTTGAACCGCTCGTTTCCGGGCCGAGAGACGGGATCGATAGCCGCGCGGCTTGCCAATCTACTAGCTACGGAGATCGTTGCGAAGGCCAACTATGGAATCGATTTGCACACGGGCGCAGTGGATCGCGCGAATCTGCCGCAAATTCGCGGGAATTTATCTGATCCGGAGGTCCTGCGACTAGCGCGAGTTTTCGGAACACCCGTAATTATCGATGCGAACGTCCGCGATGGGTCCTTGCGGCAATTTGCCGCCGAGAACGGGGTTCCCATGCTGCTCTACGAGAGTGGAGAAGCACTCCGGTTCGATGAGTTATCCATTCGCGCCGGCGTAAGAGGAATTAGCCGTGTGCTTCGAGAGCTGGGAATGTTGCCGGCGCGCGCCGTTAAACGAGAGCCCATTGAGCCGGTTCGCACGAACACGACGACCTGGGTTCGAGCATCTGCCAGCGGCATTGTTCACGCAAAATGTCTTTTGGGCGAACGTATGAAGGCGGGGCAGCTATTGGCGACCATTAGTGATCCCTTTAGCGAGGTCGAAGTCGAGGTTGTCGCGCCAGTTTTTGGAATCGCCATCGGACGTAGCACATCGCCGTTAGTGCATGAAGGCGATGCGCTTTTCCATCTAGCACAGTTCGAGAATTCCCAAGAAGCGCGAGACACGGTGGATGAATTTCACGCGGGTTACGATTTGGATGACTCGTGGGGCTGAAGCTCAATGGGCAATGAAAACAACAAACCAATAACGCTGGGTTGGCGGGAATGGGTCACGCTTCCGGAGCTGGGCTTGAAGCGTATCAAGGCGAAAGTCGACACGGGCGCCAGAACGTCAGCGTTGCATGCGTTTCACTTACAAGAATTCGAAAAGAACGGAGTTGATTGGCTTCAGTTCAAGATCCATCCAAAACAATACCGAACGGATATTGAGATCATCTGCGAGTCAAAAATCAAAGACAAGCGAGTCGTTATGGATTCTGGCGGCCATCAAGAGCTCCGGTATGTGATTGAAACGCCGCTACGAATTCTGGAAGAAGAATGGCCTATCGAGATCACGCTTACCGCTCGCGATGACATGCGCTTTCGAATGTTACTAGGAAGAACAGCGATCAAGAATAGAGCGGTTGTAGACTCTGCGCGCTCTTATCTAACTCGACGCAAAAAACGGCATACAAGGAAACGGTGAGACCGAATGAAAATTGGAATCCTCTCAAAAAACAAAGGACTCTATTCCACCAAACAGCTCGTCACCGCAGCAGAGAAACGTGGGCACGAGGTTCAGGTAATCAATACCTCGCGTTGCTATATGAATATCGCTAGCTTCAAACCGAGCATTCACTATGATGGAAAACCGCTAACGGGATTCGACGCCATAATCCCTAGAATCGGAGCCTCGATTACGTTCTACGGCACGGCGGTGGTTCGTCAGTTCGAAATGATGGGCGTTTTCTCTCTGAACGAGTCGGTCGCGATTTCACGGTCACGGGACAAGCTTCGTTCCATGCAACTTCTCTCTAGGAAGGGTATAGGACTTCCCGTGACGGGATTCGCTAATTCTCCGGCCGACACTGAGGATCTATTGAATCTCGTCGGGGGCGCGCCGGTGGTCGTCAAGCTATTGGAGGGTACTCAAGGAAAGGGTGTAGTACTGGCGGAGACGCGCAAGGCGGCCGAGAGCGTCATCGAGGCATTCCGGGGACTCAACGCGAACTTCTTGATTCAAGAATTTATCAAGGAAGCAGGTGGAGCAGACGTCCGGTGTTTCGTTATCGGCGAGAAGGTTGTGGCGGCCATGAGACGGCAGGCGCCCGAGGGCGAGTTTCGGTCTAACCTGCACCGCGGCGGCAGTGCAGAACTGATCAAAATAACCCCGGAGGAAAGATCCACGGCCGTCCGCGCAGCCCAGATTATGGGTCTGAATGTATCGGGCGTCGATCTCTTGCGTTCAAATCATGGTGCTGTGGTTATGGAGGTAAACTCCTCGCCGGGGCTAGAAGGCATCGAGGAGGCCACTGGGAAGGATGTTGCTGGCTTGATCATCGAGTACATCGAGAAACATGCAAAAGCTGGGCGAACTAAGACTCGCGGTAAAGGATAATCGCGGCCCCACGCGACTCGTGCGCGAATTTTTCAAAATCAATTTCCTGCTCATTGATCCTGATTGCTTGACTCCACCGCCGCGATGGCCTTGCCCACTCGCAACAGCGCCACGCCACCCCCCGGGACAACACCCTCCTCGACAGCAGCTCGGGTAGCGTGCAAAGCGTCCTCGACTCGCGCCTTTTTCTCTTTCATCTCGATCTCGGTCGCTGCACCCACCTTGATCACCGCGACCCCACCGGCAAGCTTCGCCGTGCGCTCTTCGAGTTTTTCCCGGTCGTAGTCAGAGGTGGTGTCTTCGATCTGTTTCTGGAGCTCCTTGACTCGGCCTTCGATGGTGGCGGCGTCTTTCGCGACTCGCACCTTCTTCGCCGTGCCCAGGTCGTCCAGGGTCATTTTCTCGAGACTCAATCCCACGTCCTCGGAGATAACCTTCGCGCCCGTGAGGATTGCGATATCCTGCAGCATGGCCTTGCGTCGATCGCCGAAACCTGGGGCCTTCGCAGCCACCACTCTCAATATTCCACGAAGGTTGTTCACAACCAGCGTGGCGAGGGCATCACCCTCGATATCCTCGGCAACGATCAACAACGGCTTGCCTGCCTTCGCCACGCCTTCGAGCAGCGGCAGAAGATCTCGTATGTTCGAGATCTTCTTATCGTGGAGAAGTACGTAGGGCTCCTTGAGTTCCGCAGACATTGTGTCTTGGGAATTGATAAAGTAAGGGGACAGATAACCCCGATCGAACTGCATACCTTCGACTAGCTCGAGTTCGTTCTCGATGGAGGAGCCCTCCTCCACAGTAATGGCGCCCTGTTTGCCGACTTTCTCCATGGCTCGCGCGATAATCTCACCCACCGATGCGTCCGCGTTCGCCGAAATGGTGGCAACCTGCTCGATAGCTTTACTGTCCTCGCAGGGCTTGGAAATCGTTTTGAGCGCTTCCACGGCCGCAGCCGTGCCACGCTCGATGCCCCGCTTGAGATCCATGGGATCCATACCCGCGGCCACTGACTTGAGACCCTCACGAAAGATGGCCTGCGCCAGTACCGTAGCAGTGGTGGTGCCGTCTCCGACGTTGTCAACAAATATAATTTATTATTTATCAGTTAGTTATGAGCTTTTTTTGACGGTTGGCAGCACTCGCGTTTGCCTAACTTGCGCCACACGAGGACTTACTCGTACTGGGGTTCCCGGATGGACGAACACAGTGAGTAGCGATCAGTTCGGCAAATTTTTCAGATAGTTTTTTCACCTACTTTGCGAACAAGATTCGTGAAAAGAATATTGTGCGACCTATCCGTTCAGTCTGGATTTCTACCCTTCCCGACTCAGCTTGGAACCATCATCAGCCACCCGAATATTCTGGGGCAGTCTTGAATTTTAAGCTGTTGATGAATGCTCAACTCCGTCGTGCCAACGGGCGGACTCCAAAAAGCAGCCATCTAGAGCGTGTGGGTGGGCGTATCGCCGCCCAATGCGCCGGCGAGGTAGTTTTCAATCCGTTTCTGGGTATTACCCTGGTCCTGGTCGCCGAACTGTACGCCGATTCCTGCAGGACGTTTACCCTGGGCACCCCTCGGAGTAATCCAGATCACCTCGCCTGCGACCGGAATCTTTTCCTCCTCTCCCATGAGGCTGAGGAGCATGAAAATCTCGTCGCCCAGCTTGTAACTGGAATTGGTCGGGATAAACAGGCCTCCGTTCGTTACGAATGGCATGTAGGCCACATACAGGGCGCTTTTGTCCTTGATGCTGAGTGTCAGAAGCCCGGGTTTAATCATGTTCGCCAACGATCCATATTCGCTCGACTTAGGTCGGGCTTCTTTTTCTCGGGGATGTGATCAGTTGAACGCGGCCCTGCTTGTGGAGCCTTCTTCCATTTAGCCCCACTACAATCTTTTCGACAGCTACCGTCACGCTCTCAAGGCTCCCCTGGCGGTGCCCGGTGATGGTGTTATGACCTTGAGTAATGACGTAGCGGTGCCAGCCGATTCCCTCGGTTCCAGCGGGCGGCTCCTCTTTCAGAATCGACTTGAGTTTGAACGACTCATCCTTCCCCGGAGCCGGTCGGTAATACACCATCCCTAAGTGTCTCCTAGTACTGCTACTGCTGCGACCAAGGTCGCCGAGCGCCCAGAACCGCCAACACGAACAACAAATTGGATCTCGGAGATGGTCGTCGCTTGAACCTGTTGTGCGAGGGAATGGGCGCGCCAATGGAATATATCCCCTAGCATCAGACAAAGGAGTATTCTAGAAATGTCATCGGGCGACTTAGTTCCCCTGGGTTCACCCACTCAGAAGCTACAGCAGAACCCGAGGTCCTGAGCGCCCGGTGACCCTGGTCACCATACTCCAGCACGCGGGACTCACTGACTCTCACACTCCCGAGATCGTAGCCGCAATCGTTCGCTCCCAGCGCCTCGAGAGCCGGCCCTCTCCAAACGGCACATCTATAGACTGCAAATTCTCCCTGCGTGTTCGTCTCTCGCGCAACTTCGTCAGCGTGCGCGTTAGGGGCTACATTCGCTTTGTTAATGACCACTACAATTTGAGCTCATCTCGGGCGGGTCACGATAAGGTTGCACCGATGGCACTCGACCTTCTCCACTCCTCCACCAACGCGGAGCTCGAACGTTTCTCTGACTACGTGGAAGTCATGGTAACCGACCCAACAATGGACTCTGCCCCAGGGTTTTTTGAGCATCTCTGTCGCCTCTCGTAGCTCCTTAACTCGTAGTCGCAATCGTTCACCCCCATCTCGCCGAAAAAGCTGGCGTGGAAAACTCCCCTCCTAGTCCGAGTCTTCCTCTAGATCCAGCCACTTTTCAGAGTGCTCGCAATCGAATAGCTCCTCTAGCATCTTCCGAATCTCGTGCAACTCCGCGATAAGGCGGCGAGTTCCCCGCTTGCGAGTTCCGAGGCGGGAACGCCACGCGATGCCATCTTCCATGGCATCGATGAATGCTTCCGGGTCGAATTCCAAATCACTAAGAATGGCACTAGCATCAAGACGACCGTTAAGATTTCTTGGCTTCGTCATAAGTATCTCCACCATCATGCGCGTCGGGCGAAGTTTCCGCGCCCCATTAAAGGGCTACTTCGTTAGGGTTGAAAAATCAGTGAAATTCGTCCCAGGATTTCGCTCGCGCGCGTCTGCGCTCCCGGCGTCGGTTGTCGACAAGCCTACGTGCTCGCGCGCCGCGGTCCGTCCAGCGTGTGGGTTCGGATCGCATACGATATCGCGCCTCTGTATCCTCGAGGTCGAAGTCCATTTCCTTGTTCATATCCGTTAGATCTTCGAATTCCGGATCGCCATAGAGATCCAACTCTTCATCACCCCAAAGATGGGCTTCGAGATCCAAATCTTCATCATCCCAAAGATGGGCTTCATCGAATCCGTCATCGTAGTCGTGCAATCTGCGTCTATTCATGACTATCTCCTTACCTCAAGCTGTCTGCTTGCTGTCAACTGTTGCGGCGCTGCGGCCCCCGCAGATGCCAGGCGGAGGC
>Ga0255051_10000410_pt1 | contig 15900 bp, 11 predicted proteins | sample JV7_2_9_MG_FD_181719 | JGI IMG/M metagenome (GOLD analysis project Ga0255051, IMG submission 181719) | Seawater microbial communities from Jervis Inlet, British Columbia, Canada - JV7_2_9 | ecosystem: Environmental > Aquatic > Marine > Inlet | place: Canada: British Columbia | collected 2016-10-06
GGCCCGAAAAGCTCCGGGTGGGAAGGCCTTTAGGCCCGAAAAGCTTCGAGTAGGAGGGCCTTTAGGCCCGGAAAGCTTCGAGTAGGAGGGCCTTTAGGCCCGAAAATCCCAAATTACAATCAAGCTTTTCAGCGATATCAACGCAAAAATGTGTTGGTGCATGACGATAATCCCCACAGCAGAAGCTTACGCCACGGCCGCTACTCGGAGCCGGGTCGAATCTACTTCATTACATCAAGCAGTGAACGGCGAGCACGAATCTTCGAGAAATCCGAACACGCCATCGTGTTGCTGAAGGAATGTAAACTGCAGCAAGAAAAGGGTGATTGTGAAAGCCTGGCAATTGTCGTGATGCCTGATCACTTTCATTGGCTTCTGCGGTTAGGAAAGGGCAGAACATTGCAACAAATTGTCGGTTCCATGAAGGGACGCAGCGCCAAGAGAATAAATGAGCTGCGTAGTAATCAGGGACAAATCTGGCAGGCCGGTTTTCACGACCATGCTATTCGAAGAGATGAAGACCTGGAGGCGGCGGCAACATACTTAATTCACAACCCTGTAAGGGCGGGGATTGTGGATAACTTTCACGAATATCCGTTTTGGAGTTCGATTTGGCACGACCGGAACTGTAGGAAGGCCTTCAGGCCCGAAACTTCTCGCGGCTAAAGCCGCTCCTACAAAAACCCGCCCTACAGTATTTCTACCTCGATGATCGAACACTGTTGAACGACGTTGGCAGTGACGCCACCGTGTGTCTCGGCCGGGGCCCAGACAGGTGTGCCGAACTTGAACGATTCCATGTGTTTGCCACCGTCGGCGTCGTTCTGCATCCAGGCGCAGGGGTTCAGGTAAACGATCACGCGATCGGGGTGGGCATGCAGCGGCGGTGTTTCGCCGGGGCGAATTGTTTTCTTCAGGACACGAACTTTCTCGTTCTCGAATGCCAATTCGTAAATATGCGGTGCAACACGAGCGGGGTCGAGTGCTGGCGGTGTCGCCGCCATGCCGGCAACGAAGGCCAGGCATAACAGCAGGGCTAGCAATCCTGAGTGGATACGCATTTCAATCCTCAATCATTAAATGAATTTTCAAAATTTGTCGCGGCTAAAGCCGCTCCTACGCTCCTAATTAAGGGTCGCGGAGCGCGCGGCGCAGGATCTTGCCGACGTTGGTCTTTGGCAGCTCGTCGCGGAATTCAACGGCGCGGGGGCGCTTGTAATTGGTCAGGTTTTCGCGGCAGTAGTCGAGGACGTCCTGTTCACTAACGCCATCATGCTTGCGCACGGCGTAAACCATGACCACTTCACCGGAGCGCTCGTCAGCTATACCGATGGCCGCAGCCTCCAGGATGCCCTCCATTTCGACAATAACGTTTTCTATTTCATTCGGATAGACGTTGAAGCCCGACACCAGGATCATGTCCTTCTTACGGTCCTCAATGAAAAGATAGCCGTCTTCGTCGGCGCGGCCAACATCGCCAGTACGCAGCCAGCCACCGGGCAGCATGACCTTGTCGGTCTCCTCAGGTCGTTGCCAGTAGCCCTCCATTACCTGCGGGCCTTTCAGACATATTTCGCCAACCTCATTTGTCGGCAGTTCCGCGCCGCCGTCGTCGCGAATGCTGACCCTGGTGGATGGCAATGGCAGTCCAATCGAGCCCGAAAATTCGTGGCCAATTGGGTTGACGATTGCGGCCGGCGAGGTCTCGGTCAGCCCATAGCCCTGCAATATTGGTGTTCCGGTTCGCTCCCGCCACTCCTTGGCGACAGCCGGCTGTACGGCCATGCCACCGCCGATGCAAACCCGCAGCGAGCTGAAATCGACGCCAGCAAGGGCCTTCGTATGCAGAAGTGCGGCGAACATCGTGTTTACAGCGGTAAACAGGTTAAAGCGAAACCGCCCCATTTCCTTTGCGAAGGCTTCAAAGTCCCTGGGGTTGGTAATCAGGACATTCAATCCACCCTGCGCCATGACAGTCAGGCAATTGCCTTGTAACGAAAAGATGTGGTACAGCGGTAATGCAGTGATCGCGATAATGGAGTCGAATTCGGTGTAGGCACCCGCCTGCCACGCGATCGTTTGTTGAACATTGCAAACCATATTGCGGTGACTGAGCATCGCGCCTTTCGAAACGCCGGTCGTACCGCCCGTGTATTGCAGGAAGGCGATGTCGGCGAAGCCGAGCTCGACGGGTGTCAGTTGTTGTGACGCTCCGATTTTGAGCGCTGTCTTGAAGCGGCAATTGCCGGGCAAGTCAAACTTTGGCACGGACTTCTTGACGTGCCGCAAGACAAAGTTGGTTAGCACGCCCTTAGGAAAATTGAGCAAGTCGCCGATGCCGGTTAGCACAACCTGCTGCACGGCAGCGCGTTCAATGATGTCCTGCAGAACGTGCGCGAAGTTTTCAAGAATCACAATACACTTCGCGCCCGAGTCACTGAGCTGGTGTTCGAGCTCTCGTGCCGTGTACATCGGGTTAACGTTGACGACAACCAGGCCCGCGCGAAATATGCCGCACAACACGACCGGGTACTGCAGGATGTTGGGCAACATTATCGCCACCCGCTCGCCGCGTGTGAGGCCCAATGTGTGTTGCAGATAACAGGCGAACTGCATTGAGAGCTTGTCCAGCTGTGCATAGCTCATCGTCGTGCCCATGTTCGTGTACGACGGACGATCCGGGTGCTTTTCGAAGGCAGCCTCGAACATTTCGCGGATCGATCGAAATTCGGATGGGGGTATCTCTTCGGGTATCCCTTCCGGGTAGGATTTAAGCCATGGTTTTTCCAATACCGTACCCCTAGTCAGTTAATGCCGCGTTGATCACAGGCCACGCATTATCCAGCAAGATCGGCTGCGCCGTGGCATTTGGATGAATTCCATCGGATTGCATCAGTTTCTCGTTCAGGGCAACGCCCTCCATGAAAAACTCGATCCAGGGTACATCGAGCTCGTCTGCGAGCTGGCGGAAGACGTCGTCGAATTCATCGATATATCGCTGGCCGTAGTTCGGCGGAATGCGTATCCCGAGCAACACCACCGCAGCGCCTGAATCGGTGCTGGCCTTGATGATCTTGTGCAGATTGCCACGCATGCGGCTGGCCGGGATGCCGCGCAAGCCGTCATTGCCACCGAGTTCGAGAATGATTAACGAGGGCGCGAATGTCTCGATCGCCTGGGCGATTCTCGCGGCGCCGCTTTCGGTCGTATCGCCACCAATACTGGCGTTAACCACCCGATGTTCGTACCCTTGTTCTTCCAGCCTCGACTGCAACAATGTGGCCCAGGACTGGTCAACGTCTATACCGTGTCCGGCACTCAGGCTGTCACCGAATACGAGGACGGTCGGAGCATCCGCTCCGTATACATGAACGCTTAACAACACCAGCAAAAAGGCAATAAATCGACGCATGGATAATCAGTCACTCAATGGCGCGGCAGTTCTCGAGGCCCGTGGGATTAGCAAACAGGTTAGCAGTCCCGAGGGCCCTCTGACCATTCTTTCCGCGGTAAGTTTTTCGATCTCCAGTGGTGAATCTGTGGCGGTTGTGGGGCCGTCCGGCGCAGGCAAGTCGACACTGCTCGCCTTGCTGGCAGGTCTGGATTTGCCGACTGAAGGACATGTCGTTCTCAATAGTCATAATCTTGGCGAACTCGATGAAGACGGGCGCGCCCGCATTCGTGCCGAAAGTGTGGGCTTTGTTTTCCAATCTTTTCATCTCGTGCCGTCACTCAACGCGCTTGAGAACGTCATGTTGCCGCTTGAGCTTGCCGGTGTAGATGATGCACGGGCGGCTTCGCACACGATCATCGAACAGGTGGGACTGAGTGATCGGTGGCGGCATTATCCAGCGCAGCTTTCGGGCGGCGAGAAGCAACGCGTCGCCATCGCGCGAGCGTTTGCGACGGAGCCCGCCGTGTTGTTTGCAGATGAGCCAACTGGCAATCTTGATAGCCGCACGGGGTTAAACATCATGAACCTGATGTTCGAGCTCAATCAGGAGTCCTCTACAACCCTGGTCCTGGTCACGCATGACCGGTCAATTGCACAACGATGCAATCGAATCCTGACGCTCGATGCCGGTTTGCTGGTCGACGACAGCAAGGGATCGCAATGAAGGCAATCGCTTTCGCTATTCGCAGCTTCAGGCGTGAACTGCGCTCAGGCGAGGTCATCGTCCTGCTCTCGGCAGTGGCGTTAGCGGTCGGTGTGTTGACTGCAGTAGGGTTTCTCACAGACCGCATCGGCAAGGCAGTGGCGCGGCAGGCGAATGAGGTACTGGCGGCAGACCTGCGCCTGCGCTCGCAGGAACCCGTGCCGGCCACCTGGCAGGAAGCTGCGTTGCAGCACGGCCTGCAAATTGCGGAGACGCAGACATTTCCGAGCGTGGTGTTTGCCGATGAGCTCAGCGCCCTGGCGACGATCAAGGCCGTCAGTGACAGTTATCCGCTGCGCGGTGCCGTGCGAGTGTCGGACACACTCTTTGGCGAGCAACGAACGGTTGATTCGATTCCACCGCGCGGCGAAGTATGGGCGGACGGTGCGTTTCTGGCACGAGTCGATGCTGATGTAGGCGACGAGGTTCTGGTTGGTGAATCATCGCTATTGGTATCCGCTGTTCTGACCTATCGGCCCGATCAGTCGGTTGGCTTTGCCTCGCTGGCACCCTCCTTGCTGGTCAATATCGGGGACATTCCGGATACCAGGCTGATAGGTGAGGGCAGCCGTGTTGGCTACGCGTTGCTGGTCGCGGGCGACGACACCGATGTTGATGCCTTCTTTGCCGCAATTGAAGACGAGTTGCCTGACGCGATCAGGGCATCCAACCGCGAAGAAAGCAGCGAGCGAGCCTACAACGCTGCAGATCGCGCACAACGATTCCTTTCTCTAACCGCGGTAATCAGTTTGTTGCTCAGTGCTGTTGCAGTGTCGATGTCGGCACGCCGTTTCGCGCATCGGCGTATGGATACCGTGGCATTGATGAAAAGTCTCGGCGCGACGCAGCGCTTCGTGATCTCAGTGGCCGTGATGCAACTGATGATGCTGGGCGTGCTCGGCGTACTTGTCGGCAGCGTGGTCGGTTTCGCTGCGGAAGAGGCACTTTCCTGGGTTCTTGCCGACATCATTGCGGCCGATCTGCCCAATGCTGGACTGATGCCCGTCATTTTGGCCAGCGGCAGTGCGCTCGTGCTGCTCGCAGGGTTCGCGCTGCCATCTTTGTTTCAACTTCGCAACACACCACCGCTGCGCATCTTGCGGCACGACATGATGCCGCCGGCACCGTCACGCGTGCTGGTCGCCGGCTTGTCGCTCGCGGCGGTTGCTGCACTGCTGTACCGGTCGGTCGGCGACGCGACAATGCTGTTGATCTTGCTGGGTGGCATCGTTGTCATCGCCACAGCGCTCTACCTGGTAGGCCGGATCCTGGTGGCGACGATGGGACGGTTTCGCTCCGGGGTCGGCGTTGCCTGGCGTTATGGCCTCGCGAACGTCGCGCGACGGGGTCGTGCAAGTGCCGTGCAAGTCGTCGCGTTCGGGCTCGGACTGACGATGTTGCTGTTATTGACGATTGTGCGCACCGACCTGTTGCAAGGCTGGCGGCAAACAATTGATGACGACGCACCCAATCATTTCATGATCAACATACAACCGCACGAGCTTGATTCCGTGGCCACGATTTTCGAAACCGCTGGCATCGACCGGCCAGCGTTCGTGCCGCTGGTGCGCGCGAGGATGGCGACAATTAATGACGAAGATGTGAAAACCCGCAGTTATCCGGATCCAGGCGGAAAGTGGATGGCGAACCGGGAAGCGAACCTGTCTTTTGCAGCAAAATTGTCGGCGAGCAACGAGATTATCGAGGGCGAGTGGTGGCCTGAAGATTACTCCGGTCCGCCGTTGGTGTCGGTGGAAGAGGAGGCGGCCATGGAAACCGGCCTTGGCCTCGGCGACAAGATCGTATTCATGATTGCCGGGCAGGAGGTGGAACTGACAATCTCGAGCATCCGGCGCGTTAACTGGGATTCGTTTCAGCCAAATTTCTTCATGCTGCTGTCACCCGGTGCGCTTGACAAAATGCCCACCACCTACATCTCGGCATTGCGCCTGGGAGAGCAACAGCAGTCGGTGTTGATTTCGTTGGTACGTACTCACCCGAGTATTTCTGTGATCGATATCGACGCCATCCTGCAGCAGGTTCGCGGCATCATCGAGAAGGCCAGTCTCGCAATACAGGCCGTATTCGTGTTCACGCTGGCCGCGGGTATTGCAGTGTTGTTTGCCGCAGTGCAATCGACCATCGATGAACGGCGCTTCGAAAGTGCGATGCTACGTGCGCTCGGTGCTCGCAAACGCACGGTGTTCGCCGGCGTCATGACGGAGTTCGCAGCCCTCGGCCTGGCCGCCGGGGTGCTCGCGTCGGCCGGGGCATCGGCGCTGGCAGCCATAGTCGCAGTGAAGCTGTTCGAGTTGCCGTATGAATTCAATCCATGGTTATGGGTGGCAGGCATCATCGCCGGCGTTACGGTAGTTTGTGCAAGTGGCTTCGTGGCCGCTCGCAGCGCCATCAACTCGCCGCCCGTTGAGGTACTGAGAGCGGCATGAATACCGTGGAAACACTTTCCTGCGGTTTTGTGCTCGCACGGCTTACAGAGGAAGGCCGCGTTACCTTGATGTTGCGTGCCTACCATCATTGGGACTTTCCCAAAGGACTGCGTGAAGAGGGCGAGCAGGCAATCGAAGCGGCAAAGCGCGAAGTTGGCGAGGAAACCGGCATCAACGACCTCGACATGGACTGGGGTGAGCGCTTTCTCGAAACCGGGCCGTACAGCCGCGGCAAGACAGCGCGCTACTACCTGGCAAGCACAGAATGTGCGGAGGTCGTCATGGGACCCTCACCCGAAACCGGCGAGCCCGAACACCATGAGTGGCGCTGGGTGAGCTTCGATGAGGCCTACGATCTGGCATCACCACGGGTTAGAAACGTTGTACAGTGGGCGAGACAGATAATAGGGGCATAGGGGCTGCTGTTGCGCTTGCGACGACTCGCATTTTGGTCCGGTTTCGGGCTGCTGGCACTGATTGTGTTTGTGATCAGCTGGCTACTATTGGCGGATCTCGGCAGCTTCAAACCACAAATCGAACGCTGGGCCAGCGAAAAGACCGGCCGGCAGGTGTCGATCAACGGCGAACTGCACATGAACCTGGCCCGCCATAGCTCTGTCGTTGCCGAAGACATTCACATGAGCAACGCCGCGTGGGCGGAACACGCGGAGATGATAAGCATCGGACGTGTCGAAGTGCGGCTCGATCTGCGCTCCGTTTTCAGTGGACCCATTATTGTCGAGCTGATTGACCTCGATGACGCAAAACTTCTGCTGGCCAGGCCAGATGATGGCGACCCGAACTGGACCTTGCCAAAACAGGAAGCGGAGCAGCAAGAGGAACACCCCGAAAAGAAAGGTATTTTGTTCGAGCAAATCGACATTGATCGGGTACAGCTGACCTACAGCTCACCGCAACGTGCCAAGCCGATCGATTTGCATATTGAACAGTTCAGTCAAGTTCATCGAGAAGACGATTTTCTCGATGTTTCGTTCAGCGGTACACTCAATGGCCGCCAGGTACAACTGGATGGCGAAGTCGGCACCTGGGCCGCGTTGCTCGCACGCAAAGATGTCGAATTTGATCTCGATGCACGACTTGATACGTTCGAATACAGTAGCGACGGTTACATCGACGATCTGCTGCGACCGCACCGGCCGCGGCTGAACTTCACCGCAAAAGCACCGGATATTAACGACCTGCTACGAGTACTCGGGGTTCCTGAAGAGGGCAGTGGTGAAATCGATCTGTCCGGGTCGCTGCTGCCGGAGGTCGACGGCCCATTGGTACTCGACGTCAAAGGCCAGCTCGGACGGGCCGAGATCGAGGCAAGCGGCGCCTTTTCCGATCTGCAGGACCTCGAGGAAATGGATATCGACCTGCTGGCCTCGGGTGAGGACGTTCGCCCCATTCTTAGAGCCATCGGCATACACCAAACCAAAGAATCGCCATTCATGGTGAATATCGATGCACAGCGACACGGCAATTCCTTCGTAATTGAAAAAGCAGACATGCTGTTTGGCGAAGCTAAATTCGGCTTGTCGGCGCATGTACCGAATTTTCCTGACATCGACGACGCAATCATACAGTTGCAAATTAACGGCCCCGATATCGAGCGCTTTCGTGAGGTATTTAATCTCCCGGGCGCGGCGACCGGCGCGTTTTCAATCGGTTTTACGATTGACGTTGCCGACGACGGTATTGAGATTCTGAATCTTGATCTGAAGTCCTCACTGGGCGAGTTGCATGCTGACGGTAGCCTGGGTCAGAAGCCCGACTATTTCGGAACGACCCTTAATTTTCGTCTGACGAGTGACAGTCTCGGCAAGTTCGCGGGGGCATATGGAATAAAGAAACTGCCTGATTCGCCGCTGGTGGTAACCGGAAGTGCGGAGTATGGGCCCGACGGCATTCGTAGCCTCGATTCACTGACGGCTACCGTTCACGAAGTGTCTGTAAAGTTCGACGGACTGATCAAGCCGGTACGAGGCGCGCTCGGTTCCGACCTCGACTTCCGCCTTGTTGGACCGGACCTGTCCGAGATGATCGCGGCGTTTGCGCCGAGCGAAATGGTGCCCGCCCAGCCCTTTGATGTTGCAGGTCAATTACAGATGCGCAGTGATGGCTACCGGTTTCGTGACGTCAGCGGCAGCATTGGCGAGTCTGAAATCAAGGTCGATGGATTATTGGTGCCACGAGGAGGTATCACTGGCAGCCGTTTCGATTTCGAGGCGACCGGCCCCGCGTTTGAGGAGCTGATCGATAAGATCGGTGATCTTGAAGTAATTCCCGGGCCATACGATTTTTCCGGTCGCATCGAAATCAAACCTGATCTTATCGCCCTCGAAGATTTCGAGCTGCACCGTGCGGGCGGTGACGTCGACCTGAATCTTGAACTCGGCATTCCAGCCGCACGCCGTTGGGCCAATTTCGATCTGCGTGCCAAGGGACCTGATATTCGAACCATCCTGCGAGGCGTTAAGGACTTCGCGGCGGACGAGGCGTCGTTTGCCATCGACCTGCGTGGCGAGCGGCGTGGCAAAGACTGGACGATCAGGCGATTTGATGTCGGTGTCGGCGATGCGCGCATGACGGCCAGCGGGGAGCTTGATTTCGATGGAGATGATTCAGCAACCCAATTCGAATTGAATATCGACATTCCGAGCACAGCGACACTGGGCTCGATGCATGGTCATCGCATGCGGGCGCAGGCGTTTACCTTGGACGCACATGTCAGCGGCGGCGATGGCGTACTGGAGATTGTCGACATGATTGCGACGCTCGGCGCCAGTGACGTTAATGGCGATATTCGATACGTGGTGGGCGACATTCCCGAGCTGACCATCGACATCGAGTCGGACTCCATCATTTTCGCACCATTGCTTGACGAGCGAGAGCAGGAATACGATCCGGAGCCCGAGTTCGACGACGGCCGCCTGATCCCCGCTTTCACTGTGCCATTCGATGCCATGGCAAAGCTAAACGCCAGCATTGAAGTTGACATTGGCGAGCTGCGAAGAGACACCCTGCATATTCGGGATATCGTTCTACGGTCCAGTCTGCGCGATGGCATATTTGAAGTAACCGAGGCCGGGTTCCAGGCAAAGTCCGGGGCCGTTAGCGCGCGCGCCCGGCTTGCGCCGCAAGGCGGCGAGGGCAGCGCCGCGATAGAGCTGGTAGCGCGAGAGTTCGCGTTGGGTATGGCAGAGCTCAATCAGGATCTTGCCATGACTGGCGACATCGACATCAACCTGGAGTCAACAGGCCCTGACCTGCGCTCGCTATTCGGTAACGCGACCGGTGTGTTCTTCGTCAATACGCGTGGCGGCCGGGTGGTCAACAACAGGTTCATGCACGCACTTTATGGCGATATGCTTAACGAAATTCTTGGCACGATCAACCCATTCCGCAAGAATTCGCCATATACCAATTTCGCCTGCGTCATATTGCCGGTGGAGATCAATTCAGGTGTGATGACGAGTCAGCCCAACTCACTGGTTAGCACCGACAAAATTCGAATTGTGCTGAAATCCGAAATCGATCTCAAAACTGAGTCGATCCGGATGAATGTTCGTACGACTCCGAAAAAGGGCATAAGCATCAGTGCAGGCGAGTTGGTTAATCCCTACATAAAGGTTGTCGGGACGCTGGCATCGCCAGGCCTGGCCGTCGATGAGAAGGGCGTACTGCTATCCGGGGGCGCGGCAGTTGCAACGGGCGGCCTGTCGATGCTGGCGCGGGCAGCCTGGAATCGACTGTCGCGGGCGAAAGATCCGTGCGCAGAAACAGCAAGCGAGGGAATGGAGGCACTGAGCGCCAGGTTCTCGGATATCCAGGTCACAATAATTGAACCTGAACCAATGCAGGTGGAATAGGCGAACAACGTGAATTCAAGGTTCAAATTTGCCATCCTTGCCGCGGCGATCGGAATACTCGCGGGCTGCGCGAGTATCGACTTCGATTACCCGCGGACGGAGTCGTTCGCGCTCAAGGAGACCAGCGATACCTACCTCGGTGAACACCTGACCGACGTCGTCGCGCGCAAACCGGAGGGACAATCGGGTTTCTATCCCTTGGCCAACGGCATCGACGCGCTCGCGACGCGACTATTGCTTATCGAGCGGGCAGAAAAAAGCGTCGATGTTCAGTACTACCTGATCAAGAGCGATCTGGTCGGCAACACATTCATCCATGTCCTGGTACGGGCCGCGGACCGCGGCGTGCGAGTCCGCTTGTTACTCGACGACATCATGACGGCGGGATATGACGCAGGCATGGCCGCGCTCGATTCGCACCCCAACATCGAGATTCGCGTGTTCAATCCGTTCAACAGAGGCTCCGCTGGCCGAACGCTCGGTGCGCTGGGGAGCTTTTCGCGAATCAACCGCCGCATGCACAACAAGTCCGTTACGGTAGACAACCAGGTCACGATAATCGGTGGCAGGAATATTGCGAATCAATACTTCGGGGCCGAGGAGAAGAAGAAGTACGGTGATCTGGATGTGGCCGGCATTGGACCGGTAGTCGATGACGTTTCAGCGATGTTCGACGCTTACTGGAATCACGAATCGGCCATTCCCGTGTTAGGCGTTGTCGAGCCGCTCGCGGAGCCCGAGGCTGAAATGCAACGGGTACGCACGGCTCTCGATCTTGCGTATCAGGAAATTCGCGATTCCAAATACGCGCAAGCCGTTGAGCACAGCTATTACGAGTACGTTCACAAGGACGACAGCATATTCGAGTGGGCACCGTATGAGCTTGTCTACGACTCGCCGGACAAGAGCATCAAATCGGAAGCAGACGAGGCCGCTTCGATTACGACGCCATTACGCGCATCGTTACTAACAGCCGAGAGCGAATTACTGATCATCTCGCCGTATTTCGTACCGAGAAAGGCAGGCATCGAGGCGCTCGCGGCCCTGGAGGAGCGAGGTATCGACGTGACGATCATTACCAATTCGCTCGCGGCGAACAATCAATTCGCGGTGCATGCCGGCTATGGCCCGTCCCGCAAACCGCTGCTTCGAAGCGGCGTCAAGATCTATGAGGTGCGTCCCGATGCGAACATCGCTGGTTCCGAGTTCGTGGCCGTCAGCGGCGCCACGGCAACGTTGCACACGAAGGCGTTCGTCGTTGATCGCAAGTCCGTCTTCATAGGATCATTCAACTTCGATCCGCGCTCGGCGAATCTCAATACTGAGCTCGGGGTCATTATTCATGACCCGAAGCTGGCGCAATTATTTGCTGACGAAATTGTCGCCGCCTATCCGATAGAGACTTACGAGGTCTATCTCAACGACAAGGAAAAGCTGCGATGGCGCAGCTTCAGGACGGGGCAGGAAGTCATCTACGACAAAGAACCGGAAACAACATGGGGTCAACGCTTTGCGGTTGGAGTCGTGCGTATTCTGCCCGTGCGCGGGCAGCTCTGACTATTTATTACTGGAATGAACTTCGCGCTGCGGGAACGGGATGGTAATTCCCTCCGCATCGAAACGCAGTTTGACGGTGCGAAGCAGGTCCCAGTAGGTATCCCAGTAGTCGTCGGTTTTGACCCAGGGCCGAACCACAAAATTGACCGATGATTCGGCGAGCTCGTGCAGCTTGATCATCGGCTCGGGGTCGTCGAGCACGGCCTCGTGCTCCCGCACGATCTCGGCCAGAATCTTCTCGACCTTTTCGACATCGTCGCTGTAAGCGACGCCGAACATCAAATCGACGCGTCGAGTCTTTTGTGCCGTCACGTTGGTGATCACGTTGCTCCAGATCAGGTTGTTCGGCACCACCAGCACCTGATTATCGATGGTCTTGAAAGTCGTATTGACCAGGCTCATGTGACTAACTTCGCCGCTGACAGCGCCTGCCGTGACAAAATCACCCACGTCAAACGGGCGATAAATAAGAATCAGCATTCCCGACGCGAAATTTGAAAGCGTGTCCTGCAAAGCAAAGCCGATGATGAAGCCGGCTATACCCAAGCCAGCAAGCAACGGGCCCAGCGATATGCCGATCTGCGACAACGCAATCAGTATGCCCAGGAGTACGATCAGGTTTCGCGCAGTCGCAACGATCATTTCGCGAAGCAGGGCAGACAGGCGGACCTTGGACGAGCTTAGCGCCTTCTTCGTTAGCGACTGCACGATACGGCCAAGGCGCGAAAACAGGAACAGAATCAAGACCACGACGAACAGGCGGAATAGCAGTCGAGGTCCCTCGGTCTTCGCGAGATCGGCCAGCAATGTGCTCCATTCCCTGGCAAGCGCGGCCAGCACGCCGACGTCGAGTACGTCGGAGGTCAGCTCGCCGGTTGCAGTCAGGAGTTGCTGGCTGTAACGGCTGGCATCGAGGTCGATTTCACGCATCAGGTCAACGATGCTCTGCAGCGCTCTGGACGCAACCTGTACTCTGGCCTCGCCGACCGCGAGTCGTGCAGCGACAACGGTATCCTCAGGCAGGGCCGCGACCGCCGCCCGCAATACGGCTACATTCTCAAGCGCGAGCTCGAGGAAAAGCGCACGATTGGCCGCGCTCTCTTCGAGCGCCTCTTCCAGGAAATCAATGTCGTTCGTATCGTCGATGCCGAGCTGATCGGCAATGGATAGATAGGTCACTACTGAACTTAGTACGAAGTCGGTCTTTCCGGTCGCCCGCAGCAGGTACTGATCCCGGATAACGAACTCCGCTGGTTCGAGGTCGTATGCCGGAAAGACGATGTTGCTGCGCATGCGTTGTATGGCATCATCTGCCTCGTCCGGAACATCACGAATATCGCGAACGATTTCGTCGATGTAGTCGTCAACGTCAAAGCCATCGTTCCGCTGCGATAAAACATCGCGCGCCAACGAAACAAGGTCACCGAACATCGCGGCCCAGATCGCATCCATGCGCCCGCCATATAGCTCGGCCGCCAGACCCTCGGACGACTCGAATTCTTTGGCGAGGCGATCGATCTCGTGCTGTTGTGACTCGATCTCTGCTACTCGTGTATCGAACTGAGCCGCGATCTCGGCCGGTAGTTCAAGCAGCTCAGGCGCGGCGGCTTCGTCCTGCGCGTACACGGATAACGCAAAGAACAGGACGAGCAACGGAGCCCGCGACAGAACCATGACGATTACTTGCCGGGTTGTGGCGTGCCGTCACCGGCAACAAACGGGAACAGCGCAAAGTAACGCGGCACACCGTTGCGAACACCTTCGCGCATGTTCTCGAGTTTTTCTTCGGTAATACGCCCAACGCCGACGGCTTCCCACACGAGCCGCTTTAGCTTGGGGTCGACAACATCAATGTTGAACGTGCCTTCCGTGTACTGTGACACATGGGTGTCGGTGCCATACCCATAGCCTGCCCACGGGTCGTAGTAGCCACTACGGTAACCGTAATAGCCGCCGGACATTCCCATTGAGGGCGACGTAGTCACCTTGGTCTTTTCCTGCATTTTGATGTTGTAATTGATCAGCAGGTCAGGGGCATCCGATAGCGTATAACCACGGGCCTGCATTTCCTTGTCGATAGCGACGATCATGTATTGCGAAAACAGGCTTTGGTATTCAGAGGTGTCCGGTCCGGCACCTTCATAATAGTTGTAGGTCGTGTACTGCGCGAAATCCACGCTATCGTCGTAAGCTGAACGCAACTTCGCTTGGGACGAACAGCCCGACAGGCTCGCCAGCAAGGCCAAACCGGCGAATACGGTGATAAATTTTCCGCTCATTTTTCTGTGCATGAGTGTTCTCCTGACTCAATGTTCAAACGCATAACCGGCAAGACTAGCCGTTTTGCTGGACTCGGTCTATACGGCAGCTCGCGTAGCCTTGCGTCCTGCCGGGGCAAACGCATCAAAGATGTAGACGGTACCGACGGCATACAGCGTAGTGCCGGCAAACATCAGCAAACGGTCCCAGAACTTGATCCCGGCCGGACCGCCACCGGCACTGTCCATAACGGCTGGGGCCAATATCACTATCATGGTGAGAAAGCCGTACGACCAGGTTGCCGCCTGTGGGTGCAGTGCACGGCCCTGAAATATTTTCGGCCCGATCAGGAGTCCGGCCAGCGCGATGATCAGTGTGTAGATAGTGAGTGTCGGTGTGATGCTTAGTACCTGCCAGCCAATGATGGCGCCAGCGCCACCGATGAGGGTCGACATTACGAGCGAACGACCGGCGAAGCGCGCAGCATCGTTGGTTGCCTGCTGGCCCATTGACGCCACCTTGATCATTACCGGTACGTACGCGGTACTCGCGCTGGAAAACAAAAACCAGAGCGCAATCGGCAAGATGATCAGCAGGGAACGGAACGCGCTCCAGCGCGCTGCGGCAAGGTCCGGTGGCGCGGGTGCGGGTGGTTTGGCTGCCGCGGGGACCTCCGGCATGACCGCCATAGAGTTAGGCAGCAATGCATGTGCAATCCAGACGAACAATATGCCCACCAGCGCGCCAAATGAAACACCCGATATCACAGCCAATACGGCATCGAGATTGACCGTTCCGATGGCGGTAGCCATGGCAATGCCGACCGTAGCAAATGTACCGATCAAAGCTGAGCCACCCTTGGCGGTGAAATAGAAGCTCCAGTACAACGCCAAAACGAGCAATAAAATGCCAACCATCGGTTGGTTCAGCAACGGCGGCAACAACAGTAAGCCAGCCAGCAGAGACAGAGTAAGTACAGCAACGAAGCTGATGCCACCCTTCAACTTTGGTGCGGGGAGTGGCAGGGCCAGCAGCATCATCGTGATAACGGGCGCGATGAACGACATCTGCCAGTTGACCGCCTGCGAAAACCACAGCGATACAGCCGTGCCCATGGCCAGTCTCAATATGCGTACGCCTGCGATTTCCAAGGAATTCTTCGCTGCCTAATAAGCGTAAGTGAAGACACTCAGCAGCCGCATCTTTATCTTGCCGATAGTGCGCATGATCCAGCCGTCACTCGCATAGACGATCACCGAGGCCTGCGCGCCAACGCGAATGCCAATGCGGTCTTCTGCGCTTGGCAGCTCAAAATCCACCAATACCGAAAACCGTTGCGCGTCGCGTAACCAGGCACGGTCGTTATCGATGGTAGGCAGACTGCCAAGTGGCGCGGAGTCAACGTTAACGCCAAAGCCCGTGGTGCGGACATGGCCCTTGATCACCCTGCCGGGCAGGGCGTCAAAGACGATTTCCACCGGATCGCCGCGCTTGATATTGCCGAGATTGTTCTCCGTGAAGTCGGCCTGAATCCAGACGTCGTGTGTGGCCAGGAAGGTCATGAGCGGGGCGCCGGCCTGCGCGAAGTTACCGCGATCAACGCGG
>Ga0255051_10000412_pt1 | contig 15868 bp, 13 predicted proteins | sample JV7_2_9_MG_FD_181719 | JGI IMG/M metagenome (GOLD analysis project Ga0255051, IMG submission 181719) | Seawater microbial communities from Jervis Inlet, British Columbia, Canada - JV7_2_9 | ecosystem: Environmental > Aquatic > Marine > Inlet | place: Canada: British Columbia | collected 2016-10-06
CCGCGCGACGCGCTGGACGCCCTATACAAACTCAAGGATATCTAAGGACTACTGTTGGAGCGCTCCTCGGAGCGCGACCTGGACCAAGCGTAATCGTGCCACGATTTCACTGCTCCGCATTCGCGCCTCCGTCACTCTCGCACATCCATGTGCTCCGTGACATAAGGTCGTCCTGACCACAAGAGGCGCTCCAAGCAGCGTGTCAGCTGTCTCTGAGGAACTCCCCGCGCTTGAGAAACGCCGCCGCCTGATCGACGACAGCATTCGAAATCAGCATGCTCTTGTGGCTTACGTCCAGGCAAATGTGGTCCTTGGCGCCGGCTAACTCAGTTTCCGATACCGCCACCGTACCGTCGTTGTCGCCATCGAAACTGGTAAGTAGCCTGCCGACGCCGATTGGCGTTGTTCCCGCAATAATGCCGACGTCACGATACTCGCAGACATGTGACGCCCAGTCGTTGGCAGCGGCGTGAATAACCCCGGCAGGCAGTGACTGTCCGAGTATGGGTTCGGCCCAATCCTGGGTGCTCAGAAAGTCCGCCGCACGTGACCCTGTTAAGGGAGATCCAACGCATACAACGCGACCCTGCACTGAATCCCTGTAGTTCGCCAGCATGCGCAACGCGATGACACCGCCAAGGCTGTGGCCGACGATATGGGTACTGCTCAAATGCTGATCGCGAATAAAACGAGACAACAAAGCGGCATTCTCATCGAGCGTGCCGCGCACCGACGGATAATTGAACACGAGTACGTTGAAACGGTACTCCTTTTCAAGTCGGCGCTTGATCATGTACATGCTGACACCGTGCGACCAAATGCCGTGAATGCAAATGACGGTGTTGATCTGGTTCATTCTTTGCGCGGTGCGCGAAGCCGGATGCCGGCCTCCTTCAGCTGCTCCGCCGAGACTTCGCCCGGAGCATTCGTCAGCGGACAATGCGCCGACTGAGTCTTCGGAAAAGCGATGACATCACGAATGCTGTCTGCCCCGGCCATCAACATGACAATGCGATCGAGACCGAACGCGACGCCACCGTGTGGTGGGCAACCGAATTCGAGCGCACGCAACAGGAAGCCGAATTTCTCATCCGCCTCTTCCTTGCTGATACCGAGCAGATCGAATACTGCAGATTGGATGGACTGGTCATGAATACGAATCGAGCCACCACCGATCTCCGAACCATTGAGAACCATGTCATAGGCGCGAGACAGGGCATTGCCGGGATCGGCACGCAGTGCGTCCGCATCGTTGACCGATGGAGCTGTGAACGGATGGTGCAGCGCGGTCCAGCGGCCGGATTTCTCATCCTTCTCGAACATCGGGAAGTCGATTACCCATAACGGTGACCAGCCATCGGCGACGAGGCCCCGGTCTTCGCCCAGTTTGACTCGCAACGCGCCGAGTGCGTCGTTTACGACACGTGCCTTGTCCGCGCCGAAGAAAATCAGATCGCCGCTCCTGGCAGCGGTTCGCTCGAGAATTCCACTGACTGCATCGTCCGGCAGGAATTTCATTATCGGCGATTGCAGGCCGTCTCGGCCCGTATCGACATCGTTAACCTTGATGTACGCAAGGCCCTTCGCGCCGTAGCGGCCGACGAAAGCCGTATAGTTGTCGATTTCCCTGCGCGTCAACTCGTTGCCAGAGGGTAGACACAACGCCGCCACTCGACCCTCGGGATCCTTGGCCGGTCCGGCGAAGACTTTGAATTCGACGCCAGCCAGCAAATCCGAGACTTCGACAAGCTCGAGATCGATGCGCATGTCCGGCTTGTCCGAGCCAAATCTCTGCATCGCCTCGGCATAGGTCATGCGCGGGAACGGCGTCGGCAGATCGACATCGAGGACGGTCTTGAAGAGATGGCGTATGAGGCCTTCCATTTCGCCGGTGACGCCTGCCTCGTCGATAAAACTCATCTCGACATCGAGTTGTGTGAATTCTGGCTGGCGATCGGCGCGCAAGTCCTCATCACGAAAACAACGCACGATCTGATAGTAACGATCGAGGCCCGACATCATCAGCAATTGCTTGAAGATCTGCGGTGATTGCGGCAGTGCGAAAAACTTGCCGGGGTGTGTGCGGCTCGGCACGACGTAGTCACGAGCGCCTTCAGGCGTCGCACGGGTCAGCATCGGTGTTTCTACATCGACGAAGCCATCGCGATCGAGAAATTCGCGCATGGCCATCGTCACTCTGTGTCGCAGGCGCAAGTTATCCAGCATCTCCTCGCGACGCAGGTCGAGATAGCGGTACTTCAGGCGCAGTTCTTCGTTTGCCTGCTCGTCGTGGTGGAACGGCGGTGTTTCGGAACGGTTCAGCACCACGAGTTCATGCGCCAGCACTTCGACCTGCCCGGTCTTCATGTTCGGGTTGACAGTACCTTGTGGCCGCTCGCGCACAAGCCCCTTTACGGCGAGTACGTATTCGCCACGAATGCGTTCGGCCTCGGCGAATATTTCGGCGCGGTCGGGATCGAAAACAACTTGCAGCAGCCCGTCGCGATCACGCAGATCAATGAAGATCACGCCGCCGTGGTCACGGCGACGATGCACCCACCCACAGACGTCGACATCCTGTCCGATCAGTGTCTCGTCAACTTGTCCGCAATAGTGGCTACGCATGGCTTGTCTGGCACAGGGCCTTGAAAAAAGAGGCGGAATGGTACGGCGTGGCAGCGTCAGGTGCAAGGTGCTCGCGCTCCAACACGCCGTTCGTGCTTAGTCCTTGGGCATCTTCAGTGGCAACTCGGCGTTTCGGTCTTTGGACCAGGTCGGTATCACGACACCGAGTGACATGATCAGCTTCGCGGCTTCATCAACTTCCATGTCCAGTTCGATCGTGTCCTTTTTCGGAATGACAATGATGAAGCCAGATGTTGGATTAGGCGTCGTTGGCACAAAACAGCAAACCACATCTTCGCCCACGCGGCCCTGAATCTCGCCAACATCGGTCGCTGTCTGAAAGGACAGCGTATAAATGCCCTTGCGTGGATACTCGACAAGCAACACCTTCTTGAAAGCGTTGCCGGAATCGGAAAACACAATCTCGGCGAAATTCTTCGCCGCAGAGTAGATTGAGCGCGCGATGGGTATCCGGTCCATCAGCGATTCCCAACCGCCGACGAAGGTGCGGCCGACTATGTTCGCCGTCAGCACGCCGGTGAGCAACAGCAGGATAATCGTCAGGATTACACCCAGCCCCGGAATGCCGACGCCCAGCCATTCTTCAGGATGGTATTGCCGCGGAATCAGTACCAGCGACTTGTCCATCAGGCTGATCAGGAAGCGCACGATGACGATAGTGACGCCAAGCGGCAACCAGACCAGAATTCCAGCAACGAGGTAACGACGCAGACGTTTCATCATAGTGGTATCAAACCGCGCTTTCCTTCTTGGCCGCCGGCGACTTGGACTTCGCTTTGTCACTGCTCTTGTCGCTGGCCGGTTTGTCTTTCGGCGTTGAGGTCTCTTTATCTCCGTGCAGGTTGCGTTGGTTGTCCTTTTTGAAGTCGGTCTCGTACCAGCCCTGCCCCTTGAGCCGGAAACGCGGTGCGGACAGGAGTTTTTTCAGCGCCGGACTGCCGCACGCCGGGCAATCCACAAGCGCCGCGTCAGCAATTTTTTGCAGCGCGTCAAGAGTGTGATCACATTCTTTGCAGGCATACTCGTAAATCGGCAAGCGGTTAACTCCTACAGGGTCGGCGCATTATGCCGCATTCTGGAATTCGAGGTGGTCATCTTCGACCCCGACTTCAATGACATCACCCGGTTGGAATTTGCCTTCAAGAATTTCCTGGGCCAGCGGATTCTCTATCTGCTGCTGGATTGCGCGCTTGAGCGGGCGCGCCCCATAGACCGGATCGAAGCCGGCTGCAGCGAGCTTGTCCCGCGCAGCTTCTGACAGGTGGATGCGCATATCGCGATCGGCCAGCCGCTCGTGCAGGTAGCCAAGCTGGATATCAACAATGCGCCTGATGTGCTCGCGATTCAGCGGGTGGAACACGACGACGTCATCGACACGGTTGATGAACTCGGGACGAAAATGCGTACCCAGTACGTCCATGACCGCGGACTTCATGGCATCATAATTCTCTTCGCCGGCCATCTCCTGGATCATCTGCGAGCCGAGGTTCGATGTCATGACGATTACGGCGTTGCGAAAATCGACAGTGCGTCCCTGGCCGTCAGTAAGGCGGCCGTCGTCGAGGACCTGCAACAATACATTGAACACATCGGGATGTGCTTTCTCGACTTCATCGAGCAAGATGACGGAGTACGGCCGGCGCCTCACCGCCTCGGTCAGATAGCCGCCCTCTTCGTAACCGACGTAGCCCGGAGGCGCGCCGATCAGGCGGGCCACCGAGTGCTTTTCCATGAATTCTGACATGTCCAGGCGCACCATCGCGTCGTCGGTGTCGAACATGAAATGGGCAAGCGCTTTGGTGAGCTCAGTCTTGCCGACACCCGTCGGCCCGAGGAACAGAAATGAACCAATCGGCCGGCGCGGATCGGACAAGCCTGCCCGCGACCTCCGAATGGCATTGGCTACCGCAGTGACTGCCTCGTTCTGACCCACGACGCGTTGCTGTACGACAGACTCCATTTGTAACAGCTTGTCTTTCTCGCCCTCGAGCATCTTCGACACCGGTATGCCTGTCCACTTCGATACAATTTCGGCGACTTCCTCGTCGGTCACGTTGTTGCGCAACAATGTGGTCTCCCGGCTTTCGGCCTGCGTTGCCTCTTCGAGCTGTTTTTCGAGTTCGGGGATGCGACCGTATTGCAACTCCGACATGCGCGCGAGGTCATTCGCACGGTGCGCCGTCTCAAATTCAAGGCGTGCGCGCTCGAGTTCTTCCTTCAGGTGCGCCGCGCCCTGCATGGCAGCCTTTTCGGCCTTCCAAACTTCCTCGAGGTCGGCAAATTCGCGCTCCAGTCCTTCCAGTTGCTCCTCGAGATCCTCGAGGCGCTTACGCGATGCGTCGTCAGATTCCTTTTTGAGAGCCTCGCGTTCGATTTTGAGTTGAATGATGCGCCGTTCGAGACGATCCATCTCTTCGGGTTTCGAATCGATCTCGATACGAATACGCGATGCCGCCTCATCGATAAGGTCGATCGCCTTGTCGGGCAGCTGACGGTCACTGATATAGCGATTTGACAGTGTCGCAGCAGCGACGATCGCCGGGTCCGTGATCTCGACACCGTGGTGCACTTCATAACGCTCTTTCAGTCCGCGCAAAATTGCAATGGTGTCTTCAACCGTCGGCTCTTCGATCAGAACCTTCTGGAAGCGTCGCTCCAGCGCCGCGTCTTTTTCGAGGTATTTGCGGTATTCGTCGAGAGTCGTTGCGCCAACGCAGTGCAACTCGCCGCGCGCAAGTGCCGGTTTGAGCATGTTGCCCGCATCCATCGAACCTTCGGCTTTGCCGGCGCCGACCATCGTATGCAACTCATCGATGAACAGGATGATCTGCCCTTCCTGTTTGGCGAGGTCACTCAATACTGCCTTGAGACGCTCTTCGAATTCACCGCGGAACTTGGCGCCTGCGATCAACGAGCCCATATCGAGAGACAGAATGCGTTTGCCGCGCAGGCCCTCGGGGACTTCGTTATTCACGATGCGCTGCGCAAGGCCTTCGATGATCGCGGTCTTGCCCACCCCTGGCTCGCCGATCAGGACCGGGTTGTTCTTGGTGCGGCGCTGCAAAATCTGAATCGTGCGGCGAATCTCGTCATCGCGGCCGACGATCGGGTCCAGCTTGCCTTGTTCGGCGCATTCAGTCAGATCGATCGTGTATTTTTCGAGTGCCTGGCGCGTGTCCTCGGCATTCGGATCATTGACCTGTTGTCCACCTCGCAGGTCGTCAATCGACTTCTCAATAGCGCCGCGTACCGCGCCCGCCTGCTGCATGACGGTTAGCAACGGCGATTTGTCATCCGTCGCGGCGAGAACGAACAGCTCGCTCGAGATGTACTGGTCATTGCGCTGTTGCGCAAGCTTGTCGGTCAGGTTGAAGAGCCGGGTCAACTCGTTGCCAATATGCACCTCACCGCCGGCACCCTCGACCTTTGCCAGACGGTCGACTGCCTCACCCAGCTGCGAGCGCAGCAGGTTGACGTTGACTCCCGATTTCGCGAGCAAGCCACGAGCGGTCCCACCCTGCTGATCCAGCAAAGCGACCATGACATGCGCCGGCTCAATGAACTGGTGATCCTGGCCAACAGCAAGTGACTGCGCCTCGGCGAGCGCCATCTGAAATTTGCTTGTCAGTTTGTCCATTCGCATTACAAAATCCCGTCGCGGTTTCCCGGTGTCGAAAACTTATGCAGAAATAGGCTCAGCGGAGTGTTTTTCAAGGGAATAGGGGGCTGAAAAAGAAGTCGGATCTCCTACAACGACCTGTAAATAAAGCTCAGCATACGACCGCTTGAGCCATCTCGGCGGTAGGAGTAAAAGCGCTTCTTGTCGGCAACGGTGCACAGGCCGCCACCGTAAATGCTCGTTACGCCAACCAGGCCCAGGCTCTGTGCCGCAAGCATAGTCAAGTCGGCCTGCCACTGGCCCCGTTCATTTTGGACGAACGCCTCGGCGGCGGCCGGAGTGGCCCCGACGAAAGCGTCCCGAACTTCTGCGCCCACCTCGAATGCCGGCTGAGATATCGCAGGCCCGAACCAGGCGAGAAGATCTGCAGCGGGTGTCGACATCGACGTGACGGTCTCCTCGACGATGCCGGCCGCAAGCCCGCGCCATCCTCCGTGGGCCGCGGCGATCTCAGTGCCATCGGCCGCACACAGTAGAATCGGCAGGCAATCGGCTGTTCGCACCGCGCAACAGGCGCCGGGCTCATCAGCGACAATTGCATCTGCCTGCGGTGGGCCGTGATCAAAATCTGCCGAGCCCCAGCGTACAACGCGAGCTCCATGCACCTGGGTCAGGCGATGCGGTTCAGCTGGCAGTTCATAATCGCTATCTCGCACTGTCGTGCCGGCAATTACGTTGGGCGGTGCCGGCCACTTTGCCTGAATCCACCCCTTGTTCACTGCGAATCCTCGCGCAGCACTGCTAACAAGTTGGCGAAATCATCTGGCGGCGCTGCCTCGAAACTCAGGGCCTTGCCGGTTTCCGGGTGAGTGAACTCGAGCCTTGTCGCGTGCAAGGCCTGACGCCTGAAACGGCGCAGCGTCATGATCAGCTGATCGCCGGCGCCCTTGGGCAGCGCCAGGCGACCGCCATACACCGGGTCACCGACCAGCGCATGCCGGCGATGTGCGAAGTGGACCCGAATCTGATGTGTCCGGCCCGTATCGAGCTGCACTCTTATGTAAGTGTGCCCGGCAAATCGCTCGAGCACTGTGTAATGCGTGACGGCCGGCTTACCGTCATCACGAACACACATCCGCTTGCGATCGACTCGGTGCCGCCCGATCGGGGCGTCGATGGTGCCACCGCCCGTGAGAACGCCGTTGCACACAGCCCGATAAAACCGCGAAATTTCACGATCAGCCAGCTGCCTGACGAGCGACGTATGTGCGATTAGTGTCCTGGCAATCAGAAGCAAGCCGCTCGTATCCTTGTCGAGTCGATGAACGATGCCGGCGCGCGGCAACTCATCGAGTTCGGGTGCGTGGTGCAGCAGGCCATTCATCAGAGTCCCACGGCTGTTGCCGGCGCCCGGATGCACGACGAGGCCCACCGGTTTGTTGATCACGATCAGCGACTCATCCTCGTGCACGACGTCCAGGGCGATGGCTTCGGGCTCGGCGGTGACGCTTACCTCTGGCTCCGCCTGCAGTGTTACTGTTTCTCCGCCGTGCACAGGGTCTCGCGGTCGCGGGCTATCGCCATCGACGACGATGGCACCGTCAAGCAGCCAGGCTTTTAGCCGGCTGCGAGAATATTCCGGAAACAACTTCGCCAGCGCCTGGTCCAATCGTTGACCGGCGAGTTCTACGGGAATTGTTCTGACTTTGGCTTCTGCGTTCATTGCTGGCCCAAGTCTACGGTATACTCGCCGACTTGGCCGACCCGGGCGTGGCGCCAAGACAAAATAACAACGGCAAATGGAAGCACAACGCAGTATGAATACAACACCGGATTTGAAAAACGTGATTACGCACCTGGCAGAAATGCTGCGCCTGGCGGTCGTTCTCGTGGCCATCGCCGTGACGGCTGGCTGCGCCGGCAACGAAGAGCAGGACACGGCAATCGGCGAGCTGACAGAGGCCTATGAGCTCGCCCAGCAATCGATAGCAAATAGCAATTACCGCCGCGGCATTCAGATCTTCGAGGCCATCCAGGCCCGCTATCCTTTCAGCGACATAAGCCGCCAGGTGCAGCTCGAACTCATGCATGCCTACTACAAGTCAGGGATGAAGGAGCAGGCGGTTGAGGCGTCCGACACCTTCATGCGCGAGAACCCGATACACGAGCGCGTCGACTACGCGCTGTACATAAAGGCGCTCGCTTATTTCGAAGATGAGGCCGGATTCTTAGAGCGCCGCTTCAAGAAGGATGTCACCGAGCGCCCACCCAACGAGGTCGCCCAGGCCTACTCGACATTGCGCCGGCTCGTCGACCGCTATCCAGCAAGCGAGTATGCGTCTGACGCCGAGCAGCGCATGGTGTTTCTGAAGAACCGCCTGGCGGCCTACGAGAATCACGTCGCAGACTATTACCTGCGCCGTGGTGCTTATGTTGCCGCGCTGAACCGTGCCAAAAGCGCGCTTGAGGAATACAACGGCGCAGCCGGCAACGCCGAATCGCTCAGAATCCTGGCGGCAGCCTACGACAAGCTCGGTATGGCCGATCTCGCAGCCGACGCACGGCGTGTTCTCGAGTTGAATTTTCCTGGCGAAAGCTAGCCCGGGAATCGGTAGCCCGACGTAATCGGGTAGCGCCAGTCGCGGCCGAAGGCACGGCTACTGATACGAATACCCGGTGGTGCCTGACGCCGCTTGTATTCATTGAGCTTCACCAGTTCCAGAATACGAATGACCGTGTCGCGGGAAAAACCACGCGCCACGATCTCATCGACCGACAAGTCTTCCTCGATAAACGCTGCCAAAATCGGGTCGAGCACATCGTAGGCGGGCAATGAATCGCTGTCTTTCTGCCCCGCGCGGAGCTCCGCCGACGGCTCTCGGCTAATGACACGCTCGGGAATCGCCTCGCCCAGTGTGTTGCGGTAGTTCGCCAGACGGTAAACGAGGGATTTGCTGCAGTCTTTGATCGGCGCAAAGCCACCCGCCATGTCCCCGTAAAGCGTCGCGTAGCCGACCGCCATCTCACTCTTATTGCCCGTAGTCAGCAGCATTCTTCCGGTTTTGTTGGAGATCGCCATGAGCAATAATCCGCGGCACCGGGCCTGGATGTTTTCTTCCGTCACATCCTCATCGCGCCCTTCGAATATCGGCTCGAGCTGCCTCACAGTGGCGTCATAAATTGGCTCAATGGGAATAATGTCGTAACGAACGCCGAGCATTGATGCCTGCTTTGCCGCATCTTCCTGGCTCATTGTCGACGTGTATTTGAAGGGCATCATGACGGCGCGGACCCGGTCTGATCCAAGCGCATCGCAGGCGATCGAGAGCACCAGCGCAGAATCAATGCCACCCGACAGGCCGATAACAACACCGGCAAATCCGTGTTTGTCGACGTAATCGCGGGTGCCCGTGATCAATGCCTGATAGACGCTCGCCTCGGTAGACAGGTGTTCTGCGATCGCCGCATCGCCTGTTTCAACACCAGCTGCGCCGGCTGACAGGACGATGTCGTGCAGGCCCTCTTTGAACGCGGGTGCCCGAAAACGGACCTTGCCATCCGCATCCATAACAAAGGTGCCACCATCGAATACGAGCTCGTCCTGTCCGCCAATCATGTTCAGATAAAGGACGGGAATACCGCTCTCAGCAATTCTCGTCCGCACCGCGTCTTCGCGCCTGATCTGAGTCGCGACCTCAAACGGCGATCCGTTGATCGCGATGACACATTCGGCGCCGGCAGACCGGGCCGCCGCGATCGGCCCCGGGGCCCAGATGTCTTCGCAAATCGCCAGGCCGATGCCAACCCCGTTCAAGCGGAATGCCGCCGCGTCCTTGCCTGCCGTGAAGTAACGCTCCTCGTCGAATACGCGGTAATTGGGTAACAGTTGTTTCCGGTAGGCACAGAGCAGTTCGCCGTCACGAAAAACGGCACAGCTATTGTAAATGGTTTCGTCTACATACTCGGGGAAACCGATGAGCACGGCGATTCCACGCACGGACTCGCGAATCTCGTCGATGGCCTGCTCGGTTCTGTAACGCAGCCCGGCATGAAACAAAAGGTCTTCGGGTGGGTATCCGCAAACGCTGAGTTCGGGAAAAACGACAAGATCCGCCTGCAACTCGTCACGAGCACGCGCAGCGTAGTCAATGATCCTGGCCGTGTTGCCGGCCACATCACCAACAGCAAGATCGACCTGCGCCAATGCGACTTTGACCTTATTGTTCATTGCCGCATCGCCGCTCCGCGGTCCGGCCTAGCTGCCGAGGATTTCCTGCATCTTGCTACCGAGTTCCGCAGGAGAGCGCACCGTAGCCACACCGGCCGCATCGAGCGCTTTGAACTTATCGGCCGCTGTGCCCTTGCCGCCGGCGACGATGGCGCCCGCGTGGCCCATGCGCTTGCCCGGAGGCGCAGTAACGCCGGCAATGTACGCCACCACCGGTTTTGAAACATTGGACTGTATGAACTCGGCTGCTGCTTCTTCATCGGTTCCACCGATCTCGCCGACCATGATAACTCCGTCCGTGTCGGAATCTGCCTCAAATAACTCGAGACAGTCGATGAAATTCATGCCGCGAACCGGGTCGCCACCGATGCCCACGCAGGTAGTCTGGCCGAGTCCGTTAGTCGTCGTCTGGTAAACCGCTTCATAGGTAAGCGTGCCGGATCGGGAAACGACGCCGACGCGACCCGGTTTATGTATGAATCCAGGCATGATGCCGATCTTGCACTGCTCGGGTGTGATGATGCCCGGACAATTCGGGCCAATCAGGCGGCAGTCGTAGTCGCGCAGCGCCGATCTTACCTCGACCATGTCCAGAACCGGGATGCCCTCGGTGATGCAAACAATCAGTTCGATGCCTGAATCAGCCGCCTCGAGAATCGCATCGGCTGCAAAAGGGGCCGGAACCAGGATCATGCTGACGTCTGCGTCCGTGGCGCTAACGGCGTCGCGCATCGTATTGAACACGGGTACGCCGAGATGCTCTTCCCCACCCCGCCCTGGCGTTACGCCACCGACTACCTGGGTGCCATAGTCGATGCACTGCTCAGTGTGAAACGTTCCCTGGCTGCCTGTGATGCCCTGGCAGATGACCTTGCTGTCTTTGTTGACCAGGATACTCATTTGGTTCCTTTTGACTCCGCTGCCGCGACCACCTTCTTGGCAGCGTCGGTCAGATCTTCCGCCGCAATGATGGCGAGCCCGCTATTGGCGAGCAATTCACGGCCCTTGTCGACGTTGGTGCCCTCGAGACGAACGACAACCGGTGCGCTGACGCCGACTTCCCTGACGGCACTGATAATGCCCTCGGCGATCAAATCACAACGCACAATGCCGCCAAAGATGTTGACGAGAATCGCGGTCACATTCCGGTTGGACAGAATCAGTTTGAACGCCTCGGCGACACGCTCCTTGGTTGCGCCACCGCCAACATCGAGGAAGTTCGCCGGTTCGCCACCGTGCAGCTTGATCAGGTCCATGGTTGCCATGGCGAGGCCGGCGCCGTTAACCATGCAGGCGATGTCGCCATCGAGCGAAACGTAATTGAGATCGTGCGCCGCCGCCTCGCGCTCTTTTTCGTCCTCCTGAGTGACGTCACGCAATTCGACGAGATTCGGCTGCCGGTACAGCGCGTTGCTGTCGATATTGATCTTTCCATCGAGCGCAACAACGTCACCGCCCTTTGTGACAATCAACGGATTCACCTCGACGAGACTGGCATCGGTTTCGGTGTAGAGCCGGTACATGCGCTTGATCAGGTCACCGAACTGGCGCATTTGCTGCTTATTGAGCTGCAAACCGAACGCTAGCTGACGCGCCTGATAGTCCCGCAATCCCGCGTCGGGCGCGACATCGATCGTGAAGATCTTCTCAGGTGTTTCCGCCGCAACCTTCTCGATATCCATGCCGCCTGCTGCCGATGCGATAAACGCCACACGGCTGACCTCGCGATCGACGAGCATCGACAAGTACAGCTCGCGATCAATATCTGAGCCCTGTTCCACGTACACGACATTGACAGGCAACCCCTCCGGCCCGGACTGGTGCGTCACCAGCTGCGTACCGAGCATATCCTCGGCGTACTGATGTACTTCATCGTAGCTACGTGCCAGCTTTACACCGCCAGCCTTGCCGCGACCGCCAGCGTGGACTTGCGCCTTGACGACCCAGAGATCGCCGCCCAGTTCTTTGGCGGCAGCAACCGCGGCGTTCGGGCTTTTCGCCGGAATGCCCTTTGGAACCGGTATGCCATAGTCGGCGAATAATCGTTTCGCTTGGTACTCGTGCAGATTCATGGATGTGTCTTTAGTGACGTGCGCTGAGCCGCACAAAATCCGGCGTATTTTGGAGCAAAGGCGGAGCCGACGCAAAGAAGAATTAGCAAATGCGCCGCGCTTCTGATGACCAGATCCGCCAAATCGATCCGCCCTTCGTCTACAATCGGCGCAATCCGCAGCACGGGCGACCACAATGGGCAGAAAGCACCGGTGAAACGGGCGAAGATCGACATCAGCAGTCGGCAATCACTGCGAGAGAGCCGCGACGCGTTGCTGCAACGTGCGGCTGATGAACCCGACCTGACCTGGCGCGTACTGACTACGCTGAATGCGTTTCGCGCCCTGATCGCCATTGCCCTGCTGGTACTGTTCTTTGCCGGCGGCGAGCCGCGCGTATTCGGCGACCTGTTCCCGACCTTATTCTGGACCACCGCAGCGACCTATCTTGTCCTGGCAATAGTGTCGGCCATTGCGCTCAGGCAACGGTGGTTTGGCGCGGATATCCAGGCAGTATCGCAGTCGCTGGTCGACATCGCCGCAGTCGTCATTCTAATGCATGCCAGTGGTGGAATTTCGAGCGGCCTTGGCGGTTTGTTGATCGTTTTCGTCGGCGCAGGCAGCCTGGTACTGGCAAGGCAGTTCCCAACGGTTCTCGCCGCCGTTGCCACATTCGCGATTCTCGGACAGCAGGTGTTTTCGCAGCTTGGCGGACTTTCGACCACAGCGAACTACCCGGCAGCCGGCATCCTGAGTGCTGTCATTTTTGCAATGGCGCTGGCGACGCGGCCACTCGGAAGACTTATCCAGGCCAGTGAAGCGCTGGCGCGGCAGCGTGGTGTCGACCTGCAGAATCTCTCCGAGCTCAACGACTACATCGTGCAACACCTGCGAGAAAGCATCATAGTCATCGACAACGATGACAAGATTCGGCTCAGCAACGCATCGGCCACACGATTGCTCGGTGCCACGGGCCAGATTCGAGGGCTGTCCCTGCGAGCAGTATTCGAGCCGCTTGCCGACTACATAGGTGGCTGGCGCGTGGACGCCGAGCAATCTGCGCACCCCGAATTCACAGTCATCACCTCCGGAGATAACCTCCGCGTAACAGCCCACCTGGCGCCACTTGGCAAGGATGGCGTACGTGATGGCCCGGTTCTCGTTTTTCTCGAAGATGCGAGCCTGATGAATGCACGCGTGCAGCAGTCGAAACTCGCATCTCTGGGCCGCCTGAGTGCCAGTATCGCCCATGAAATTCGCAATCCGGTCGGTGCGATGAGCCACGCGGCGCAGCTGCTTGGCGAATCCGCTGGCCTGACCGATGATGACAAGCGACTGACAGAGATCATCGAATCACACTCAAGTCGCGTCAGTCACATCATTGACAACGTCCTGCAGCTTTCGCGGCGCGAGTCGGGCCGTCCGGAAAGACTGTCGCTCGGGCCGTGGCTCGAGGATTTCTCGAAGGAGTTCACAAGCACACTCGAGCTTCAGGAGGGCGAACTCAATATCGACGAAGTACAACAGAATCTCGAAGTCAGAATGGACCGGTCGCACCTGCGGCAAGTACTCTGGAATCTCTGCGACAATGCCGTCAAGTACGCGAGCGAAACGGGCGGCATCCTGGTTGAGATTCAGGCCGACCGCATGCAGGGCAAGGGGCGGCCCTATGTCGAGGTGCACGATCATGGGCTCGGTGTAGATCCGTCGACAGCCGACAAGATGTTCGAGCCGTTCTACACCGAACGTGCAGGCGGTACGGGGCTTGGCCTGTACATTTCTCGGGAGCTGTGTGAACTCAATCGCGCAACACTCTTGTACCTTGACCGGCCCGGCGGTGGCAGTATCTTCCGTATCGTCTTCGCCGATCCGGACAGATGGGACACGGAACAACGATGAGCCAGCCGCTAGCATTGATCATTGACGACGAACCCGATATCTGCGAGCTCCTGACGCTGACACTCGGACGCATGGACATCCGCACCGAGACGGCAGCCGATGTCGCCAGCGCCAAGGCCTTGCTCGAGTCCACGGCTTTTGATTTGTGCCTGACGGACATGCGGCTCCCCGACGGCGATGGTCTTGAGCTTGTGGAGTGGATGCAGGCACACGCCGCAGGCGTTCCGGTGGCCGTGATCACGGCGCACGGCAACGTAGAAACTGCCGTCCAGGCGCTAAAGCTCGGCGCGTTCGACTTCATCTCCAAGCCGCTCGACCTCAAAAACCTGCGAAATATCGTCGAAAACGCACTCAAGCTCGAACAGGCCGGAGAGCAGCAGGCGCGCCTGCAGGGCGAATCGCAGCCGATGAAGGATTTGCGTGAGATGGTCGACAAGGTGGCCAGGTCACAGGCGCCCGTGCATATTTCCGGAGAATCGGGCACGGGCAAGGAACTCGTGGCCCACCTGATTCACGACAGCGGTCCGCGAGCGGACGGTCCGTTCGTCCCGGTCAACTGTGGCGCGATCCCGGCGGAACTCATGGAAAGTGAATTCTTCGGCCACCGCAAAGGCAGTTTTACCGGCGCCGTCAGTGACAAAATCGGCCTCGTGCAAAGTGCCGACAGTGGCACGCTCTTCCTCGATGAAATCGCCGATTTGCCGCTGGCAATGCAAGTCAAATTACTACGTGTCATTCAGGAAAAGACGGTCCGGCCGGTTGGCGCATCGCACGAAGAGCCTGCGAACGCACGGATTCTGTCTGCAACACATAAGAAGCTGGGACAGATGGTAACGGCCGGAGAGTTTCGCGAAGACCTCTACTACCGCATCAATGTGATCGAGCTTCCTGTCCCGGCATTGCGCGATCGCGGCGACGATGTCATCGAACTTGCAGAGCATATATTGAAAAAGCTCAGCTCGAGCATCTCGCTGGATGCCAGCGCCAAACAGGCCCTGCTGACCTACCCCTTCCCGGGCAACGTGCGCGAGCTCGAAAACATGCTCGAACGCGCAGTGACACTGTGCGCGAGCGGCACTATTTTCGTCTCCGACCTGAATCTTCGCAGCGCGGCGCCTGTCGAGGACAGCCCGGCAACGTTTACGAGCACGGACCTCAGCAATCAGGTTGAAGATGTGCAGCGTCAGGCCATCATGGAGGCGCTGGAGAAAACGCGTTTCAACAAGACGGCCGCGGCCAAACTGCTGGGCCTGTCATTTCGCCAGTTGCGATATCGGATCAAGAAGCTCGGCATCGAGTAGATAGACCCCCGTTGGAGCGCTCCCGGGAAAGCGACTTAGACTCGTTGGAGCGCTCCTCGGAGCGCGACTTCGGCCTGGTGCAATCGCGCCTCGATTTCGCAAACCCTCATTCGCGCCTCAAGAG
>Ga0255051_10000413_pt1 | contig 15830 bp, 15 predicted proteins | sample JV7_2_9_MG_FD_181719 | JGI IMG/M metagenome (GOLD analysis project Ga0255051, IMG submission 181719) | Seawater microbial communities from Jervis Inlet, British Columbia, Canada - JV7_2_9 | ecosystem: Environmental > Aquatic > Marine > Inlet | place: Canada: British Columbia | collected 2016-10-06
TCATCGGAGCATGGTTGATGCGCGTCGAGTTATAGACCTTCGTCTTGGATGCGCCGCGCTCGATGCCCTCAATCGAACTCATCTTCAGCTGGCATTGGGCATCGTAGCAGGCGTGGCAAACGACGCAGCGCTGCTCGATGATGGGCTTGACGTCAGACCAGTAGTCGATCGCTTGCGATGGCAGTTCCTGGACCACCCGTTCGCGAGGTTCAGCTTTGCCGAAGCGCTGCTCCATCTGGTTGGCTCCCATCGCAGCGCAACCACCGACGAAAGCAATAATGCTCAGCTTGTAAATTCGATTTAGTTTCATTGATTTGTCTACTCCGTCTGCACGTGTCTTCAGGGCATCACGTAGGCAAGGTCTGTCTATTCCATGCATCTGGCATTAGAATAGAACCAATGGTCGAGTGAAGATACTCGACATTGGCGAAGGATTATACGAAATGAAAAAAATTCTAATAGTGTTAGCAACCTTGGCAATCGCTGGCTGCAGCAGCGCACCACCGACAATCCAGCAAGGACCGGATGCGGAGGTGTCGTATGACGGATTGCATGTCGTCGACAATTCGATATTCAGACAGGCGTGGGCGGATCCTGATATCGACTTTTCGCGATATCACCGGATCATGCCCGGCGGTGCATTTTTCGAGTACCGTGCGGTAAAGAAAACTTCGAGCAGCTCGGCCAGACGCGGATCGTCAACGGAATTCTATATCGATGAAGATGCCAGAGAGAAATTGAAGGCAATTACTGAAGAAATATTCGCGGAAGAACTTGGGAAGAGCGCTCGCTTCACGGTAGCGGAAGCGCCTGACGCGGACGTGTTGGTCATTCGCGGTGGCTTGCACGATATCGTTTCGAATGTACCGCCCAATATTGTTGGTCGAGGCGACATTTACCTATCATCGGTCGGGGAAATCACATTGATTCTTGAGGCCGTCGATTCCCGGAGTGGCGAAGTCATTTTTCGCGCTGTCGAACGCCGCGCCCTGGACAGCTCTGGCAGCATGGCCATACGTGCCAGCAGTGTGACCTCCATTGCCGAGGTTCGACGTGTAATTCGTCGCTGGGCGACCATGCTGCGCGAAGGTCTGGATTCGATTCCCGTAGAGTAATCCAGTAAATACGATTCACTGGATAGTGCCGGCAGCAATGCCGGCCCGATGGTATTTCGTGCGGTAAACAGAAATCGAATCCGGAAAAAATGCGATGCCCCAATTTAGGATAGCCACAACCACGGCTCTGGTCTTCCTGATTGGCGCGACGACTGCCTTCTGCCAGGACGAGCCGGACGACCCCTGGCCGAAGGAAATCCAGGTGGCAAATGGCACTGTGTTCATATACCAGCCGCAGCCGGAAAAGCTGGAGGGCAATCACGTCAAAGCCCGCGCGGCGATCGCCCTGGAATCTGACGGTTCTGAAGCGCCGGTATTTGGCGCCATCTGGTTTTCTACACGCCTCGAGACCGATCGAGCAAATCGTACGGCCACCCTTGCGGACATTTCGGTAACTCAAACTAGATTTCCGGATCAGGACGAGGCGAAGACGGCGCAGCTAAAAAATCTGCTGGAAACAGAGATACCCAAGTGGGACATCGTTATCTCGATGGACCGACTACTCGCGACACTGGAACTCCGCGAACAGCGGATCGAGGCGGCCGGCCAGATCAATAATGACCCACCGATCATCCTGTTCGTATCAGAACCTGCGGTTCTGATCGTGATCGACGGCGAGGCGCGGCTAAAAAAAGAAGACAGCAGCGATCTCATGCGTGTGATCAATACGCCCTATACCCTGTTGTTAGATCCGAAAAAGAAAACCTATTTCCTCAATGCCGACGCCGAGACCTGGTACACCGCCACGGACATAAAGAGTGACTGGTCGGTAGCGGATTCGGTGCCGAAAGAAGTTGCCGCGTTGGCGCCGGAACCCGAGCCTGTGGACGAGGGCGAAATTGAGGAAGAAGACACCGAACCCGGTCCGCCACCAAAAATCTACGTTGCAACGGAGCCTACAGAACTAATCTCGACAGACGACGAGCCAGAATACAGCCCAATCGCCGGTACCGAACTTTTATATATGAGCAATACTGACAGTGACTTGTTTCTGCATCTCTCAGACCTGCAACACTACGTGTTGTTAGCGGGTCGATGGTTTACGGCCGATGCATTGGATGGTCCGTGGCGATATGTACCCGGAGAGGAATTGCCTGAAGACTTCGCAAAAATTCCGGAGGATGACCCGAACGGCACAGTCCTGTATGCCGTGCCAGGTACTGCCCTGGCAGAGTCAGCCGTGCTGGACGCGCAGATCCCTCAAACGGCCACCATCGAACGCGATAACGCCAGCCTGGACGTGGAATACGACGGCGATCCCCAATACAAAGACATCGAGGACACGACGCTGACTTACATTGTCAATTCACCGACACCGGTCATTCAGGCGGGCGCCACATTTTACGCCGTGGATGAAGCCGTATGGTTTGTTGCCAGTAGTCCCACCGGACCGTGGGTAGTCGCGACAGCAGTTCCTGACGTTATCTATACGATTCCGCCATCCTCGCCGATGTATCACGTTACATACGTCCACATATATAGCCACACCGATGAGGTTGTTTACATTGGCTACTTGCCGGGCTACACCGGTACGTATGTCTACAACACAACCATCGTTTATGGCACGGGATACTATTATCCGTACTGGTACGGAGCTCGTTATTATCCCCGCCATTCCACCTGGGGTTTTCATGTGCGTTACAACCCGTGGGGGGGATGGAGCTTTGGCTTAAGTTACTCTTCCGGGCCATTCACTTTCTATATTGGCCGCGGCAGCTGGTATGGCGGCGGCTGGTGGGGCCCCCATCGTTACCGCGGTTACCGGCACGGCTATCGTCGTGGCTACCGGCACGGACGCCGGTCTGGTTATCGGGCGGGTTATCGTGCCGGACAACGGAACGCCAACCAGCGGAACATGTATAACAGTAATCGTAACCAGTCCCGATCGACGGCCCAGAGCCGGGCTCGCAACCAAACCCCGTCCACAAGCCAGAGCCAAATCAGCAACCAGGCCCGGTCGACCGCTGGCAGCAACCGAGCCAACAATGTCTATGCAGACCGGAACGGCGATGTGCATCGCCGGACTGACCAGGGCTGGGAACAAAGATCGGGTAACAGCTGGCAGAACGCTGACGGCCAACGGTCCCAGCCGTCGTCCCAACTGTCATCCCAACCGTCATCCCAACCGTCGTCCCAACCGTCATCTCAGTCGTATTCGGGACGTAGCAATACGTCCACAAGGCAACAAATGGACCGCAGCTACAGCTCCCGGCAGCAAGGGAACCAGCGGGCCAACAGTTACAATCGATCGAGTGGTCGCTCGCAGAGTGGAGCGCGGCGTAGACGCTAGAATATCCACCAGCCGTCATCGAGGTCTTCCTCGCAGCGTTGCAGCTGCGCGCCCCATTCCTTGGCCCGGTAATCGACCTTGCGGGCTATCTCCTTGAGCCCGCTTTTTCGCTTGTACGTCCCGCGACGCCAACCGGACTGACCTTCATGGTAGGCGAGATATTGATTATAAGGATCCCATTTTGAGATCCCCTCGGTCTTGTTGGACATGTTCGTGTACCAGCCAACGAAATCGATGGCGTCGTCGAAGTCATCTCGATCCGCGAATCGTCCACCGGCGTCATCCTTGTACCAGTCCCAGGTGCTGTCCAGCGCCTGAGCGTAACCGTATGCATTCGACGGACGCTTCCACGGTATGAATCCGAATAGTTTAGTTCGCGGCGGTTTCGCATCGAATACAAACGACGACTCCTGGCGAATGATCGACATTTGCACGTGTTTCGGAGTACCCCATTTTTTCTCCGATTTCTTGGCAGCTTTGTACCAGTCGCCCTTTTCTTCGAAGATCGCACAAATGTTTTCGACATTCTCCGGCGGGGCCGTCGCACAGGCAGTGATAAAGGTCGTCAAGACGACGCCTAACACCAGCGAGCATGCTCGCACACGTGCCGAACCGTTCCTAAAGTTTGTTTTCAATAATCCGCGCATACCGCTGATAGTATTGATGATATTGCAGGCCCAAGGCCTCCAGTATAGCGCTGTCGCGCCGACAACGCATAATTCAGACCCGTACCCTTGATTAGCACCCGGTATCGTTCACACTGGAATCCGGAGTAAAGACCTGTGGCACGCGGAGAACGCTATGAAAACCTGGGGCCTGTATGTAGTAATCGCGTTGGGATTTGTCATCTACAGCGCGGCAACAAAAGTCGACCGTGACAGTACCGGTGCAATCGTTGGCGAAGGCAATATCGATGCATTCCAGATCAGGGTAGGTGACTGCTTTGACGATACCAGCTCGTTCGACGATGAAGTCAGTGACCTGCCAGGCGTTCCCTGTTCCGAACCTCACGACAATGAAGCGTTTGCCGTGTTCGATCTCACCATCTCGAACTATCCCGAAGGCGATGCTATGGGCGAGCTGGCGCATGTTTCCTGCCTGGAACACTTCGAATCGTTTGTCGGCAAAGACTATGATTCATCGACGCTGGATATCATCACGTTGTTTCCATCGACGGAGAGCTGGAAGCAAGACGATCGTGAAGTGATATGCGCAGCCTACGACATGGAAGCCAACAAGCTGGTGGGCAGCGTAAAAGGTCGGGCACTGTAGTAAGCGGTATAATCGGATGCCATGCTGTCCGAATCACAGATTGACCAGTATCACGAAAACGGCTACCTGATACCCGATTTTCGCGTAAGCGATCAGACGCTGGACGACATCAAGTCCGCGCACGCCAAGCTTGTAAAAGGACTCCCGGAGTACGTCGATTACTGCCCGGCAATTCTTCCGCACGACCCGAGCTTCGTGAGGTTTGCCTGCAACGACGACATTCTTAGTATGGTGGCGCAAGTCATCGGCGACGATATCGCGCTGTGGAACTCAAGCTTTTTCGCGAAGCCGGCGAGAGTCGGCAGCACCACTCCCTGGCACCAGGATGGCGAATACTGGCCCATGCGCCCGTTGGCCACCTGCACGGTATGGATCGCCGTTGATGATTCCACGACAAATAACGGATGTCTGCGCGTCATCCCGGGGTCACACAAAGAAAAGCGCGTACGAAAACACGTAACCAACGACGCACCGGGGCTCGCGCTTAATGAAGAACTTCCGGCCAGCGAATTCGACCAGGACGAGGCCATTGACCTGGTTCTCAAAGCAGGTCAAATCTCCCTGCACGACGTTTTCCTCGTGCACGGTTCGGAGCCAAATCATTCCGCTCATTCGCGACGCGGTATGACACTTCGCTTTATGCCCACCACTTCGCACTACGATCGGGATATCGAGCACGAGCAAAACACCAAACTCGGTCTCGACCGCGGTCTGCGGCGCCCGGTATTTCTAATGCGCGGAGTTGATCAATGTGGCCGTAACGAGTTTGAAAACGAAACGCCGCAATGTCCATGACGATTCGGCTCGTTTCAGTGCTGATGGGATTCTGTTTCAGCCTGATCACGCTCACTGCAATTGCAGAGCCTGTTACGGTCGCCGTCGCGAGTAACTTCACGACAACGATGCACGATCTCATCACGCGTTTCGAAGCGGAGTCTGGCCATTCCGTTCGCGTGAGTTCGGCGTCAACCGGGGTGCTGTACGCGCAGATTACGAACGGCGCACCGTTCGATGTATTACTGGCGGCCGACGCCGAGCGTCCGCGATTGCTTGAGACTTCCGGCCACGGCGTTACGGGCAGCCGGTTCACCTATGCGATCGGCCACCTCGTGCTGTGGTCCCGGAACCCGGCGCTGACGGGAGGCAATTGTCAGGGTCGACTGGAAGATCTCGGCCAACAACGATTGGCGATTGCCAATCCCGACACGGCACCTTATGGTGCCGCTGCCCGGGAAACGCTGATGGACCTTAATTTGTGGGAGCGCGTCCAATCACAACTTGTCGTCGGCAGAAATATCACCCAGACCCTGCAATTCGTTGCGTCGGGCAATGCAAGCCTGGGATTCATCGCGGCAAATCAGACGCTTGATAAGCGACTTCCCGACGCAAGCTGCAGCTGGCAGGTGCCGTCGGAAATGCATCACGCAATCGAGCAACAAGCAATCCTGTTGCGCCGCGCGGCGGACAATACGGTCGCATCCGACTTTCTGTCGTTTCTGCGTAATGCGGCTGGCCGCGCGATCATCGAACAAAACGGCTATACAGTTCCGGACGTCGTCGTACCATGAGTGAAATGGACGCAATGAATTTTTCCGGTCTGGGCCCATTGTGGTTATCGGTGCAACTGGCCGCAGTGACGACCGTGGTACTACTACTGATCGGCACGCCGCTCGCATGGTGGCTGGCCCAGACGAAAACCCGGTGGAAATCTGCTATCGAGGCCGCGGTTGCGCTACCGATTGTGCTGCCACCGACGGTTATGGGGTTCTATTTACTCATCCTGCTTGGACCGTACGGTGCCATCGGCCGCTGGTGGGTCGAGCTGACGGGTAGCACGCTGACGTTTTCATTCTCCGGTCTCGTCATTGCGTCTTGTCTGTATAGCCTGCCGTTCGCGGTCCAGCCATTACAAAATGCGTTTGAGGCGCACGGTCGCCTCGAACTTGAAGCCGCGTGGACATTGGGTGCATCGCGTCTGGATGCGTTTTTCACGGTGGTCGTTCCGCAATCCGCACGGGGATTTTTGAATGCGATCGTCATGGCCTTCGCACATACGCTGGGCGAATTCGGGGTCGTGCTGATGGTCGGTGGCAACATTCCAGGCGAGACCCAGGTCATTTCGATCGCGATTTATGACCAGGTCGAATCGATGAACTACGCAAGTGCACATCGCTTGTCTGCAATTTTGCTGGTGTTCGCCTTCACAGCACTGTTCGCGATGTATTTCATTAATCGACGGTGGCAGCGCCGATGAACGCGGCAGTCGATCTTCATTATGTGCTCAGGCGCACCGAGTTTTCGCTTGATGTCGATTTGAAAATTCCGATGGAAGGCATCACCGGGATATTCGGTGAATCGGGATCGGGCAAGACGACATTGCTGCGCTGTATCGCCGGGCTTGAGGTACCCTCGACCGGACAGTTTTCGATTAATGGCGATGTCTGGCAGGACACGCCGAAAAAAATATCACGCGCGATTCATGAGAGGCAGATCGGGTATGTGTTCCAGGAACCACGTCTGTTTGCTCATCTGAATGTACGCAGAAACCTTGAGTACGGCTGGCGCCGTCGGGGCGATGCAGACGACGGCGTCGACTTCGATCAGATCGTCAACTTGCTTGATCTCGAACAGCTGATTGACCGCACACCCGATGAGCTATCCGGCGGCGAGGCACAACGCGTCGCAATCGCTCGCGCGTTACTTTCCGCACCGCGTCTCGTGCTCATGGACGAACCACTGGCCGCGCTGGATCGCGCCCGCAAGGACGAAATCCTGCCGTTTCTTGACCGGCTGCACACGGAGCTATCCTTGCCAATCCTGTATGTCAGCCACAACATCGACGAAGTTTGCCGCCTCTGCGACCACCTGGTGGTTCTGGACCGCGGTCGCGTTCTGGCCGCCGGTGAAATCCAGTCCGTGCTCGTGGATCTTGACCTGCCGCTGCTCGGCGGCGACGAGGCAGGCTCTGTAATCTCGGGCACGGTCGAAGCCTATGACGCGGACTACGACCTGACCCGGCTGAAGTTTTCCGGCGGCGCGCTACTGGTCCCGGGCCGGTTTGGGGACATGCAATCGTCGCTGCGCCTTCGAATTAGGGCCAATGATGTCAGCCTGTGTCGCGACCGGCCGAACGACAGCTCGATCCTGAACATTATTCCGGTCACGGTGGACGAAATTCAAATAGGTCAAGGACCCTATGCGCTAGTGCGCTTGCAGGTGGGCCAGGATTTTCTCATGGCAAGGTTAACGCGCCGATCCTGCGACGACTTGCGCCTCAAGCCGGGCGATGAACTGCTGGCCCAGATCAAGAGTGTCGCGGTACGTACTACGGCGGAATAACCTGTCGCACGCCCCCTTGGGGGCACGGGGAATCCCCCGTGTAACGGGGAATCAGGTGGATGTGAACGTGGAAAATGCCCTGCCCTCCAGCCACATTTACGTTGACGCCAACGTTATAGCCGTCGGGATTGAATTCCTTTTCCACTGCCAGTCGCTCAGCCGTCAATAATTCCATGCAGGCATTCATCTCGTCAGGCGTGAGATCGAAGAAACTCGCACAGTGCCGAAACGGGATGGCCAGGGAGTGGCCCGGGCTCGCGGGGTAACTGTCGCGCGTACAGTAGGCAAGCTCGTTACGCCGGGTCACCGCACGCGGGGTGCAAAACCGACACGGGTCATTCGGGTCACTCATGCAGCCCGCCTAATCGATGATGTGATGCACGGGCGCCGTTTCCAGGTTCCAAGACCCGGATTCGCGGTCGTAGCGCGACAAGGTGAAGCAATGCCAATCGGTATCGTCCAGCTTCGGATGATCGGCCCGGTAGTAATAGCCAGGCCACCGCGTTTCCTTCCGGAACATCGTATGATGGGTCACGGACTCGGAGGCCACGACCCGGTGATTGAGCTCCCACGCACGCTGCAGTTGGTGGAGGTCTTCAGCACCAAGATGGTCGAGATCTTCCTTGAGCATCTCCAGCAACTCCAATCCACGGGTGAGCAACGGTTCGTTGGTCGTGTAGTTGGAGCCGATACCACCGACATACTCGTCCATGATCTGTTCGAGACGCTGCAGCCCCTGAATCGGCAGGAGATAGCTCGGCGACACGGTGCCCGCGACAATCTCGTTGCGGCCCACCTCGTAGTTCTCCATCGGCTGGAAAACGGTTTTCTTTAGCGCTTCGTACTCGGCCTCGCTGACCTTGGGCTGATCCCTGCCCAGGTCGTTCACGTAATTAACCGCCGCTTTCGCGGCGATCCGGCCTTCCGCGAAGGATCCCGACGAAAACTTGTGGGCGGCACCGCCAATGGTGTCGCCCGCGCCGAACAGTCCGTCGACAGTCATCATTCGGTTGTATCCCCACTGGTAATCAGCAGGGGCGCAGTCTTCCGGTCCGCTCGCCCACGCGCCGGAACAGGTGGCATGGGAACCCATGACGTAAGGCTCGGACGTGGTCAATTCGGGATTGGTGTGTTTGGGATCGATGTTCTGCGACGCCCAGACGACCGCTTGCCCGATCGTCATACCGAGGAAGTTCTCCCAGCCGACTGTCTCCTTGTGCGGATCCTGGAAGGCCTCCTTGGTTACCATGCGAATGGGTCCCCTGCCCGCCCTGATCTCCTGCAAAAGAGCATGGTTTCGCAAACAGGTTGGCACCGGCAACCGGTCAACGTAATCGCCGACCAATTCCCGCGTGTGGTCCTGCCAATTAGACTCGTATTCGTCGCCGTACGCATTTTCAGTGTAGGTTTTTAGATGCAGGAAGTAGGCACCGACCGGACCGTAGCCGTCCTTGAACCGGGTAAGGACGATGCGGTTTTCCATCTGCATCATCTTGGCACCGACGAGGATTGGCAATGCGTAAGCACTCGCACTGCTCCATGGCGCGTACCACGTTCGTCCCATTCCCTCACCGGCCGAACGGGGCTTATAAATATGAGATGCACCACCGGCAGCCACGATAACGGCCTTCGCGCGGAAGACGTAAAAATCGCCCGTACGGACATTGAAACCGACGGCCCCGGCGACCCGGTTGGGCTTCGTCTCATCCATCAGCAGGTGAGTTACCATGATCCGGTTGTAGACTTTGGTGGCGGCTTTGCGCGCGGCCTCGGCGACGATCGGCTTGTAGCTTTCGCCATGAATCATGATCTGCCACTTGCCTTCGCGCTGATACTGCCCGGTTTCCGGGTCTCGCATCATCGGCAGACCCCACTCCTCGAACTTGTGTACCGAGGAATCGACATGCCGGGCAATATCATAGCCAAGGTCCTCGCGCACGAGACCCATGAGATCGTTCCGCGCGTATCGAACGTGGTCTTCCGGCTGATTTTCGTCCCACTGCATGCCCATATAGGTATTGATCGCGTACAGACCCTGGGCGACGGCGCCGCTGCGCTCGATGTTCGCTTTCTCGACGCAGACGACATTGAGGTCGCGCCCCCAGTACCTGGCTTCGTAGGTCGCTCCGCAACCTGCCATGCCGCCGCCGATGACGAGAATGTCGGAATCAACGAAAACCGTTTTTCTGCGCGTGAAAAAACCCATCAAATGACCCCGTCTTTGATTTTCAATGGAGTCAACTCGGGCAATTGATCGATGTTGAGCGTTTCCGGTTCGTGCGCGAGTTCCTGGGTCTCGAAAGCATCCTGGCTCGGCGCGGCGTAATCAGCTGGCGATTTGATCGAACCCCACGGCGTGGTCCGGATCGGGGACTCGAAATTCTTCTCGCGGCCGTCGCGAAACTTGATCTTCCAGGAAATGCAGCCCTTCGCCTCTTCCCGGAGTACCCGAACACTGTGGCCGAGCGGCGCAAATTCTGCATAGCCGCGGACATCTATTGCGTTCTGCGGACATGCTTTTACACAGGAGTAACACTCCCAGCAGAAATTTGGCTCGATATTGTAAGCCCGCCTGTGTGTCGGGTCGATGTGCATGATGTCGGAAGGACAGATATCCACACACTCCCCGCAACCATCGCATTTAGACATATAAACAAAAGTAGGCATATCGATTAACTCAGTTCGTTACGGGTTGAGGGTGTCGGCAGGGACGATGAACCACTCGCCTCGTCCAGCCTTCGCTGGAAAGCCACGACGGGCTTGTAAAACATGTGGGCAAGTTTCGACCAGCGGACCGAACCGAAGAGCAAAGTCGTGAACAAAATGTAGAGGCCGAAGGCGATCTTGGTCGCCGCAAGATTGCCCGTTGTCTGCACCAGCTCCCAGACGAATGCGAAGGTCACGCTGCCCAAAAGCGTAACGATGAACAGGTCTGCGAGTACCAGGCGGAAGACCGGTTGACCGTCCTGTGCGACGTTTACCCTGAGGAAAAAGAAAAACCAGTAACCGCCGATGAGAATCATGATGACGCCGAGGTTCCACAGGGCCGGTATGAACGCCGGGGTCGGCGTGGCGTGTGTTGGATAGCCGAATATCATCACTATCGTGGTGACTAAATAGAATATGAAGCCATAGAACATCAGGATGTGGGAAATCCGCCTTTGCATGTTGCAGAACTCACCGGCCGTCGCAACTTCATACGCGAGGGTTTTGACCGCGATAGAGGCTGACTCTGCGCCGCTGAGTTTCTTCGTTGCAGCAGCCTTTGATTTCTTCCTTTGCTCCGCGAAAAACTTGCCGCTGTTTTTGTGAATCATATCGAGCAGCGTTCCGACGGCAACCGCAACTATCATTAGAACAATGTATACCTGCATGGCTATAGCAGGCAGAAATGCCGCTAGCTCGGCGAACGGATTGCTGGTGAACATCAGATTATCCTCAAAGATTAGCCGGTTCGGGAAACCAGGCTCAAGCGGTATTTCTGGCCTTTTGTTGTTTGCTGTATCCCCTCACTCACCGGATTTTGGACAAGCGATGGGTAGACGTCAATCAAAAGTTAGGATGCCGGGCATTTCAAAACCGAGATGCTTTAGTGCACCCATCAGCGACTCCTGCCGCTCATCGCTGAGTTCAATCAACGGCGGGCGCACGGTTTTCCAGCCTGCATCATCGCTGCAGCTTGCGACGATTGCCTTTACGGCAGGAATCATCGGATATTCCTCAACGATGCTGCGAATCTCGCCGAGTTCTTCCTGCAGATCGGCTGCATCGTCGCCCTGCCAGGCCGCGAAGAGCCGGTCAATTGCCGCCGGATTCACGTTGGCCGTGGCCGATATACAGCCGGCACCGCCGTGTTGCATGTTCTTAAGCAGAAAACTCTCACTGCCCGCGAATACGCGAAAATCATCGAACCCGCGCTCCAGTATGGCGTGAGTATTTTCCCAGTCGCCAGAACTGTCCTTGATGCCAACGACAGTGTCTGGATACGTCGTCACGAGTCGTTCGATCAAATCAATCGAGAGACCGACCTGGGCGATGGGCGGAATATGATAGAGATAGATTCTTAAACATTCGTTGCCGACGCGTTCGATCACTTCCGCGTAGCTGGCGAAGAGACCGTCGTCGCTGACGTCCTTGTAATAGAAAGGCGGCAACATCAGGCAGCCGGCACAGCCGGAATCGACAGCATGTCGAGTAAGTTCCACGGTGTCGCTGAGTGCACTACATCCTGTGCCCGGCATCATCCGCTCACGATCAATGCCGGCATCAACGAGGCAATCGAGTAAACGAATCTTCTCGGCGACAGACATTGAGTTCGCCTCACTCGTCGTACCAAATACTGCCAACCCGACATTTTGCGACAGCAGCCACTGGCACTGGCGTATCAACGTGTCCGAGTTTGGACGCAGGTCTTTATGAAACGGCGTTACAACCGGGCAAAGGATACCCGACAGTCGATCAGGTAACACCATTACTTCATCTGAATAGTGCCGTTAAATCGCGCGCCGTCTTCCATGATGATACGAGGGCAGAATACATTTCCGGTAACCTCGCATCCGTCGATCAACGCGACCAGCGCATCACCGTGGATGTCGCCTTCAACCTTTCCATGAATCGTGATCGAATGCGCATGTATAAGCGCTGATACCCGCCCCTGCTTGCCAACGATGACGTTCTTTGTATGATGCGCAATCGTTCCTTCGACCGTTCCTTCAATCAGGATTTCTTCATCCGCAGAAAGCTCGCCTTTAAATACTAAGGTCGACCCCAGAACCGACGTCTGATTGGGCTGAGCCAGCGGCATATCTTCGTTTCTGGCTACTTTGATTGCATCACCATTGATGATGGTCGGACTACTCTTTGTGCCTGACTGTACGTTTTCCGATCCCGTATCTTCGTAACTTGTTTTTTTTAGCATGGGTATATCTCCTTAGCCATTAGACTACACGTGTTCTACATGGATGGCACGTACAACCACATTGCCGCAAATACAAGGTGTCATGCTTCGCGAATCGATATGAAGTTACTTTCGTAACCCACTGAAATTGACTTTTTATTTAGCGATCGACTCATTTAATTCCAGGGTGTCATCGGCAAGTTTCTTTGCATCCAATGCGCCTCCTTCAAGGATTAGTTTCTTTCCGAATACGAAGTCTCGCGGTTTGTTGACGGCGTCAACGGACAACAATGATCCGCCTTTCAGGTGCAGAATCGACATAGAACGCCCTGCATCCGGATCGCCACGCACGATAACTTCGTCAGCACCTGCCGCAAGTCCTGCAATCTGCAACTTGACGTCGTATTGATCCGACCAGAACCACGGTACCGCATCGTAAACCGCCTGTTGCCCGCAGAGTGACTTCACTGCAACCAGCGCGTGATCGTTGGCATTTTGCACGGACTCCAGTCGTAGGTGCCGTTGGTATCTCGGATGAACAAAACCGGCGCAGTCACCGACAGCATAAATATCCGCATCGCTCGTTTGTGCATATTGATTTACGTCAATGCCGTTATTAATCACGAGGCCGGCTTCGTCAGCCAAACGCGTATTCGGTATAACACCGATTCCGATAATAACGAGGCTTGCGTCTAATACGTCGCCTCCCTCGAATTCAACACCGGTAACATCATCGTCACCGTGAATTGCTTTCACCTGCACCTGTACACGGATGTCGACGCCTTCTTCGCGATGTACTCGACTGAAGAAACTGGAAACAGGCTCGCAGGTAACACGTTGTAAGACGCGATCGAGAGCTTCGACGACAGTCACTTCCATGCCCAAATGCCGTAACGACGCCGCCGTCTCCAGACCAATATAGCCGCCACCGATAACCACCGCGCGCCCACCCTGGCCGGCTGCCGCACGAATACGATCGACGTCGTCAACATCCCGGAGGTAATGAACGCCACCAAGCTCAGCACCCGGTAACGGCAATTGCCGTGGCCGGGAACCAACGGCAAGCACAAGTTTGTCGTAACCAATCAGATCGCCGGCCTGTAGTTCAACCGTCTTGTTTTCGCGATTAATGCTCTCGACATGTTGGCCGAGCATCAAGTCAACGTCGGATTTCGAGTAAGCCGCCTCGCCGTGAAGAATAATCCCCTCTTTCGGCTTGAGCCCTTTCAGGTAGTCTTTTGACAGCGGCGGTCGATGGTATGGCAAGTGCTGCTCGTCACCGATGAGCTTGATCGATCCTTGCCAGCCAAATTTGCGCAGCCGGGTTGCGACCTGCACGCCGGCGTGGCTGGCACCGACAACCACACAACGACCGTTAAGTTTATCCGTCACTGAGAATTCCTGTTCTACCGCAGATAAATTGCCAGATTCATTTTAGGTTTGCCTGCAATCTTATTCCAGTTACGATAGATTTTTTGCAGCAGCCCCGAGGGAGCGGCATCTTTGAAAAATGCAGAGTTATGGCAGCAAGCCGCGAATGATATCTTCTGGTATCAGGCGCCGAAACAGCTGCTGGACGAGAATAACCCGCCGTTTTATCGCTGGTATCCGGACGGCATCACGAACGCCTGCTACAACGCTGTAGATGGCCACGTCCTTGATGGCAGAGGCGACCAGCCGGCGATTATTTACGACAGCCCAGTCACGCAAACTCAGCGAAGCATCAGCTACGAGGAACTGCTGGGGGAAGTGTCCCGATTTGCGGGCGTGCTAAGCGCGCAAGGCGTGTCCGCCGGCGATCGGGTCATCATCTATATGCCGATGGTGCCCGAGGCCGTGATCGCGATGCTCGCATGCGCCAGGATTGGTGCTATCCATTGCGTTGTCTTCGGCGGGTTTGCCAGCAAAGAACTTGCTGTTCGAATTGACGACGCGACTCCCAAGGCGATCGTGTCCGCCTCTTGCGGCGTTGAGCCCTCGAGGCTGGTCGCCTACAAGCCCTTGCTCGACAAGGCGATCGAAATGGCCGAGTGGAATCCGGAATTTTGCGTCATCTTGCAACGACCGATGCTTGAAGCGGACCTGGCCGAGGGTCGCGACCTGGATTGGGCAGATGCGATGACCGCGGCAGAGCCCGTAGATTGCGTTCCCGTCAATGCTAATCACCCGCTGTATATCCTTTACACGTCCGGAACAACCGGCCAACCGAAGGGCGTGGTACGCGATACCGGTGGCGGCATCGTGTCTTTGAAATGGACCATGCCCAATATCTACAACGTCCAGCCAGGAGACGTGTACTGGGCTGCATCGGACATCGGCTGGATCGTCGGTCACTCGTATATCGTCTATGGCCCACTATTCAATGGCAACACGACCGTGATCTATGAAGGAAAGCCCGTTGGCACGCCGGATCCAGGCGCGTTCTGGCGAGTCGTAGAAGAACACAAGGTCAACGTTATGTTCACCGCACCCACTGCTTTTCGTGCGATAAAAAGAGAAGATCCGGACGCCGAGTACGCTCGCAAATACGATCTCTCCAGTTTGCAGTCCTTGTTCCTGGCAGGCGAACGTTGCGACCCGGACACCTTGCACTGGGCAGAGAACACCCTGAATGTGCCCGTCATCGATCATTGGTGGCAGACGGAAACCGGGTGGTCGATCTGCGCCAATTGCTTAGGGTTAGAAGCTTTGCCGATCGTTCCCGGATCGCCAGCACGACCCGTGCCTGGTTATACCGTCGCGGCCCTAGACGAAAAGGGTAACGCCGTGGCCAGTGGGGATACCGGCGCACTGGTTGTCGAATCGCCATTGCCGCCCGGAACGTTTATAAGCCTGTGGAATGCCGATGAGCGCTTTGAAGAAACCTATTTTCGGAAATTTCCGGGTTACTACGAAACCGGCGATGCCGGGTACATCG
>Ga0255051_10000416_pt1 | contig 15784 bp, 16 predicted proteins | sample JV7_2_9_MG_FD_181719 | JGI IMG/M metagenome (GOLD analysis project Ga0255051, IMG submission 181719) | Seawater microbial communities from Jervis Inlet, British Columbia, Canada - JV7_2_9 | ecosystem: Environmental > Aquatic > Marine > Inlet | place: Canada: British Columbia | collected 2016-10-06
TTTTGAATCAGCGTACCGCAGATGCTGCGCGATTTCGATTCGGTTTCGACCGCGACGGTAATGCGGCAGGGATACTCGTCACGCCCCTCGTTATGCGCCTCGATGACGTTGATGTTGCGATCGCGCGCGACTTCACGCGCGTTCACCGAGTTCACGTAACTGCTGTGATGTTCCAGAATCGATTGCACTACCTGGATGGTCAAGGGCGATACGTTGAGGTAGTTGGCCTCGCCGCCGTAGGTGACCGTGAGCGTCTTGATCGGGTCGTGGGTAAGCTGGCCGACAAAGGATCCGAGGCACTGCGCCAGTTGCAGGTAGGGCCGCAGCAACTGCGCCTCCTCGGCGCTGATACTGGGCGCGTTGATCGCGTTGTTGACCGCACCGGTGAGCAGCAATTCGCTGATCTGTTCGGCGATCTGGATGGCGACTTTTTCCTGCGCTTCGATGGTTGAGGCGCCGAGATGCGGTGTACAGATGACGTTGTCGAGCTCGAACAGCGGGTTTTCACGCGCCGGTTCGACCTCGTATACATCGAGGGCCGCACCCTTCAAATGCCCGCTTTGCAGTGCCGCCAGCAACGCCAGCTCATCCACCAGGCCGCCGCGCGCGCAATTGATCAGCATGCTGCCGGCTTTCATCTTGTCGAGCGCACTGGCGCTGATGATGTTACTGGTTTCGGGGGTTTTGGGAACGTGCAGCGATACGATATCAGAACTGCTGAGCAGGGTATCCAGGTCGACTTTCTTTACCCCAAGCTTGGCGGCACGTTCATCGGTGAGAAAAGGATCGTAGGCCTGTACCTTGAGCCCGTAGCCGATCGCCTTGCTGGCGACGATGGAGCCGATGTTGCCAGCGCCGATCAGGCCGAGCAGTTTTCCGGTTAACTCGACGCCCATGAAACGCGACTTTTCCCACTTGCCGGCTCGTGTCGAGCTGGTCGCCTGCGGGATGTGGCGCGCCAGCGCCAGCATCATCGCCATGGCGTGCTCGGCGGTGGTGATGGCGTTGCCCAGCGGCGTGTTCATGACGACGATACCGCGGCGTGTGCAGGCAGGCACGTCGACGTTATCGACACCGATGCCGGCGCGCCCGACGACCTTGAGATTAGTGGCGTGCTCGAGTAATTGCTCGGTTACTTTAGTTGACGAACGAATGGCAAGACCATCGAAGTCACCGATGGTATCGAACAGTTCGGCTTCGCTGAGCTTGCTCGACTGCACGACCTCGACACCGCGCTCCTCGAAGATAGTCACGGCCTGGCTGGACATGGAATCCGATATCAACACCCTGGGTTTAGTCATTTTGATTCTCCTGCATGGATAACTTGAATTCAGCGAACACGTAATCGAGCCAAGGCGTCAGCGCCCGCAGATCACTGCTTTCAACGGTAGCACCGCCCCAGATGCGAAACCCGGGTGGTGCGCTGCGGTAGTTGCCGATGTCGAGGGCGACGTTTTCCTGCTCGAGCCGCGCCAGCATGGCGTTGATGGCCGGCTGTTGTAGCTCGGGTGATAGTTGCGTGAACTCGGGGTCGACGATTTGCAGGCACATCGAGGTCGGCGAGCGTGTTGCCGGGTCGCGCGCCAGCCAGTCGATCCAGTCGGTCTTGCTTACCCATTCGTCGATGCAGTCGAAGTTGTCCCGGGTGCGCTGCCACAGGGCCTCGACCCCGCCCAGCGAATCCGCCCAGTCGAGCGCCGCGTGCAGGTCCTCGAGCGCGAGCATGCTCGGTGTGTTGATGGTCGCGCCGCTGAAGATGCCGTCGATGAGTTTGTCTGCCTTGGTCAGCTTGAACAACTTCGGTAGCGGAAAGCGCGGCGGGGTCGATTCGAGCCGCTGCACGGCCCTGGGGCTTAGCGCCAGCATGCCGTGCGCGCCTTCGCTACCGAGCACCTTCTGCCAGGACCAGGTAACCACGTCGAGCTTGCTGAAATCCATTGGCATGGCGTAAGCAGCAGACGTGGCATCGCACAGCACCAGCCCTTCGCGCCCGGCATCGAGCCAGTCGAGGTCGGGCAGGCAGACGCCGCTGGTGGTACCGTTGTAGACCATGACCAGGTCATGTGCCGGATTCACCTGCCCGAGGCCGGGTAATTCGCCGTATTCGGCTTGATAGAGATTGAGCGGCTCGATACCCAGCGCCTGCAGGTCTTTCGACCAGTCGCTGGAAAAACTCTCCCACACCAGCGCGTCGACCGGACGCGAACCGAGCAGCGACCACATCGCGATCTCGAAGGCGCCGGTATCGGAACCGGGGACGATGCCGAGCTTCCAGTCGGCCGGTAAGCCGAGCAGTCGATGCGATTTATCGATGGCGTCGCGCAGGCGTTGCTTGGGGAGTTTGGCGCGGTGACTGCGCCCGAGATACTCGGTGTTCAGATGGCTGATGTCCCAGCCGGGATATTTCTTGCACGGCCCTGAAGAAAAGCGCGCATCCGCTGGTCGGACAGACGGACACACGGGAAGGCCGCTGGCTTCCTCGTTCATGGTATAACCTCTGGTTATGGGTGGTTTGCTCCACCAGGCCCGAGTAGCCTACCAGAATCGCGGTCCGATGCGATGAATTTTTCTTATTGTCAACCCCTGTTTTCTCAATGCCGAAACAACAACCTACGCGGCCGAATAATCTCATGAAACTTTTGATACCACTGAAATACTGAGAAAGTCATACGGTGGATTGGTGGTCGGTGTGATCAATTTTTGTAAATGTCAGGGTTGCCCCTTATCAGCAGACATTGATAAGTCGTTTTTAAAAAGTCGAAAAGTGTCCAGAAAAATAAGGATATATTTTTACTAGCGTCAGCTTTAAACCGGCTCAGTCAAATAATCAACCAACTTTCTCAATACTTCTACTGTGGCGTTCCATTTTTTGATCATTCGCCCTCCGATTCGACATTAATTTCTGTTAGCGGTATGGTGGCGACGACGGAAATATGGGATTCCCATCGAACACATCCTGCCGTGAAAAAAATGATCTTTACCACTGCACCACGACTTCCAGGGAACCGGGACAGTGCGACATGAGGGATCATCCTTGACTGTTTTTGTAATATCCAATCAATGTGACGTAATATTACATCCACATGCTGGTAAAACCTCTAAGCATTTATCCACCATGCTACGCACGGCCGATAAATGCTTAGAAGTTAGGCGGGTTATGTAGTGATTGAAGCTCACGTTAAAAACGAAATTTCAAGAAGGTTGTCTTTAGCCGAAAATGAGCACGATGTTCGCATCGTTTATGCCTGCGAATCAGGAAGTAGAGCCTGGGGTTTTGCCTCTCCCGACTCCGATTATGATGTACGCTTTTTATATGTTCGGCCCAAAGAATGGCATTTATCTTTTGATATCGAAAGGCGCCGCTGATGCGAGGCGTTAGCGTGAAAGACGAGAAAAAATGACATCCGGATCACTTCCACCTGAGAACACAATAGATGACGTAAAAATACGCATTCAGGAGTCGTATAAAAATCCCAATGTTCGCAGAGTAACTCAGGCCGTCCTTAAAGAAGGCCCAAGAGCTTTTAAAATAGCCTCTTTGATGGAAATTATTAATCCGAAGACGAAAGAGTTTCATCACTACTCACTAAAAATAGATCATATTGATAAGACCAAGGCCGGCTGGTTCTACAAACCTGAAAGATCGGTTCGCTTAGAGGGGAAAGAGCCGGACGAGATTGAAAATTTATTTAAATTTCTAGCGGCAGCATACACAGAAGAGTTCGGTAAAGCGTCTGGAGAAATGCATTTAATAAGCTCGGATGATTATGCGAAACTAGAAAATCTCGTTGAGGTTATCCCAAATATTGCGGATACAGATAAAATCCACCTTGTCGGCACACTAATCTCTCAGCTAGATGAAAATTCATCAAGTACTACAAGTTTCATAAAAGCATTTGAAGAAAGTAGTAGCGATACCATTCAACATATTGCAACGGCCTCTAGGCTAATCGAGTACTCAGAATCACTAGAAAAACTGCGAGAACTTGTCGGTAATCCAAAAACAGTTGAAAGGGAATTTCAAAAGCACTTAGAGATAAACCCTTGGATGTTCGGTAGTGAGTATAGTGAACTTCTCCCCAGGAAAACTTGGACTAGAGATGATCGCCTAGATTACATGCTCAGGAAAACAGTTGACGATTACCTTGAAATTGTTGAGATAAAAACTGCCTTCGAAGATGCATTATTTCTTAAAGACAGTTCACATGACTCATACTATCCATCATCAAAACTTTCACCGGTAATTGGTCAAGTAACTCGATACATAGAAGAAGTGGAGAGAAATCGTGCCTCTATTCTAGTCACCGATGATGTTGATACCTTAAAAATACGAGCAAGAGTTATTGTTGGCAGAGATGGGTCAACTGAGCACCAGGCCGCCCTTAGAAACTTTAATGCCCATCTATATCGAATCGAAATAATTACGTACGATCAGCTAATTAAAATCGCAGAGCGTGTGCTAAATGTATTCAACCCAAAGCCTGAAATTGATGAAGAGACAGATGATGGATTTAAGGATATACCTTTTTAACAATTTCACGCTAACAACAACGCATGCAGACGGACCCGGCAGAGCTGGGCCGCTGATGCGGGGCGTTATGATTTCGTAGAAAAATGAGAACATTTTCAGACATAGGAAATATTATTGAGGAAACACCATGGAGTCTTCCTGCGGCGCTGATAATGATAAAGACAAAGAGCGGTCGTGTAGAGCTTAGGGAGGATAGAGGCAATTGGCTTGTCGACATATATGAGGATCTTAAATCGAAAAGTATGTTGGAGTGTCGTTCTACCTGGGATGAAATGTACCTATTCTCGCCTGAAATTCAGGTTTCAGAGTTTGAAAAGACTCTCGTTTCAAAAATAGAAAAGTTAAGCCATTTCCATCTCGATGTTTATCTGCTAGTTACCGAGATAGAAGGCACGTCTAGTGAGAAAATTAAAACCCTGAAAGAGATGCAACTTCAGCTACTTAAACTCGATTATTGGGATGACCATCTCTTCGATAGTTACTATAAAAACGGGTGTAAAATTGATCTCAAAAAATCATAACAACATGCAGTCGGACGCGGCAGAGCCGCGCCGCTGATGCCACCAGGGGCACTTAGCCGTCCCTGGAAAATCAATTCTGAGCGTCTGTTTAATCCAAAGGAGACACTGAAAGCGACTACCCAGGCTTCCGTGATCGACCCACGTTGAAAGCGATCCAGGAACTTAGAGGAGCAAGGGTGTGAGATACGAGTCCAGAAGAAAAATATTTAATCTCTCAATTGTCAGTATCGCTATTGGCCCTAATCCTGAAAGGACCGAAAACAGGGGATTGGCCAGAGGATTAATCGCGATTGGTGACATTTCGGTTGGCGTAATATCATTTGGTGGCCTGGCTTTCGGCGTTTTCTCTTTTGGTGGTGCCTCAGTGGGATTGGCTAGCGTCGGTGGTCTTGCCATAGGAATCGTTTCTTTGGGAGGCGCAGCTATCGGCTTACTCGCTGCGGTAGGAGGAGTGGCGATTGGATATAACGCTGTCGGGGGAACAGCTATTGGCGTTCGATTTTTTGAAGATTCGCAAATTCTGATTTCTGAACTATTGCGTTTTAGGTAGCTACTTCGACGAGCAGCCGTTGACGACCCCATAAGAGACACTCTCCGCTCTATCGGATATTACCCTCGGCGAAGCTATGGATGAACCACTTCCTCCAGGACCGAACCCTCGGCCGCAGCCAGCTGGCCAGTCGCCAGAACGAGCAAGATAACAAGGATCGAGATCCGTGGCATTGACTGCCTATACGGTTTTTGCTAATCGATTATCACTGACCGCTTACGCCGTGCCTGAGTTACATCCCGGGTGTTTTCATCATGTACAGAAACTCTTGTACCGCCGCAGTGGTTTCCGGCCGCAGGTTGTCGATGCCAGCGTACGGCATGCCGGTCGCCGGAGGAGCATCCGGGTACTTGGCCTTGCGTCCCATATGGCGCTTGACCATGCGCACAAACTTGGCACCGCCCCAGGCACCCAGTTCGGTCGACACCGGCCATTCTTCCCGGGTATCCCGGAACACATCATAAAACTTCGCCAAAATGGCATTTTCAGCGCCAGACGACAGGTCCAACTTGTACTGTTCTTTGACGATTCTTTCCAGTTTATTGATATTGTAAAGAAACACGTAATCGCGTCGACTGAAGGTATCGCCATTCAGTAACAGGGAAGTCTGGTCGATGCCGTCAATAACACGATCGGTAGGAATTTCATCCATACCGTCGCCGATGCGGGCTATGGTGGTGAACAGGTCGCTGACATGGATAATGTCACCCGCCACTGAATCGGCCTGGATCATGCCGGGCCAGCGTACAAATGCATCCACGCGTACACCACCTTCAAGCGTGGACCCTTTTCCGCCCCTGAAAATCATTGGCGTATAGCCCGATTGGGACGAGTACTTGGTGAAGTGGCCGTTGTCACCCATGATGACTACCAGGGTGTTGTCCGCGATACCGAGCGTGTCCATCTCGGTCATCAGTTCACCGATCCATTGATCGACCAGTTTCATCTTCTCTACGTAGATACCGCCATTGGGCGTGGTGTACTGATCCGTGGTCGTGCGTGGACCCGTTAGCGGATATAACGGCCAGTATTGCAGGAAGAAGGGCTTGTCAGACTTGGCCAGCTTGCGCAATTGCTCCATCGTCTGATTCTGGTAGCGTACGTTCATTTCGTGATACTTGGCTTCGGTCCAGCGCTCGCCCGTCTCCATGTGTACCTCACGCACGTTTTCTCCACGCTTGCCTTCGACACCGGTAACCATGGATGAGGCATCCGTGCGCAGCCACTCGTCCATGGTGTAGCGATCGTCATAGTTGTTTTTACCGATGCCAATACTGACTTCTTCATCGGCCGCATCGTCATGATAAATCGTCAGTTGGCCCTGCTGGTGGATGGGAAAAGCCGCATAGTCAAAGCCCTGCATGGTGGGCCAGGCTTCGCGGATATCACCCATATGCCATTTACCGATATGCACCGTGTTATAACCTTTTGCGGAAAGAATTTCGGCCAAGGTCACTTCTCCCTCTGCCAGCCCGAAGCCTGAGATATCGACTGCCGTGTTGCCCATGCCATTGCGAACGGGGTGCCGACCGGTCATAAAAGCTACCCGGGTAGGAGTACAGGAGGGTTCCGTATACATACGCGACAGGCGCATGCCCTCGCGCGCGAATTCATTAATACTGGGAGTCTTGTAGCCGCGGATAGAATTGAGTGTTTCGCTGCCGAGATCACCAAAGCCGATATCATCGATCAGGATGTAGAATATATTGGGCGATTTACCACCATTCTTCTTGCGGAATTGGGCCAGGCGCTCATCGAGGTCCTTGTCATCTACCGCCCAGCGTTCGCCGTTCTGCTTTTCCGAAATGTAATACTCTGCATCGTGGACGATGGGAGTGGCTGCCATCACCTGAAAGCTGATCAGGCAGGAGACTGTCAGGCTGGCGGTGTATTTGAGTAGGTGGCTCAGGCTGAACCGTATTTTTTTATGCATTGAAGAATCCTGTGTGAACTTTTTTGATGAACGCTGAAATTGTATTTTCTCAATAGTTGCTCTGCAATGTCAAATCTTGGCCCGGAAACTGAGCTATAGAATAAATGTCGGTTCCTGGTCGAAGATTGCTACCCACTTTCAGGCTTCAGGAGTCTTTATTTGGGCACATCTCGGAAGCCTGATTTTCCATAGCGAGCGTCTGTTTTCTCCATAAGGAGACACTGAAAAACGCATCGCGGGAGGCAGAGAACGGCACTGTATAGTCAAAAGGCTGTTGAAATCTTTATGCCTGGATTGCCGCAAAATTAATAAAACGCTAACCTGATTCGGCACCCGGAGATGAGCGGTAGCCCTCTCCGGGTATCTATTGACCGAATGATTTTTATGCCATAAGGGTTGTTTATCATGAGTAAAACCGGACTTACTGATCAAATTACATGGGCGATAATCGGGTTATCGCTCTCCGTGGCCTTGTTCGCCGTGGCATTGTTTACTGAACTCGGCCAATTACTCAATCTACCGAGCAGCTGGCTATACGCGATTCATCCGCATCTCGGATGGACCAGTGTGCTACTGCTCATGGTGACCCTGTACATTGTGTTCCGGCATGTGCGATACAACTTTATAAGTCGCCGCTTGATGATTGGATATGTAGTCTTGCTGGTCGGGATGATCGTCGTGGTCAATTACTTTGTCCCGTATATCTGGTTGCGAGGACAGCATCATACCGCCGGGTTCATCAGCGTGACTGAAGCTGACGTATTGTTGGTAGACGAGGACGACGTGTTCGTGCTGGAGATTGGGGGTGCGGATCACGGGGTCAGTGAAGCTGGGTGATCCGATATCCGCGCGCGGCGAGCTGTGAGAGCAAGCCGTCTGTACCCGACAGGTGAAGCGCACCGACCACCACGAATTCAATTTGCGCGGTTTTTGACATGGCTTCGAGCTGCGGTATCCAGGCGTTGTTGCGCTCGACCAACAGCGATTGATAGACCGAGGGGAAATCGCTTCGCATCGGCAGCGCAATATTTTCCTCCAGCCAGGTTAAATCCCCGCGGCGCCAGGCTTCGGTCATGGATTGCCATAGTTCGGACAAACGTTGCATGTCGGCCAGGTTATAGTTCAACATCTCGTCCTCCTGGCCGACGCCGAGGTTGGCGATGAACGCGACCTGCTGTTCGACGGTCTCGAGCTGCCCCCTCGGTTTCTGCTCGAGCACGGCTCTTTGGTCCAGATGGGCATCGACGCCGGCCGCATTTATTCCGAGGCGCTGTAATTCGACGATTGTCATCAACATGGCCACCATTCCCGGCTTGAATCCGTCGATGCTGGTCATCGGCACACCACGGGAAACGAAGAAGTCTTCCACTGCATCATAGGTATCGGCAAGCAATACTTCGCGCAAATTGCGGCCATCGCTGAAGCTGACCTCGCGCAGCAGGTACTGCTGAAACTCCGGGCTTTCCATCTTTGAGACATCGGCTTCAAAGACCAGCTGCCCGGACTGGCGGTAGGCTGCTTCAAATGCAGGTGGCAGAGGGTAGTCCTCGGCGGTCAGGATATGCAGGCTGCCGCCGATGAACATCAAATTGCCATGCTTCTCGACCTGCCAGACGGGTGACTGGGCGTGGGCGGTACCTGCCAAAAGAAATAGCAGCAGGGGAAGCACATGACGGATTTTACGGATTGGAGATATCAGTTTCATGTTCAGACAGGGATCTTGTAATGGCGCCACCTTTGCAAGGCAGGGACCGCTCCAGGCGGCCCTTCTACATTTCCACCATCCCTGGCGGTCATCCCGGCTCGGAGGCCGGGATGACTCTGAAATTTTTCTATTCCCCGCTTACCCTTTTGGCAATATTTCCGGCGTCCTCCGCCCACAAATCGAGTTGCGGGTACATTTTCTCCTTGGTCAGGACTTCGGATTTGTTCTCCAGCGATTCGCCAAGACCCTTTCTTACCGAGCGGCCCATGACCTCGCCGCTAATGCTGTCCACCATTTCCGCCTCGAAAAAGACCTCGACGGCTTGTGCTCGCGCACCGGCCGCGGTTTTGGCTCCAGCGAATATCATGGCCACCGGTACATATTCATAGGTGCTCAGATCTTCATTGGAGATTTCAACGCCGGTAAGGGCAAACCGGACGCGAACCGTGTTGGGACCCGCGTTGCCGGTGAGGATGATTGTGTTTCCGACCGCGGCCTGAATCGCGGCATCCATGTAGGTAGTGACGTCCTTGATAAACGCCTTTGCTTCATCCGAATCGCGTTTAGGCGCCGGGTAGATCACGACGGGTTCAAGGATCGCCTTGGTATAACCTCTATCGGCAATATCCGGATCAACCCAGATCAACCCTATGCCACCGGTTTCCACCTCGACCTCCTCGAGCTGCGAATAGTCATCAAGAAACCCGGAATACCTGCTTTCAGTCGTCACTTTAGAACTGGCGCAAGCAACGATGAACAGGCTTGTTATGGCAATAATAAAATACTTCATTGCTTTCTCCCGATGCGGCAAACAGGTAATCCCCCGAAGTTTACTGCTACCTGAAAATGATGTGCAACAAGTTTATCGACTGTATAGGGACCAGGTTATCCTGTTGGAGTTGACCGGCCTGACGATTTACTGGTAACAGATATAGTGGGGCCCTTGTTGGGCCCCTTTCACAAAAACGCCGCATTCAGGGCCAAATCCACCCCAATAACAGGTCCGCCTCTGTGCTTGCTAGTGTTTGGCGCCGTCCGTTGGCGTATCCATTAAAAGCTCGACGCTTTCCCTGATTGCGCGCCATAGCTGCAAGGCTTCGGGCTGGTTTCTCGACTCGAGCTCGAGAATGCGCAGATCGACTTCCTTCAGTGCGTTAGCCCCGTATCTTTCGATCATGTTCGAGGCGGCATTTTGAATATCTTTGTCGTTGCTTACCATTAATAAAAACGCGGAACAGGTGTGCGAAGACACATCGGTCTGCAATATTGACAGCCAAAGGCATCGATTCTCATTGACCTATGTCATGTCGGCAGATTTTTTTTGATGAACCGATTGACTGTCCTAAATGACATCGGCTAAGTTATACGACACTAATTGAAAACTGCGTCTTTATCGCGATCAGCGAGATCCGGTTCATCATGACAGGCAAAAAAACAATAACCAGTTGTGCCGATTGCGCGACTCGGGATACCACCGAGTGGCAAGTGCTGGGCGATGACGAGCTCGAGTCGATCGACAAATGCAAGCGTATGATTCACTGCGAGCCGGGGGAAACCCTTTTTTCCCAGGGCGACCCTGGCAACGGCGTTTACTGTATTCAATCGGGGCTAATCGGCTTACGGCGCGTCGACGTCAACGGAAATTCGGTACTGATTCGACTTTCGTCGGCAGGTTCCACGGTCGGCTATAGAACCTTTCTCACCAGGGAAACACATGTCAATTCTGCCGAAGCCCTGACCGCCAGTGTTCTCTGCTACATCCCGCGTCCCAGGGTCGAGCAGCTGTTAAAGGCAAATCCGCTGTTGGGTGAACGCTTTCTACAGCACTTTTGCGACGATGCCGCGGAAACCGAAAGCGACTATGTCAGAAGCCTGACCATGGGCATGAAATCGCGATTTCTGCACCTCATACTGATCTTCTACGAACGTTTTGGCTACCGGGACGAAGATGGAAATGCCATCGTCGAACTCCCGGTAAAACGAGGTGAGCTGGCCGAACTGGTCGGCGTTCGGCCCGAATCGATCTCGCGCCTGATCGATCAACTGCAAAGCGACGAGATAATGTGTTTCAACGACCGCAGAGTCCAGTTCTCGGATGTCGACGAAGTCCTGCAGCAGGCCGGGATAACCGTCTAGCGACCCGCACTGCGCAAAAGAATCGCGCAACAACCCGGCGTTTTTAAGTAAACTGTCCCCGCAAAAACCTTCACACGAGGTATTGCGGTGACGCAATCGCAAAACATAACCGCCCTGCTCTTCGACCTGGGTGGGGTCATCATCGACATCGATTTTACGCGGGCGCTGCAGAGCTGGAGCAATCACAGCCGCCTGTCGATCGACGAAATCGAGCGTCGCTTCAAGATGGACGAAACTTTTCAACGCCATGAGCGGGGGGAGATCGAGTGTCGCGAATACTTCACTCACCTGCGCCTAATCCTCGAACTCGAGGCATCGGATGACGAGATTTCGCAGGGCTGGAACGCTATCTTCGTCGAAGAAATCACGGCGACCATCGACCACATTGCGGCCATCAGAACGGAGCTGCCCTGTTATGCGTTTACAAATTCCAATCCGACCCACCAGGATTTCTGGATGGCGGCATTTCCGACCGCGATGGATGTCTTTGAGCAGATATTCGTGTCGTCTGAAATTGGCATGCGCAAACCGGAGCGGGAGGCTTTCGAAGCGATAGCGGCGGCCACCGGCAACCGCCTCGACGAAATCCTGTTCTTCGACGATACCGAGGAAAATGTTGTCGGCGCCAGGGTCGCAGGAATGCCGGCGGTTCTCGTCAACAGCCATGCGGACATCGAGCAGGCGCTGGCGGAAATCGACGCATTTTAGGAATCCCTCGATCTATCCCCCGGCCCGAAACCGGCTGGCGGTGGATTCAGGACGCCAAAAAAACCCGCTCAAGGCGGGTTTCCGATCTGTTTCACAATCTGCGAGGGTAGCCTTCGCGATGTATCAGTATAGCCTGCCCCGGGTCTGCCTGTCGGTCTCAACGACGTAATCTCGCGGCGGTTCCATCGACATTTCCGCCACTTGCGCTGAAGCATCACTACGCTGATCACTTTTCTCGATGCGCTTCCATACCATACGCCAGAAATTGCCGCCCAGGGCGTCAGGTAGCTCGCTGTTGTCGTGCCGGATGTTTATCTCTTTCTCCTCTTCGGCCCAATTAAGAGCCGGCTTGTGGTACCCGCCCATTTACAATCCTGGACGTTTGTTATTAGCCGAAATCATATCAGGCATGACCGGGCGGCGAATCACCCGTATGGGGTAAACGCGAGCTTGTGTTAATTCGGTCACAAAGTTAAACAGTCCAATTCGCTACCATCAATGGCTAGTTTCGCGACTTAAGAGTAAAGGGAGCTGCAATAATGGTGACTTACGCTGAGGATCGTAGTTGTATAACCCAGTTCGAACTGGGCGAGTTGTTCCACAAGGGAGACCCCAAATCACGGGATTTTGACGAAGCCTTCAAGTGGTACAAGACGGCGGCGGAAAAAGGATCGCGCCAGGCACAGCATCGCCTTGGCATGATGTACGCCCGCGGGCAAGGCGCCGAGCAGAACTACGCGCGCTCTTATGCCTGGTGCAAGGTCGCGGCCTTCCAGCATTCGAGGCGCGCCAAACGCAAACTCAAATGCATCGAGTCGAAAATGAGCTGGGAGCAGATTCGACGCGGCAACTGGCTGGCGCAGGATTTCTATGACCGCTACGTAGCGCCGCGTAACCGCTAGGCTTCCCCGCAACACCACTAGTGCTCTTTCAATGTGATAATTACGGATTCAGCGCAATTATCACATTGAAAGAGCACTAGAGACCAGACTGGCAGCCCCCAAACCGTGGGAGTGTTGCCACTACTCTGAATCCCGGCCAAGTGGGCCGCATGCGGTCCGGGATGACGCTCCCTGATGTCCTTCCGAACCGTATACTGTTTTATGGGGTCCTGCTTTTCGGTAACATTGCGTATCGCCAGCGAGGAAGCAACCGATGAACCAGTTAACAGCGCCATTAAACGAAGCCGAAATCCGCCAGGCCGTAAGAGTAGTTCAGCGCGACGCCGTCGCCTACAAGCTGCTCCCGGGCGCCAACTGTTACCCGCTGCAACAAGCCGGCTTCTTCGATGAAAACCCGACCATGGACGTGCCGCGCCGCTAGCCAATAGCGGCTGCAGTCACCCGCTGCCCATGTTCAGGCCTCTGTCGCTGCTGGTCTTCGTCATTGCCGTCACCTGCGCAGCGCTTTTCATGCTGCTGCCAATGTCGAAGATGGCGCGCAACGGCAACACCGGAATCGAAGCGACGTCGGCGCAAGCGCCGCTGGCGACGACCGAGGCAAGGCAAACCGAAGCACCCTCAAGCAGCGACGTCGCGCAAGTCAACAGCATTGTCGATGATAGCAACGAGCAAGCCCTGCCCGCGGAAGACACGGTCGCCGTCAATGGCCGTATCAGCAACTCCACGGGGGATGCGTTGAGCGGGTTTGAGATCGAAGTCGAGAACCATGGCTTCGATGGCGAGGAAATTGTATTGAACCGGATCAGCAGTGATCAACGCGGTGAATTCACGATTGATCTGGTACCCCAACGCCAATACAAACTCTCAATCAAACCTACCCGGGATTATGCCGGCTACAGCATCGATGCGTTTACCGCGGAAGCCGCCGGGCACTTGCAGAACATCATTCTCGAACAGATAGAACTGATCGATATCGACGGCATGATCGTCGATACCGACCAGGCCCCGCTTGCCGATTTCGAACTGCAGCTACGGCACATGTCGGTCGAGTTTCCCGATGCCGTCATTCGCAGCGATTCCAGCGGGTACTTCGCCCTCAGGGACTTTCCTGCCGGTGAACTGCGCATCGCCACCAACACCCCCGACTACTTCCGAATCAAGGGGCTGCAGCTGCGTTCCGACGAGTATCGCAACCTGACGCTGATCATCGACCGTGGCAGCTATCAATTATCCGGCCGGGTCAGCGATGCCAGCGGAACACCGCTGGCGCAGGCGCAGGTGACCTTGAAATCGGCCTTCGCCACGGCCGAGTATCACTCCTTCTCGCGACGCGCGACCACAACGGATGCGAACGGCAGCTTCGCCTTCGCTGAGCTCGGCGGTCACCGGGTAACGCTAGGGGTCTACGCCAGCGGTTTCAAAACCCACATCGAGCATCATGAGTTCCAATCTTTCTCCGATAGCCTGATGGTCGTGCTCAAAAAGTAACCGCAGACCGCGGAGGCTCGCTGGATCAGGGCGCGGCGGCAACGATTTCGGCCAGCACCTGTTCCGACACACGAATGAGGCCGTTACCGTTTTAGCAGGGTCGAAGCCGGTTTGCGGCGCCGTCGATACCGACCCATCGGCATCGCGCGCTTCACTGGAATTGGTTAAACTGACCGGCGCGCTGCCCGAACAGGCCATCAACAGCAGCAATAAAAAACAGGTGAACAAGGGACGCATACGGGGAAGATATCCTGTATCCCGGCAGCCGGCAAACCGATTCCAGCAAGAGACAGTCATGAAAAGCAGCAGACCCAACATACTCGTTATCCAGGCCGACCAGCTCGCCGCAAAATACCTCGGCGCTTACGGCGACGCGATCGCGAGCACCCCGCACATCGATTCGCTGGCCGCAAGCGGAGCGACTTTCGAGAGCGCTTACACCAACTTTCCGCTGTGCGCACCGTCGCGCTTTTCGATGATGTCGGGGCAGCTGGCATCGACCATCGAAGCCTTCGACAACGGCACCGAATTCACTTCGTCGATCCCTACCTTCGCGCATTACCTGCGCAATCTCGACTACCAGACCTGCCTGGTCGGCAAGATGCATTTTGTCGGCGCGGACCAGCTGCACGGCTTCGAACAACGCCTGACCACCGATATTTACCCGGGTGACTTCGGCTGGACCGGCGACTGGACCGAGGTGCGCCCGAAGTTCGGCAATGACGTCGTCACTTTCACCGATGCCGGTATCTGCAAGCGCAACGTGCAAATGGAATACGACGATGAAGTCTGTCATCGCGCGCGCCGCAAGATCTACGACCTCGCGCGCCGTAAGGACGAGCGCCCCTTCCTGCTGTTTACCTCGTTTACCCACCCGCACGACCCCTTCCAGTGCCGCCAGGAACACTGGGATCGATACCGCCACGACGACATCGGTCTGCCCGGGGTAAACACCGCCCAGCAGGACATGGATCCCTATTCGCAGCGTCTCACCGCCCAATATGGGCTCACCGGCAATCCGCCGGCCGACGAACTCGAACAACACTGTCTGCGCGCGGACAAGGTCTATTCAAAGTGGGCCTACCAGGACATCGTCGACTACCGTTTTCCGAAGGAGTGAAAATGCCAGGCCTGAGAGAACTTTCCGCGGCGCTGCGAGGCGGCCAGACCACGGCGACCCACCTGGTCGAACAGTCGCTTGAGCGTGCACACCAGTCGAAATCGGTGTTCACCACCATCAATCCGGGGCTGGTCAGCCTGGCTTACTCGATCGACCGGGCGCGCAAAAAATCACAGGCGCTGACACCACT
>Ga0255051_10000422_pt1 | contig 15619 bp, 9 predicted proteins | sample JV7_2_9_MG_FD_181719 | JGI IMG/M metagenome (GOLD analysis project Ga0255051, IMG submission 181719) | Seawater microbial communities from Jervis Inlet, British Columbia, Canada - JV7_2_9 | ecosystem: Environmental > Aquatic > Marine > Inlet | place: Canada: British Columbia | collected 2016-10-06
CATCCGGATGCAACGGCACATCGATCAACATATAGGCGCCGCGGTTCCACGCAGTATCCGATGGGCCGATCAGGCCCTCCCACAACCGGTCCGCCGCCCACTGATGGCGTTGCATATGCGAGACGGAATCGGACCAGTCAGCCGGCATTTGATCGTAGCCGAATTCGATTTCAACCTCGTTGGCCAGGTGACAGTTGCTACAGGTTCTGGCCATACCGCTAACCGCTATTGCAGCGGATTTAAGATCGAGTGCATTGTTAACTTCTCGAGCATATTGGCGCATCAGGCCAACATACGGCTCGAAATCTTCGGGCAAGCCCGATACTGCTTCATGATCGGCCAGCCAGATCGCAGGTTCGCGAACGCCATCCAGGTTTCCCATGATGATCAGCGACTTGATTGTCGTGATACGGGCGAGATGCTCATGCATGTGCGTCGCAACGACGGTTTCATTTTCGGCGCGAACTTCCTGAGCCGGCAAAATCCGTGATGTGCTCGCGATCAGCGTCAAAGCTATGATTGAAGCCAGCCAGAATAAGGACTTCATTTTCTCGTCTCTCCGTCGTATGCCACCTTGTTTAGTAACGTCCAGTATGTCACTAGCAGGCGTCGGAGTCCTTCATATCTGCCCAAACGCGTTTCGCGAGATTAGAGACGTCGCTCCTCAAATCTTTCGCCTGTTTCAATCGTACCCATTTGTTACCCCGTGCATTTCCAGTATATTGCGCCCACTTGCATATATTGCTGCGTCCTGGCGAACGCACCTTCCGGCTGAATTTCTACGCGCCTCGACAGAATATTCTTATGCAGTTAAACCGGTATTGACATAGGTAAAAGTACGGGTGCGGACTTGGTACAAGTACGGGTGCAGGCACTGTATGAGGCCATGTAATGTCCGTAATCAGAATCAAAGGATCAGAAATATGGATGCGAAGATCACACTGCGTTGCATTGGGCAGCAGCGGTGTTCGTTTATCCGCGTCCCGAGCCAATCTCTCGAATTCCATGAACGATGCGGGAATCGCGTCGCGGATGCTCCTGCGAGGTAAATACAAATGAAGAGAATTAACACACGCTGGTATCAACTGGTAGCTGTGATGCTCACCGGGTTTTTTGTTATAGGATGTGATGGTAGTGACGGTGCGACAGGAGCTACGGGTCCAGCGGGACCGGCCGGACCGGCCGGACCGGCGGGAGAGGATGCTATCAACTCCATCACAATTGGTGATGGCAGCGAACTCACCGCAGTTGAGATCGAGAGACTCGGCAGACTCACCGCGGTTATTACCGGGGTGACAGTTGCGAGCCCACCGGTCGTCGATTTCACGGTGACCGACAAAAATGGCGACCCGGCAGTAGGTATCGCCTCCGGCGTCGTCTGGTTCACCTTTGCCAAACTGGTGCCGAATACCAATCCTGCTGTCAATGGCGGGCTGCCTTATTGGCAGGCCTACGTCAATCGTGTCGAAGACGTCGCAGATAACGCTCCGGGCAGGGGCAGTAACGTGCTGGACCTGTCTATCCAGGCAACGACCGACTCCGGGTTTAGCGGCGGTTCGCATGTGGAAGTCGCGCCCGGTCAGTACCAATACACGTTCGGTACGGATGTGACCAATGTCACGGCTCCTATTGCAGTGGCCTGGGAACCCAGTCTGACGCATCGTGTCGGCCTCGAGATTCGACTCAGCGGCGAAGGCGAAGTACCCCTGGCACCGTATAACCCGGTCTTCGACTTCGTGCCTGACGGCAGCGCCGGTTCCGGTGTTACAAGAAACATCCTGGATACCCCCAACTGCGAAGGCTGCCACCTCGAGTTCGCCTTTCACGGCGGCCCGCGAAAGTCGATGGAATACTGCGTGACCTGCCACAACCGGGGAACCGTCGATCAGGATTCGGGCAATAATCTCGACTTCTCTCACATGCTCCATTCCGTCCACATGGGTGACGATCGAATGGGCGCCGTGCCGTTCAAGGTCTGGGGTTTCAGCGACTTTGAACATGACTATTCGGAGGTAACTTTTCCGCAGTCGAAGACCTACTGCGAGACCTGTCACACGGCATCGGCGACGGCCCCCGACGGCGACGCCTGGAATGCGGGTGCGACCGCCAAATCCTGCGGCGGCTGCCACGCGGATGGTCTTCTCGCGGCAAACCACGACGCCGTTACCGGCGAGGCTGTGTACCAGTTTGATCACGCAGCTGCCGGCGCCGACGTTCCCATCGGCACAGTCGATGACGGTCAGTGTGCGAGTTGCCACCTCGGCACAATTAGCACTGCCGGCCCCCCCCTGGCTATCCACAGAAGCATCCGCGGCGATGATCGGGCCCGCGCCGAAGCCGGTGACAACTTCCTGTTAGAGATCCACGGCGCGACGAACATCGGCCCCGGCCAGACCCCAACCGCCATTATCAGTGTGAAAGATGCTGCGGGAATTCCGTACGACATCCTGAACGATCCCGAGTTCGACGCAGCCAATGGTGCGGCACTGAATCTCTACGTCCAGTGGGCGACGGACGACTACTACGGTGGCGACGAGAATGGACTCGTGGTCGGCGGCAGGATCAACGATGACCTGTCGACCCAGGCTATCCAGGATCTGAACTTCCGAGACACCGGTTACGCGATACGGATGCGCCTCGGTGCGATCAAGAATGTTGCCGTTCCGGATCCGAGCGGTAGTTTCAGTGTACCGTTCTACCGGGCGCTGCCGCTTGATTTTACCGGCGACGTGGCGTTTGCGCTCGGTGGACATCCGGCCTTAGAGACCACCGATGCCGACGGCGTCACCGCCTACGAAAGAGGCGCTGCGGTGAGTGCCGTTTTCTATCCGGGCGAGGCGCGCCAGGCGGCCTTTGACAGCGCGAACTGCAACGCTTGTCACAAGCGCTTAATAAGGCATGGTAGCAACCGCAATGGCAATTACGAGTTCTGCCTGATCTGCCATAACGGTGACGCGGCGGTGTGCCAGAACAACCCGGAACTGGACGGCTCTTGCCCGGTAGGCAGCACCAATGAAGGCTACCACTTCGGCTACATGGTTCACTCGATTCACACGGCGAGTACTGCCTTCCAGACGGACAATGGCGGCGATTTCTCACATGTCACCTATCCGCAGAACCCCGCAAACTGCGAGACGTGCCATAAAGCGGGGCTGTATAACACAGCTCGCACGACGGCCAGAGCGGTCAGCACCGACCAGGGATCTGACATCAGGGTCTGGACGGACGACATCGCCTCGACGCCGAACGCAGCGGTCTGTGGCGTCTGCCACACAGACTCGGCAGACAAGGGACACTTCGCGTCCCAGGGTGGCCAGGTCGATGACCTGAAGTGCACGATCGTCGGCGCCGAATGTACCGTTCCCGATGGTTCGGTTGGCACCGGCCTGCCTAACGGGCAGGAAGCCTGCGCGGTCTGCCACGGCACGGGTGCGGAATTCGAGACCTCGAGGTTCCACAACCCGGGCGTAGAATAGCCACAACAAGAACGGGGCGCCCGCAAGGGGCGCTCCGCTTTCAAGGACCAATCTACGGGCCGGATATTTCTCCGGCCCTTTTTTTGGATAGAACGTAGACGCGAATTCGAATACGTACATCCACGAATGCATTCACGGTGACTTGCTATTTAGCTTGCCGGGCGATACTCAGTACTATCAGACCGAAGCAGGTATAGTTTGGAACAAGCAGGGCGGCAAGCTGCAAGTGCCGCCGACAACATAAAAGGTGACGGCACATGGCAAGCTACAACAACTGCTCGGGGCGCGTTGTAACTTGCATGTTGATGGCTCTTCTTGTCGCCGGCTGTGGCGGCAGCGGCAGCGGCGGTGCCGCAGGATCGGCGGGAGCTGCGGGATCGGCCGGGTCAACCGGGCCGCCGGGGGCAACAGGCAGCATTTCTGTTACATCAGCCGAGAAAATCAACGTTCTGTTCACCAGCGTTGTGGTTCCAGCCGGAGGCGGCGCGCCGACAGTTCAACTTTCGCTCAGGAATGATCTAAACCAGGGTCTGGTTGGCCTGCCTGCCGCAAATATTCGTTTCGTCATTGCGCAGCTGACGCCGGGGACCAACGGCGGATCCAGCGAGTGGCAATCTTACGTAACCCGAGATGACGGCGGCGTCACCGACGCACAGGCAACCACTGAGACTGCCATTGCTGGTAGCTATGTGGACAACAATGACGGTACGTATGAATACACATTCGCGAATGCGCTTACCGCATACCCGGCCGGTCCAGTATTCGACGAATCCAAGACGCATCGTATCGGCGTAGAGATACGCACCAACACCGGTGGCTTCCTGCCGGAAAATATTCCGGCCGATAACGCACCGTTCGATTTCCTGCCGACAGGTGGCGCGGCGATTTTCACGCGCCTGATCGTCGACAGCGACACCTGCAATGCCTGTCATGACAACCTCGAGATGCACGGCGAGGCTCGCTTCGATGTCGAGTATTGCGTTCAGTGTCACAATCCGTCCTCCATCGACGGCGACACTGGTAATACGGTCGATATGAAGCGGCTGATACATAATATCCATTCAGCGCGGCCCGACTACCAGATCGTCGGCTTTGGCGGAATCCTTCATGAATGGTCCGACCTGGTCTGGCCGCAGGACCTCAGGAACTGCGAGACCTGCCACGATGAGAACGACCCGAACACGCCCCAGGCCGGCAACTGGCGGCTAGTGCCAAACCGTGCCGCCTGCGGCACCTGTCACTACGACGATGGTGACGGCCTGAATGGCAAGCACGATTTTGCGATCGAAGACGGCGTGCATCCTTTTAACCAGCTCTTCACCGATGATACTCAGTGTGTCGATTGCCACGGCCCGAACGGCACGGTAACCAATGACGAAGGCCGACTGGTGCAGATTCCGGTTGCACATGAAATACGCGAAAAGACAGCGGGTGAGGCTTTCTCACTGAATATTCTGAACGTAATCAATACGGGCCAGGGACAGTTTCCGGTGATCACCTTCTCCGTCACCGACCCGACCAACGACGATGCCGCTTACAACATTCACACAGACGCACCGTTTATCGTCTGCGCGGGCGGCGCGAGCCGCTTGGCTGTGAACGTCGCCTGGAGTACGACGGACTACGCCAACATCGGCAGCGGCAATCTCCCCGGGGTTCCAATATCGATGAATCCGCTTGCGGCTTGCGGCGGAGCATCCGTGGATAACGGTGACGGCACATTTACGGTGACATCACCGACGGCGATTCCTGCAACGGCAAACGGATCTCTCTCCGTTGCCATCGAAGGCCATCCCGCTGTCGACGTATACGGCGATGGTTCGGTCGAAAGAATTGCCATTACGAACGCCATATTCTATGCGCCGATAACAGATGCCAATGCCGCCGTGAGACGTGCTGTCGTCGACATTCAGAAGTGTAATGACTGCCATAATCAGTTGTCGTTACACGGTAATAATCGCACCGACAAGCCCGAGGTCTGCGTGACCTGCCATAACCCGATGATGACGGACATCAATCAGCGTGCCGCTGACCCATGCCTCGCAACATTAGGGGCTGACGACCAGACCATAGATTTCAAACACATGATCCACGGCTTACACGCATCCGGTGAAATCGGCAAACCCTACGATGTCTGCGGCTTCCGTAGCAGCGTACATTCGTTCGACGTCGTCTATCCGGGCCGATTGAATAACTGCGAAGGATGTCATCTTGCGGGTACGTACTATCCGGTCGACCCAATGCAGCTGTTCGGTACGACATTCGACGCCAACAACCCTGCGATCCTGACGGACGATCGCGTTGTTTCGCCGAATGCGTCGGTATGCTCCGCGTGCCATATCGAGCCGCTGGATACAGAACACATGCAACTAAACGGTGCGGACTTCAGCGCCGCAAAAGCCGCGGACGGTACACTGGTTTCCTCGGAGATCGAGAGCTGTGTCATCTGTCACGGCGCCGAACGCGCATTTGACGTGAAAGAAGTGCACGAGGTCGGAGAATTTGAGTTCAACTAATCTACGCCGGGAGATTGCAAACCGAAACTCCCGATTCGGTCGGCGCTACTGCGGCCATTTATGACAGGGAATCGTATTCGAATGGATCTGCAAATTACCGGTCGTATTGCTGTTTCGCTCGTGTTTTGCCTGCTTGTGTCATCGGTCGCGCGAACGCAGACCGCTGGTGAGCCTGCCGCGGATGTCCCTTACAGCAGAAGTGGCGCGGATACCTGCCTCGCCTGTCATGGTAATGAGGCGGTCTTTCCCTTATTCCGGACAAGACATGGGACGCCAACTGATCCGCGCGGCCCGTTCGGTCAGGGCCAGTTGCAGTGTGAAGCCTGCCACGGACCCGGTGGTGTGCATGCCGGCAGGGTGCGGCGCGGACAGGAGCGGCCGCCGGTCGTCCGTTTCACTGCCGATTCGGCCGCAAGTGTCGAAACACAGAACGGTATGTGCCTCGGATGTCATGCAGCCGATGCCGGGCTCGCGTGGCACGGAGGCCCGCACGACGACAATGAAGTCAGCTGTGCCGGTTGTCATCAGCTTCATACTGCCAATGACCCGGTGCTCCGGACATCGACGCAGGCTGACAAATGCTATGACTGTCATGCGTTCCGCAAAAGCGACTCGCTGAAAGCGTATTCGCATCCATTGCGTGAAGGCAAAATGGCCTGCACCAGTTGTCATAGCCCGCACGGTGCTACGACGGAATTGCAGCTGGCGCGGCAGACAGTGAACGATACCTGCTTCCAGTGCCACGCGGAGAAGCGTGGTCCGTTCCTGTGGGAACATGCGCCGGTAGCTGAAGATTGTACAACGTGCCACAACCCGCATGGGTCGAACCATCCGGGGATGCTCGCGCAGCGCGCCCCGCTTCTTTGCCAGAGTTGCCACTCACAGAGCGGGCATCCGAGCATTGCTTATGATGCGGACGGTTTGGCAACCGGCATGCCGTCGCAATACCTGCTTGGTCAGAGCTGCCTGAACTGCCATTCGCAGGTGCACGGTTCGAATCACCCATCGGGATCAAAATTGATGCGCTGACGGGCAAGGATGAATTGCACGTCGGCGCCTGAGAGGCTGAAAAGATGTTCAAGGACGGAGTGACCCGGTTTAAAGCAATCGCGATGCTGGCGATCTTGTCGTCTGCGTTTATCGCAGCGGTCGCGAAAGCAGCGCCGCCTGACACGTCCGGCTGGACCTGCCAGTTCTGCCCGTTCGAAAGCGGCTACCAGGCGAAGGTCACGGCTGGTGGCAGCTATGTCAGCGACGATGCTGCGAGATTCGGCAACGCTAGCGGCTACGACGAGAAAGGCGGCTATGTCAACGTCGACGGCGATGGCAGTTACGCAAGTGACAATTATCAGCTCAGCTGGTACGCGGAGGACCTGGGCCTGGATTCGCGGGTACTGGAGATCGAGGGCGGCCGCCAGGGCAGATTCGGTTTCAATCTTGGTTACCGTGAGTTGCCGGAGCGCGTATTCGACACGACGAGCAGCGTTTTTGGCGTCTCGGGAAACGATACCCTGACGTTGCCGGGTTCGTGGGTGCCAGCTCCGCTGACGTCGGGCATGACGGCGCTCGCTGCGTCGCTCAACAAGCAGAATGTTGAAAGCGATCGTCAGATCATCGAACTGGGTGCGAACTATCTGCCCACCAACCGCATCAGGCTGTTTGTCGATTACCGGCAGCAGCAACGGGACGGTGTCGACATCTTCGGCGCGTCGACCTTCTCGCAGGCAAGCCTGTTACTCAGGCCGCTCGATCATCAGACCGACGAAATCAATCTCGGCGCTCGTTATACGCTGGAGCGTGGCCATCTGACACTTGCCTACTACGGTTCATTCTTCGAAAACAATGGGGATAGTCTGACCTGGGACAATCCGTTTTCATTCGATCCGTCCACCTCTCTTCCGGGCGAGGACCAGGGCAGACATGCGCAGGAACCGGACAACGATTTCCAGCAGGTGACGCTATCAGGCAGTTACGCCTTTTCCGCCATGGATACCGTAGTCGCATTTTCCGCGGCGAGCGGGCGGGGTAAGCAAAACGATACTTTGCTTCCTTATACGATCAATCCAAACATTGCCGCCGGCGCTTTGCCGACGTCGAACCTCAATGCGGAAGTCGACACGACCAACTTCGCACTCACAGTAACGGCAAGACCCCTGCCCGATGCCCGCGTGAAGCTGGCTTTTCGGCAGGACGAACGCGACAACAAGACGCCACAATCGCAGTGGACCCGCGTTATCACCGATACCTTTCCGACTATCGATAACGAACTCAATGTTCCATACAGTTTCGATCGCTTGCGACTTAATCTGAGCGCGGACTACAGGCTTTTCGACACCGTGCGGGTGTCCGCCGGCTACGACCGCACAAAAACCGACCGCGATTTTCAGGAAGTGGCGGAACAGACCGAGGATGCTGGCTGGGGAAGGGTACGCTGGCGTCCCAATCCGTACCTGGACATCACTGCGCGCGGCGGTGCGTCCAAGCGCGATTTCGACCGTTACGACGAGACGCTCGCTGCGAGCCTCGGACAGAATCCTTTGATGCGAAAATACAATCTTGCGTATCGCTACCGGGAGTTCGGTGAACTCACGTTTTCGGCATCGTTGCCCGAAAAACCGTTCGCAATCAGCATTACGGGATTTTACGCAGACGATAGCTATACGCATTCACAGCTCGGATTGACCGACAGCGAAGAGCTCCGCTTTGCCGCTGATCTGAGCTGGTCCGTATCGGAGCGTGCGTCAATCTATCTCACCGGCGGCGTCGAGGACATCGACGGGGAGCAGTCAGGCAGCGAACTGTTTGCGACACCGGACTGGCAGGCAAGTCACGCCGACGAATTCAACAATATTGGCGCTGGCTTTCGCGTTGCCGGAATTGGTGACAAAGTGGACCTGCAGCTCGATTACGTACGCGCCGAGGGTAATACGAAAATTGATGTCGCGAGCGGTGCGGGCGGACAAAGCCGGTTTCCGGATCTCGAATCTACGCTCGATTCGCTTCGCCTAAAGGTTCTGTATCGCTGGTCCGACAAGCTCGACGCAATACTGCAGCTACGCTACGAAAGTTTCTCGGCAGAGGACTGGGCGCTGCAGGGCGTTGCCCCTGACACGCTACCGACGATTCTGACACTCGGCGCTCAGCCGTATGACTACGAGGTTTGGTTGGTCGGAATCGGTGTTCGCTACCTGATCGGCGAGCCCTAAAACCGCTAACCAGTACCGCTAACGACTCGCCTGACCAGCGATCAACGATACCTAATCAGACGCCCGGTAACTGGCGTAATAATTGAGTAACGCTTCGGTTTCCTCAGGCGTGAGCGCACTGATTGCCGTCTGCATGGGCGGTAACTGGTCCCGCTCGCCCGCGGCATACTGCTGTATGACGTTGCTCAGGTAAGCAATCTTCTGACCGTGGACAATACTGAACTGCGGATCACCGGGTTCATGTACACCATGACACATCGCGCAATTGTTCTCGTGGATTTCCTCACCCGTGGCGGCCAGGGCAGCATCGAAGGCCTCTCCCGCCGGTTTGTAGGGCATTGCCGCGAAGTGCGCAGCCAGTTCGACGATGTCATCTTCACTAAGCGACGTCGTGATCTGGCACATCATCGCGCCTGACGGCGCGCACTTTCGTCCCCCATCCAGGTAGGCAAACATTGCATCTTCGAATACCGCCACATCGAGTCCTGCAATGATGGGCGTATCTGGCGTAATGCCGCTGGCGCCGTCCGCCCCGTGGCAGCCGGTACACATTGGCATAGACTGGGAAGCATCGGCCATGGCCGGGCCGCTGAAGACAATCAGACCGAGCACACCGGCCGTCGCGAGTAATTTATGCACGTTTTGAACTCCTGGTTCTTCGCGGCCAGCGGCCGCCCACAAACCCAGATGTATCATAAATTTCAGCGACACCCAGTCAATAAGTAGACTTGCTTAGCACCCTAGCTGATTCCCGACAGTGCAAAGCACTGCTTATGCAGCAAACATTAGCTCCTGATACCTGAATACCAGGTGAAGATCTGGCCGGAGCTACGCCCTCACCCCGACTCGTCGGCGCGGCGGCAAATTAATTGGGGTCGAGAGATCACGATACGATTGTTGACGGGCGCAACATCTGTACCTGCTGCGGTGGACTGGGATGGCGCTTTTCACATAGTATCGCCTGCCTTCACGGTAAAATGGCCAAGAATCAAGAATATCCAGTCATCGGATGGACACCATGAGTAAAGTACCTTCAGACATCGAAATCGCGCAGGCGGCGAGCAAACTGCCGATTTCAGAGGTTGCCGCGAAACTGAATATTCCTGCCGCAGACATCATTCCCTACGGCCACGACAAGGCCAAGATCGGCTACGGTTTTCTGGACGGCCTGAACGACAAAGCCGACGGCAAACTGATCCTCGTTACCGCAATTTCTCCGACCCCGGCAGGCGAAGGCAAGACCACGACAACAGTTGGCCTGGTTGATGCTCTTAACAAGATCGGGAAAAAAGCGATCGTGTGCCTGCGCGAGCCGAGCCTCGGCCCCTGCTTCGGCATGAAAGGCGGCGCCGCGGGTGGCGGCTATTCGCAGGTCGTACCGATGACAGACATCAACCTGCACTTTACCGGCGACTTCCATGCGATCGGTGCCGCACACAATCTCCTGTCGGCCTTGATCGACAACCACATGCATTGGGAAAACCAGCTCAACATCGATCCGCGGCGCGTAACCTGGCGACGCGTCCTCGATATGAATGAGCGGGCCCTGCGCACGATTACATCCGGTCTCGGCGGCTTTAATAATGGCGTCGTTCGCGAGGCCGGATTCGACATCACTGTCGCGTCGGAGATAATGGCTTGCTTCTGCCTGGCTACCGATTTGCAGGACCTGCGCACACGCATCGGCAATATCACGATCGGCTATTCGCGCGATAAGAAACCCGTGCAGGCGCGTGCCTTGAAGGCGGAAGGCGCAATGGCGGCCCTGCTCCGCGATGCGCTACAGCCAAACCTCGTGCAAACCCTTGAAAACAACCCCGCGCTGATGCATGGCGGGCCTTTCGCAAATATCGCGCATGGCTGCAATTCGGTGATTGCCACCAAGACCGCGTTAAAACTTTCTGACTACGTCGTAACCGAAGCAGGCTTTGGCGCAGACCTCGGTGCTGAGAAATTCTTCGACATAAAGTGCCGTAAAGCAGGACTCCACCCGGACGCAGTTGTAATGGTGGTCACGACCAAGGCACTCAAGATGCATGGTGGGGTACCCAAGAGTGAACTCAGCGAAGAAAATGCCAACGCCGTCATCAAAGGTTGCGCTAATCTCGGGCGCCACATCCGCAATATCGGACAGTTTGGCGTTCCGGTGACGGTCGCGATAAACCAATACAGTACCGATACCGAACCAGAGCATCTCGCGATTAAGAATTACTGCAAGGAATTCGACGTTGAATGCGTCGTTGCGTCGCATTGGGAGAATGGCGGTGATGGTGCTACCGATCTCGCAAAACAGGTACTCGACCTTGTCGATAACCACAAATCCCAGTTCCGGCCGCTGTACAAGGACGATGTCACTTTGTGGGACAAGACGCGACGCATCGCCCGATCGATTTACGGTGCGGAGGACATTATTGCGAACCAGAAAGTCCGCGATCAGTTTGCACAGTTGCAGGAGGACGGTTACGGTCATTACCCGGTCTGCGTGGCGAAGACGCAATACAGTTTCTCCACCGATCCCAAATTGATGGGCGCCCCGTCCGGACACGACGTGCCGATTCGTGAAATTCGCCTGGCGACCGGCGCCGAATTTGTGGTCGTGATCTGTGGCGCTATCATGACTATGCCAGGGCTGCCACGGACACCTGCATCAGAGAATATCGACGTAAACGAAAAGAGGCGTATCACCGGCCTGTTTTAGAAATTGGGGGCAAAACATGAGATCCACCACCGAAAGAGTCCTGTTATCCGTTGCCCTCTTATCGATCGTAGTTAGCACTGCGAACGCCAAGGGCGAGGCGCAACGGCGTTGGGAACGCATGAACCAGATACGCCAGGAGAAGTTCGATCTCGTCCTGCCCGAAGTCATGCGTGAGAACAACGTCGATATGTGGATCACGGTCAATCGCGAGGGTTTCGAGGATCCGCTAACCGACGACTTCGGCAGGGGATACGTTGGTGACTACGGTTACTACATCTTCACCGATCGCGGTGACGGTCGGATCGAGCGGGCGATACTCGGTGTCGGAACGGCGCTCGTCGAAGAAAACGGCGCTTACGACATCGTGGGCAGCAGCGAAGAGTTAAGGGAGTTTGTCGAAGAACGGAATCCGCAAACCATTGCGCTGAATTATGCCCGCAATATCGGTGCCGCGGACGGCCTCAGTTACACGACGCATCAAAAACTAAGCGAAGATCTGGGTGCGGAATTTACAGAACGCTTCGTCTCCGCGGAAAAACTCGCCTCGGACTTTCGCTCACGACGCGTCGCCTCGGAAATTGCCGCGTTTGCCTGGGCCGGCGAGATGTCGCGCAATATTGCGGAGCGCGCATTCTCAAACGAAGTAATTTCACCAGGCAAAACCACGCTCGCGGATGTCGCATGGTGGATGCGCGAACAACAGTTCGAGAACAGTCTTGATACTTCCTTTGGCATGCCCTCTGTTTACATCACCGGTCCGGACGGATTCGTTGCGCTTTCGAACGATCATGTCATCCAGAGAGGCGATTTTCTGGCGATCGACTGGGGCGTCGGCTACCTCAATTTTTACACCGACATGAAGCGCCATGCCTATGTGTTGCAAGAAGGCGAAACGCATTTGCCGGACAGCATTCAGAAAGCATTCGACAATGGTCGCGCGGTTCGCGACATACTCAAGCAGAATATCAAGGCGGGCCGAACAGCCGGCGAGACCTACGATTTGCTGAATAAACTGATCAACGACGCTGGCTTCACGGTCATGGAAACATTCAACGAGCCAACAGATGATCCTGCTCTGATCGATGTGATCATCGGCTGCCATTCCGTCGGCAATCTTGGCCACGGCATCGGCCCGTCAATTGCCTGGTTCAATCCGGAGCGCATGACTTACATGATTCAACCGACCAATCTTTTTTCTATCGAACTGTTTGCCTACACGGCCATCCCCGAATGGGGTGGCAAGAAACTGCGTATCCCGCTGGAGGACGATGCCATCGTTACGGAGCGCGGTGTAGAATGGCTCTATCCGGTCAACCAGGAAGTGCTCCTGATCAGATAGTCAAACAGCGTCCGACACTACTGCTATCAAGTGTTAAAAAAATGAACAAATTCAATAAACTAGGCATTGCTACTGTCGGCACATTGGTACTCCTCGCAGATTCTGCAAACGCCCATCATTCGTTCGCCACGCACTATGACACCAGCAACATCGTCGAAATCAGGGGCGTTCTTTCCGATGTGAAAATGCGCAGTCCGCATTCATTTTTTGAGGTGGACGTTGAAACCGAAAATGGCGAGACAGAGACCTGGGAAGTCGAGGCACACGCCGTGCCGATTCTCAGGCGACTCGGGATTTCCAAGGAAACATTGAAAGTCGGCGACCCGGTCATGTTTCGCGGCCCGCGTAGCAGACGGCCGGAGAAGCTGCTGCTGTTCGGTGCAGAGATCGAGACCGCATCCGGGGAACAATTCGAAATGCTTGATTCAATCCGCAAGGCTCCCGACTATGCAATTTCGGATACACGCGAAGGAATTACTGGCATCGATCGTTTCACCGGCAAATGGATGACCTTCATCACCGGACAAAGCCTCGTGGATTCCCCGTTGCCGCTCAATGAGGCCGGCCGGGTCGCGCGCCAGAATTTCAATTCCGCATTCAACACGGCCTCCGAATGCATCCCGTCCAACCTTCCATCATTGATAATGATTCCCTACGTCTACGAGATAAAACGTGACGGCAATCATATCGATATTTTTCACGAGTATGCAAAGGTCCGCAGGCCGGTCATGCTCGGCTCAAACATGCCGAACGTGACTGACCCTACTTTCGGCAAACGCACCGGCAGGTACGAAGACGACACGCTGATTATCGAGACGACAGGGTTTCCAGCGATGGCTGCGGGTCTCGCATCCATGTGGGATCCCAACGGTAATGGCGCCGACATTCCGTCCAGCGTGCAGAAAGAGCTCATTGAAAGGTACACCGTGAACAAGGACGGCTCGGTGCTGACGCTCGAATACACCGTGACTGATCCCGGCTATTTGACCGAGCCGTATACCGCCAAGGTTGTCTGGCACAGGATGCCGTTCGACTCACCGATCTACGAATTTACCTGCGATGCCGAGATCGCAACACGCTCGACGCGAAACGCAGCTGTCCTCCAGTAGGAGCGGCGTCCCGCCGCGAATAAAATGAAATCGCGGCGGGACGCCGCTCCTACGGCTAATCTATTTTCCTACAAGCAGACGAAGCGTCTGTACGATCTAAAAACTTACCACCGAACCTGGATTTGCAATCCCGCTGAGTTGCCATCGGCCCATGCCGACGCCTGCACGTTGTCGTTGAACCTTTGGGTAAGCAGGTACGAAGAGAGAATACCGATTGCCGCACCGCCGATGACATCAGCGGCATCATGGTCGCCAGTTTCCAAGCGCAGCCAGCCTACGTAAGACGCGACGACGTATGCCGGAATTCCCGGCCGCCAGCCATACCGTTGTTGGATGAAGCCGGCCGCGCCGAACGCGATCGCCGTATGTCCTGGTCGAACTGCTCGCCGGGCGAGCCGCGTTCCTTTCCGGCGTAATATTCGGCGAATTCGGTCACCTGGGATTCCGACAGTGCCGCCACTGTCTCGCACATGCGAGGCTCCCTGACGCAGTGGCTGGCGCCATCCACATAGGCAAAGATTGCCTCCTTGATGTGCGCAGCCGGCATGCCGGCGATCACCGGGACCATCGCAAAGCCCTGACCCATGCCATCGTTACCATGGCATTCGGCGCACGTCTCCAAAGTTGGCTGTGAGGCGAGCACAGACCCCGGCCAAATTGAGCAGGCCGCGGGCGTGATCAGGAACGCGAGGTAGGTGAGTAACAGGTAAGCTCGGGAACGGTACATGTCGGTAGCCCCATTCTGGTGGTTCCTGTGGATCTCGGCAACTTACTACCGACCGGGCCGGGACGGTATACGCATTTGGCGAAATACAGGAATTTCCGTAGTCGAGTTTACAGGTTGGAACAGGGTCGATAGCTTTGGCGGGGAGATCGCCGGGATGTATCGCAATGCAGCAAATCCCCAAAATACAGACGGTCGTAGAAGTCACCTACAAGGTGTGGTTTTCCCCTATGTCATGGCACTTTGGCCGTCGTTATGCTTTTACCAATGATCAAGTAATCGACGGGAAGGGCCGTGTTGCTTCAGATCTCCAGGGACATTCGCATCGGATGTTGGATGCAGTACGCCGGCAACGACAAACAATAAAGGCGCTGTCAGGATGCCCGTACATATTGTTCGACTTCTGCTGCTACTCGCCACATTCCTGATCCTCGCGGTCGCGGCAAGAAATTACGTCCTCGATCCGTCCTATTACCGGTTTGGCGATTATCGAAGCGATGCGGTAATAGAAATAGCGGCCGACCCACCGCAGTTCAGGGGACCGGCATACT
>Ga0255051_10000423_pt1 | contig 15605 bp, 13 predicted proteins | sample JV7_2_9_MG_FD_181719 | JGI IMG/M metagenome (GOLD analysis project Ga0255051, IMG submission 181719) | Seawater microbial communities from Jervis Inlet, British Columbia, Canada - JV7_2_9 | ecosystem: Environmental > Aquatic > Marine > Inlet | place: Canada: British Columbia | collected 2016-10-06
AATTCGTGATCGGCCTCGAGTGCCTCCAGGTAACGCCGGAAATAGTCGTACTCGCGCAACGCCATGTTATCGACCGCGGTATGGATAAAGCCCTCGCGCCGCCACTGGCATTCGATCTGATTCGCGCTGACCTGCGCATCGAGCAAGTCCAGTCCGGCGTGGTTGATGCGGTTGACGCGCCGGTAGTTTTCAAGCTGGTTGGCGTCGAAACCGCCATTGAACTGGCTGGTGGCGACGACAAACCCGGAGTTGCGGCCAGAGGCGCCCTGCCCCACGCAACGCGCGTCGAGCAACAGAATTTCTTCGCCGGGATGCAGTGTCGCCAGTTGTCGCGCCGCCGCTAATCCCGTCAGACCGGCGCCGATCACCGCCCACGCAACCCGATGTCTGCCTTGCAGTGGGCCACGAGGTTTGCGCTCGGGCAACAATTCCGCCCAACCGTGCTGATCCGTCGCGAAGTGATTGTCTTGCAAAGCCATGAATTCCAGTAACCGTCGTCGAGTCTGCTGCCGTTGCCGACGCATGACTTTAACACCGAATATTCCGTAGATAACAGGCCTGTTTGATATGAGTGTGGGCCCTGGTCAGAGTACTGACGATATCTTGCTTGCCTCTTTCGCCGCGGCAGGTATCATCGCGCACATCAAGATAAAGGCTCTCGAAGCGCTGCCTTGAAACAAGCCTGCATATCGCATCAGTATCCCGCTCTTTTTAAATCAATTCAGCCAGGGGCCATCATGACTGCCAAACCATCAGCCGGACAATCCACGCTCAGTATCTGGGGCGGAGAACAGGAACACGAACTCTACGAACGCTCGACCCAGGTGCCGGTCGTGCACAGCGTATCTTTCACCTACAAGGACATCGATACCTGGCAGGACGTCGCCCTCGAGAAGACCCCGGGCCACATCTACTCGCGCAACACCAACCCGACGGTGCGCGCCTTTGAAGACAAGGTAAAGGAACTCGAAGGCGCCGAGGCCGCGACCAGTTTCGCTTCCGGCATGGCCGCGATCAGTAACGTGCTTTCCACGTTCCTCAAGCCCGGTGACCGCATGGTCTCGATCAAGGACAGTTACGGCGGCACCAACAAGATCTTCAACGATCACCTGCCGCCGCTGAACATAGACGTCTGCCTGTGCGACACCATCGACTACGCCCAGATCGAAGCCGAGATCGCAAAAGGCTGCCAGCTGCTCTACCTGGAGACGCCGACCAACCCGACGATCAAAATCATCGACATCGAAAGGCTGGCCAATGCCGCCAGGGCGGTCGGCGCGCTGGTCGTGGTCGACAACACCTTCGCCACGCCGATCAACCAGAACCCGCTCCAACTCGGCGCCGATATCGCCCTGCATTCGGCTTCCAAGTACCTCGGCGGCCACGCCGATGCGCTCGGTGGCGTCATCTGCGGCAGCCGCGAACTGGTCAAGCGGGTCTATCGCTACCGCGAAATAAACGGCGCCACGCTCTCGCCGATGGATGCCTACAGTTTTATCCGCGGCATGAAGACACTGAAACTGCGCGTCGACAGGCAAAACCAGAGCGCGCTCACCATCGCGCAATGGCTACAGGCGCACCCCATGATCGAACAGGTGAATTACCCTGGACTGGAATCGCACCCCAATCACGATATCGCCAAACGCCAGATGCGCGGCTACGGTGGCATGTTGAGCTTCGCCGTGAAAGGCGGGCTTGATGCGATCAAGGTTTTCCTGCCGAAACTGCAGTATGCGCACATGGCTGCCAATCTCGGCTGCGTCGAAACCGTGGTCGGCCCACCGGTGACCACCAGCCATGTCGAATGCAGCGCCGAAGAACGTGCCGCCGCAGGCATCCCCGAGGGCCTGGTGCGCTACTCCACCGGCATCGAGGACGTCGAAGATCTCCTCGCCGACCTCGAACAGGCCCTCAACTACCTGTGACCCGGCTGTCTTTAAAGGAGACGGTGTCCTTTAAAGCTAATAAAGGATGAAAACGGGGCCGCAAACCGCTACACTGCGCGCCCCGTTTAGCCCTGTAGCCACCGATGTCTGAAGAAACCCCCACAAGTTTTGCGCAAATGGCGTTGAAGGCGCCACTGCTGAAGGCACTCAACTTGCTCGGTTACGAATTGCCGACCGCTATTCAGGCACAGACAATTCCCTTGTTACTGGAGGGTCGCGACGTCCTCGGGCAGGCCCAGACCGGCACTGGAAAAACAGCGGCCTTCGCCCTGCCGACGCTATCCAACCTCGATTTGAAACTGGCGGCGCCGCAGGTGATGGTGCTCGCGCCGACGCGCGAACTGGCGATTCAGGTCGCCGAGGCCTTTCAGTCCTATGCTTCACAAACTAAAAGTTTCCACGTGCTACCGGTATACGGCGGGCAGGAATACGGCACCCAGATTCGAGCCCTGCAACGCGGTGTACACGTCATCGTCGGCACTCCGGGACGGGTGATGGATCACATGCGTCGCGGCAACATCAAGCTCGACAATCTCAAAACCCTGGTGCTCGACGAGGCTGATGAAATGCTGCGTATGGGCTTTATCGACGATGTTGAATGGGTACTCGAGCAATCCCCTAAGGACCGCCAGATCGCATTATTCTCAGCGACCATGCCTACCGCGATTCGCCGCATTACCAAACGCTATCTGCGCAATCCCGCGGAAGTTACCATCGAGCTCAAAACCACCACGGCCGCCACCATCCGCCAGCGCTACTGGCCGGTAAGCGGCACGCATAAGCTCGATGCGCTGACGCGCATACTCGAAGCCGAAACCACCGACGCGATGCTGGTGTTCGTGCGTACCAAGACGGCCACCCTCGAGATCGCCGAAAAACTCGAAGCGCGTGGCTACCGCGCGGTTGCGCTGAATGGTGACATCGCCCAGAAAAACAGGGAACGCATCATAACCCAGCTGAAAGCGGGCAAGCTCGATATCCTGGTCGCGACCGACGTGGCCGCGCGCGGTCTCGATGTCGAGCGCATCAGTCACGTCATCAACTACGACATCCCGCACGACACCGAAGCCTACGTGCACCGTATCGGCCGCACCGGGCGCGCTGGCCGTGTAGGTGACGCCATACTGTTCGTCGCACCGCGCGAACAACGCATGCTGCAATCAATCGAACGTGCGACGCGCCAGAAAATCGACCTGATGCAATTGCCGTCCACCGACATGGTCAATAATCGACGCATCGAAAAATTCAAGCAACGCATCAGCGACACCCTCGCCGACGAAGACCTGAGCCTGTTCAAGGACCTGGTCTCGCAGTACCAGCAGGAAAACAAGGTCGACATCCTCGACATCGCTGCCGCGCTGGCGAAGCAGGTTCAGGGCCGCGCGCCGTTCCTGCTCTCGGGAAAGTCGGAGAGCGCACCCGCGCGCGCCTTCGAATTTGACGGATCCGCGCGCGAACGCAAACCTCGCGGAGATAGATCCGGGGCGGCATACGACGACAAGCGTAAACCGCGCCACAATACGGAAACAGCTTACGATGACAAGCGCAAACCTCGTCGTGCCGAGGAAGATGCAGAGCACCAGCCCCTCGAAGCAGGCAAGGATCGCTTTCGTATCGATGTCGGCCACAATCACAAGGTAAAGCCCGGTAACATCGTCGGCGCCATCGCCAACGAAGCCGACATCGACAGCAAGTACATCGGCCGCATCAACATTTTCGACGACTTCAGCCTCGTCGACCTGCCCGAGGACATGCCCAAAGAATTGCTCAATGAACTCAAGAACGTGCGCGTTGCCGGGCAACGCCTTAACATATCATTGGTGAGTGGCAAGAAGAATCGAGCCAACAATCGCTCCAGCACCGAAAAAACCGCGCGCGCCAGGCCCAAGGTCCGGCACAAGGATCAGAAAAACAAGGGTAAGCCGAAACGCGCCAGGCAGAAAAAATAAGCTCCCGACAGCACCTGCCAATAACTATACGACGCTGCGAGAATCTGCATCTGTTGATTCTTTACTTTTCTATACAGGCTGTTTTCAGTACCCTAGGCGTTGATATTAACCCTGCAGGAATTCAATATGCCCATCGCCAAGAAATCGACCGTCAAAAAGAAAGCCAGTAGCAAAACCGCCGCTGCCAGTAAGAAGCCTACCGCCACCCGCAAGGCAGCGGTAAAAAAAGCGCCGACCACAAAATCCAGCCCCACCCGTAAAAAGGCAACGCCGAAGAAAGCCGCCGCTACCCGCAAGAAAGCGCCAGCAAAGAAAGCGCCAGCAAAGAAAACAGCGACGCGCGCGAAAAGACCGGTTTCCAAACGCAAGGCAGCCAACGACAGCCGTCAGGCGCTGATGAAGAAATTGCGTGAAGATCTGAAAATGACCAAGGCCACGCTGAGGAGCGCCCGCGCCGCCGCCAAACAGGAAATCCAGCTCGCCAAGACCGCGGCCAAGGCCGAAGTCGGAGCGCTCAATGAAAACCTCAAGGCTGCACTGAAACGGGAACAGGCCCTGCTCAAACTGGGAGAGCAAAAGGCAAAAATGATGCTCGCGGCCGGGCAGCGCTGGGAAAGGCAGCAGATCAGTAAAATCAAAAAGCTGGCGTCGAAGACAACCAGCCGCAAGAAGAAGTAGCAGACCAGGCGAAACGCGCTGGGGGTAAACGCTCCCGTGGTAACAACCGGCTAGCCCGCATATCTCACCAGGGGGCGGGATGATCGCGCAGGGCTTTGGATTCACAAGGGATTTCCTGAAGGAGCGGAATAACAGTGCGTATTTCCGACTGAAGAAAATTCCTTGTGGATTCAAAGAACAAGCGAGGGCCCGTCATCCTGGTGAGATATGCGGGCTAACCTTGCTCCGGCTCGGCTGGCCCATGGTGAATATTAACCTCCAGCGGCGTCGATGTATCCAGGTGGATATCGCGCTGCGGAAACGCGATGACAATGCCGGCAGCCTCCATTTCGCGATTGATGGTCTGGTTTAACTCGCTCATCGTCAACAGTCGGTAATCCATCGAACCGATGTAGCAGCGCAGTTTGATTTCCAGCGCGTTATCGCCGAAGCTTTCGAAGGTTACCAGCGGCGCCGGATCTTCGATGACACGCTCGTGCTGCTCGGCACTGGCAAGCAGGATTTGCAGGGCCCTGGTGACATCGCTGCCATAGGCGACACCAACGCTGATGACGATGCGCGCCACCGGGTCGGACAGCGTCCAGTTCAACAATCGCCCGGTAATAAACTCCTTGTTCGGCACCAGCAACTCCTGCTGATCCCAGTTACGGATAGTGGTCGAGCGAATGCGAATCTTGGTGACCACCCCGGAGGTCTCGCCCACGGTAACGATATCGCCGATACGGACGGGGCGTTCGAACAGCAAAATCAGGCCACTGATAAAATTAGCGATGATTTCCTGCAGGCCGAAACCGATACCGACACCCAGCGCGGCGACCAGCCACTGGATTTCCCCCCAGCGGCCGCCAAGCACTGAGAACACCATCACGATGCCGACCGAGACAATCGAATACTGCGTCAACTTCGATATCGCGTAGCGACTGCCCGCGGTGATGTTGAAGCGCGCGAACAGGGCGATTTCCATCAGCGCCGGCAGACGCAGCGCAGCGATCGTGCCCAGTATGATAATCAGCAATCCAGTGCTTAGGTTACCGAGGGTAACGGGCACCAGTTGTGTAACGCCATTGACACTGGTGCTGTAACTCCACAGCGACACTTCGTCGAGTATGCGAAACGCGGGCAGCACTTTCGACCAGATCGCCCACATGCCAATCGCGGAGACCACGATCAGGGCAGAATTAATCAGCTTCTTGGTATCTTCACTGAGTGCTCCAAAATCGATTTCCGGCTCTTCGACACTAGCGTCGGTAGACGCGCCGTCACCGTCCTGGGCGGCGCGTTGTGCACGATGCCGTTCGAGCGCATCCTTGAATTCCAGCTGGCGCTCGAGCAATACCACCCAGCGCACCACTAGCTGGTGAATCAATATGATCGCGACCAGCAACCAGAGGGTATCGAGCATACGTGCGCCAAGCTGGGTCGCGGTATATACATAGCCCGTGATCGCCAGTGCCGCCAGTGCGAACGGTAATACCAGTCCGAGCGCAAGCCATAAATAGCGGAACCAGGTCAACGGATTGCGACGGTTTTTCAGATAGAACTCACGCAATACGCCTCGGGTGGGAGACAGAATGCGTCCGAAGAACCAGGCCAGCGCCAGTATGATGAAGCAAATCATCAGTCGGCTAAAACCGCCAGCCAGTGCTGTGTGATCATAGTTTGTGGCGGTAATCATCAGGAACATCGCGGGCAGAAACACCACCATCAGGCGCCGCGTTTCGCGACGCAACATATGAGTGCTCGACAGGCCCCACTGAAAATGTGCGACGGCGAGCCCCCTGGGTTCACAGAAAATACGGAAGGCGACGAAACAAAACGTGTGCAAGGCGATATCGTAAAATGCCGCCCCAATCGAGGGCACGAACTGGCCGCTCCAGTCCGACGCCCGGTAGAGCTGGGTATCGATATCGATCGCGTCGACGCCCTGGATCAACTGCAAATACAGGCCGAGTGTGACAAAAACGATCGGCCACGGCAGCGCCAATACCAGTGTCAACAGCAATGCCTTAATGCTGTTGTAGAAGCGATCGTGTCGTAATTGTCCTACGTTGATGCCGCTGCGCCGTAACATTCCACGTACTCGGCGCGTCTGCTGCATCAGCAGGGCGAAAAGCAACAACCCGGCCAACAGCACCCAGGGGAAGGTTTGCGGCTTAAACAGGGCATGTCCCAGGCCAACCCAGTTCTGTGACGTCAAGAAGATGGCAAACGCATTCTTTATCGATTCCAGCATTCCCCAGGACGGCGGGTCGCCGGTACGCACCCACAGCAGACGCTCATCCAGAAACCGGTTGTAGTCGGTGACCACCTTGGAAAGTTCACGCTGGGCAAAATCGAGTTCGCTGAGTGCCTGCAGCAGGCTTTCGTCGGCGGCGATGGCCTTGTCCAGCAAGTCACGCCGCTGCAGCGCCAGCACTCGAATCTCGGCGCGTATCCAGGACTGCCACGATTCCGACAGGTGCCCCACGCTTCCATCGATATAGGCCTCGATATCACTCAGGCGCGCGCGTTCCTGCTGATTGCGGATCTGGCCCAGGCTCGACTCGATGACCAGTTGCTGACGTTGCTTTTCGGCGGATCTGAAATCCCTGGCGCGCGGCAGGTTGTTGCGTTGCTGCAGTAGCGCCTGCCCCAGCGCCTGGCTCAGGCCGGCGATTTCGAGCTTCTGCCGGGCGAGGCGGAAATTGTCGGAAAAACGCTTGATCTGGTCGGTGACGATGCTTTCGTCGGCCCTGTTCGCTTCTACCTGGGCGGCCAACTGGTTGAGATCGTTACTCAGCAGGGTATTGGATTGCGCAAGTTCCTGCACCAGAGGATGCTTGCCGAAAGCCTGCCGCTCGGTCTCCTCAGCGACCTGCTGCGCGGTTTCGGCATCGCTGACACGGCGGTCAGTTACCAGAACACCGATCAGTTCCACGGTTTTCTTCTGCCGATCCCATTCCAGTGACAGCTTTTCGCGTTGTGCGTTATAAAGCTCCACGCGTATCGGCTGGCTGAGCAACTCCTGGTTCAGCATTTCGATCTCCGCGGCCAACGTGCGCGTCTCGATTTGCAACGCCGACAAGCGAGCTTCCGCCAGGCGCTGAGATTGTGCCTGGGTTGCCGGAAGCTTGATCGCCTCGGCGATTTCGACTTGTCGTCGCCGCGCCTGCTCAAGGCGCTCACGAACCTGCTGCGAACGCAGCGATTGTGCTTCCAGCAAGGACTCGGACTCGGTAAGGCTGGCCCTCAATCCTGCCAGGCTGGCTTTCTCGCTGGTTAATTGCTGTTCGAGTTTCGGCAGTAACTCCCTTGTCAGCGAGGCCGGCAATTCGGGCGGCGCACGCGTTTCGAGTTGCTCGATTTGCTTGCGCAATTTACCTGTTTGCCGTGGCGCCGATTCACGTATCTCGATGAACTCGAGGGCGCCGGTCTCATAGGATTGACGCTGATTAACCAGGCCCAGTGACTTTCGGTACAGATCCAGTAGCGCGGATTTAACAGCCTCTTCGAGATCGGAGGACGCCTCGACTTCCTGTATGCGTCCCTGCAGTATTTCAGCGGTGACGCCGGTCTCGGGTGCAATCGTTGACTGCGCCAGGGCAGGCAGCGGTAGCAAGACCATACAGGACAGCAACAGTAAGCTGACGATGATTTTTCGATACATTAACACTGCAGATTCCCGGGCCCTGCAATTCGATGCCGGTCATATTACCATTGTCTTTATTGCCTGATTTAATAAATAATGATCCTGGCTAAAAAAGTCACATTTCGCGGTAATAAAACAGACCACTTCTACAGGAGCAACCCATGAGCTGGACCGTATACCTCTCGGGAGAAATTCACAGCGACTGGCGCGAGCAGATTATCGCGGGCGCGGCGGCCCTCGATCTGCCCGTTACCTTCACCTCGCCCGTCACCGATCACGAAGCCAGCGACGCCGCCGGCGACATGCTCGAACCTTCTTCCAGCGGCTATTGGCGCGACCACAAGTCTTCCGGGGTCAACGGCATTCGCACCCGCATCCAGCTCGAAAAATGCGACCTCGCGGTGGTCCGTTTCGGCGACAGGTACAAGCAGTGGAACGCGGCCTTTGACGCGGGTTACTGCGCTGCGCTCGGCAAACCCTACGTCACGCTGCACGACGACGACATCGTCCATCCGCTCAAGGAAGTCGACGCCTCTGCAATGGCCTGGGCGCAGACCCCTGACCAGGTAGTTCAGATCCTGCGCTACGTCACCACCAACTGAGGCGGCAAACCCGATCGACTGGTTCGCAGCTGTGCGTGTTATGGATTTGAGGCCTGGGCCGCGCAAAAATGCCGGCAATCAGTCCGCGGGCGCATAGGCGCCATCGGCGTCGTGAGTTTCGCGACCCGTTAGCGCGGGCGTAAACACGCACACCAGACGCATCGCGGTAAACGCCTTTAAACGGTGTTTTTCATACTGATCGAGTACGTAAATCGAACCCGGCGCGAGCGCGAAGACTTCACCAGTCTCCACGTTTTCGACCTCGCCCTCGCCCTCGATGACATAGTTGGCCTCGACGTGATGTTTATACCAGAGCACCTGCTCCGAGCCCGCCACAATGGACGTTTCGGTCAGGGTAAAACCGACCCCGTCCTCGGCCAGCAGAAAACGACGACTCGCCCAGGCTTCGCCACGTACGTCACGCGGGGTATCGATCAAGTTATCCATTGATCTCACGATCATGCAATTTCTCCAGCTCTTAGTTCGATTCGAATAATAGTCAATGCGGATCGATAATCACATCCTCGATCGCCTTCGGATGGTCAGTGATCGACTCGTAACTATCGTCGGTTACGATGAAGCTGTCCCCTACCTGCGCGCGGAAGCGGTCGGTACTCACCGAGCCGTCAACGGCAAGCACCATACCCGGCTGTATCTCCGTGCGGTCGCCGGTAACCAGTTGCGGCCGTTCCAGGTAGCTGAAGCCGGTGCCTCGGCCGCAACGAAACGGATACTCGTAGCCGGCGGATTGAATCACCTCGGCATAGGCCGCGTGGACATCTTCGGCAACCGCGCCGGGGCGCAGTGCCGCAAGCGCCGCGGCCTGGCTGTCGAGTGCAACCTGGTAAACCCCGATCTGGGTTTCGTCGGGGATTCCACCAATCCAGAAAGTGCGATCAAAACCGAGTTTGAACTTGTGGAAATTAGTCATGCCGCAAAAGCACAGGAACACCGGTTCGCCCCGCTGCATCACGCGGTTACTGGCGCGGTGGTGTGTTTTGACGATGTCTTCGCCGGAAGCCATGATTTGCAGGAAGTGGGTATTGGGTGACATTTCACTGGCGGGATAGTGCCGCGCGAGCAGCTCGGCCGACTTGCGCGTACCGGCTGCGGTGGTCGCCAGCGCAACCTCGTACTCGGCGACATCGGCGCCGATGGCCTCGCGTCCGGCCGCCATCATCGCATTTGCGACCGCGCCCGCGTGGCGCGCGAGCTGTAGTTCAGGCTCCGATTTAATCATACGCATAGCGGAAACGATGGGCGCGAGGTCGACCAGGCTGTCAGCATCGACCAGGGTATCGATAAAGGCGCGCACCGGGGCCGGCATGTGCTGCATTTCAATTGCGACGCGAGTGGCGCCCCGCAGCAGCACCGGAATGTGTTCGCGCCACTCCTGGCCGAGGCCATCGTTCCAGGCTTCGATACGGTCGACGCGTGCATGTTCGAGCGCCATGTTTTCATCGATCGCAGGCGTAACCAGAAGGCTTTCGCCATCGCGCGCCACCAGCAACAGGGTCGGTCGGCCGAATTCCATGTGCAGGTAATCGTAGTAACCGCTGTAGTAATAAACCGAATCGTCGTCGCTGATGACGGCGATGTCGATTCCGGCATCGGTGAGTTGCGCGCGCAATTGCCGTAAATGTTGTTCGAACATGGTTGTAAATTGGCGAAGAGTTAACGACACTTTACACCATGAATCGACTCACCTCACATACCTCGGCCCTGCAGGCCAGCATGCAGGCATGGCGGCATGATATCCACCGCCACCCCGAACTCGCCTTCGAAGAACAACGCACCGCCGCACGCGTCGCCGAATTGCTCGATGAATTCGGGCTCGAGGTGCATACCGGTGTCGGTAATACCGGCGTCGTCGGCGTGCTCAGCAAAGGTAGCAGTGAGCGCATGCTCGGCCTGCGCGCCGACATGGATGCGCTCAAGATACAGGAACAGAACCAGTTCGAGTATCGCTCGGTCAACGACGGTAAAATGCACGCCTGCGGTCACGATGGCCATACCGCGATGCTGCTGGGGGCGGCGCGTCACCTGGCCGCCAACGGAAACTTCGACGGAAGCGTTGCGTTTATCTTCCAGCCTATGATTTCAACGACGAGATTCTCTGCATCGGCGCCGACTTCTGGGTCACGCTGGTGGAATCACAGTTGGCGGCTGTCTGATTCATGAGCGACAACGACAAATCCAGCAGTAGTTTCGACAGCGCGGCCTACGGCGGCGATAACTGGTCGCGGCGCCTGGACACGCATCAACAGGAACTCGGTAAGCTGTGGGCCAACTGCGGTATCGATTCCGAATGGCGTGCGTTGAAATCGGTGTTGCTGCACTGCCCGGGCGAAGAGTTGAATGTCGCCGAGGGCGATCCCGACGCGGTACAGATGCTCGATGTCGTCGACCTTGCGCGCGCCCGCGACGAACACGCCGCAATGACGGAGGCTTACCGCTCGGCCGGAGTCGAAGTCCACTCGGTCAACCCCGACCTCCCCTGCCCGCCTAACCTGATGTTTTGCGCCGATTTACTGGTGATGACACCGCAGGGCGCGATCCTCGCGCGACCGGCATCGACGGTGCGCGCCGGCGAAGAGCGCCAGGTGGCGCGCAAGCTCGCCGCACTGGGCATTCCGATTCTCGCAACCCTGACCGGGAACGCCTGTTTCGAAGGCGCCGACCTGATGTGGCTCGATGGGAAAACCGCCATGATCGGCCGCGGTCTGCGCACCAACGATGCGGCCATCGAGCAGATCGGCAGCCTGCTTGCCGGTCTCGGCATCGAACTGATCGCGGTCGATATGCCGTTTGGCAGCATGCATTTCATGGGCATGTTGCGCATCGTCGACCACGACCTCGCCATCTGCTGGCCACGCCGTACGCCGCATCGCTGCGTTACCCGCTTACGCGAACTCGGCTACCAGGTGGTCTTTCCGGAGTTTCGCGATGACCAGCCCAGTTACCGCGCCATCAATTTCGTTACCCTGGGCCCACGCCGCATCCTCATGGTTGCGGGGCTGGGCGAATTTAAGGATAAATTCGAGCGTCTCGGCATCGAATGCCTGACTTCCCCGACCGACGAATTATCACGCGCGGCGGGCAATATCGGCTGCCTCACCGCCGTGCTGTGGCGCGAACAGTTGCAGGTCGCCAGCGACTGCTGATTTTTTTGCATCTGCACTTGCACCTAGGCACAATCACACCCACGAACCAGCCAGGACCCTGTATTGAAATCCGTAATTGAACAGCGCGTCGCGCAACTTCTCAACAGCGACATCAGAATGGTATTACAACACCGCCAGGTCGGCCTGGAAAAGGAAAGCCTGCGCGTCGCGGTCGACGGCGGCATCGCGCAAACACCGCATCCGGCGGTGCTCGGATCGGCCCTGACCCATCCCAGTATTACGACCGATTACTCCGAAGCCCTGCTCGAATTCGTAACCCCGCCATTTCAGCACTTCTGCGATACGCTGGGCTTCCTCGACGATACCCATCGCTACGTCTACAGCCAGCTCGACAACGAAATCCTGTGGGCTTCGAGCATGCCCTGCGTGGTCGAAGGCGACGCCAGCATTCCGATTGCGCAGTACGGCAGTTCCAACGCCGGGCGGATGAAAACCGCCTACCGATGCGGCCTCGGGCATCGCTATGGTCGCATGATGCAGGCCATCGCCGGGGTGCACTTCAATTATTCCTACCCCGAAGCCTTCTGGGAGCTGTTGCAATCAGTAGTCGGCGACCAGGGGGATCTGCAGACGTTCATCTCCGAATCCTATATCGGCATGGTGCGTAACCTGCAGCGCTTCGGCTGGTTGGTGCCTTACCTGTTCGGCGCGTCTCCGGCGATCTGCGCTTCCTTTCTCGGCGCGCACCCGACCTCGCTGCAAAAATGGCGTGAATTCTCCTATTACTCGCCTTACGCGACTTCGTTGCGCATGGGTGACATCGGTTACCAGAATGACAAGGGAGGCGAAGCCGGCATCAGGGTCAATTACAACAGCCTGCAGGGTTATGTCGACAGCCTGCAGTCGGCGATCTCGACTCCTTATCCCGAGTACGCCGAAATCGAAATGGTGCGCGACGGCGAATGGCAACAGCTCAACAGCAACATACTGCAGATCGAAAACGAGTATTACTCGAGCGTGCGCCCGAAACAGATTCTACAGGGCGAGGAGAAGCCCTCGCTGGCGCTGGCGCGACGCGGCGTCGCCTATCTTGAGCTGCGCTCGCTCGACGTCAACGCCTATGAACCGCTCGGCATCAGCGAGGAACAGATGCGTTTCCTGGAATCCTTCCTGCTGTTCAGCCTGCTGGCGCCCAGCGCTCCCTACGACGATTCCGAACTCACCGCAATCAAATACAACATCAATGCGGTTGCCGAACGTGGCCGCGATCCGCAATTGAAGCTGCGTCGCAACGACGGCGAAGTCTTGCTGCGCGACTGGGCCAACGAAATCTTCGAACAGATGTCGGCGGGTTGCGACTTGCTGGACCAGGATTCCAGCGTGCATTGTTACTGCGACGCGCTGCAACAACAGCGCGCCAAGATCGTCGACCCGGATTTGACACCGTCGGCACGCATGCTCGCGGAAATGGACCAGAATGGCGAAGAGTTTTATCACTTCGCACTGCGCATGTCGCGTCAGCATCAGCAGTGGTTTGCCGAACGCCCGCTGGACGAAGCAAAACGCCAGCAGTTCGAAGCCCTGGCGCGCGAATCGATCGCAAAACAGCACGCCATCGAGGCCGCGGATGAAATCTCCTTCGAGACCTTCCTGCAGGAGTATTTCGCGCAATCCTGATGTCTGCCGTCTTCGCGAGACCGGGATTGGAGCGATCGCTGACTCGTTTCACTACCCGCAGGCGACCGGCACTGACTGTTTCCTGGATTTAGTCCGCAAAGTATCAACTGGCAGTACCAGTGAATCACTATGCTGCCAAAAAATCCTTGAAAGTATCTTATATCTGTTTCTGGTGTTTCTCTCTCCGTCTCCATAACCTGTCCCAGGTCACACTAGAAAAAACCATAGCGTGCGCCATTTCACAGCCTGATGCGGCCGATTGGTCAACACTTGTAATTCACAAGTTTGAAGGGCAACGCCATGCTTTACCCCAATGACACCGAAATAAATGAAATTACCGACGCAACCATCGATCACCACCTGGTTCTGGACGGCACGGTCAGTCTCGAAGAGAGCGACGACGAAACGATTCCGCGAATCAAGGGCCTGGTCGAACTGTTTGGCGACTTTCTGGGCGATTAAAACGTTTCCGAGCCTTGCATTTGCTGGATTCCGGATTCCGATTTCACTGGCTTGACGGTAAGCGGAGTCCTTCGCAGAGGGCTGAGTTCAACCTGTCAGGCAAGGACTACCGAAAAGCAGCAATCGATAATTAACAACTGTTTGTACTGTCAGGCAGGCCTGTTAGTAGCGCAATTTAATACTAAACCTATAAGAATTGTTATTTAAAACTTTTGAGTTACATTTCGTCCCCATGATCTTCAAAATGCAACGCACCAATGGTGATCAAGATGAAAATTTCCGCTCAAATAATGCGAGTAACCATAATCTGTATCCTCTCCTTCGCCGTGGCCTCTTGCGGAGACTCATCTGACGACGAACCTTCAAATGTGGCAGAATTTTTTGTCTGTTTAATAACTCTCTTTATCGTTTGTCGCGATTCTCCTGAAGAGTCGACCGTCGAAATGGCGAATGTTTCCGAGGCAGGTGGGAACCGATTTCCCGCCTCTATCATCCAGGACCAGATCGATTCCGCAATAGACGGTGATACGGTGTTGGTAGCACCGGGAATATACATGGGAACCATCGACTTTCGGGGCAAGGCTATCAAGGTTATCGGTGAAAGAGGGCCATTGGTTACCATCGTTGACGCGGCCGGAATCGGTTCACCGGTAGTCAGTTTTAGTAACGAAGAAGGTCCCGATTCGATACTGGACGGATTTACCATTCAAAACGGTCGTGACAAAGGCATCTTCGCGAAAAACTCGTCTCCCACTATCATCAACAATATTGTTGCCAATACCGAGATTTGCGATGGCGCCGGTATCGAGTTAAATACTTCTTCAGCAATTGTCAAACAAAATACCATACGTGATAACTTTGCCACATGCGCCAGTAGTCGGGCCGGAGGTGCGATTGTTGTCAGGGGCGTTGCTTCCGCCGTGATCGTCGACAATCACATCATCGATAATTCTTCTATTGACCTCGCCGGAGGGATCACCCTTTGGAACGCCGGAACGCCGATAGTTGAGGGAAATACAATCAGTGGGAATTCGGGTGGTGCAATTAAAATACGAAATATCTCGGATGCACTAATTCTGCAGAACATAATCTCAAACAATACCGCTGAAAATTGTGGTGGAATAGATTGGTTGGTTCCGTCAGGTTCAGTTGGACCACGAGTCATTAACAACACAATAGTAGACAACGACGGCGCACTGGCTTCGGCTATTTGCGCGGACGGATTCGACGAACAGGCGCAATTAATCAATAACATCATTGTGAGTAAACCCGGGCAAACCGCAATTTTCTGCGAAAACTTTCAAAACACTGCTTTCGAACCGCCAGTAATCAAGTTCAACAATGTATTTGCGCCCTCGGGCATTGGCTATAGTGGTGTCTGTACTAATCAGACGAGTAATAATGGCAATATCTCGGCTGATCCTCTCTTTATGGATAAAATGAGCGAAGACTATCAGTTAAGTTTGACCTCTCCCGCCATCGACGCAGGGGACAATTCTGTAGCGGATCTTCCGACAACGGATATCACCGGTAACAGT
>Ga0255051_10000425_pt1 | contig 15582 bp, 10 predicted proteins | sample JV7_2_9_MG_FD_181719 | JGI IMG/M metagenome (GOLD analysis project Ga0255051, IMG submission 181719) | Seawater microbial communities from Jervis Inlet, British Columbia, Canada - JV7_2_9 | ecosystem: Environmental > Aquatic > Marine > Inlet | place: Canada: British Columbia | collected 2016-10-06
GGTGAACTGCTGTCAGGTATTGTCAAACGCGTCGATCGCAATGGCGTGTATATCGATCTGGGCGGTAACGCCGAGGGCTTCGTTGCACGCGATCAGATGGTTCCGCGCGAGCCGGTTCGTCCGCAGGATCGCATGAAGGCGCTCTTGACTGAAGTGCGGTCTGAGCAGCGGGGTCCGCAGCTCTTCATGACGCGTACCTCGCCACAGTTCATGGTCGAACTTTTCAAGATCGAGGTTCCAGAAGTAGGCCAGGGACTGATCGATATTCTGGGAGCAGCGCGGGATCCCGGACTCCGCGCGAAAATCGCGGTGAAGAGCAACGATGCCCGAATCGACCCGGTGGGTGCTTGTGTCGGTATGCGCGGCTCTCGAGTACAGGCAGTTTCGAACGAGCTCGCCGGCGAGCGGGTCGATATCATTCTTTGGGACGAAAACCCCGCCCAGTTCGTGGTCAATGCCATGTCGCCGGCCGAGGTCGTCTCCATTGTTGTCGACGAAGACGCACACAGCATGGACATAGCCGTCGACGAGGAAAAACTGTCACAGGCGATTGGACGGGGTGGTCAGAACATACGTCTCGCGAGTGAACTCTCCGCGTGGGAGCTCAACGTGATGACGGAAACCGATGCCGAGCAAAAGAGTGAATCCGAGTTGCGGGAACTGATCGAGTTGTTCTCGACTCAGCTCGATGTTGACGAGGAGGTCGGTCTCATCCTGGTTCAGGAAGGCTTTTCGACGATCGAGGAAGTGGCCTACGTGCCGACCGCAGAACTGGTCGAAATCGAGGAGTTCGACGAGGATATCGTCAACGAACTCAGAAATCGTGCGCGCGACGTGTTGTTGACCCAGGCCATCGTGCAGGAAGAAAAGATCGACGAGACAGAGCCTGCCGACGACCTGCTCAGCCTTGAGGGCATGGACAAGGGACTCGCGTTCAAGCTTGCGAGCGAGGGTGTTGTCACGCGTGAAGATCTCGCGGAGTTGGCAACAGATGATTTACTCGAGATCAACGAGATGGATTCCGAAGAAGCAGCGGCGCTCATTATGAAAGCGCGCGCACACTGGTTTGAGACGGAACAGCAGGCCTGAGTCGTGGGCTGTCTGGAGTTAGACAATGGCTGATGTCACGGTTGCACAATTCGCAGATGTACTGAAAGTACCTGTCGAGAAGTTGTTGACACAACTCGACGAGGCAGGCATCGAGGTAAGCGGCTCGCAGGACACTATTTCTGAAGATGCGAAGCTCGAACTCCTGACGCACCTGCGGCGAAGCCACGGACAGGATGATCCGATGGTCGCTGACGGTTCTCCGCGGCGAATAACGCTGCGTCGCAAATCCCAGTCGGAGCTGCGGATGGCGGGCGTGCAGGGTCGCTCGCGCACCGTCAACGTCGAGGTTCGCCAGAAACGAACCTATATCAAGCGCGATGTACTCGAGAAGCAGGCACAGGATGAACAGGAAGAGCTCGACCGCAAGCGCCAGGAAGAACAGGATCGGCTTGATGCCGAGAAGCTCGAGCAGGAACGCGTAAAGGCAGAGAAGGAAGAAAAGGCGCGGCTGGAGGAAGAGGGCCGCCGCAAGGAAGACGAAGCCAAGCGGCAGGCGGAGACCGTGGCACGCGAAGCGGCGCAAGTGGCGGCAGCGGCAGCCGCGGAAGAGCAGGCCCGCGTCGAAAAAGCCGAGCAGGACGCCAAGGATCGCCGGGCGAAAGACAAGGACAAGAAAAAGCCCAAGGCACCAGACACGCGTTACGGTCGCAAAGAGCTGCACGTCGCGGGTGACAAGAGTGGGCGGCGCAAACGCAAGGCACCTGTCAGGCGACGGCCGGTTTCATTGAGTTCCGATGGTCAGCACGGATTCGAGAAGCCGACGGCTCCAGTAGTGCGCGACATCGAAATTCCGGAGAGCATTGCGGTATCGGACCTTGCGCAACGTATGGCTGTAAAAGGCAACGAAGTGGTCAAGGCCCTGTTCAATATGGGCGCGATGGTGACCATCAATCAGGTCATCGACCAGGATACCGCGATTCTTGTCGTAGAAGAACTTGGCCATGTTGCAAAGTCAATAAGTGGCACTGCGATTGAAGAAGATCTGCTTGTCGACGAAGCGCCGACCGGCGACGAAGTTCAACGGGCACCGGTAGTAACAATCATGGGTCACGTCGATCATGGAAAAACTTCATTACTGGATTACATCCGTCGGACCAAGGTTGCGGCCGGCGAGGCCGGTGGCATAACGCAACATATTGGCGCCTACAACGTCAAGACGGACAAAGGAGCCGTGACGTTTTTGGACACCCCGGGTCACGCAGCCTTTACGGCCATGCGGGCACGTGGCGCGCAGGCGACCGACATCGTCATCCTCGTCGTGGCGGCCGATGACGGCGTCAAGCCACAGACAATAGAAGCGATCGAACATGCAAATGCGGCCAAGGTGCCGATCGTCGTTGCCATCAACAAGATCGACAAGGAAAACGCTGATATCGAACGAGTCAGGAATGAACTGTCGCAGCACGAGATCATTTCCGAGGCGTGGGGCGGCGAGCATTTGTTCGTGGATGTTTCTGCACAGACGGGTGAAGGCGTAGACGGATTACTGGAATCGATTTTGCTGCAAGCCGAGGTCATGGATCTCAAGGCAGTCGCCGATGGACCGGCGCGGGGCCTGGTCATCGAGTCGAGTCTGGAAAAAGGCCGCGGCGCCGTAGCTACATTGCTTGTGCAGGCCGGAATATTGAATCGAGGCGACATGATCATCGCGGGCGAAGAGTACGGGCGTATTCGAAACATGTTTGATGAGACGCAACGGCCCATCGACCTGGCCGGACCGTCGACCCCGGCGGTTGTGCTTGGCTTATCCAGGACGCCAAGCGCGGGCGACGACTTTCTTGTTGTGAAAAACGAGCGCAAAGCGAGAGAGGTTGCAGAGTTTCGCCAGGGCAAATCTCGTGACTCGAAGCTGGCACAACAGCAGGCATCAAAACTGGAAGATGTTTTCAGCCAGATGACCGAGGCCGCGGGGGCCGTCGTGCCATTGCTCATCAAATCGGACGTACACGGCAGCACCGAAGCACTGCGCGATTCGCTGACCAAGCTTTCGAACGATGAGGTAAAGGTCAAAGTCATTAGTTCGGGGGTTGGTGGAATTACAGAATCGGACGCAACGCTTGCGGCTGCGTCCAAAGCGATGATCATCGGATTTAATGTTCGCGCAGATGGCGCAGCTCGTACGGCGATCAAGGAATCCGGTGTCGATGTTCGCTACTACAGCATTATTTACGAGGCAATCGACGATGTGAAAGCAGCGCTAAGCGGTTTGCTGGCGCCGGAAATTCGCGAGAATATCGTCGGGCTCGCCGAGGTCAAGGAAGTATTCGCGTCGCCCAAACTCGGCAACATTGCCGGCTGCATAGTCATGGAGGGCTATGTCAAGCGGGCAAATCCGATTCGCGTATTGCGCGACAATGTCGTTATTTACGAAGGCGAGCTCGAGTCGCTGCGACGCTTCAAAGACGACGTCAACGAAGTCAAGTCGGGAACTGAGTGCGGTATCGGTGTAAAAAACTACAACGACGTCAAGATTGGCGACCAGATCGAATGTTTCGAACGCGTCGAAGTCGCCCGCACTATCGAATGATCGCGCGGGAAGCAGCCAGAAAAAATGCCAAGAGAGTTTTCACGTAACCAACGACTGGGCGCACAGGTGCTGCGTACTTTGAGCGAGTTGTTGCGCTTTGATGTAAAAGATCCGGGCCTCAACAGCGTGTCGCTAACGACCGTCGAGATGACACGCGACGTCAGCGTTGCCAAAGTCTATTTCAGCCTGTTGAACCCCGACGACGACCCGAAAAGCGCACTGGAGGGTTTGCACAGGGCATCAGGTTTCCTGCGCGGCAAGCTTGGCAGTGCGTTGAATATAAGGCATGTGCCGGAGCTTCGATTCCTGCACGATGACAGCGTTGCCCACGGGATCGAAATCAGCAAACTGATTGACGATGCCAATTGCACCGACAGGTGATCTGTAGTGACTGCTCGTGCCAACAAAGGGCCGGAAAAAGTCGTGGTTGACGGCATGCTGCTGCTGAACAAGCCAGCCGGCATCACCTCGAATCAGGCATTACAGAAAGTCAAAAGGCTGCTCAGGGCGAAAAAGGCCGGGCATACGGGGAGCCTGGATCCTGCCGCGACCGGCATGCTGCCCCTCTGTTTTGGGGAGGCAACCAAGGTTTGCGCGTATCTCCTCGATGCGGACAAGATCTACAGGGTCACGGCGCGTCTTGGTACGGCAACAGATACCGGCGACGCCGATGGCAAGGAAACCGGGACTGCCGATGTACCGGCACTGTCCCGGCAGGCCTGGGAAAAAATCCTGGCAGGATTCCTTGGCGATATCGAGCAGGTGCCGCCAATGTATTCAGCCCTGAAAAAGGACGGCAAGCGCCTTTACGAGCTCGCCCGTAAGGGCGAGATTGTTGATCGCGACGCGCGTAGCGTGCGGATTCACGATATCTCCCTAATCGAACTGAGAGGCAGACGGCTGATTTTCAGGGTGCATTGTTCCAAGGGCACCTACGTGCGCACGCTAGTGGAAGATATTGCCAAGGTCGCCGGTACGGTAGCGCATACAGCCAGTTTGCATCGGGAATCAGTCGGAGATTTTCGAGCCGAGGACATGATGGATTTGGCTAGCGCAGAGCATGTCGCGGAATCGGGTCCCGAGGCGCTGCGTAAGAGTCTTTTGCCAGCCGATACGGCGTTGGCCGGCTGGCCACAAAGACAGATCGACGAGGACGCCGCGGTACGTTTCACGGGTGGCCAGGCCGTTCCCGCAGGCAAGGACGGCTCATCCTGTGGTCGGATAAGGGTGTACAGCGGTGACGGCAAGCAATTTCTTGGCGTCGGTGAGTTGCGGGCAGACGGCACTATCGCACCTCGCCGGATATTTCGGGTTACCGAGAATCAGGCCGTCGGAGGGCTGGGAGAAAAACCCTGATTTTTAGCTGATTTAGCTATCAACCGGCCCAATCAGGCGCTAGAATAGCGCGCTGCAAAATAGGGCCAAGAGTATAGAGAACGTTTGGAGTGTCAAAGAGATGTCACTTTCTAGTGAAAACAAGAGCAGCATCATTTCGGAGTATTCCCGCGGGGATGCCGATACAGGATCGCCTGAGGTTCAGGTAGCGCTGCTGTCCGCAAGGATTTCCGAGCTCACCAGCCATTTTGGTGAGCACAAAAAAGATCACCATTCCCGGCAGGGTCTTTTGAAGATGGTTAACAAGCGACGCAGCTTGCTCGACTATCTGAAATCGAAGGATCAGGACCGGTATCGCGAGCTGATTTCCCGGCTCGGTCTCCGCCGTTAGTAATTTAACCGGCGCCCCGGCAGTGAACAATGCAATCGGTCGACCCTGAAACGGGTTCGCAAGGCATTGCTTTTGCCATTACAGATTATTTAAGAGTATTAAAGTGAAAGCTATCACAAAAAAGTTTCAATATGGCGAACACGAAGTAACGATAGAAACGGGCGCAATCGCGCGCCAGGCGGACGGAGCCGTAATGGTCAAGATGGCCGAGACGGAAGTCCTCGTAACTGCCGTCGGCAGGAAGGAAGCAGATCCTGGCCGCGACTTTTTCCCGTTGACAGTCAACTATCAGGAAAAAACCTACTCCGCCGGAAAAATACCGGGCGGGTTTTTCAAACGGGAAGGTCGGCCCGGCGAGAAAGAAGTACTGACCTGCCGCCTCATCGACAGGCCGGTACGCCCGTTATTTCCAAAGGGATTCAAGAACGAGGTCCAGATCATTGCGACCGTAATGTCGCTTAATCCCGATGTGGATCCGGATATTCCGGCTTTGCTCGGCGCATCTGCCGCACTCGCTATTTCCGGCATGCCATTCGCCGGGCCAATTGCTGCGGCCAAGGTCGGATACAAGGATGGTAACTATATTCTTAACCCCGGCGCTGCCGCGCTAACTGACTCGGATCTCGAACTTATTGTTGCCGGAACCACACAGGCAGTTTTGATGGTCGAATCTGAAGCGAACTGTCTCGCCGAAAAGGTGATGCTTGGCGCTGTCATGTTTGGTCATGAGCAAATGCAAACAGCGATCACCGCGATCAATGAACTGGCTGCAGAGGCCGGCAAGCCCAAGTGGGAATGGGAAGCACCGGCAGTTGACGATGTACTCGAGAAAGCCGTAGCAGACGGTGCCGAAAGCGGACTGTCTGATGCGTATCGCATTACCGACAAGAAAGATCGCCAGGCGAGTGTCGGAGAAACCAAGTCAGCGGCAACAGACTCTCTGGCAGGCGGTGAGGATGCGCGTTGGTCAACCGACGAGGTCAAAGGCGCGTTGTCGAAGCTGGAAAAACGTATTGTTCGTCAACGAGTTATAAGCGGCGAGGCGAGAATCGATGGCCGCGACAGAACGACCGTCCGGCCGATTGACGTCAAGGTTGGAATATTGCCGCGCACGCACGGATCAGCCATTTTCACACGAGGCGAGACCCAGGCAATTGTTGTCACGACGCTCGGTACCGGTCGCGACGCCCAGATCATTGATGCTATCGAAGGGGAGCGTAAGGATCCCTTCATGCTGCATTACAATTTCCCGCCGTACTGCGTCGGTGAGACTGGATTTATGGGCTCAACGAAGCGACGCGAAATCGGTCACGGCAAGCTTGCTCGTCGCGGAATACAGGCTGTAATGCCAAGCATGGAAGACTATCCGTATGTGATTCGCGTCGTATCGGAAATTACTGAATCGAACGGTTCGAGTTCGATGGCGTCGGTCTGCGGAACCAGCCTGTCCCTGATGGACGCAGGCGTGCCGATTACGACACCGGTCGCCGGTGTTGCCATGGGGCTTGTGAAAGAGGGCGATGAATATGCCGTTCTCACCGATATTCTGGGCGACGAGGACCACCTCGGCGATATGGACTTCAAGGTTGCCGGCACTGACGGGGGAATCACGGCACTGCAGATGGATATCAAAATCGATGGTATCACCGAAGATATTATGAGCGACGCATTGGCTCAGGCAAATGCCGCGCGACTTCATATCCTTGGGGAAATGAACGCCGTCATCAAAGAGTCGCGCGAAGAAATGTCCGAATGGGCACCAACAATTATCAGCTTCAAGATCGACCCGGAGAAAATCCGTGATGTCATCGGCAAGGGCGGTTCAGTAATCCGTGCAATGACTGAGGAGACCGGTGCGACGATCGATATCGACAACGACGGTACTGTCAAGGTCGCGTCGGTTGACGGTGCATCCGGCAGGGAAGCTGTCCGGCGCATCGAACTGATTACTGCCGATGTGGAAGTTGGACGCATTTACGAGGGCAAGGTTGCCCGCCTGATGGATTTCGGCGCATTCGTTACGATCCTGCCCGGCAAAGACGGTCTCGTACATATCTCGCAGATCTCAAACGAGCGTGTTGAGAAAGTCAGCGACAAGCTCTCGGAGGGTGATGTCGTCCAGGTCAAGGTCCTCGAAGTCGACCGCCAGGGCCGGGTACGTCTCAGCATGAAAGAGGTTGAGGCAGCCTGACCAGAGTTGGTCCGGTCTGCCGCGACCGGCTCAAAACGGCCCGGGGCCTTTCACTCAAGCAAATCAGACCCGATCAGGCGCGGTCTCGCGCCTTGCATAGCCGACCATGCGTCGGAAGGGCCACGCTGTCGACCTGTTAGCCGAAATGTGAATCACATCGTCACGTCTCGACCGTGGCCCGAATATCATGCGGAATCGGTTGATTTCGGTACAAAACCTTGCTGCTCGAAAGAACTGCTATTGAAACGTCAAACCTCTCGATAGGCATGTACGTCTCCATGCTTGACCGTCCGTGGCTCGAGACACCATTCGTCTTTCAGGGATTCGAGATCAGAGATCAGTCTGAGATCGCGCAACTGCAGAGGTACTGCGATTACGTCTACATCGATGGCCAGCGGGGCCATTTGACCGAAGAACAGCTTGTTGCACTGAATAATGCACGTTCCAGTGATCCGTTTCGGAACAATCCCAACGTCCATCGAGCGACCAGCCGCGACAGTGGGTGGCTGACTCGATTTCGTTCCGGCGCCACGCGACTCGGTCTGGCCGGTCTATTCGGGGCACGATCAGCAACGGAAACCAGCGGCTATAAGACCAGCGAGAAGGTGCGTAGCGAATCGAAGCGCGCCAAGGCAGCCTACGAACTGAACGTGTCGCGATACGAGCTAATCGCCGACATGGCACGCAAGCACGGTGATGTGAAACACGACACAGTAAAAAGCGCTGTCGCTCCGACGATCGAAAGTATATTGCGAAACCCGGACGCCATGGCGTGGACAGTTTTCTCCAAGAAAAAAAGCGACCGTGATTACTGCCGCGCTGTTGCGACGTCGGTCTGGTCAATCATGTTTGGTCGCCATTTGGGATTTGAGCGTGAGGCGCTGCTGGATCTCGCAATGGGCGGGCTTCTGCTGGATATCGGCAATGTCGGTCTGCCAGCAGATATTGTGAATACCAGCGGTGCACTTACCGATGAACAGCGCGACCAGGTACGCCGCCACGTGAAGATTGGCGTGGAAATTCTTGAGGCGTCGAAGGACTTCTCGGAGAACGTGTTCGATATGGTTCGGTGTCATCATGAGCGAGCCGACGGTTCCGGGTATCCGAACCAGCTCCGAGGCAACGCTATCCCGGTATTTGGGCGAATCGCCGGCATCGTGGATTGCTATGACGCCATGACTACCAAGAATGCCTATTCGTCCGCTCAGGCTGCCTACGACTCTGCCCGCGAGTTGCATGAAATGCGGGGCAAACAGTTTTCTGCCGAGGTCGTCGAGCAGTTTTTCCGTACGGTGGGCATGTTTCCGACCGGCAGCGTGGTCGAACTCAGCGATGGCACCGTTGGTGTAGTACTCGAACAGAACAAAACCAATGCACTGCGGCCCAAAGTGATGTTGCTCCTGGACGAGGACCACGAGCCGTTCCGACCGCGCAGGGTCATGGATATGCAGAAATTGCCGGCGAAGCCAAACGGTGAAGGTGCGATTTGCATCGCCAGGGGACTCGAGCACGGCGCGTACGGAATAGATCCCGTGACTTGTTTCAAATAGACCGGGAGGTTCTCAAAGTCCGGGCAGGGCGCGACCTGCTTCCTGCTGTACCGTTACTTGCGACGCCAGGAAGTCCGTAATGCGTTTCGGGAGATAGTACTCCGGACGCCAGGGCGTGCCACCGCCGATAAAGCCGACATGACCTCCGTGTTCGCTCAATTCCAGTGTTACGCAGTGTGAGAGTTGACTTTCATGTGGAATGACATCCGGTGTCATGAACGGGTCATCGAGCGAATTTATTATCAGCGTGGGTCGCTGAATATCTCTGAGAAAGCCTGCGGAACTGCAGCGATCGTAGTATTCGTCCTTGCCGGAGAAGCCGTGCAGCGGGGCAGTCACGGCGTCGTCGAACTCGGCGAATGTCTTCGCGTCCATTGCCCGTTGCCAGTCAAATGCGGCAGTGTGCCGGTCGAATTTTCGGCTCACAGCTTTCTTCATGCGTTTTAATAAATGTCGTTGATAAAACTTTGAAAAACCTTGAGTTAATGCTTCAGCAGAAGCGTGCAGATTCAACGGTGCACTGACCGCGGCTGCCGCATGCAATGGCGTCGAGATGCCATTCTCGCCCAGATACTTGAGGAGAACGTTTCCACCCAGCGAATAGCCGGCGGCCATCATCGGACCCTGGTGACCCGCGGTTCGCAGACGCTCCAGAAAGAAGCGGATATCGCTGGTTTCGCCGGCGTGATATCGCCGCGGCAGCAGGTTGCGGTAGTCGCCGCAGTCTCGAAAATGAAGCACCGCGGCACGCCAGCCCCGTTCTGCTGCAGCCTGCAGAAGCATCCGTGCGTACGACGACTCCGCGGATCCCTCGAGACCATGCAGCACAATCAGTGTCGGCGAGGTCGCGTCGGCATCACTGGAATCGGTCAACCAGTCAACGACCGTGATGTCTCCGTCCGGCAATTCGATATTTTCGCAGCGAAGCTTCGGCCGCGGGGCGCCGGCCCAGGGCAGGGACGGATATATCGTTTGCGCGTGGCGATTCTTTAGCCAGCCGGCAGGACGAAACTGGCTACTGATGATGCGTTTTTCCGTCGAGTCGTCTGTCATTCTGGCCAATATGCCGCTGTAAAAAAAGGCCCCCCGCTTGCGCAGGGGGCCGGCCGTGGAGTGATAACTCCTTCAGGCATTCGCAACAGGGGGCGGGGGAGCGTGTCCCTGCTGCAACGCAAAAAGTAGGTTATCTGGCACCCTGCTGTCAAGCTATATTTAGCGTCACAGCGGGCCTAAATTTTGTACAAACGCTCCGTTATCCAGCCTTTTTATGATCCTCGGTGATCTCGCTATCGGTACTCGAATCACGGCTGCGGCTACCGCCCGCAAAACGGTGCATCACCTCATCCTGAAGCGATTTCCAGCGATTGAAATTCTTTTGGGCGACGCCCGCAACTGCCGCTACCGGGTCAATGCCGACGACACGTTTGACCTGCCCTCGAATGTTCTGCTGCTGCGTCATGAACAGCTTCAGGCTTTGCTCGAGATAGTTGGCGATAAAGCCTGGCATGGCGCTGCCGTAGGAGCGAATCAGCTGAGACAGGAAATCCTGGCTCATGATGGGTTCGCCATGCTGTTCCTGCTCGCTGATGACCTGAAGCAATATCGATCGGGTAATGTCATCGCCGCTCTTCTTGTCGATAACAAGAAAATCGATCTTGCCGATTACCAGGTTTTTGACATCCGCCAACGTGATGTAGCGGCTTTCTTCCGTGTCGTAAAGGCGGCGGTTCGGATACTTCTTAATTACGCGCGCTGCACTCATCAATAATCTCTATAAGCTCATTTGGCAATAAACAGTGTGAATCCGCTGTAAACGCGCCGATTCCTGGCAGAGTGCGGATATACGATTCTGCTGTGATATTGCTTGGTTACCGACAGGCCCTAAGGCTGAATGGCGCCTAAGATATCCCATTTTGGCCCTCAGCCAAAGCATCATCTGTCGTTGGAATGGCGGTCTGCCCAGCCATGACGTCGGGTTGCCAGTGTTTGATTGACCAGGACCAGATATCACGCAGTGAACATTGAGCCAGGTCATGCGGTGGTTGCTGGCCGAGCGCATCGAGTGCGGCTGTCAATATCTGATTTATATTGTCCACAGGAAGTGCCGGCGCGCCCGTCAACTTGCTGAGTTTTTGCCCCTGCCGATTTTCGGCAACTGGAATATGTAAATAGGCGGGCGTACGGTAATCCAGCAAGCGCTGCAGGTGAATCTGGCGTGGTGTTGAATCGAGCAAATCGATTCCGCGTACGATTTCTGAAATCCCCTGCAGAAAATCGTCGACGACAACCGCAAGGTGGTAGGCGATCAGCCCATCGCGGCGCAGGATCACGAAGTCGCCCGATTCGGTACCGAGGTCCTGGCATTGCGTGCCCTGCAGCAGGTCAGCGAATTCGACTGTCGCCTCGTCCGTCCGTACGCGAACCGCGAACTCATCGCCCTCACAGCCGTTTCTGCATGTCCCCGGATATATGGCGCCTAGCGGGCCCTGTTCGGCCGCAGCAAGGTCCCGGCGTGAGCAGATGCAAGGGTAAGCAAGGCCAGCCGCACGCAGTTCGGAGACAACCTGGCGATGCATCTGTTCACTCTCGCTCTGATAGGTAACGGGCCCGTCCCATTCAAAGCCGTAGCGATCCAGCGCCGCCAGTATTTCTTCGGTCGCACCCTCCTGTTCCCGCGGTGGGTCGATGTCCTCGACCCGCAAAAGCCAGATGCCGGCATGGGATTTCGCCTGCAGGTAGCTTGCGACCGCTGCCAGTAGCGATCCGAAATGCAGGGGCCCGGTGGGCGAGGGCGCGAAACGACCGACATATTGAGTTGCATCGGGCGCTGCCACTGCGATCAGGCCCTGTTTTTCCGGATCAGCCCGAATAACTCAGCAGGTTGCTGCACTCTCGCTGAGTCTTTGATCTCCTGAAGGATTTTCCTCGATCGGAAATAGACGCCGTTATTCCGCTCGCTCGGAGAATTTCTCAGACGACCGATTCCTTGAGCGATCTCACGCAGCAACTGATGGGGCATTCGGGCTAACGGTATCGATCGTCCCGATCACGGAACTGACGTTCAGCCATCTCCCGTCGCTCCTGGGCTTCCACGCACAGCGTCGCGACAGGCCGTGCTTCAAGCCTCTTCAGGCCAATTTCCTCGCCTGTTTCGTCACAAAATCCGTAGCTTCCGTCTTCGATGCGGGCGAGTGCAGAGTCGATTTTTCTCAGCAATTTCCGCTCACGGTCACGTGTACGCAGCTCAAGACCGAATTCGGATTCCTGTGTGGCGCGATCATTTGGATCCGGGAAATTCGCCGCCTCATCCTGCATGTGGTGAACTGTGCGATCCACTTCATCCATCAGTTCGCGCTTCCAGGAGACCAGGATATTCTCGAAATGGCCGAGCTGCTTCGCGCCCATGTAGTCTTCGCCACGCCGAGCCAGATATGGCGAATTTCCGTGAATCGGCCCCGTCAGCAGATCGCTTCTGCGTCGTGGCCGTTTCGCCGCTGCCCGGGTACGAGCCGGACTTTTCTTCGCGGCTGCCTTCTTCCTGCCAGGCGCTTTTCTGGAAACCGGTTTTTTTCTGGCCACGCGTTTCTTGCCGGCGGGCTTCTTCTTCGCAGATTTCTTCTTGCTTACTTTTTTCTTGGCAACCTTCTTCTTGGCAACCTTTTTCTTCTTGCTTACTTTCTTTTTCCTCGAAGCCGGCTTCTTCCGGGCGACCTTCTTCCGGGAAACCTTCTTCCGGGCGACCTTCTTCCGGGCGACCTTCTTCCGGGAAACCTTCTTCCGCGAGACCCTCTTTCGGCTGGCAGATTTTTTGCCAGACTTCTTTCTCGCTACGACTTTCTTTCTCGATGATTTCTTCGCCGACGCCTTTTTCTTGCGCGCTGGTCGCTTCTTGGCCACCGCTTTCTTGCGTCTGACAGACCTGGCTGGCGCCGCCTTTTTCCTGCTGGCACGGGTCTTTGTTCGTTTCTTGCTCGCGGTCTTCCTCGCGGTCATTTTGATATTCCTGCCCAATCGAAAAGCGCGGAATTATACACCTGTTTTTTCGACATGGAAGGGTATAAATGATCCTTTTTGGGATGCTTTGTCGGCGCCTGTCGTCGTGGCTGCTCCGGCGCCGCATCCAGCTGATCACTGACGTCCCCGATTCAAACCGGACGAGGCCCTCTCAAGGCGGGTTCCGGGCAGCGAAACATCGCTGGAGGCGGCTGCCACAGCGGCTCTCAGCCACAGATGTCTTTTGCCGGGGAGCATCGTTTTATTGTCTGAATTACATTACACTACCCCGAGTTTTCCAGGCTATGGGCACCTGATAACGTAATGCGACTTAGCAAGATTAAGCTTGCCGGTTTCAAATCATTCGTAGACCCCACCACCATTCCCTTCCCCAGCAATCTGGTTGGCGTTGTAGGGCCGAACGGTTGTGGCAAATCGAATGTCATCGACGCCGTGCGTTGGGTCATGGGCGAGAGCTCTGCCAGTCGCCTTCGAGGCGACTCGATCACCGACGTCATTTTCAATGGCTCGAGTTCGCGGAAGCCCATTGGTGCTGCCTCTGTCGAGTTGCTGTTCGATAATTCAGAGTCGACGCTCGAGGGGCAATACGCGAAATATGCGGAGATCGCGATTCGACGAGAGGTGTCACGCGACAGCATTTCCACTTATTACCTGAATGGCACCAAGTGTCGCCGCAAAGATATCACCGGTATTTTCCTGGGCACCGGGTTGGGGCCGAGAAGTTATTCCATTATTGAGCAGGGGATGATCTCGCGCCTGATCGAGGCGAAGCCGGAAGAGATGCGGGTGTTTCTCGAAGAAGCGGCTGGAATATCGAAATACAAGGAACGCAGACGCGAGACATCGAATCGCATCAGGCACACACGAGAGAACCTCGATCGGCTAATGGATGTTCTCGAAGAGGTCGAGAAGCAGATCAAGCACCTCGATCGGCAGTCCAAGACCGCGAAGAGATACGAACGCATGAAGGACGATGAGCGTCGGACCAGCGCCGAACTTCTGGCCCTGCGAGTACGTGAACTCGACCAACATGCAAACGATTCGCAACGGGACTTGAGCGAGCAGGAGACCGGCCTTGAGGCAGAGATCGCCAAGCAACGGAAGATAGAAGCGGATATCGAAGAGTTTAGAGTCACCCAGAGCGAGTGCACAGACGAGTTCAACGTGGTGCAGGCGCGATTTTACAAATCTGGCGCGGAAATCGCCCGTCTCGAACAAAACATCGAGCACGCGAACGAACTCCGTGAGCGTCAGGAGAAAGACCTGGAGCAGGCCATTCAAGGTGCGGCGGAGATTGGCGGGCACATCAATCAGGACATGAGTGAGATCGAGCAGCTTGAGCACTCGCTCAGCGAACTTGTGCCGGGCCTCGAACAGGCAAAGAACAGCGAGAGCTTATCCCTGGAGTCACTCGAGCGCTCTGAACGGGCACTTGCCGATTGGCAGACGAGATGGGATGAATATACGGGCAAATCGAACCAGGCGACGCAGATCATAAGCGTTGAGGAAACGCGTTCTGAGGAAATCGATTCCCGGATTCAGAGCTTTACCGAACGACACCAGAAGCTCACGGACGCTGAGATTGTCGCTAGCCCGGAAGATCTGCAAAAAACGTTCGACACGTTTTCCGAGAACGAAGTTCGAAAGCGCCAGGCAATCGAGGAGTACGATCGGGCGATAGCCGAGATTGGCCAGAAGATCCGCAAGCTGCGTGAACAAGATGCCAAGCTCAACAAACTTGTCGACGAACGCCGGGTAGCGCTTCAGTCCGCCGAGGCAAAACTTGCATCACTGCAAGCCGTACAAAAAGCGGCGCTCGGGCAGGGCGATGACGCCATTCAAGGTTGGCTCGAGGCGACGGGCCTCGATGAGAATCAGCGCCTCGCGCAATCGCTCGACGTTGAGAGTGGCTGGGAACGCGCCGTCGAAACTGTTCTTGGCGAGTATCTGCAGGCGGTTTGCGTATCCGACGTTGCGACCGCCACAGCCGGCCTGTCAAAGCTAAAATCAGGCCGCGTTACGCTACTTCTGGATCAGACGGTATCTGATGCGTCCGACGAGCAATCAGCAACCCTGGTCGCAAAGATCGCCAAGGCGCCGTCAGCAGTAGCTGAGCTGTTGCGAACCGTGCGCATCGCAGACTCGCTCGACAAGGCCCTGGCCATACGGGAAGAGATGCAAGAAAACGAATCGGTAATTACTGCCGACGGCGTGTGGCTGAGCAAGGACTGGCTTCGTGTCAGCCGCGACAAGGACGCAAAAGCAGGCGTGTTGTCCAGGGAACACGATATGCGGCGAGTGAAGGCTGACGTTCGGGAAGCGAAATCTCGCAGTGACGGCGCTAGAAAATTGGTTCAGGATGGCCGAACTCAGCTGACGCAACTTGAAGAACGTCGCGAAACGCTGCAGGGCAATGCAACTACCCTCCGCAACGATTATTCCGATCTCAAAGCGAAGCTCGAAT
>Ga0255051_10000433_pt1 | contig 15355 bp, 10 predicted proteins | sample JV7_2_9_MG_FD_181719 | JGI IMG/M metagenome (GOLD analysis project Ga0255051, IMG submission 181719) | Seawater microbial communities from Jervis Inlet, British Columbia, Canada - JV7_2_9 | ecosystem: Environmental > Aquatic > Marine > Inlet | place: Canada: British Columbia | collected 2016-10-06
GCGGCGCTTTGATGACCTGGATCGACACCATTTCCTATGAAGACTCTGAGGGCGAACTCAGGAAGTTGTACGATCGTATCAAGGGCCCAGACAACAACGTCGACAACATCATGCTGGCACATAGCATGCGTCCGCATTCGATACAGGGCCATATGACGCTGTACAAATATGTCCTGCATCATCCACGAAACACGCTGCCGAAAGCCTATCTCGAGTCGATCGGCGTGTACGTGAGTTCATTGAATAACTGCGATTATTGTGTCGAACATCACTTCGCCGGTATGGCTCGTCTGCTTGATGATGCGGCGCGGGCGAAAGTTGTTCGGCAGGCGTTGCAAGATCGCCGGCCCGAAGACGCTTTCGAAGGCGGCGAACTGGCCGGCCTCAATTACGCGAGCAAGTTGACGCTTACTGCGGATCAGGTGACCGAGACCGATATCGAGTACTTGCGTCGAGCCGGGCTTGACGACGGTCAGATTCTCGAAATTAACCAGGTTACCGCCTATTTCTGTTATGCCAACAGGACCGTACTCGGCCTCGGCATCGACACAATTGACGACTTTATCGGTCTGTCGCCCGGTGACTCCACGGATCCCGATAACTGGTCGCATGACTGACATCGAACATAGGGAAGACAACACAATGCAGCTTAAGTACTTTGATTCCGATGCCGATTCTGCAGACGTTATCAAAGCGGTGCGAAGCGACGGTGCCGCCATTGTAAAAAATCAGATCGCGCCGGAGGTCGCTGATGCCGTCCTGTCCGAATTGCGCACACCGTTTGATGAAGTTGGCAAATTCGACGAGAGTGATTTTAACGGTTACACGACATTACGAGTGAGCGGGATCCTTGCTATTTCGCCGACGTCTGCCGACTTGGTTGCCCACCCGCGTGTGATAGAAGTGGCGGACGACATCTTGCTGGATCACTGTGTCAATTACCGCATTGGCAGTTTGACGGCTATTGAAATTCATCCGGGCGAGTCGGATCAATATATGCACGTGGATGACGGTATTTATCCGGTTCGCATGCCGGGGATGCAATTGCAGATTAGTGCCATGTGGGCGCTACAGGATTTTACCGAAGAAAATGGTGCCACCCGCGTGGCGCTCGGCAGCCACCTCGACTCAAATATCAATCGGTACAACACGGTCGAAATGCAGCACCAGGACAACACGATTCAGGCGGTGATGCCCAAAGGCTCCGTGCTCTTTTACATGGGGACCACCTGGCATGGCGGCGGTGCCAATCGAACCGACAAGCCGCGCGCGGGCCTGATCAACACCTACGCTCTGGGCTGGCTGCGACAAGAAGAAAACCAGTACCTCAATGTGCCGCGAGAGATTGCCGAGCAACACTCGGAGATTATTCAGAAACTAATGGGTTACCAGTTGCACCGGACACTGGGTACGTATCAAAATCCGGATGGCACCTGGTTTAAGAATTGATGGGAATTTACTGAGAGGAGACAGATGCACGATTCAAGCAAGTTGCTATTGCGCGCGAGCGCATTTCTAATCCTCCTGGCACCCGTCATGGCGCAGGCTCAATGGTCTGACTCGGAGGAGGGAGACCTCGTTATTCGTGGTGGCTGGATATTCGACGGCGTCAGCGATACACGACGCCGAAATAGCGGCATCGTTATTCGAAATGGAGAAATCGTTGAGGTGGACGCTGATATCGAGCGACGGGTTTTGATCGCTGCCAACGTTATCGATTTGCCGGATTCAGCGACCGTCCTCCCCGGCATGATCGATTTGCACGCGCATTACAATTTTGACCTTGTCGATGAGGGTCGAGTCGAGGAGGTTGTCTACAACGGTATTATATTCCTGGCGAATGGTGTGACATCGACCTGGTCCGCCGGTGAGTACTATCCCGAGCGCGTTATTGAACGGCGTGATCTGATTGACGCTGGCGAGGCGGCCGGGCCGCGCTTGTTCGCGTCCGGGCCCTACTTCGGTGCATTCCGTTGCGAATACAGCATCAAGACAGCCGCAGATGACTGCCCAGCGTGGCCAAACGACATCACCGAGGCGGAAATTCGGCAAGAGGTCGACAAATGGGCCAAGCAAGGTGTCATCAGCATCAAGATCAAGCAGGCATCGCCTGGCGAAGCGAAGATCCTGATCGAGCAAGCGCACGAAAATGGCATGACAGCGACTGGGCATCTCTCCAATTACAATGTCGAATATGACGTGACTCTGCGAGATGCCATCCTGATGGGAATGGACCGGGTCGAACACCAGCTCACACTTGGCAGTGGCGGCCCCGGCAGTGCGGAAATGGATCAGATGGTCGACCTGATACTCGCGCACGAGGTTTACTACGACGCCAACTTGCAGATGTACGGCGGAATTAACTTGCGACGTGAACACCCATCGGAAATGGTCTGGACCAATGAGGCCAAATACTTCACGCCGTATGCGCAGGATTTGCTCGAAGAGCGCGGCCCGCCGCCGCCGGAATCCGATGCAGCAGAGTTCGCGCAGCGAGTCCTTGAATTAAAGACATTGTACGATTCGGGCGGCGAGCATCTCCTGGTCGTTGGCACCGATGAGCCCGTCTATACAAGCCTGCTGCCAGGATTCGCCTATCATCGTGAATTGCTCGCGATGACTTACGCCGGGCTGCCACCGGCTGCCGTGCTAAAAGCCGCCACGATCAATGGTGCAACTGCGCTTGGCGTCGAGGCAAAGCTCGGGTCGATTGAAGTCGGCAAGCTTGCAGACCTGGTGGTGGTCAATGGTAATCCTGTGGAAGACATCAAGGCGGCGCGAAACATCAGTCACGTCATCAAAGACGGCGTTGTTCACGACCCGGAAGCCCTGCTTCAGTCTGCCGAAGGAAAGATTGGGCCTGTAGGGCCGGATGATCACGCGGACTGGACACTTAAGATTAGGCCACTTCGAGAAAACAGGTAGCAAGGACGGACAGACGATACGTGAAACCGGGCGACCGAAATCTGGGCATGGACAGGGGCATCTCGCGCAGGGATCTCCTGCACGGCGCGGGGGCACTGGCGGCAGCGTCACTCATCCCCGGGCGAACCCTTGCGGACCAGATTCTTGCGCTTGAGGCGGCCGGCGCAGACGTTGTCGGCTATCCGCCAGCAAGTACCGGTTTTCGAGGCAATCATGTCGGTTCCTACGAGGTTGCCCATCAGCTCGCGCGCGGGGGCCAGCAGGATTGGGGTGCAGCGCAGGAACCCGACCCCGATATCTACGATCTTGTCGTCGTGGGGGGAGGCATTAGTGGTCTTGCCTCCGCTCATTTCTATCGAAAGTCGAAACCGAACGCGCGCATTCTCATTCTCGACAATCACGACGACTTCGGCGGCCATGCCAAGCGCAACGAATTTGATATTGGTGGTCGCACCCTGCTTGGCTATGGCGGCAGTCAGACGATGGAATCGCCCTCAGGATATCCCGACGTAGTGAAGGCGTTGCTGAGCGATCTTGGGGTCGACTTGAATCGCTTTTACACGGCCTATGATCGGGATTTCTACAAAACCAACGGTCTCGGTGCCGGAGTTTATTTCAATAGCAATAATTGGGGCGCCGATCGCCTGGTTCGTTATGACATGGGGGGGCTTGGAAGTTACCTGCCACTCGCACCATCGAAACTCACGGCCGCTGAGGCCGTCGAACAAATGCCGATGTCCGATGCTGCGCGTGCCGAATTCCTGCGTTTGCTGACGACTGAGCAGGACCGGATGTCCGACATTCCGGCTGATGACAAAGAGGACTACCTGTATTCCCTTAGTTATCGAGACTTCCTGAGCAAACATCTGGGCGTCACGGAGCCCGAGGTTTTCGCCGCACTTCAATATCTCACGTCCGATTCAGGCGTTGGTATCGAGTTGACCACGGCGGGAAGTGCGATCTATTACATGGGCTTGCCGGGCGGAAAGGCCACAGGCATCCCGGCGGACGAGGAAGATGAACCCTACATTCACCATTTTCCGGACGGCAATGCGTCGGTTGCTCGTCTGTTGGTGCGCTCAATGATTCCAGCGGTTGCGCCGGGATCGACGATGGAAGACGTTATCACGGCCCGCTTCGATTACAGCCAACTCGATGTTGCGAATTCGCCGGTGCGGCTGCGTCTCAACAGCACGGTTACCCGCGTGGAACACGACGGTGATCCGAAGGTGGCGAAAAAAGTGGGTGTTTCATATGTGCGCGCTGGCCAAGCCTATCGGGTCCAGGCCCGACGATGTGTTCTTGCCTGCTACAACTCCATAATTCCTTCGATATGTCCCGAGTTGCCAGCGCCGCAACGCGAAGCGCTTACCTATGGAGTCAAGGCGCCAATTCTCTACACCAATGTCGCCCTGAATAATTGGCGGGCGTGGAAGAAACTGGGCGTCGGCGCCGTCGTATCGTCCGGTAGCTACCACGTCAATGCGATGCTCGATTTTCCCGTCAGCCTCGGCGACTATCATTACGCTAGTGGTCCGGACGATCCAATCGCCGTTCACATGGAGCGTTTTCCGCACCGGCCCAACGAGGGCCTGGGAAACCGCGAGCAGCGCCGCCTGGGCCAAATGGAATTGCTGACTACTACATTCGAGACAATCGAGCGCAACATTCGGGAACAGCTTGCCGGCATATTGTCGGAAGGCGGCTTTGACCCAGCTAGGGATATCGAAGCCATCACGGTGAATCGATGGGCGCACGGCTACGCGTACTTCTACAACTGGCTCGAGGATCCTTGGTATGGGGACACGGACAACGAACGATATCCGCACGTACGTGGCCGCCAGCCCTTCGGTCGTATCACGATTGCCAATTCCGACGCCGGGGCCAGCGCAATGCTCGAATCGGCCGTCAAACAGGCGTATCGAGCGGTCGACGAGATAGGCTGAATTCCCATTAATAGTAGCTCGGCGGTATACTCAAGCAGGGTTGCAAAACAAGAATCGGGAGGGGGCTAGCCGTGATCGAATTCGAACTCAATGGGGAGTCCGTAACATCCGCGAGCGAGGCCGATACGCCCTTGCTGTGGGTAGTGCGCGACGAGCTCAAACTCAAGGGCACCAAGTTCGGCTGTGGCATCGCCATGTGCGGGGCATGCACGGTGCACATCGATGGAGTTGCGACACGCTCCTGCATTACTCCCGTATCCAGCGTTGCCGGGCGCGCCGTGACGACGATCGAAGGTCTCGCGACAGACGCCGGCAAGGCGCTGCAAAAGGCCTGGGTCGATGAACAGGTGCCGCAGTGCGGTTACTGCCAGTCCGGCCAGATCATGCAGGCCGCGGGCTTTCTCGAGAACAACCCAAGTCCCTCCGACGAGCAGATAAGCACTGCGATGAATGGCAATATATGCCGCTGCATGGCCTATACGCGCATCCGGAAAGCAATCAAGACCGCCGCTGGCGGCGAGGGGGCATAGTCATGGCGATGCGAGCAGACAAGATCCAGGGCGCCGTCAGCCGGCGGACATTCCTGGCAAGCAGCGCAGGCGCAACCCTCGTTATGGGACTCGGTGTCGTGTTGCCGGGTTGCAGTCGCGAGGAAGCGGCGATCGATATCGCGAGCAGCGGCGCCAGTGCGAGCTTTACGCCGTCGATGTGGTTCGAAATTAACGGCGATGGCGCCATCTCGATGAACATTCCGAAAGCCGAGATGGGTCAGCACGTCGGTACCGCGCTTGCGCGCATCATTGCCGATGAGCTTGGGGCCAAATGGGATGATGTGAGTTTCACGCATGCTGATAGTGACCCGAAATGGGGCCCATTGATCCCGGGCGTATCGCTAGGGGACGTCACGGGCGGATCCTGGTCGGTATTTACGTCGTTTTCGACAATTTCTCAGGCCGGCGCTGCCGGCCGCACTATCCTGCAGGAAGCCGGGGCGGCGATGCTAGGCGTAGATCCCGATGACTGCACTGTGGCGGACAGCATGGTTTTATCGAACGGCCAACATGTGTCGTTCGCGGATATTGTTCAAAAGGGAGATGTCAGCCGCGTGTTAAGCGAAGAAGAGCTTGGTGCATTAACGGCAAAACCGGCATCTGAACGGCGCCTGATCGGGCACGATACGAGCGCCAATGACATTCCCGCCAAGAGTCGCGGCGAAGCCGTCTACGGAATCGATGCGGAGCTACCGGGCATGGTGTTCGCGCACCCGATGATTCCGCCAACGCGTTACGGCAGTTCGATCAAAAGCATTGATGACAGTGCGGCCAAGGACATTCCCGGCTACCAGCAGACCCTGCAGTTGCCTGATAAACCGGGTTTGATGGAGGGCTGGGCCGTGGTCATTGCGGACGATTTTCCAAGCGCGATGAAGGCCGCGGATGCGGTCGCCATTGACTGGGAGGCCGGTCCAACGGCCAATGTTAGCGAAGCCGACATCTTCGCGGAAGGTACCAGGCTAGTCGGTGACAAGAGTATTGGCACACGATTCGTTGATGAAGGCGATGTCACTTCGGCACAGGCCGCGGCGGCCGACTCATTCAGCGCAACTTATCGCACCGGTACGGCGATGCACTACACGCTTGAACCCGTGAACGCGCTCGTCGAAATTGTTGACGGCAAATGCCATGTCCATGCGGGCAACCAGTACCGGGCGGCGATGCTGCCCACGCTTGCAGGCGTATTGGGTATGGAAGCCGATGACATCGTTATTCACCAGTATTATCTCGGCGGTGGGTTCGGGCGGCGCCTGTGGGGCGATTATATGATTCCCGCGGCGTTAGCCGCGCAGCAGCTGAATAAGCCCGTCAAACTCGTGTTCCAGCGCGAAGACGACAGCCGCCTGGACTGTGTACGTTCTCCATCCGTGCAACATTTAGACGCGTCCTATGACGCGGCCGGAAATCTGACGGGCATCGAGCACGCGGCGGCGGCAGGCTGGCCCACGAAGTCACTGTTGCCGGACTTTCTGGGCACCGGTGTCGACGGCAATGGCAAATTCGACGGGTTTTCGATCGCCGGTGCTGATCACTGGTATACCGTTCCGAATCATCGCGTGCGGGCACTCAACATCGATCTTGCCAACAGGACATTTTTGCCAGGCTATCTTCGGTCAGTAGGCCCGGGCTGGACGGGCTGGGCGGTCGAATCGTTCATGGACGAACTCGCACATCGGGCCGGCCAGGATCCGATCGATTATCGGCTGGCTATTTTGGACGCAGCGGGCAAAAACGCCGGTGATCAGCACGGCGCGGTTGGCGGTGCGGCGCGACAGGCAGCGGTACTCAGAGAAGTACGCGAGCGGTCCGGCTGGGGCCGCGAACTGCCGGAGGGCGAGGCCCTGGGCGTTGCCGTCTGCTTTGGGCAGCAACGCGACATGGCGACCTGGATCGCGTGTGTCGCTCACGTTGCGGTCAATAAAGAGTCGAAGTCGGTCAAAGTCAAAAAAATCTGGCAGTCGATTGACTGCGGCACGGTTGTACACCCTGATGGTGCGATGGCGCAGGCCGAGGGCGCGACGCTGTGGGGCGTCAGTCTTGCGGTGCATGAAGGAACGACGTTTAAGGACGGGCAAGTCGTGGATCGCAACCTCGATACTTACACACCGCTTAGGATGGCAGATGTACCCGAGCTCGACATCAAGTTCATGCAAAGCATTGAGTTTCCGACGGGATTAGGCGAGCCACCCGTGATCCCTGTAGCGCCTGCAATCGGCAACGCAATTTATGCGGCGAGCGGAATCCGCGCGCGAGACCTGCCGATCAGAATTTAGCTAGGTATCGCCTGAGTCGCTATCGGCGAAACTGAACTGGCCGGGCTCAACAAACATGAGTTTCAAGATGATGTCAGGCGGCTGTCTGAAGGAAAAACTCATCATCATGACATTGGTTTGTCCTTCGTGTTGAACGACGCCTGGAAGTGCGCCCAACACCATTTCGCTCTGTTCGTCGTTCATCAATACATTTAGGTCTTTTTCTGCCTTGAAGGCGGATTCGGTGTGGCGAAGCATCGACGTCAACGCAGCAGAAAAACTGTCGAATCCGAAGCCGGGACCAACAAATTCGCTGTAGTCCAATTGCAACTTGAACGGGGCGTTCGTAATTTGCCCCATGCTCACGTTGCCAACCTCGATAACATTTCCTTGTTTCAGTTTCTTGAATTCCTGCTTGGCACGATCTCGGGAACCACTCAGAAAACCGGAGTTCAAGACCTTCGCACCAAATTCGACTAGCTTGATAACATTTATTTCGGGGTTTTCGCTGACCATGTGTGCCTGACTCTCCCTCGATTACGCGTCGAGCAGTGTGTACCAATCTGAGTATTATCTATTGCGAATAGGCGCGAGGCAATTCATGATATCTCCTTGATTAGAAACACACTTCGACATACAGGTTCATGATAGTTACCGATCGCTTCGCGTTTATCCACATGCACAAGACTGGCGGTCAAAGTATCAGCCAAAGCCTGCTAAATTGTGTCGAAAGCGCCACCGAGATTGGCTATCACTATCCTCATGCCCTGTTACCGCAGAAGCATGCCCAGCTGCCGCTGGTTGCACTGATTCGCAATCCCTGGGATTGGTATGTCTCGTGGTATGCCTTCAATCGCAAGTCAGGGATGAGCAATGCGCTATTCAGAATTGTGTCGAACGGTGGCGTGTCGGATTTTAAGACGACGATTCGCAACCTGATCACACTTGGTGGGCCCGACGAGCAGAGCCAATTCTATCGATGGGCTCTAATTTCAATTCTGCCCAATACACTCGATGCCAACGAGGGTGTGGGGCTGACCAAAAATGACATACGTGCCCTGGCGAAGAGTCCTGATGGATATCTCACGTGGTTATTCAATCGGATGGTCGGTAGCGCGAACAGAGAATCTGTGCACATCGGCCGATTTGAAAATCTGCAGGAGGACTTCTTAACAATAATGCGCGATCTGGGTGTGAGTGACACCGAGGCATTGCAGCGAGAACTCGAGAAAACAAACGAAAATTCGTCAAACCACAGCCACTATTCGCACTATTTTGATGAGGACCTGAAAAATCTCGTCGTTGAAATGGAAAAGACCATAATCAGTCGGTTTGGTTATGAATTTGAAGCAGAAGGCCAAGGGCAGGATGTCATTGAGCTGCCAGGTAGTTATGCAGAAAATCCGAGGTTTGAAAAACTGCTAGGCAAGGCGAAAAATTTTCTGTTGCTGGAGGCCGGCGTCAATATAGAAATTGTCCTTCAGAATATGCAACAACTGCAGGAGAAGGCTTGGTGTCAATCCGGCCGAGAACGAAAGTATCAGGTCCACGAAAGAACCCAATCGCTTTTATTGATTCATGACAGCGATTTTCGTCATACTGAGCCTACCTATCAGCCCTTGTATGACCATTTTGAAGTTTCGCTGAAGCCAATAATCGATTGTATTTCAGCATGTTACGAAGATGATGGTTATGTGATTCGCGCGCTGTTAGCAAGACTGCCCTCGGGGGCGCAGATTGATGTGCATGCCGACAACCTGTTTTCATTACTAAATTGCCACCGAATTCACATTCCAATTGAGACCAACCCTGCAGTGATTTTTTGCGTTGGCGGAGAGAAAAAGAACCTGAAAGCAGGTGAAATGTGGGAGATAAACAATGCGACGGTTCACTGGGTTCGCAACGACGGCGATCGTGATCGCGTTCATCTCATTATCGATTGGGTTCCTAATTCGCACTCGGAAGCCAGGTGAATTTTAAAGGCGACTTCAACAGTTTGGGCGAGCTGAATGTTTCAGACTTGCGGCAAACGGTATCTGCGATCAGTGATGAGAAATGGGCTGAAAACGCTGATCGACAGAAAATTTACAGCGATATCCATCAATACACGCAAACGATCGGTCTAATCTACGATGAAGATATGCGCCATAAAGATGGCACAGTGCATCCGATTTACCATGAACTAAAGGACTTGGTGGAGCCGGTAGCAAATCACATTGCTGCATTCTATCAGCAACGGAAACCAAACGTTCTGGAGTCACGTCGAGATCTGAAACCCTATTTCGCGCGGATTATCCTGGTACGACTAAGGGCGGGTGGCGTGATCAGCAAACATAAAGATGGCTCGGCCAGCATGCGGCGCTGCCACCGCATTCATCTGCCACTAATTACCAACGACGAAGTCACTTTTGATGTTGGCGAATCTTCAATTAAAATGGCGGAAGGCGAACTTTGGGAAATCAATAATCGACGAGAGCACGCCGTGGCCAATAATGGCGACCGCGACCGCATACATATCATTCTCGACTACGTAATTGCGGGTGAGAAAATTCGAGACACCAAGGGCTTTGTGATCTGTTAAGCCGGCAGGCTTTTGATCAATTGCTGAAGCCAGGGCCGATAATTTTCTGCAGCGTTCACGGCGCCAGGATTAATCGCCTGTCTCACAGCGGTAGCACTGGGCGTAGTCACGATTCGCCGGGCGTCTTGGGGTGATAAGCAAGCAGCATCGAATTTCAATTCGCAATAGCGTAATAGTTTGCGCACTTCATCTTCGGTATCCGTTACCAATCGCTCATAGCTAATCCTTAGAATCGTCCCTGGCAACATGCGATCCCAGTGATCCACCAACTCTTTGTACAAACCGTAGTATTCGCCCAATTCCTCGAGGTCCGCTGTATAGCCGTGTTGATCTCCAAACCGATGCTGATAGAGGGACCAGCAATTATCCAAAGGTTTCCGTTCGCAGAGTAAAAATTTGGCCTTGGGGAACAACGCATTAAGAAGCGGGATACGGAAAAAATTATGCGGCATCTTGTCAATGACCCTGGGCTGGCCACCACTGTGACTGTACAGATGATCGATATAGGTGGTCGTTGCTGCGCGCAAAGTATCGCCAGGTACCGTCCCGATACCCTCCGGAAAAGGTAAGCCGGTTGCCAGTTCGCAGCAATCGACCAACAGACGGCCATGGGTGACCTCGCCGGCGCCAAATACTTGCGGATGCCGGGCCAGTATTTGTTCGGTTAAAGTAGTACCAGAGCGAGGTAGCCCTACAATAAAGATCGGTTCTACACCGTAATGCGCGAATGTCTGACAGTGGTCTATGGCAGCCTGATCAAAATGAGCCCTATGTCTGGCAAACAAAGTGCGTTGCTCATCGAAATTATTTCGATAACTTAGTCGATGCAAATCATTGGCGTGTTTCAGGATGTCGAAACATTGTTGGAACTGCTGCGACTGGTCGTACCACTTGGCCAAAGCGAAGCCCAGGTCCACCTGGCTCGTTGGCTCCAGTCGATCGGAGTCAAATAGCTGCTGTGCGCCACTAATAAATGCCTGGTCTGCCTGAAAAGACGAAAAAGCTAAGTCGTAATAGGGGCTGCCCCACAGCGGATCAGCGGTTATGGCTTGCCGGAAGTATTCATGGGCTTGTTGCGTATTTCCGACTGCCACTTCCAGCTCGCCCATTGCGGCGAGTACCTGGGCATTACCGGGTGCGATAGCCATAGCCCGTTGGATATTAGCCCGCGCTTTTTCGACTTCATTTTGATCGGCCAGCACCTTGGCCAATGATATTAAGACATCGGTATCCAACCCTTGCAAAAGCACTGCTTGTTCAAGGTGGACTTGTGCACGCGAGTGGAGATGGCTGCGTTGCAACAAGTCAGCCACATTGATGCGCAGGATAAAGTCTTTCGGACGAGCCTGAATACAATATTCAAATTCCCGGATGGCCTGCTCAGGTCGCGCACTCAAGGAGTACACCATTGCTAACATCTGCCTGGCGTCTATCTGATCCGGGTCGCTATCGATTACAGATAGCAAAAGCGCCTCGGCTCCGGCGGAATTGCTGGCCTGCAGCAGTTCGGCGGCCTGTTGTACTACGTTTGTTCCTTTGTTGGCCATTGTTGCAACGCTATATGGGGTAACGATCTAACACCGGCCCCAGGGCTTGCTTTAGTTCATCAAGGTCAGGCTCGAAATTTCGCCAGTGCTCCAGGGCGCCGCTGTATATTGGCTGGCGAACTTGCTCAGAACTGGCGGTTCTTACTGGCCGGTCAGATTCGTAAAAATCAATGCAGTTCTGCTCGAACTCCAGCCCAAGGAAATCCAGTATCCGGTTAACTTGATTGTCAAAATCAGTCACAACATCCTCGTATTGCACCCGTAACACTTTGCCCGGTAGCAATTCATCCCAGTGATCCATGATTCGCAAATAATCAGCATAGTACCTGGCAATATTTTCAAAGCCGTACGTAAACGGCTGGCCGCGTGCGAACAGTTGCACAAAGTTGCTAAAACAACAGGCCATGGGTTTGCGGCGGGCGTCTATGATTTTGGCGTTGGGCAATATCAGACTGATCATGCCGATATGGGTGAAATTATTGGGGTTCTTGTCGATAAAAAATTCCGCGTCCCCTCGTTGCACCCGGGTGCGCTGCAGGTATTCCTGGCCTAATTCAGTCAATTGCTGCGGTGACAAGTCCGCCAATATCGCCGGATAAAATGCCTTGTCAGTGGCTTTCTGCTTACCGTTCAAGCGTCGCGCTATCGCAATAATTTCAACTAATTCCTTGGTCCCGTCCACTCTGGAATGATTGGCGATAACCTGTTCCAGCAAGGTTGAGCCTGCGCGGGGTAGGCCGACAATAAAAATGGGGTCGGCCGATTGATCTCCGCAATCTCCACTGGCCGAAAAAAGTGTCTGGTTACAATGCTCGATGCATGCATTGATCACGTCGCTTGTACCATCGGCGCTGTAACGTTCCAGTTTTACCTTGATGTCGTCGCCCATTTTGTAATAACGAAAAGAATCCGCGTATTCACCCCTGTCGTCCAAAGCCTTGCCCAAGGCGTAACAGAGGTGAAAATGATCTTCAATGTTGCCGGGTTTATCTTCGATATTTTTGCGCATGGCGTCGATGTCGTCATCGTTGAACCGAAATGTTTTGAGATTAGCCATGGACCAATAGGCGTCACCGAAACTCGGGCGCAATGCAATGCTTTGCCGGTAGCTGGCCACGGCTTCATCCAATCGGCCGACAGTCTTGAGAGCATGACCGTAGCTCAGGGTCACCATCGGGCGTGGCTCGAACTCCTCGAGTAAGTATTCGTAGAAAGACAGGGCTTCGGTAAAACTACCAAGGTTGATCAGGATCGACCCGCGCAATACCAGCAAGCTGAAATTTTTCGGTTCGCGTTCAAGCAATAAATCGACCTGGGCCAGTGCGGGCTCCAGTTTTTCGCGAATCTTCAACAGCTGGGCGTAGTTTAATCGTGCCAAGTAAAAATCCGGCGCGAGTTGCAGCGATCGGACCAGCAAATTTTCCGCGTCTTCCAGGCGGCCTATTCGCTGAGCAATATCGGCCAACGCACGAATGGCCACCACGTTGGTAGGTTCATCGTAGAGAAATTCCTTAAGAAGTTTTTCGGCTTGCCCCAACTTGCTGTGCTTTATCATTGCCACCGCCTGTATCAAGACAGGTTCATGTGATCGCAGCAGCAGACATTGGTTAAAGGCCTCATTGGCCGAGGTCCGGTCGCCATCGGCGAGAAACATCTCGCCCATAACCTTCCAGCTCTCGCTCAAAGAAGAGTCAAACTTGATCGCCTGTTGAAGTGCATGAATGGCCGGCACGACTTGACCCGTGGCGGCCAACACAAATCCCAGTTCCTGCTGGGCCTGAGCAAAGTCAGGCGCCAAGGTGCACAGCTCCAGAAGGCAGCTTATCGATTGCTCGTGCTTGCCTTCGCCACGCAGCGCGGCACCGAGGATGTACGAGGCGTTATGGTCCTGGGGGTGCTGATCAAGGAGTATTTGGGCTTGTTCCCGGGCATCCTTGTAGCGCCCGTGGTTGAGAGCAGCCAGTGCTTGATCCAGTGCGTCTTTTAGAGAGAGTGCTGGCAATGTGAGCGCCCAAAGAAAAACCAGGGGTGAATTCTCACCCCTGGTTCATTGTGGAGCAAATCTTAGAAGCTTTTACCGACTTTTAAACCGATAGAACGTGGCCGATTGATTACGGTTGACGTGCCGTAAACTCGCGGGTTGGCCGCTAATTCCGCCATCTCATCAGTCAGATTGTTGACAAATAAATCAACATTCCAGGTGCCTATGAGCACACCCGCACGAAAATTGAAATTCTCATAGTCGTCCTGATCGGCAAATAGCGGATCGGTGGGCACAATGCGGTTCGTGGTAGAAGACACGTAGCTGTAATTCAATTGGGCGTACGCATTGTGACCTCCAGCCGTGAAGTCATACCGCCCGGTTACGTTCAACTTAATTTGCGGAACATTGGGCAGCGGCTGACCCTCGGGTATCAGAGATTCGCCTATTCCGTCAGGATCCAATATGAATTCTTCGGACGTTTCTGCGTCGGTTTTCGCCAGTGATCCGTACCAGGTCCAATTATCGGAAGCGGCATAAGTCAGATCCAGTTCGAAGCCCTTTATCCGCGCATCGCCCAGGTTATAGGTACTGCCGCAACACGCTGAAAGGCTGAATTCGTAGATGGTGTACTGCACGTCCTCCCAATTTGAATAATACGCCGCGCCATTGAAACGCAAACGGCCATCCTTCGATGTAGTCTTGAAACCGATTTCATAATTGGTCAGAAAGTCCTGCTCGAACGTTCCAAATCCTTTGGGAATCAGCAGCGGATCCCGGTTAACTCCACCAGGGCGATAACCTTCAGCCCTGGTGACATACAACATGACATCGTCAGTGGCATGCCAGTTTAAGTTGATTTTCGAAAGAAAATCACTTTCGCTTCCTTTCTGATTGGAGTTACCTGACAGTTGATCATCGATCGTCGGGGGCCTTACGATCCAGCCGGCGGGGCCGAAGGTAACTTCCCCGACCATTTCATGTTCAGTCGAATAGTAACGGCCGCCTACCATCGCACTCCACTGATCATTGAACGCGTAAGTGAACTCACCGAAAATCGCTTCTTGAGAGTCGGTGCGCACTTGCGCAGTAATGAAGTACAGGTTGGTCCCATCGTAATCCGGGGATATCACCGTCGCATCCGGGGCCATGTGCGGCTGGATATAATTAAGTGAGAAGTCATTTTCAAATTCATTGAAAAACAGCCCCGCGGTGTAACTGAATGCTCCATCACCTAGTGAGCTAATTCGCAGTTCATGGGTCTGCCGGGTCATCGTATGGTCTTCATATACGAATTCATCCAGGTTCGTGCAGTCAGTAGCATCATCAAATGGTCCCGGAGCTGTACCAGTAGCGGAATAATCACAAGAGTAGTAAGGAACATGGCCAGCAACTTGGCCATATTCCGTATAGTCGTTTACGTAATCGTTCTGTCTGTCCAGCAAGGAACCGGCGTAGGTTAGATGCACAGCATCGCCGATGTCACCTTCAACCGTTAGTGAAAACTGCGTAAACTCGTCTTCGTTTTCGTCTTGGTAATAACGCTGAATCTTAAAATCGCCTATGGGC
>Ga0255051_10000435_pt1 | contig 15328 bp, 10 predicted proteins | sample JV7_2_9_MG_FD_181719 | JGI IMG/M metagenome (GOLD analysis project Ga0255051, IMG submission 181719) | Seawater microbial communities from Jervis Inlet, British Columbia, Canada - JV7_2_9 | ecosystem: Environmental > Aquatic > Marine > Inlet | place: Canada: British Columbia | collected 2016-10-06
CGTCCGCCCCCAGTTCGACCGCCTCCATTTGATCGCCGCCGCCCCCGGTCTGACAGCCCACTAATGCCATGGCGCAGAACATGATGATGCTTGATATCCTCGTAATATATTTCATGGGTTTCTCCGTTCCAGTTGCCTTGCCAGTGATTTTCCCGCTCGTCAAAACGGCCGCAAATCGACGCAAGGGTGTCGGGTTTAGAGTTCGATTTCGTGGTAGGGGAGGTAGTCCTGCAGCAGGTGGCACAGGCAATCCTGCTGAATCACCAGCTCGTCGCGTGTGATCATCGCCGGCATCATCGTGTTGTTCAGGTATATCTTGCCCTGTTCGACGCGCAGGACTTCATCGGTAACATCGTGACCGTCGGTATCGGTAATCGATAGCGGACGCTCGACCCGGGTGTAGCCGAACACCTGGTGCGGATCGAACAGCGTGAAATTGCGGTCTTCGAAATTGGATTCGAAACGCAGGTCGACATCCGCGGCGGTATCGAATGCGTAACTGACATGCTCGGGGATATTCAAGGTCAGGTGCGACTCGACCAGGTGCAGCGCATGCCGGGTCGGCCTGCCGTGTGGCAATTCGTCAAGTGTCAGCATGTCGTCGATGAAGCGACAGGCGTGTTCGATTCCCTGCGGGTCGCCGGGCAGTCCGCACTCGAGAGTCGCTGCCGGACAGATCCCGTTGAACGCCATGGTGCTGACCCCGTGATGTTTGAACACCATGCCGACGCGATTGAACCTCGCCGCGAGGTTCTGGTTTTCGGGGTTGGGGTCGGTAATACAGGCATAATGAGGATTCTTACCGGTATTGTTGTGAATATCGATAGCGGCAAATAACGGCAGGCCGTGGGCTATTTCAACCACGCGCTGCATCATCTGCGAGGTCGCGCTGGGTTCGAGGTTGGTGCCCGGCCAGCAGCGGTTGTAATCCACCTGGTCTGGCAGATAGCGCCGACTCGCCTCGGCGGCTCGCACGTTGCCGATGAACAGCAGTATCGAACGCGGCAGGTCGGCGGCGTGATCGGCCAGCACTTTTTGCATCACCTTGAGCCCGGTGTACTCGTTGCCGTGCAGCAGGATCGAGATGAACAGGAAATCGCTGCCCCGTCCGTCCAGCTGTATCAGCGTTGGATTGGGAAACAGGTTACGGATATTTGCGGTGGTGATATCGAAGAAACCTTCGGGAAGACCGTGCAGGCGGTCAAAATTTTCGATCATGTGCCGGGGTCCTGCCACAGGTGAACGGGTTGGTTGGTTCTGGCCTGCGCGATGTAGTCGCAGACCAGTTGCGCGCTATCACCGAATTGTTTCCAGTGCTTCGATATCCAGTTGGCGCCGGTAGCGCCCGTCTTGACGCGCGCCTCGATGATGTCGAGCCAGCGCCCGCAGTCTTCCAGGCCGGCCGCCTCCAGCGCATCCCGCGCAAGCGGTAGCGCCCGTTCGAGCAGAATCTGTCGTAACGCGCCTTCCTCGCCATCCGGCCAGTGCACCCGGGTGTCGAGGCCCTCGCGCGCGGCGCTGTAGAAGTCGCTTTCGAGTGTCGCGAACGGCACCTGTGTGAGCTGATTGCCGAGCGTTTTCAAACCCTCGGTCAGGCCGATATAAAACACCAGGTTGGCGATCGTATCGATCAGCGTCGGCCCCGATGGCACCACGCGTAATTCCAGGCGCAGGTGGTAACTGCCATCCTTGTTGCGCGCGACGATCGGTCGTACCCAGCGCCAGATGGTGCCGTTGTGCAATGACAGGTGATGCAGGTCTTCGATCGGTCGATCTTCGAGCACCTCCGGCAGGATCGGACTGTAGTAGAAATTGTCCTCGAACAGGTCGAGCAAGGATTCGATATAACGCTTGCCCAGGTGCACGCGCGGCACAATGTGATCTTCGACTTCCTGTGGGCTGCGGGTATCGACCGACTGTTTGAAGATGGCGATGCGCGACTCTTGCCAGCAGCACTTGCCGAGTACCAGTGGTGAATTCGCGGTCGCCGCCAGGATCAGCATGCTCGACCACAGGCCGGCGTGATAGGTGGGCACGATTTCGTCGAAAGGTACCTGGGTATGTATCTGCAGTGAGGTCGCGAGCGCCTCCAGCATGACGTCATGCTTTTCGACATTGAGCTGTTCTTCACCGTCGAGAAACAGCTGTACCGGTCTGCCGCGCATGTTCAGCAATTGACGGTTGAGCAGCCTGTAACGGTGCAGTTCGGTCATGTAGCCAGCGGGGTCGAGGTGCTCCCGGGTTACGCTCGGAAATACGCCGAACATACCGATCTGCGAGCCGAGCTCACCCGCGGCGTCCTCTGCCTGCCGAAACAGGGCCGTGAGGTCGGATTCGATCTCGCCGAACACGTTTCCCCGGTAAGGGAAAACGTTACCGTTGATCTCCATGTTGAAGCGCGCCAGTTCGGTCGTGAACAGGGGGTTTCCGGTTGCGTCGATTATCCGGGTATTGGTTTTGCTGGGATTGCCGTTGTCATCGGCCAGGCAAAGTTCGAGCTCGTAGCCCAGCATGCGGCTCGAATTGTCGAAGGCGCCTTTGGCAAATAGCGAACGCAGCCACTCGGTTTCCTGTTCCAGTCTCTGCTGGAAGCGGTCGTAGTCGGCTTGCTCAAAGTGCTCTTTCTGGATTTCTTCGCCCATGCAAGCGCGAGTATAAGATAGATGTGCGCTATCTGCCTACCTTAGATCTCCGCGCGGTAGTCTTCCAGCACTAGCCTGTTTATACTTTGCCATTGTTCAAGCCAGAACCTCTACGCTGGGTTAATTATGTCTATCATTTTGCAAGTCACAGACCTGGTAAAACGCTTTGGTTCCCTGACCGCGGTAGACAGGGTCAGCTTCGAGATCCGCGAAGGCAGCTGTTTCGGATTGCTGGGGCCGAACGGCGCCGGCAAAACCACCACCATCGAGATGATGGAGGGCATCAAGCAACCCGATGGCGGCAGCATCCGCTATCGCGGCGAGGCGCTCGGCGAACAGTTTCGTAACGAGGCTGGCATCATGTTTCAGACGACCGCGTTGCAGGACTTCATCACCGTGCGCGAGGTCATGCGCCAGTTCAGCCGCTTTTACCCGCACAGCGCCGACATCGACGATCTCGCCGATCGCTACGCGCTGCACGAATTTCTCGACCAGAACACGCGCAAGCTCTCCGGCGGGCAGAAGCAGCGCCTGTTGCTGGCGATGGCGCAGATCAATCAACCCAAAATCCTGTTTCTCGACGAGCCGACGACCGGCCTCGATCCACAGTCGCGCCGTAACCTGTGGATCCAGGTGCAGCAGATCAAGGAGCAGGGCGCGACCATACTGTTGACCACGCATTACATGGAAGAAGCCTATGAACTCTGCGACGAGATCGCGATCATGGATCATGGGCGCATCATCGCGCACGATGCGCCGGATGCCTTGCTGGCGGCCCATTTCGACGATGTCGTGGTGCAGATCCACGCCGCCGACATTCCGCGCGACATAGCGGAACGTGAGTTCCAGGCGGTTTACCGCAACGACAGTGCGCACATCCTCACCGGCGATGTCAACAAGACCATCGAGCACCTGTTGCGTCTCGATATCCCGCTGGATCGTCTGCGCATCCGCGCGCGCGATCTCGAGGACCTGTTTCTTGAATTGACTGGAAAGGAATTACGCGCGTGACCTGGAATCGCATCTACGCGCTGTTCGTCGCGCGCAACCTGGAATTCATGCGCGACCGCTCGGCGCTGGCCTGGAACGTGGTGCTGCCGGTGCTGATCATCTTCGTGTTCGCCTACGCGTTTACCGAGGATAACCCGGAAAAGTTCAAGGTCGGCCTGGTCGCGGATGGTGCGTTGCAGGACGCGGCTGCCCAGTTCAGGGATACCCGCTACATCAAGTTCATCGAGTTCGACGAGGCCCAAGCCAATCTGCACAAGGTCGAACGCCACCAGGTCGACCTGCTGTTTGATGCCAACGGCGACCGCTACTGGATCAATCGAACCTCGCCCAACGGCTACATCGTCGAAAAACTGTTGATTGCCGCCTACGCCGACTCGTCCGCCACGCTGCACAAGATCCTGGTCGAGGGCGACGAGGTGCGTTACCTCGACTGGGTTATCCCCGGCGTCATCGGCATGAATATCATGTTTGGGGCGTTGTTCGGCATCGGTTACGTGATCGTGCGCTACCGCAAGTTCGGCGTGCTCAAGCGGCTCAGCGCCACCCCGGTGACCGCGATGGAGTTTCTCAGTGCGCAAATCCTGTCGCGGTTGTGGTTGTTGCTGGTGGTAAACCTGGTGATTTTCATCGGCATGGACCTGTTTCTCGATTTCCGCATGCACGGCTCGTACTTCGACCTGTTGCTGGTGTTTGTACTCGGCTGCGTCAACCTGATCTGTTGCGGGCTGGTGGTCGCGGCGCGCATTTCCAGCGAGGAAGTAGCCAACGGCGTGCTCAACCTGTTCAGCTGGCCGATGATGTTCCTCTCCGGAGTCTGGTTTTCGCTCGAGGGTGCGCATCCGCTGATGCAGAAATTTGCGCTGCTGCTGCCCCTCACCCACATCACCGAGGCGGCGCGCGAAATCATGATCGACGGCGTCGGCATCATCGGCATTGCCGACCACCTGCTGGTGCTTGGTATTTCCAGCGTAATCCTGCTGTGGATCGGCGCGAGGATATTTCGATGGGAATGATTTCCGACCAGTCCATCCTGTTCGCCCTGCTGGGGATCGTCTTCGGTTTGCTGGTGTGGGGGAAGATCCGCTACGACCTGGTCGCCTTCGGGGCGTTGATCGTTGCCATCATCATCGGGGTTGTGCCACAGGAACAAGCCTTTGCCGGTTTCGGCCATCACGCCACGGTGATCATCGCGCTGGTGCTGATTGTCAGCCGCGGCTTATCTAACTCGGGCGCGATCGAACTGATCGCGCGCCACGTCATCAGCGGCGGACGTACGCTCGCCATGCACATCGGCGTGATGTCGGGCGTCGCCGCGCTATTGTCGGCGGTGATGAATAATGTCGCCGCGCTGGCCTTGCTGATGCCGATCGATATACAGGCGGCGAAAAAGGCGAAGCGCAGTGTGTCGCTTAGCCTGATGCCGCTGTCGTTCGCCTCCATCCTGGGCGGTATGATCACCCTGATCGGTACACCGCCAAATATCATCATCGCCAGTTTCCGCGAGCAGGCGCTGGGTGAACCCTTCGGCATGTTCGATTTTACCCCGGTCGGCGCGGTGACCGCCTTCGCCGGCGTGATATTTATCGTCTTTGTCGGTTGGCGGCTTATTCCCCAGGTCGAGAGCGATGAATCCCGCAAGAACCAGTCGATGCCTCACCAGGATTATGTCGCCGAGGTGCGCGTGGCGGAAAATTCGCGTTTGATCGACCGACGCGTGAGCGATCTCGACCCGGAGACCGATGAAGCCGACGTCGCCATCGTCGGCCTGGTGCACAATGGCAAGCGTCTTCCCGGCCGCGCTCGCCGCGAGCTCATATGCAAGGGCGACCTGCTGGTAATCGAGGCCGACGCGGAGCATATCGATGCCTTCGTCGGCAACTTCGGTCTCGAGTATGTCGGCAGTGAAAAATACCGCGGACACGCCGATGAAGGCCTGGCGCTGGTCGAGGCGGTGGTGCCTGAAAACGCGCGCATCGAGGGGCGCAGCGCGCTCGATTTGCGCCTGCTTTACCGGCACGGTATCACCTTGCTCGGCGTGTCGCGCAAGGGCAAAACATTTCGCGAGCGCGTGCGCAAGCTCGACGTCCGCGCCGGCGATGTCTTGCTGTTGCTCGGTCCGCTCGAGCAAATCGACGACATCGTCAAATGGCTCGGCTGCCTGCCGTTGAAAGAGCGCGACCTGCAGGTCGTACAACGCCACAAGGCCTGGATTACGGTCGCCAGTTTCGCGCTTGCCATCGCCGCGGCCACGTCTGGAATCATTCATCTTCCCGAGGCGCTGGCGCTGGTGTGCATGGTGATGATCGGCTTTAACATTGTACCCCTGAAAGAAATATACACGTCGATCGAGTGGCCGGTGATCGTGTTGCTGGGTTCGATGATCCCGATCGGTTCGGCGCTGGAAGCCTCGGGCGGCACCGCCCTGATCGCGCAGCAAATCATCGAGTTCGCGGCCGGCTACGGACCCCTGGTGGTACTGGCCTTGTTGATGGTTGTGACCATGACGCTGTCCGATGTGCTCAACAACACCGCCACCACGGTCATCGCGGCGCCGATTGCGATCGATATCGCGTCACGGCTTGCGGTGAATCCCGATCCATTTCTGATGGCGGTCGCGATCGCGGCTTCCTGTGCGTTTCTGACGCCGATCGGTCACAAGAACAATACCCTGGTGATGGGACCGGGCGGCTATCGCTTTGGCGACTACTGGCGCATGGGCCTGCCGCTCGAAATCATCGTCATCGCCGTGTCGCTGCCGATGATCCTGGTGGTCTGGCCATTTTAGGCTCCCACAACTTACCGTCATTGCGAGCAAAGCGAAGCAATCTTTTTGCTTAAGATCAAGCATTTGGAGATTGCCGCGTCGCTGGCGGGCCGCTCCCGGCATCCTGCCTCACGCGGCACTTGTACGTCCCTGTACATCGTCCTCGCAATGACGGTTGTTTGGAACTTAAGTAAGTGTGCGACAGGTCTTTCCCCGAGGGTTCGGCCCGCGAGATTCCCTGCGGCCGTATACGCGACGGGACGATGCCTGACGGCATCACTTTCGCCGGGATGACATGGCAGTTAAACTAACGGGATTTGCAGCCATCTCTATAGCCATGACCATCATCAGACAAGACGACCTTATCGACAGCATCGCCGACGCGCTGCAGTACATCTCCTACTTCCATCCGCTGGATTTCATTCAAGCCATGGACGAGGCCTATCAGCGCGAGGAAAACCCGGCGGCGCGCGACGCTATCGCGCAAATTCTGATCAATTCACGCATGTGCGCGATGGGGCATCGGCCGATCTGCCAGGACACCGGTATCGTCACCGTGTTCCTGCGCGTCGGTATGCAGGTGCAGTGGGATGCCACCATGTCGGTTAGCGATATGTGCAACGAGGGTATTCGCCGCGCCTACCAGAACCCCGACAACGTGTTGCGCGCGTCGATCCTCGACGACCCCGACGGGAAACGCAGCAATACCGGGGACAACACGCCGGGTGTCATTCATTACGAGATCGTTCCCGGTGATACGCTCGAGGTGCACGTCGCCGCCAAGGGTGGCGGTAGCGAGGCCAAGTCGAAGTTCGCGATGCTGAACCCGTCCGATTCGGTCGTCGACTGGGTGCTCAATATGGTGCCGCTGATGGGTGCCGGCTGGTGTCCGCCGGGCATGCTCGGCATCGGCATCGGCGGTACCGCGGAGAAAGCGATGATTCTCGCCAAGGAAGCCCTGCTGGAACCGATCGACATTCACGATTTGCAGCAACGTGGCGCCAGCAACCGCGCCGAGGAGCTGCGCCTCGAGCTCCATGAAAAGGTCAATCGGCTCGGTATTGGCGCGCAGGGTCTGGGCGGCTTGACGACGGTGATGGATGTCAAGATAAAGGACTATCCTTCGCACGCCGCCAACAAGGCAGTGGCCATGATCCCCAACTGCGCGGCTACGCGGCACACGCACTTCACGCTCGATGGCAGTGGTCCTGCCGAATTGGCGCCGCCGAAGCTCGAAGACTGGCCCGAGGTCACGCGCGAGACCGGCGATAACGTCAAGCGCGTCAATCTCGACAGCGTCACGCGCGAAGAGGTCAAGACCTGGAAACCCGGTGATACGCTGTTACTGAACGGCAAGATGCTGACCGGGCGCGACGCCGCGCACAAGAAGATGGTCGATATGCTCGCCAATGGCGAGTCCCTGCCGGTCGATCTGAGTGGACGTTTCATTTACTATGTCGGTCCGGTCGACCCCATTGGCGACGAGGTCGTCGGGCCCGCCGGTCCGACCACGGCGACGCGCATGGACAAGTTCACGCGCACCATGCTCGAGCAAACCGGCCTGCTCGGCATGATCGGCAAGGCCGAGCGCGGCCCGACCGCGATCGAGGCGATCCGCGATCACGAATCGGTGTACCTGATGGCGGTGGGCGGCGCCGCCTACCTGGTGGCGCAGGCGATCAAGGCAGCCAGGGTCGTCGCCTTTCCGGAGCTGGGTATGGAAGCCGTCTACGAGTTCGAGCTCGAAGACATGCCGGTGACCGTCGCGGTCGATCATACCGGCGAGTCGGTGCACCAGACCGGACCTGCACTGTGGGCCGAAAAAATCAACCAGCGCATCGTCAATTTCGACGCTTGATCCTGGGCACAACCCTCGTCATCCCTGACCGCGTGCGGGCCAAGGAATCACCGATTGTTTTCACTGATCATCAGGCGCTGATTCCTGTTGTTCGGCATCTTGTTTTTCTTTCGCAAGCTGTTTTTCTTGCAGATATTGTTGCGCATTTGTTTCCAGCAGGGCGCAGGGATCCTTGGCGCCAAACCAGCGGGCGTACAGGCTTTTGGCGACGATTGACAGTCCGCCCGTGGCCACGGCGAATCCCCCCTCGAAGGTCGCGCTTTTGGGATTGACGCCCAGACCCGGCGAGGCGAGTGTACCGCTCACCCCGACAAACGGGTTGATGAAATCGGAGGTGCTGATGCCGATCCCCTTGCGCGCGACGGTATCAAAGCGCAGATGGATCTGTTCTGTGTTGAGATCGATTTTGCCACGGGTAAACATATTCAGCTTGTCGGTCTGAATTACCGTGCCGGGATCGATCTGCGCAACACCGTCTACGATTTCGGCGTAAGCGGTGAAACAGGAAATATTGGTGTACGGTTCCCTGGTGGCAAACGGGTTAACCGTGCTAAACAGTTCTGTAAAAAAGCCGCCATACAAACCGAGAGCACGGCTGTTCTGCAAGCGGCCGGTTTCGCCGGTAAACAGCGCATAGCCGTTAAGGTTCGCAGCCAGTTCGCGAACCGTTGCGCCGTCGGTCTCGAACTCGAGTCGGAGGTCCTGCTTGGGAAATATAGATCCCTCCGCGCTAGTATCCATATTGCTGAGCACGAAATCCTTGCCTTCCAGCTTGCCACTGGTGATTATACGATCGTCATCTGCGAGTGCCCGAAACTGGGCGATGATTTTCCCTTCCGTGGCAGTGGCCTTGAACCGGGTGACCGTCAGATCGCCTTCCTGCAGATTTGAATCTAATTCAACATTATGCAGCCTGCGGTTTTCCAGGCGTAGCTCACCCAGTCTGATGCGGGTTTCCAGGTTGATACTGTTCAGCTGATCGACGGGAACCGCCAGTTGCGGAATGAGACGGCCGTCGCTGGTCTGGGGCGGTGCTGATGTTTCGACTTCTGGTGCTGATGCTTCGACTTCTAACGAGTCGTCCTCGGGCGATATTAGTTTCGCCAGGTCGAGTAAGTCAGATTCCAGTTTTATCCTGATTTCCGGTTTTTCAGCAAATCCGATTTGCAGTGAACCGCGCAAATCGCTTTCGCCAATACGTGCATTCAGCTCGGGAATTTCCAGGCCATTGGCGTCACCCTGTAACGACGCATCGATATGGAACTCTTGCGGCGGTAGAACTAACCCATTGAACTGACCAAGATCGGCCAGGCTGTCGCCGTGCGCCGACAACGTCATTCGGGTCGCCTTCTGCTCGGGTAACAAAGTGGCGTCGCCCTTTACCTCGATATGGGTGTCGCCGAGCTGCAGAGTCCCCGTCTCGACATTGATCTTTGTGCTATCCCAGTCACCACGTGCGCTGAGATCGAAAGGCACGGCCGCCGGGGTATAGTCGGGTATCGCCGGTGAAAACTCGGCAAGATTGTCGCCCCTGGCCTCGAGGTCGAATTGACCGAATTGACTTGGATTCTCGAGTGAGACGCTTAGCTGACCTGACAGCCGGCCTCGCGGCGTGGAAAAATTCAGTTGCCGCAACGATATGAGCCCCTGGCCCAGCTGTATATTGCCACCTATCTCGTAGGCCAGGTCGGTGAAATCGAGCTGGGCGAGTTGCAGAAGAACGATCCCGCCCAGATCAGGACCACTGGCAGTGAAGCTCAGATCCAGACCGTCGGTAGGGGTATCGAGTGGTATTGTTCCGGACAAGCCCAGGCGATCGGCTCCGATCAGGGCCTTGACGCCGTCGAGCTTGAGCCCGCTTTCAGTGAGCGCAACACCACCGGCCACGGAAAACTTCTCCGCCGGTAAGCTATACGGCACCAGTTGCTGCGGAACAATCGCAGCCAGATCAGGCCCGCGTGCGTCTACAGTCAGTGACATATCGGTCAGCGGCTGTTGCGTCGAAACGGTACCCGACGCTTCCAGGGTTACCTCCCCCAGTCTTGCCTGCATTGCGCTGATCGTGAGTTTGCCAGTATCTGTTGCCAGCGTCCCGGTCAGCTTGAAAGGCTGCTGCGGATCGACATAAGCGAGTAAGTCGGGTGGCAATACATCGGCGATGTCTACCCCCACCAATGCGACTTTCACTCGGTTACCGGCCACACCGACCGGCAAATTGATCAGCCCGGAGGCCTTCAGCGTGTTACGGCCGAGCCGCGCCGTGAGTTCATCCACGTGGATACCATTGTCTTGCGCGCGCGCGGCGGCGTTGATTTCGGCATTGCCTGCAGGCAGGAAACCGGTATACCCCGCGATGGCGGCAATTTTTTCGAGGTCCGGGCCGTGAAACCGCATGGACAGTTCGGTGTCGCTGCGCAACGGATCCTTGCCGATCACCCCGCTGACTTCCAGTTGGTTGGCGCCAAACGACAGTGCGGTACTTTCGACACCGAAACCGGAGCGAATTCGTTTCAGCTTACCCTGAAGCGTAACTGCATCCTCGATCAGGGTTGCTCGCCCGAGCAGTCGCTGTATCAGCGCGTCGCCCTGGCCGTCGAACCGGTAATCGAGATGTGAACCGACGAACGTAGGATACCCGGTCAGCTTGCCGCTGAGCTCGCCGTTGACATCGGCAAGCTTTATCTGTGTCGTGAATAGCTGCTCGTCCTGCGCGCTGTACTCCAGGCTGGTACGGACCTCGAAAGGTTCGGGTTGCAACTCCGCCACCCCGGTAATGCCAAGCAGTTCGGCATATTCCAGGTAATTCTTGCCAACCAGCTGCAGTTGCAGATTAGTACCGGCGAGCTTTGGAAACTGGCTGATTGTGCCTTTGGCGGTGAGATGACTGTTCCCGGTGTCAAATTTTGTCTCGCCAATGGTTAACTGCCTGCCCGAAAGTGCCACACTCGATGCAAAGTTAAAGGGCTGTGAGGGCAGGCCGTTGAGTCCTGCCAGCCTTGCTACCGCGGCCAGGTCCGGGCCTTCCGCGGTTACTGTGAGCGACGTCCCGTCGATCGTATTTAGCGCCCGCAAGCGCGCCTCGGCATCGAGTTTTAGATTGTCGCTGGATACCGCCAATTCGAGTGTGTGATGATCGCCGGAGGGCAGCATACTGGCCTTGAGTTCGGTCGCACCGCTGGTGACCTCGGGAAGGCCAAAGGCCGTGAAGATTTTCGAGAGTTCCGCTGATACCACGGAAACATGCGCGCTTACCTGCTGCGGTGCGAGCAATTTGTCCAGGTGGCCGTTGGCCTCGAGCGCAATTGCCTCGAAGTCCGCCTTGATATCGAAGTCCACGGCGCCCGCGTCGAGCAGTTGTGTGAGGGGACCGATACTGGCCTGCAGGTTTAGCGGTCGACTATCAATCGCGCCGACGACCGATGTGCGCATCTCGTTTCCCTGGTCTACGCTGTGCCCAACCGAGTCGAGACGAATCTCGAGTGGGCGCGGCAGTGCGGCGCTTTTCACGGTGATGTCAATGTCGGTTAGTTGGCTGTGAACAATCGGCAGCGCCATTGTGCCCTGGCCTTCGCTACTGGGGGCTGACGGGGCGTTGTCCGAACCCATCGCCCAGTTCGAGCGCCCCTGTTCATCTTCCTCGAAAAGCAGCTTTGCGCCGGTGACTACCACCTCATCGATAGCCACCACGCCGCCCAGCAAATTAAACAGGTCTATGGAGATTTCCGCTTCGTCGATGCTCAGCAGATCGTCGCCGCTACCCCAATCGGCGTTGCCAAGCCTGATGCCGCCGGCGCGAAGGCTGACGATGCGCCCGGCCCGCGCATCCAGCTCACCGGCGATCGAAAACGCCCGACCCGTGGCTCTCTCGACCACAAGCTCGGCCAGCGGTCGCAGGCTGTACTGTTCGAACGAGAATACGGCCACCAGGGTGGTACAGACGATTAGCAACAGGGCGAGGATAAGCCTGGACAGCCACGAGCCAATACGGCTGGCGCGCGAGCGGCGCGTCGCGACGCTAGCAGTCATGAAACGGTAGCTGAGGGGTTAGTCTGTTTTCGCCCCGATACTTGCTCATCGATGAATCCTTGATTGAAGGCCTAATATTACTACTCAGCCCGGAATTTTCACACAGTCCTGATCGATTCTGTTGCTATTCTGCGTCATCCCTGGATTTCATACAGAGGCGGCATTAAAAGATTGCAGGAATGACGAAATATTAGCTTAGCGCCGGTAGGCGCGCGCCAGCGCCCAGACTTCGACGAACTCGACGCCTTCACGATGCAACAGGCTCGTGATTTCAGTGACCGTGGAACCGGTCGTGACGATGTCGTCGACGATGGCGACATGGCGGTAGTCGCGCCGCGGCGCATAGGCAAAGGCCTGGAGTACGTTGTCGACGCGTTGGCCTGCGCTCAGACCCGATTGAACGGGCGTATTGCGCTGTCGCGTGAGCGCCCGGCGGTCGATCGGTATGTCGAGCTCGATCGACAGGACCTGCGCAATTTCATCCGCCTGGTTGTAACCGCGTTCGAGCAGGCGTTCGCGATGCAGCGGTACCGGCAGGAGCACCTCGGGCCGCGGCCAGTTCTGGTGAAACGGATCGATGGCCTGCTGGCACAGGCTTTTGGCGAGATAGAGCGCCTCTGAATACTTGAGTTGCAGCAGGTAGTCTCGCGTCAGGCCGCGGTATTGCAGCGGCGCGATGATCTTTTGCCAACGCGGCGGGTTGAGCCGGCAGGCGGGGCAAATCAATCCCGCCAACGGGTTCGGCTGGCCGCAGTACCGGCACGGGTTCGGCACGCGTTTTATCAGCTCGCGGCAGCTCGCGCACAATGAATGGTGATCGCCCGGATCGCTGCCGCAGCCGAGACAGATGCCCGGCGCCAGCAGGTACTCGAGGATGCGGATGATTCCGCGCTGCAAACGTCTTCCTGACATTGACTATTCCCTGTCTTGCAATAGACTTGGCGTTCTTCATTTGATACGGCCAGATTCCCGATGACCGATGCTGTGCAAGCCGTCCGCCACGACTGGACACTAGACGAAATTAAAGCCCTTTTCGAGCTGCCATTCAACGATTTATTGTTTCAGGCGCAAACCGCGCACCGCGCTAATTTCGATCCCAACGCGGTGCAGATCAGCACCTTGCTGAGCATCAAGACGGGCGCCTGCCCGGAAGACTGCTCCTATTGCCCGCAGAGCGCGAAGTACGATACCGGTCTCGAGCGCGAACGCCTGCTGCCGCTGGAAGAGGTGCGCGCCGCGGCGCTGAATGCGAAGCAAAACGGCGCCAGCCGGTTCTGTATGGGCGCAGCCTGGCGTAATCCGACCGACAGAAACCTGGACCGGGTCATCGAGATGATCAGCCTGGTCAAGGATCTCGGCATGGAGTCCTGCGTCACGCTCGGTATGTTGACGCGCGAGCAGACGCGCAAACTGAAAACCGCCGGCCTCGACTATTACAACCACAATCTCGACACTTCGCCCGAGTACTACGAGCAGATCATCACCACGCGCAGTTACCAGGATCGGCTCGATACGCTCGAAAACCTGCGCGCCGAGGACATCAATGTCTGTTGTGGCGGCATCATCGGCATGGGTGAAACCGACAAGGATCGCGCCGCCTTGCTGCAGCAACTCGCCAACCTGCCCGAGCATCCGCAGAGCGTGCCGATCAACTTACTGGTGCAGGTCGAGAATACGCCGCTATACGGCACCGAGGAGCTCGACCCGATCGAGTTCGTGCGCACTATCGCGGTCGCACGCATCATGATGCCGGCATCGGTGGTGAGGCTTTCCGCGGGGCGCACCGCGATGAGCGAAGAGTTGCAGGCTTTGAGTTTTCTCGCCGGCGCTAATTCAATTTTCTATGGCGATACCCTGCTAACCACGCCCAACCCGGAAGAAAACCGGGACATGGCCCTGTTTGACAAGCTTGGCATCGTCGCCAATGGCGAACAGGAACGGGTCGCGGCCGATCACGAGGCCGCCTGAGCTATTCCACCCGAGGACGGCCGAGGTCGATGGTGACACCGGCCTCGAGCAATTCTTCGGTGCGTCGCTGCGAGTAGCTGTGGTAATCGGTTTCCCTGTAATAGCCGCCGGCGACGTAGCGCAGGCTCTCCTTGAAGTGATGCGGGAAAGTCAGGCTGTCGTGGCGCCGCAGTAATTCACCATCCTCGAAAACCAGCACGCCCGGGCGGTAGATCACCTGGTACTCCCTGGCGAATGCGGCCGGCGTGGTTTCATTGCCGTGGAAGTCGCGAATCGTTTCGCTTGAATCGGCATCGAGGCGCAGCACGGTAAACGGCGCAATCTCTTTGCGCACGCGTTCGTCGGCGAGAATGCCGTCGTGAAATTCGTCGCAGTCATAGCAACTGCCGTCTTCGAATACCACCATCAACGGGCCGTCCACCTCCGACAGGTCGCTGACCTCGCTGAACAGCGGGTTGTCGCGCAGGCGGTAGACGTTATGGTCGAGCCTGGCCTGCATGTAATCCGTCAGGCTCGTCGTGCGGTAGGAGCGTGTTGCGACGAATTCGAGTATCAATTTGAGACGCTCGGGCGAGCGGTAGCCGTTGACGCGCACGACGATCTTGTTGTCCTCGCCGAGAAAAACCAGCGCCGGGGTCGAATAGACCTTGAGAATTTCGCCGAGTTGTTTCTCGGTGACCGAGATTTCTTCATTGAATGCGATGTCGCGATCGCCCTGTATGTTGATGGCGATGGTGTCGAAGTTTGCCTGGATGTAGCTGCCGAGGGGGTCGCTTTCGAAGGACTCTTCCAGCATGTGGTCGCAGTAGGGGCAGCCGTTCAGGTCGAAGAACAACAGGACGTGGCGGCCTTCCTCGCTGGCCTCGTCAACGTCGTCGGCGATCTCGAGGAAACTTTCCTTGAACCAGTCGGGTAAGGCATGCGCCCTGCCGCCGACGACTTTACCCCGCTCGGTGCTGTCCGCCGCATCGAGCGACGGCGTCAATGCCAGGCACAGGCACAGCAGCAGGGCTTTGAGGGTGTTTGTAGTCGCTGTTGTCACGGGTATCTGTCACATGG
>Ga0255051_10000443_pt1 | contig 15236 bp, 11 predicted proteins | sample JV7_2_9_MG_FD_181719 | JGI IMG/M metagenome (GOLD analysis project Ga0255051, IMG submission 181719) | Seawater microbial communities from Jervis Inlet, British Columbia, Canada - JV7_2_9 | ecosystem: Environmental > Aquatic > Marine > Inlet | place: Canada: British Columbia | collected 2016-10-06
CTCTGCGGCGGAAAACCATCGAAATGCACACCAATTGCCGGGTATTCGACCCGTTGCAGTCGGCCCCCGAAACGGCAGGCTACGAACTCGTATTTGATGCCGTGGGTAATTCGATTACACGCCAATCGAGCATCGCCTCGGTTTGCTCGGGCGGTGTAATCGTGCATATCGGGCTGATAGATAACAAGGGTGAAATGGATGTGCGGGCAATGACATTGCGAGAGATTACTTTTATCGGTAGTTATACCTACACGCCCGTTGATCTGAAAAGAACCCTGGAAAAACTCTATAGCGGTGCACTTGGTAGTCTCGAATGGGTTGAGCAGCGGCCTCTGGCGCAAGGGGCGAGGGCATTTGACGAGTTAAATAATGGTCTCTGTGCTGCGCCTAAAATTGTTTTGAATGTTGCCTCGCCAGGATAATTTAGCCCACATATTACATGAAGGAGGTAACGACTTATGAAATTTATTATAAATTTCAAACGATTAGGCACGAAAATCACGAATAATACAGTTTGTGCCTGAACGAAATCAGGAAAAATCTGCCGGCCAATCTTGATCGATCCCCCTTGATCCATAGCTATTGCTATGGATCAGCGGACGATCAATCAACCTTGTTTGCCATATTTCCCCTGAGTTTCGTTCCCTTCATGCAATATACGGGCTAGAGAGTATGGCAAGACAATATAAATATACCACGGATCACGTAGCGTCGAATTCGTTCGACCAAAAGACCAGACGCACACCGAAAACGACATCCCTTGCGTAATACATCTCAGGACAGGTTGCCCACCTGGTCACAAATAATTATTGCTGACCGAATGAATTCGGTCCTACCTAATTCAAATCGATGATACGCTGTGTGTCAGCTGCTAAATCCTCGAGCCCAAGTCGCTGGTAAGCAGTTAATTGTATTTCCAGCGCTGGTTTGATAGCACTTGTACCCGGATAAGCCTGTAGTATAAATTTTGCACGGTTTGAAGCGGCTACCCAGGCATCGCGTGAAGCATAATAACGCGCAATTTTTAAATCAGCACTGGCGAGCTTATCACGCAAATAGATCAGGCGTTGCCGGGAATCAGCTGCATATTTACTGCGTGGGAACCTTCTTATCAGGAGTTGGAAATCACTATACGAAGTCAATAAAATTGATTTGTCGTAGTCGGCCTTATCCCGATCATAAACTATGTCGAGAATGCCGCCACCGCGGCTGAAATTAACCAGGCCCTTCAGATAATAAGCGTAGTCGACTGCCTCGTGACGCGGATTTAGCTTGATAAAACGATTAATCGCGGCAATCGCCGCATCCAGTTCGTCATATTTATAATAAGCGTAGCCGACATCGAGTTGGGCCTGGGTAGCGTACTTGCCAAACGGATAACGAGACTCCAGGATTTCGTACTGTTCTATAGCCGTAAGGTAGTTCTCTTTATTCATCTCGCTCTTGGCACTGTGGTAAAGCTTTTGAGCGCTCCACCCGGCGGTAACATCATCTTCCTTGGCTTCCCCGCAGGCCAGCAATAAAAAACACGTAACTATTAACAGTATTATGCGTGAATAATTCAAAGTGTAATTAACTCGTATATCAACTTGCCGAACAATCAATCAGGCAGTATAACCAGTGTATGAAATTAATTCAGCAACAGTTCAAGGTCGAGGCCGATTATTCAGGATTCCGTCTCGATCAGGCACTTAGTGGCTTAATGCCCGACTATTCGAGAAGTAAGATCCAGGAGTGGATCCAGCAAGGATTTATTATTCTCAATCGTCAATCTTGTAAGCCTAAACAGCGTGTTTATAGTGGTGATGTGATCGATCTCGATATTCCCTATGTTGCCAAACTTGCTGACAGACCGGAAAAAATCGAGTTCGAGATTTTACACCGGGACAATGAGATATTCGTGATTAATAAACCGGCGAATCTGGTAGTGCATCCGGCGGCCGGTCACGAAAGTGGCACATTGGTTAATGGCTTGCTAAATATCGATCCTGATCTGGAACAATTGCCGCGTGCCGGTATTGTTCATCGCCTGGATAAAGATACCACTGGCGTGATGGTGGTAGCACGGACTTTAAAGGCCCACGCAAGCCTGGTCGACCAGTTACAGCGCCGCGAGGTAAAACGCGAGTATATCGCGATCACGCAAGGGGTAGTAACTGCCGGGCGAACCATCGAAACTGGAATAGCACGGCACCCCCAAAATCGTAAAAAAATGTCTGTACAGCAGCATGGTAAAACGGCGATTACTCATTTTCAGGTGACGCAAAAGTTCCCGCACCATAGCCTGATTAATGTACAGTTAGAAACCGGAAGAACACATCAAATTCGAGTGCATATGGCACATATCAAGCATCCATTGCTTGGCGATCCTGTCTATGGGGGGCGTCCACGTGTACCGGCTGGTATTACACCTGAGCTGGCAACCCAACTGCGTGATTTCAAGCGCCAGGCGCTTCATGCCAGGCGCCTGAGTTTCAAGCGGCCAGGTAGCGACGAACATTGTATTTTTGAGGCCCCCATACCGCAGGATTTTCAGGTCATGCTGGCTGCTCTGGGTGAATCCGTGAATGAAGCCTGAGCCATCGCCAGAATTTATTCAGGCGGGATGGGACGCCCCGCCACAGGTTAAAGCCCTGTGCACTACCCGCAATGGTGGATTCAGTAAGCTCCCCTATAAATCGTTTAATCTGGCAAAGCACGTTGGAGACGACTATAAATGCGTGCTGCACAATCGAGAGTTGCTTGGCGATTCCCTGAAACTACCCGCTGAGCCCGGCTGGCTGGAGCAAACGCATAGCACCAGGGTGGTTACTCTCGAAAATGAGTCGAGTCGACTTGCTGACGCGGCGATTACCCGAAAAGCAAATACTATTGCTGTTGTGATGAGCGCGGATTGCCTGCCGATTTTATTATGTAACAGGGGAGGTACTGAAATTGCAGCGATACATGCTGGCTGGAGCGGACTCGCCGACGGTGTCATTGAGGCAACAGTTAAATCTATGGAATCACCACCCAGTCAATTACTAGCCTGGATAGGTCCCGGAATTAGTCAACAGTGCTTCGAAATTGGTGTCGAGGTGAGGGATATATTTATCGGCAAGAACAGTGATGCCGAGGGACGTTTCATTGCCAATCGCCCCGAACACTGGTTGTGTGATCTGGGTGGATTGGCGATCGACACACTGACTCGTCTCGAAGTAACAGAAATTAGCCGAGCCGAATACTGCAGCTTCAGCGATGAATCGCTTTTTTTCTCCTACCGTCGAAATGCTACGACTGGTCGTATGGCCAGCTTGATCTGGATTGATAATAACGCTTGAAAAAAACCTATAAAAACCCATCTTACTATCAAGAATTTAAATAATAGGTTTTTAACATGAGAATGGATCGATTAACCAGTAAGTTCCAGGAAGCGTTGGGCGATGCGCAGTCACTAGCAGTTGGGCGTGACCACCAGTTCATCGAACCGGTGCACTTAATGCTGGCTTTACTGGACCAGCAGGGTGGTTCGATTAGGCCATTATTGACCCATGCCGGGGTTAATATCAGTTTAGTACGTTCGCAGTTGAGCGAACTGCTGGATAAGCAGTCGAGCGTCGAAGGCGCCGCTGGCGATTTGCATTTGTCAAATGCGCTCAGCAAATTGCTCAACGTAACCGATAAACTGGCGCAGGATCGCAAGGACCAGTTTATTTCGTCAGAATTATTTGTGCTCGCGGCGATGATGGAAAAAGGCCCGCTCGCAAATTTGCTAACATCCGCTGGTGCAAGCAAACAAACCGTTGAAGCCGCGGTGGAAGCGATACGTGGCGGTCAGAATGTCGACAGCGCGTCCGCCGAAGATCAACGTATGGCGCTGGAAAAATATACCATCGACCTCACCGAGCGTGCTGAACAGGGTAAGCTCGATCCGGTCATAGGACGTGACGAAGAAATACGCCGTACGATTCAGGTTTTGCAACGCCGCACGAAAAATAATCCGGTATTAATCGGTGAGCCTGGTGTCGGTAAAACCGCGATCGCCGAAGGTCTGGCACAACGTATTATCAATCACGAAGTACCCGAAGGGCTGAAAAATAAACGCCTTTTGTCACTGGATATGGGCTCGTTGATCGCCGGTGCGAAATTTCGCGGTGAATTCGAGGAGCGATTGAAGGCGGTGTTGCATGACTTGGCGAAACAGGAAGGCCAGATCATTTTGTTTATCGACGAATTGCATACCATGGTTGGTGCGGGCAAAGCCGAGGGAGCGATGGATGCCGGCAATATGTTGAAGCCCGCACTGGCGCGAGGCGAACTTCATTGTGTGGGTGCCACAACACTCGACGAGTATCGTCAGTTCGTCGAAAAAGATGCAGCGCTGGAACGGCGCTTTCAGAAAATTCTGGTAGAAGAGCCCTCGGTTGAAGACACCATAGCCATCTTACGCGGATTGAAGGAACGCTACGAAGTTCATCATGGTGTCGATATTACCGATCCGGCCATCGTTGCAGCGGCGACCCTGTCTTATCGTTATATTACCGATCGCCAGTTACCCGACAAGGCGATCGATTTAATCGACGAGTCGGCGAGCCGTATTCGTATGGCGATTGATTCCAAGCCGGAACCGATGGATAGACTCGAACGTCGTCTAATCCAGCTCAAAATCGAGCATGAAGCACTGAAGAAAGAAAGTGACGCCGCGAGTAAAAAACGCCGCGACATGCTGGAGACTGAAATCGCTCAGTTGGAGCGTGAGTATTCCGATCTCGAGGAAATCTGGAAATCCGAAAAAGCGGCGCTACAGGGTTCCGCGAATATCAAGGAAGAGTTAGAGCGTGCACGTCTCGATCTTGAAACAGCGCAACGGGCGGGGGATCTCGCGCGCATGTCCGAGCTTCAGTATGGTCGAATTCCAGAACTGGAGAAACAGCTGGACCTGGCGGCCAATGTCGAAATGCAGGATATGCAATTGCTGGTTAACAAGGTCGGTGAAGAAGAGATTGCAGAAGTGGTTTCGCGCTGGACCGGTATTCCGGTTTCCAAGATGCTTGATTCCGAGCGCGAAAAACTGCTTACCATGGAAGACGAGATCGGTAAGCGCGTGGTCGGTCAAACTGAGGCGATAAAAGCCGTTTCGGACGCGATCAGGCGCTCACGCGCGGGGTTATCTGACCCTAATCGTCCGAATGGCTCGTTTTTGTTTCTGGGCCCTACCGGTGTCGGAAAAACCGAATTGACCAAGGCCTTAACCGAGTTTCTATTTGATACCGAAGACGCGATAGTACGCATCGACATGTCTGAGTATATGGAAAAGCACAGTGTTGCACGACTGATTGGTGCGCCACCAGGCTATGTTGGTTATGAACAGGGTGGCTATCTGACGGAGGCGATCCGGCGTCGGCCTTACTCGGTTATATTGCTGGACGAAATTGAAAAGGCCCACCCGGACGTATTTAATATCCTGTTACAGGTACTCGATGATGGAAGGCTCACCGATGGGCAGGGACGTACCGTCGATTTTCGAAATACCGTAATAGTGATGACCTCAAACCTGGGATCTACCGAAATCCAGGCGCTTGCCGGCGAGAGTCAATACGAAGAAATCAAGGCGGCAGTGATGTTGCAGGTGGTGACACATTTCAGACCGGAGTTTATTAATCGGATTGACGAATCTGTGGTATTTCATCCGCTTACCCAGGAACAGATTCGTGTTATAGCCCAAATTCAATTGCAAAGCCTGAAGGCGCGTCTGAAAGAAAAAGACCTGTCGATGGAAATCAGTGAGTCAGCGCTGGATGAGCTGGGCAAAACCGGTTTCGACCCGGTTTACGGCGCACGGCCATTAAAGCGGGAAATTCAGCACAGAATCGAGAATCCGATGGCACTGGCAATACTGGCTGGTGAATTCACTGCTGGCGAGTTGATCAAAATAGACCTCAACTCGTCCGCTGAGTTTACCTTTGAGCATTAAAGCTACCCCGATATAAGCCGTAGATAAAACTGTTATTCAGTTATTTACAGCTAGTAATGTGAAAAAAACAAGATTATCGACCGGAACACCGATTTAATCCACTCGAGGTTATCAATTTTGCCTGTTTTATGACTATAATCGTCATAGATAATTGTAGAAACAGGCAACGACCAATATATTGGAAGTTTTGCCCGCATACAAATATAAAGGGTAGAAATTATTCAATATGGCCGTGCTAGGTTCTATTTTATTTAACCGAACTCTCAAGCAGTTTCTCGACTGTCAAGATCTTGCGAGTAAAAAAGGCAAGGGGTTGTCTGAAAAGATCAGGAAGTCGTCAAAAGGTTCGCTCGACAAGATCATGGAAACCCTTCCCTTTACACAGAGTCCTCATCGCGAAGTGCTGATGGCAATTTGTGTTGAAGCTGCAAAGGGCAAGTCGGATGAAATGCTGCTTGATAGTCTGGAAAATGATGCCACTGTGATTCGACAAGTTACCGCGGAAATTTTATCCAAGGCTTCAAAAGTTAGCCCAAGTAAGCTGTTCAAACGCCTGCATGAAACCGATGTTTCCAAATCTGAAATAATCCAAATCCTCGGATCTCAAAAGCAATCACTTAAAACCGAGCAAATCATCAATAATGTAGTCAAGCTGGATAGCCAGCATGCCGCGCAATTGTTGAAGTTGACCGGAGATTCGGAAAAACCGATCGATGTGGATATGATAGTTGTTGAGCCGGCGAATATTGAAGACCCCGACCTGAAAATCGTCTTGCTGCGCTATTTCAGTAGCCTGGATCGGCCTGAAATTGCCGGAATAATCAGTAAATTCCTGTCAGACGAAAACCGAACTATCGCATTTGAGGCGCTGCGGTCACTGAATCGGATGAAAGAGGGGTTTGATGCTTCCGTGGTATTGCCGTTCATCGAAACCATGACCGATAAGGAGCGTGAAATGGCGCTCGAAATTCTCAGTAAGCAGGCGAATTCAGAGCTGGTTCCAAAACTTGCGCCCTGGACAACCGGTAAATCCGATGAGCTTCGTGAGACCCTGGTGAAGATCATCGTCAAGCATATTACCCAGGAGAGCCTGGAAAAATTCCTGCATCGTCTCGATCAACAGGAGTGGTGGGGCAAAGAAAAAGCGATTAAATGCATGCAACAATTCGGCACTAATCAGCTTTACGGTGCGGCGCAGGGTTTGATCGACCATAAACATGAGTTTACCCGCAATACGGCACAGCAATTCGCCGCCCAGCATGTCGACCCTGCCGGGCTTTTGAAGGCTGGAGAAACTGCCATCCACGAGAATTGGCAGGTTCGCGAAAAAGCAATTGCAACCCTCGGCAGCACGGGTAAACGCGAATCACTGGCTACATTGCAGCAGGCGGTTGAGAAATGGCCAGATTCGGCGGTTGCGGTATTAAAGGCTGTCGGTGAGTTAGGTTACAGCAAGGGGCTGGAAATAGGATTTATGTGCCTGAAAATGCCCGAGGCTCTGGTGCAACGTGAGGCGCTTCGATCCATAGGCAGCCTGACTACTAAAGATCATGCCGATAAAGTGCGCGATACTATTTTGAAAATGGTACCTAAACTGCAGGCGACTGTGCGAGATACCGCGGAAGAGATTATCAACAAGTTAACCAGCGAGTTTAAGTTGCCCGAATTAGATATCAATAGAGAGGAATTATTTGAAACCCGGTTGATCAAAATTGATCAGGCGATGCAGTCGGGAGAAATTCCGCCCGCGGCAGACAAACCGGTTGATGCTACAGAGGTTGTAAAGTTTCAGAATATAGAAGAACTGAAAGATGGTGACTACTGGATGGATCGCTATCGAATCAGGCAGGAGATCGGTCGGGGCGCTATGGGTAGAGTCATGCTGGCCGAAGATGAAATGGTTGGTGAACCGCTGATATTAAAATTCATGCACCCGGAATTGACCGCCGATGGTGCATCACGCGAGCGCTTTTTGCGTGAGGTGAAATATTCCAGAAAAGTTGGGCATCACAACGTTATTCGCATTCACGATTTACTGATGAAAGATAATTTGTGTGCCATTTCTATGGAATATTTCGAAAGTCGAGGCATCGATGAGATGCTCAACGAAATTAAGTTATTTGAAGCTAAGCCCGGACTGGAAATTTTATACCAGGTCTCCGAAGGAATGGTGGCGGCACATTTGCAGGAAGTAATCCACCGTGATTTGAAACCCAGTAACATCCTCATTGACAATTCCGGACTGGTCAAGGTAGTTGATTTTGGTATTGCCTCGGCCTCCGCAAACTCCGATTCGACATTGACTAAAACCGGATCGATAATCGGTACTCCCGCTTATTTATCGCCCGAACGTGCCAAGGGAATAGAGGCGCATTATCGCTGTGATATCTACGCCCTCGGAATTATCGCCTACCGCATGTTTACAGGTGAACTGCCCTATAAAGGCGAACCAATGGCGATCCTGTTTCAGCACCTGGAAGGTAATGCGCAACCGGTACATGAGGTGAATAAAACGATTAGCAAGGATGTAAGCCAGCTAGTGCAAAAAATGATGGCGGTGGAAGCAGATGAACGTTATCAAACCATGGTAGAAGTCAGCGTGGCTATCAAACAATCGCTTGAGAAGCTATAAACCCGCATATTCCACGAAGGCGGTAAATACTATTGAGTTCTAGCAAGGGAATAATAGAATTAGGTATAATGAGTCAGAATTCCATCTTACCCAGTTTAGCTACAGGATAACTCAGATGACAATGCAACAAACTATTGAGTCCCGCCTGAATACCAGTTTCAGCATCGAACACCTGGCTGTCGAAAATGAAAGTCATATGCACAATGTGGCACCGGGTTCAGAATCGCATTTCAAGGTCACGATAGTCAGTGATAATTTTAGTGAATTGATGTTGATTAAGCGTCACCGGCTGGTGAATAAGGCTTTAGAGCAAGAACTGCAAACAATCCACGCCTTGGCATTGCATACCATGACACCGGATGAGTGGTTTGCCCGTGCCGATAAAGTTGCCGATTCGCCACGGTGCCGGGGTGGCGATAAAAATCAATAGACTGGTAGCAGTTCACTTAACGGAGCCTCAAACACTACCGGCTGGAGTAATTATTGAAAATTCCCGAAAAGTATTGGTACAGGTAGTTCTTAAAGTAGTAGATTGAGTAGCCTTGAAGACTCGTTAGTAATGTTTGGAGTTACTATCTTCATTCACATAATTTAACCGGGTGATTTTATTCCGGATAGCAAAGGCTGCTTCGAAAAAAGTACGTTTTTCGAAGCAGCTTTAAATTATTCCCGATCCAATGGGGTTATTGGTATATATCGCGGCTAACACTTCGTTATAGTTAATCTCGTGTAATTCAGCCATATTCGAAGCATGTTGCATATAATAGGACATCTCACGCCGTGGCGGTCGATAGCGAAGTCCGTAAGCGAGGTTATTGTCATACCCTTCGACAGGCAGGAACAGGGCTTGCTGGGCAAATACCCGGGTTAGATTGCGGTAAAATAAATTAAAAGCGTGCTCACTATCGATCAGCAGGTTATAAGCGACAGCACCCTGATCGCTGAGTAAGGTATGTATTTGTTGAATGCTGGGGGAGTCCAGCAACCAGTCCGGTGACTGGCTTCCGGCAAAAATATCGACCAAAATCAGATCGAATTGCTGGTGGCATTGATGCAGATAATGCGCCGCATCGTCGACCACGTAAACCAGCCCTTCACTGGCCCAGGGCAAAAACATTTTTTCATGCATTAAATCCTGTAGCTCGGCATCCAGGTCAACCGAGGTAAGCCGGCATTGAGGGTAATAAAATCGCAAAAAATGAATTAATGAGCCACCACCGGTACCTAGTATAAGGATGTTTGCCGGTGTCGGCAGGAACAGCAAAATACCCATTAGGTACTGAAGATTTTTCAGTGCCAGCTTGTGTGGTTTTTTTATATTGATTACGCTGTGCAGGGCTTCAGTACCTGAGCGCAGTTCCAGGGTGTTATTGCTACGCGTAATAGATAGTGAGGCGTATTTAGTCTTGAAAATTAATGGTTCGGACTTCATATTACGCCAGAGTTAAAAATGCAGTCGGGGTCTCTCATGAAATTTACTAAAGCACTACTAAAATCCAAGTTAAAGGCTGTAGGGATACACTTGTGCTTAAGCCTGATCGTGTTTTTCATTTTAGCTTACCAGATTTTTTATGTCTGGTACCCACTGCCCTACTTTTTTGTAGATGGTGGTTAGCAGGGAATACGCATTGTTGCTGCTGTTGATCTGGTTCTCGGGCCTTTAATTACTTTCTTAATTTTCGACCTGTCTGTAAGAGCAGGCGTGAAATCACGTTTGATCTGTTAACCATCACGACGATACAAATGGCGCGCTGATGTACGGCGTGATGACAACCTACGACCAGCGGCCGGTAGCCATTGTCGTGATCGATGAATTTGTTATATCAGTGATAGAAAGCGATTACGGCTCGCAACTCGGCTCGCTTGATGAGTTGAAACAGTTTAGCCCGGAAAGTCCGTCAATTATTTACGTCGATATACCGCTTTCTCGTGAGGCGCTTGACGAAATAACGCGAATCAAGATTGAAGATAAAATTGCAGAACACGCACAGATACAGCTTTACCAACCTCATCCAATGTTGGTCATAGGTTTTCAAAATCGGCAGCAAAGTTATCGTAGCCGACTGGGGAAATCGGCGGCTAAGGAAGATTACGAGCAGTGGCTGACACAGAACCAAAAGCAGTCCGACGATGTATTGGTCGCACCTTTTAACGGTCGTTATGGGCGAGTATGGCTAGTGTTTGATAACAACGGCAAATATTTAGATTACATTTTAGATGGTCTGTGAGGCCGCAGGGGTTGATCTATATTGGAAAGTAAGTAAATACTGGTATAGAATCCCCTGCCTTTTTACCGATTTCTGCGCCCTGGTATACGAGCGCATGTTTTGAGCAATTCTAACGGAGATTAACTATGCCCATATACGAGTATGTTTGTACAGAATGTGAGCATGCCCATGAGGCACTACAGAAGTTGAGCGATGCACGACTAACAGAATGCCCTGCCTGTGGTAAATCTGCTTTAAAGAAAAAGGTTTCAGCCGCGGGATTCAGGCTGAGTGGGTCAGGCTGGTACGAAACTGACTTCAAATCGGACAAACAAAGAAACCTGGTGGATAAACCCGGGGAATCATCGCCAAAATCAAAAACATCTGGCGATACTTCAGACAAGAAACAATCCTCAGCCAAAAAAGAGGCCGCGGCCTGAGTAGGGCCAAATAACTGGAATCTGCAGTACCTGCAGCCTGTAAGGTCCTGGACCATTCGGAATAAATTAATCATGCGTACTCACTACTGTGGTGAACTAAACCTGCAAAATGTCGATCAGGAGGTCAGTGTTTGTGGCTGGGTAAATCGCCGTCGTGACCACGGTGGCGTTATTTTTGTCGATCTGCGCGACAAAAAAGGCCTGCTACAGGTTGTTTTTGACCCGGATGATGCGGGAATGTTTTTGCTGGCCGAGAGTCTGCGTAATGAATTTGTGCTGAAAGTTGGCGGAATTGTAAGAATTCGACCCGAAGGTACTGTCAATAAAGACATGCCGACGGGTGAAATTGAGCTTTTAGCGAAAAACTTGCAAATCCTGAATGTCTCGGAAACCCCACCGTTTCAACTGGACGACGACGATGTACACGATGATATCCGTCTCAAATACCGATATATAGACCTGCGCAGGCCGGATATGCAACAGCGTATGCATTTACGCGCCAGGGTAACGCATTATCTGCGCGGTTGGCTCGAAGATCATGAATTCATGGATATAGAAACGCCGATGCTGACCAGGGCCACGCCCGAAGGCGCGCGTGATTACCTGGTTCCGAGTCGTACCCATAGCGGTTCATTCTTTGCCTTGCCGCAGTCGCCGCAATTGTTCAAGCAGTTGCTGATGATGTCGGGCATGGACCGTTATTATCAGATCGTGCGCTGTTTCCGCGACGAGGATTTGCGCGCCGATCGCCAGCCCGAATTTACCCAGCTCGATATCGAGACCTCGTTTATGGACGAAGATGGCATCATGTCGATGATGGAAACAATGATGCGCGGTTTATTCAAAACAGTCATGGGCGAAGATATTGATGGCCCGTTTATACGTATGAGCTATGCGCAGGCGATGGAGCAATTTGGGTCGGATAAACCTGATTTACGAATCTCGCTGGAATTGAAGACGATGTCAGACCTGCTTTCCGACGTCGAGTTCAAGGTTTTTTCCGGCCCGGCCAATGATCCACAGGGTCGAGTTGCGGCGTTACGTGTTCCGGGTGGCAATTCACTGACACGAAAGGAAATCGATGTTTACACCGAGTACGTGGGTCGCTACGGCGCTCGCGGGCTGGCTTACATCAAGTGTAACGATATCGAGCAGGGTCGGGACGGCCTGCAATCGCCGATTCTGAAGTTTTTGCCCGATGAAGCGATCAGTGAAATTTTGGCGCGCACCGGGGCGCAAAGCGGAGACTTGATCTTCTTTGGCGCCGATAAAGCCAATATTGTCAATGAATCACTTGGCGCTTTACGTATCAAGGTTGCGCAGGATCTGGGGCTGGTCGAGGAAGGTTGGCGCTTTCTCTGGGTGGTCGATTTCCCGATGTTCGAGCACGATGACCGTGAAAACCGCTGGGCTGCGTTACACCATCCATTTACCGCACCGCGTACAAGTGATGCGGATGAACTCGAAGCGAATCCGGGAGATATGCTGTCCCGTGCCTACGATTTGGTGTTAAATGGTACCGAACTAGGCGGCGGTTCGATTCGTATTCACAGCATGGAAATGCAACAGAGAGTATTAAAATTGCTCGGTGTTGATGCCCAGGAAGCTGAAGAAAAGTTTGGTTTTCTGCTCAACGCGCTACAATATGGTTGCCCGCCGCACGGTGGTATCGCTTTTGGTCTCGACCGCATGGTAATGTTGATGGCGGGTGCGAGCTCGATTCGTGATGTCATGGCCTTCCCCAAAACCCAGACTGCCGCCTGTCTGTTAACCCATGCTCCCGCCCCGGTTAGCGATAAACAGCTCAAGGAACTGTCGATTCGAGTACGCAAACCAGCGCTCGAATCGTGATTGGCAGAACCATTCGCAAGTGCTAGTATTTTAGTTTTAACGTTAGAGTAAATCCGATCATGGCAGCTATTGCGACGGACCTCCGACCCTATGCCTCACTGGACGACAGGGATTGCGATGCACGTATCATCAGGGCGAAGAAGGCCCTGGGTGACAGGGTTGTAATACTCGGTCACCATTATCAACGCGACGAGGTATTCAAGCACGCCGATTTCTCCGGCGACTCGCTTAAGTTATCGCGCGAAGCGACCAATTCAAACGCCGAGTACATTGTATTTTGCGGTGTTCATTTCATGGCTGAAGTGGCCGATATCATCTCCCGGCCCGACCAAATTGTAATACTACCGGATTTATCAGCCGGTTGTGCAATGGCCGACATGGCCGATCTCGATCAGGTAGAGCGCGCCTGGGCCGAACTCTCTTCGGTGCTGGACGCAGAACAAAGCATCACCCCGGTAACCTATATTAATTCGGCGGCGGACCTGAAGTCGTTTTGCGGTAAGCACGGTGGTGTGGTTTGTACCTCGACTAATGCACAGAAAATCCTCGAATGGTCTTTTGCGCAACGCGAGAAAGTTTTATTTTTCCCCGATCAGCACCTCGGCCGCAACACCGGTGTAAAAATGGGTATTCCACTAGAGCAAATGGTTACCTGGGATTACGACCAGCCCATGGGTGGCTTAACTCCAGATGCTATCAAACAGGCGAAAATAATTTTATGGAAGGGTTTTTGCTCGGTACACCAGATGTTTAAGCCCGAGCAGATCGAAAACTTCAGGCGTGAAGTGCCCGATGGCAAGGTAATCTCGCATCCGGAAGCGAGTTATGAAGTTTGCCAGCGCTCAGATTATGTCGGTTCTACCGAGTTCATCATAAAGACCATCACCGATTCCGAGCCTGGCAGCCAGTGGTTGGTAGGTACCGAATTGAATCTGGTAAATCGATTACATCAGACCATGGCCAGCGAAAACAAGACGGTCCAGTTTATGTCGCCGATGCTGTGTATGTGCTCCACCATGTTCCGCATCGACCCCCAGCATCTAGCCTGGGTGCTGGAAAATCTGGTCGAAGGCCATGTGGTTAACCAGATCTCGGTCGATAAAGTTGTCGCCAATAATGCGCGAGTTGCCCTGCAGCGTATGTTGGAAATCTAGAGATACTTTAAGGGTGGCTCTATGGCAGATGAAGAAAACGCATATAGCTTCACTACCAGGGCCACCCAACTAGTTAAGCTAAGCAATCTAGATGCAGGTGGTTTTTTGATGCGCCGTGGCGGGCGATTGCCAGAAGTTATCCTGGCTTACGAGTCCTGGGGAGAGCTTTCAGCCGCCGCGGATAACGCCGTACTGATATTTACCGGCCTTTCCCCCAGTGCCCACGCAGCCTCTTCGGACGAAGATTTATCGCCGGGTTGGTGGGAATACATGGTCGGGCCGGGCAAGGCCATCGATACCAGTCATTTCTTTGTAGTCTGCATCAATTCTTTGGGGGGCTGTTATGGCAGTACAGGTCCGGGATCAATCAATCCGGATACTGCCGAGCCCTATGGATCAGATTTCCCGCAATTGACAGTCGAAGATATAACCACTGCTGGTTACGAATTGATGCGTGAACTCGGGGTGGAACACCTGCATGCTGCCGTCGGCTCCTCAATGGGGGGTATGGCATCGCTGGCCTATGCGATCCTGTTCCCGAATAATGTCGACTACCTGATCTCGATTTCTGCTGCCACGCAGGCTTTACCATTGACAATCGCAATACGTTCGCTACAACGTGAAATTATTCGCAGCGATCCAGCCTGGAACAACGGTCACTACAAAACCGGGGAAGAGCCGTTATTGGGTATGGCTTTAGCGCGTAAACTCGGCCTTATATCTTACCGCGCCGCGGATGAATGGAATTCGAAGTTCGATCGAAGCAAGTTACCGAAGGAACGGCGAACCGGCAAGCTGTTTGAATACGAATTCGAAATAGAAAATTACCTACAATATAACGCACAGAAATTCATCTACAGTTTCGATGCAAACAGTTATCTGTATCTTTCACGCTGCATGGATTTGTTCGACATTGCCGAGCATGGTGGCTCGATTAACGCCGGAATGGCCAAGATAAAAGTCAAGAAAGCACTGGTGATCGGTGTAACCACAGATATT
>Ga0255051_10000445_pt1 | contig 15196 bp, 25 predicted proteins | sample JV7_2_9_MG_FD_181719 | JGI IMG/M metagenome (GOLD analysis project Ga0255051, IMG submission 181719) | Seawater microbial communities from Jervis Inlet, British Columbia, Canada - JV7_2_9 | ecosystem: Environmental > Aquatic > Marine > Inlet | place: Canada: British Columbia | collected 2016-10-06
CTCCCTGGGGCGTCTTCACCGCTCCATTCTTGACGGCCCTGGTATCGTGGGACGGCAAGAATGGAGCGGTGAAGACGCCCCAGGGAGACGGTCTCCACAACATCCTCTACCGACACTTCGAGACCTGGGACGAGGCAAGCAGCTTCTTGACCGGCAAGACGGCGACCCTTCGGAACGAGACGAGCCTGAGGAACCCGAAGCCCAAGTTCCCGGGAGCCTTCCTGATCCTCGGAGACTGTGGGAAGGTCCAAGATTCCATCAAGCTCAGACCCCACCACTATCTCGCGATGGGCTGGGCGGGTTCCGGCGTACTCGTGATCGTGTCCTCGTAACCCTTTCATCAACCACATCTGGGAGAAACTCGATGGTCGAAGAAGCGCTGATCAAGGAACTCAACCCGGTCGGGAAGTACAAGGTCCGGATCCTGAAGGGCCGGACGAAGTCGAGCAAGCCGGTCCTCGACATCAGGGAGTACATCTCATCGGATTCCTTCACGGGATTTACTCGGCGGGGGATCCGCGTGGACAAGGAGGGCCTGGCCACGCTTCGTGCGGTCTGCGAGGCCGCGGAGGCGGCATGGCCGAAGGAAGCCTGACATGGGAGCGGTGAAACGCGCCCTGTTCCCGTACTACGAGGCGATCGAGCAGGAGTTCGAGGAGAAGCACGGCAGGGAGCCGACCGACAAGGAACGCGAAGGCTTCTGGGACGAGGCCACTGAGCGCATGCGCTCAGCGATCGACGCCAGAAGGAAGGAGCTGAAAGAGTCATGAAACGTGCCGCTCGGGTGAAGACATTCTGGATTGCCACGATGGATACCCGTCACTTCAACTTCGTCGCAACAGGGGCCACCAAAGACAAGGCGATCGCGGCGATGCGGAAACGGTGGGACGAGCACATCACCGCAATCCCGAAGCATCGTCGTGGCAACGCCCTGACGTGGGCGCAGTTCGTCAAGGAAGAGGGCCAGACCCCGATGGTCTGGTTCGATTCGACCACCAAGAAGGTCGTCCTCGGCAAGGGATACCGGGACGGAGAATCTGAGGAGGATTCATGACCGAACTGTTCGGCAGTGCTGTCCTCCGCCGCCAGTGGAAGCGCGAGCGGCTGGAGAAGATCAAGCGACCGATCCTGGTGGCCTACGGCGACGGCTTGGATTCGTCAGCGATGATGATGGCGATGCATGACCGTGGCATGCGCCCGGACGCCGTCGTCTTCGCCGATGTGGGTGGCGAGAAGGAAGAGACCTACCGCTACCTCCCGGTCATCTCTCGCTGGCTAAAGGCGCGCGGCTGGCCGAAGGTCACCGTCGTCCGCTACCGCCCGAAGAAGTTCAAGAACTACCCGCCCTATCACGATTTGGAGTCCAACTGTCTCAGCAACGGAACGCTTCCGTCGCTGACGTTCGGCTTCAAGTCCTGCTCGATCAAGTGGAAGGCCGCACCGCAGGAGAAGTGGTGCATGGAATGGCGCGTGGCTCTGGAGACGTGGGGGAAGGGGCAGAGGATCGTCAAGTTGATCGGATTCGACGACTCGAAGGGTGATCAGCGCAGATCCAATCACGCCGGCAACGCGGATGATCCGAAGTACGAGTACCGCTATCCCCTCCAGGAGTGGGGGATGACGCGGAGTTCGTGCGTCAACCGCATCATCCGAGAACAGCTCCCCGGCTGGAATCCCGGCTACCTCGACTTCATGCCCCCGACGTTGGAGGCATGGAAGGAGTTCGCCCTTCACAGGACGAAGGAGAACTTCAAGGAGTTCACCCAGTCCGTTGCGGCCCTTCGCTCCGCCCTCTTCTGGGTAAAGCGAGGCGGGATCCCGATGAAGAGTTCATGTTGGTTTTGCCCTGCGATGAAGATCCCCGAGGTCTGTCTTCTCCCAAAGGAGAAGCTTCAGAGGATCGTGATGATGGAGGCGAGGGCAAGGCCCCGTCACCACACGGTCAAGGGCCTCTGGCGGAAAGCCACGAAGATCAAGCCGGGGTCGATGACCGAGTTCATCCGTCTGGCCCAGCTCCTTCCCGCGAAGGAGATCAAGCGGCTTGAGGACAGCGTACCGCCCCGCCTGCGGCGCGCGGTCGACGACTTCCGCAACGGCATGCCGGTCGAGCCGTGGGAGGAGTTCTTCGAGAACGTGGGCGTCCAGCCCATGGGGTTCTGTGGAGATTTTTATGGAGAATGATCCATGAGCATCAAGGGAACGTATCCGGCTTCCCCGAGCGGCAGGTTCCGGGTCGTGGACTCGATCGGCGTTCCACACCCCTACTGCATCACGCCCAAGCACGTCGCTGTCGCCTCAGATCACCACGGCGGGATCCTCAACGAGGCGGCGATCTCAGGCGCCGAGCAGCTTGGTGCCAAGTGCGGCATCTGCAAGGGAAAGTTGTCCTACAAGAAGCACGAACAGGCGTTGCTGGTTGCGTGCTATGTCGAGATGAAGGAAGCCGAGAAGGAACTTCAGGCTTGGCTCAAGTCGCTCTTGCCCGAGGCCACGAAGAACAACTACGCGGGATTCGCGTTCAAGAAGAACTTTTAGGAGCTCCTCAGTGATTAAAGGGTTGCCGCTGACCGAATACGACAAGGTCATCGTCGCCTTCAGTGGTGGCAAGGACAGTACGGCCTGCGTCCTTCACCTTCTGGATCTCGGAATACCGAAGGACAGGATCGTCCTGTGGCACCACGACGTCGACGGCGGGCCGACGGACAACCGCTTCATGGACTGGCCGGTGACCAGATCCTACTGCTTGATGTTCGCCAAGGTCATGGGATTCACCATCCGGATGTCCTGGAGGGCTGGCGGCTTCCTCCGCGAGATGCTTCGGGACGGGACGGCCACCTCTCCGGTATCGTTCCTTGAGGACCGCAAGGACGGAAAGATCGTGACTGTGGGCGGCAACGGCCCTGCACTCACCCGCCTCAAGTTCCCTCAGAAGGGAGCGATCACCGCCGGCCGCTGGTGCAGCGCGGTCTTGAAGATCGATGTCGCCCGTCGCGTCTTCGCCAACGATTCGTCCTTCGCCGCGGGGAAGTTCCTGTTCGTCACCGGCGAGCGTGCTGAGGAGAGCCCGAACCGTGCGAAGTACCCGGAGTGCGAACTCCACGGCTCATCCAACAGGCACCGGACGATTCACCAGTGGCGCTCGATCCATGCCTGGCCCGAGGAGAGAGTCTGGGAGATCCTCAAGAAGTGGCGGATCCGCCCGCATCCAGCGTACTATCTTGGCTGGTCGAGGCTGAGCTGTATGCTGTGCATCTTCGGCGACAAAAATCAATGGCACAGCGCCCGTGAGCTGGATCCGCAGGCCTTCAACCGAGTGGCCCAGTACGAGAAGCTCTTCGAGATGACGATCGACCGAGACTACTCCGTTGAGGAGATGGCTGACCTCGGAACGAGCTTCGTCCCTGACGCAGACGGGTACAAGAAGGTTGCGCTGAGAACGATCTGCCCATCGAGTTACTTGAGGGTCCGGAAGGGCCTACCTTGGAGGATGCCCAAAGGGGCTTTCAAGAAAGCTGGAGGACCAACATGAGTAGCCTGATGCAACACGACGGCGAGACCAAGGGGAATCGCGTCGTCCTCAAGGTCTACCTGATCGACGGCCAAGACGAGCTGGGCCGCGACAAGGACAAAGAGCTGGCCGCCTGCGGGAAGTGCAAGGGAAACCACGCCGTCCTCTACAAGATCGCGCGCCGGCCCGTGGGGATGCTTGGTTGCTGGGTCCAGTTCCGAATCAACGGCGAAGTCACCGCTCCGGACCTGTCGGTCCCGATCCCGCTCAAGAAGCTACCGCAGGGTGCGGTCAGGATGGGCGATCAGGAAGCGGACGCCTACTGGCATTCCCCGTAGGTCAGGCCAGCCCTGATTCCAGCACGCTGGCGACGATCACCAACTCTCCAGAAATGACGGTGAAGACCGATCCATCCGGCTCCCTGACGACCACATCGAAGGGATGGATCTTCGTCTCGTTGAACAGGCTCAGCGTGTCCTGTGGCTTCAGAATCACCCGGGCCTGCCCTTGCACCAGGTTGATCACGTTCACCCCTCCGGTGATCGTGCTCAGCTTGATCACCGGCGGGTCCGGGTCGGGGAGCCCCCGTTTGGCGAAGAAGAAGACGTGGGAGCCTGTCAGGTTGAATGGCGCGCCGGCCCTCGTGACGTTCACGTCGAAGGCGCATTCGTCGCCTCGCCTCACTCGAACTCTCATCGTCCGTTCCTCAGTTGATTATCGTACCACGCCCCGTGTCGATCGTCGCACGCGGGCACAACTCTCGTTTTACGGGCTCGACCACAATCGTCCCGACAGGGCACGGCACGATGATCGGCGTCCCCCTGACCGCGATCACCAGCTCGCGCACCTCGATCTCATCGCCCGGCACCGTCCTGACCAGATCCCGATCCGTCCTGACCTGTTCGAGGATCTCGATGACGTCCTGAGCGGCCCGGGACATCACCAGCAACCGCTCGGCTGCTTCGTCGATCTGCTCGATCTCGATGACCACCCTGACCAGCTTCCGTGGCCGCTCCGTATCCTCCTCGATCTCGACCACTTCGGAGATCGAGACGGTCATGGTCTTGAGGTGATCGACCGCTTCCAAGATGTTCTCGACCTCGTCGACGATCCTGACCAGCTCCCTTGCCCTGAACAGGTTCTCCTCGATCTCCTCTGTTTCGTCGATGCTCCGAGCCATCGTCCGCGCTCTGGCGGTTGCCTCGTCAATCTCCTCCGTCTCGTCGATCGACCGGGCCATCGTCCTGGATCGCGCCAGGGCCTCCTCAATCTCCACCTCATCGGAGATGTCACGGGTCAGGCCGGTGAGGTGCGGCGTGTCTTCGTCAATCTCCTCGGTCTCGTCGATGCTCCGCGCCAGCCCGCGCGCCCGCGCGAGGTCCTCCGCGATCTCCTCCGTCTCGTCGATCGCCCGCGCCATCGTCCTCGCCCTGGCGATCGCCTCGTCAATCTCCTCCGTCTCGTCGATCACCCTGGCCATCACCCGCGGCCGCTCCGTGTCCTCATCGACCTCGACGGTCTCATCGATGATCTTGACGATCGCCTTCTTCTGGGCGACCAGCTCGGAGATCTCCTCCGTGTCGGCTTGATCCCTGACTATCCCGAGCGACCGTGCGGTGGCTTCGCCAATCTCCTCTGTCTCGTCGACCGCTCTGGCCAGCGTCAGCGCCCTCGCCGTCGCCTCGTCAATCTCCTCGACCTCGTCGATCTCCCTGTTGATCGACAGGACGGCGACCACCTGCTCGGAGACTTCCTCCGTCTCGTCTGAGCTCCGGAGCAGGGTCAGGAGGTGATCGACGCTCTCGTCAATCTCCTCCGTGTCAGCCTGATCCCTGACCCGTCCCAGCGTCCGAGCGGTCGCTTCGCCGATCTCCTCGGTCTCGGCCACTTCCCGGTTGAGTGCCAGAAGGTGATCGGCCGCCTCGTCAATCTCCTCGGTATCGGCCTGATCTCGGACCCTTCCAAGCGCCCTTGCGGTCGCTTCGCCGATCTCCTCCGTGTCCCCGTCTTCCCGGTTGATCGCCAGAGCGGCCGTGGTGGCTTCGTCAATCTCCTCGGTGTCCCCGTCCTCCCGGTTGATCGCCAGAGCGGCCGTGGTCGCTTCGTCAATCTCCTCGGTGTCGGCTTGGTCCCGAACCCTGCCCAGCGTCCGAGCGATAGCTTCGGAGATCTCCTCCGTGTCGGCCGTTTCCCGGTTGATCGCCAGCGCCCCTGTGGTGGCTTCGGAGATCTCCTCCGTCTCGTCGCTCGACCGCGCCAACGTCAGCGCCCTGGCGGTCGCTTCGTCGATCTCCTCCGTGTCGTCGCTCGACCTGTTGATCGCCAGGACCGCCACAACCTGCTCGGAGACCTCCTCGGTCTCGTCTGAGCTTCGGAGAAGCTCCAGGACGTGCTCTACGCCCTCGTCAATCTCCTCCGTGTCAGCCTGATCCCTGACCCGTCCCAGCGTTCTGGCCGTGGCTTCGGAGATTTCCTCCGTCTCGTCGATCGACCTGTTGATCGCCAGCGCCCCTGTGGTAGCTTCGGAGACCTCCTCGGTCTCGTCGATCGACCTCGCCAGCGTCAGTGCCGCTGCGGTGGCTTCGTCGATCTCCTCGGTATCCCCGTCCTCTCGGTTGATCGCCAGAGCCCCTGTGGTGGCTTCGTCGATTTCCTCGGTATCCCCATCCTCCCGGTTGATCGCCAATGCCCCTGTGGTGGCTTCGTCGATCTCCTCCGTGTCGGCGACGTCCTCGACCAGTGCGTCCCCTGCGACCTGAATGCTGAACGCAATGATCACCCAGTCCCTGTTCTCTGGGGTCGTCCACGACATCGTGACTGATGCCGCTCCAGCCTCCGTGCTTGCGGCACCACGCGCGTTCCCTCCCCCTCCTCCAAGGATCGTGTCATACCGCTCGGTCTGCCCCCCTCCCTCAGTGACCGCTCCGTCTGACTGGGTGGTCATCGCGTCCTGAACCAAGGATCCCGTGCTGCTTGTCACGATAAGCGTCGGCGCCGTATCGCTCCCGGTCTCCTCGTCGTCGTTTACCGTCGGCGTCGTCTGATTCACCCCGGTATAGGAGATCGCTCCCACCGCAAACTCGGAGGCTCCGGTCACGTTCACGACCACGTTGTTCCCACCCGTGGCCGGTGCGACCAACTCGTAGACGGCAACTCTGATGTTTTCGTTCACAGTGTTTCGGATCAGCGTCATCGAAACGCCGTTGTACGTCGGCACCCCGCTGACGTTCTCGCTCTCGCGAAGATGGACCGACACAATCAGAAGTCGGTCGGCCCCGGTGACCGTGTGGGAATGCGTCGATGAAGCAGCGTCAACGCTGTTCGTCGTGACGGCGTCTACAGCGATCGCCATGGGGTGCTATCCTCAATCAAAACGTCAACACCCCGTCCGTGACACTATGGCCGGGCTTCGCATCCGGCGTCACCGTGATGTCCGGAGGCGTCCCCGTGATCGTGTGGGCACTCTTCAGGATCTTGAAACGCGGCTGGCAATCCGCACAGCTCGTCACCCGAATCGTCCAGTAGCCCGGCCACGCCTCCGTCAAGTACCCTTCCACGTCGAACTGGCCGCTCGGCGTGTCAAACTCCCATTCCTTCCACGCGCCGGCCCACGTCCACGTCTCATCCGTTCCAGGGGGGTACGACGGCTGTCCGCTCGTCGCGATCGCGTCGTACTCGGCTTGCGTCATCTCCGCGATGACTTCCGACGCATCCTTGACGAACCGCTTCTTGTACTTGTCGCCGATCTTGTTGACCAGTACCAGGTTGACGGTGACCATGCATCACCATCCTACCACGACTACGCCAGCTTGGCTTCTCGTTTTCTGCGGAGGCGTTGCGCCTCTTGGAATGATCGGGAGATCCCGGCCGTCCGGACCCAGTAGAGGATCGTCGCGTCCTTCACGCCCGTTTCCTGTGAGAGCGCCTGGGCACTCTCACCGGCGCGATAGCGACTCATCACCTCGTCGTACTTTGGGTGCTTCGTCGCGCTGTTCTTGCGCTCGTACTTCGGGATGTGCTTCCATTCAAGAGCGGCCTTTGCGTCTTCTTTCTTTCCGCGAAGATATGGAAGCATCTGCCGAATGACCTCTCGGGATGCGGCGGATCCGAATACCAAGGCGTGCATGACTCCCTTGGTCTTCGTCTTTCCTCGGCGTGCAACCGATCCCGTCCCTAAAGCGTCGCGGATCTCGTAAAGCATCGTGGGATCTTTTTGGGCGATGGTCAGCCTCACGTTGAGGTAGCCCATCATCCGGTACACGCCTATGCAGCCATCGCCATCGACGAAACCGGCGAGCCACGCCCAGAAGGTTGAGGGCAGATTGCCCACCAAGTTCAAACTCCTGTGAACGTGTGATTTACGAACACCTTTAGAGTGTCCGAGGACGTCTTGTTGAACTTCGTGGTGAAGTTCGCGACGGCGACGGACTTGGTGATCGAGACGTCGGTCAGGGAATCGGGCAGATCGAGGGAGGCGATGTCGTTGGAGTTGGCCTCGCCCGTGGTGTACGAGGTCCTCCAGGTGACGATGTCCGCGCCGGCGCCGGGGTTGTCGGTGTCGGGATCGGAGGTCTTGGGGTAGGTGCCGTCGATCGCCTTGGCGGAGGACGCGATCAGGGAGGAGCCGGTCGTGGTCTGGAGCTTGACGTCGGTCTTGAGGGGGGCGGTCGCGACGCCCGCGTTGGAGCCGAGGCGCATGCCGGCGACGGTGAAGTTCGGGGTTTCCTGCGCGCCGACCTCGGCGTAGTACTCGTCGCCGGCGTTGGTGACGATGTTGTGGGTGACGTGGGTCTTCTTCTCGCCGGTCTTGACGTTGGTGAGGACGGCGACGACTTGGCCGCGGACCCGGCACTTGTCGTTGGGGCCGCGGAGGCCGGGCTTCTTGGCCAGCTCCGAGGCGGAGAGGACCCTCTCGCCGGGGGCGGCCGGGACTGCGGAGACCTGCTCCTGGTTCTCGACCATCTGGGCGGGCTTGCCGAGCTTGATCGCGGTGCTCTCGCCGACGTTCGTTTTGTCGTCCATCACTTGTCTCCTCAGCTCTTCCTTGGAACTCGGATCTCAGTATAGCATGGACCGGGTAGGTGTAAAGCCTTCTCGTGAAAGCCCAGAATTGTGGAATAAGGGATTCAGGAGGCTTTATTTTAGGAGGACGCCCGTGACCCTGAACGGCATACGGCACAGGTACGCTCGGCGGATCACGAAGCTGCTCAAGGGGATCCGAGATGCGGTTCAGAAGGCTGGGCTTGAAACTGAGCGGGAGATGTTGCCCCAGCACGACGAGGGCTTCAAGTGGAGCTTCATGGTGAACCCGGATCCGATCGAGACGTGTGTCGACGTCAGCTTCACGATCATCGATGGAAAGGGCGCCGATCGCCAGGAGGGCGGGTTGAACTTCTCGCTCCAGGCGGTGACGTACGAAGGACAGATCCTCGGGGAGGTGATCCCCTTCAACTTCACGGATAAGGTCTGGGTGGATCTCAACGATCCCAAGGCGGTTGAGGCGAGGTTTCTGCTTCTGGAGGAGCAGGATCCGGAGGAGTGGGCGAAGATGATCAAGGACGGCCTGAAAGTGGAGGCGTGATGGCGCGACGCGAAAAGAAGGTCTTCGATATCCCGTGGGAGAAGGAGGGGGTCAAGCTGAAGATCCCCGTCACGGTCGGGACGAGGCCCAACTACGAGGATGGGGACGGGGAGGATAGGATGTCGTTCCGAGCCGTGTACAAACCGGCCGGGATCGACGAGAAGAACACGGACGTCAACGAGCTTCGGAAGGCGATCCTCACGAAGCTCGATCTGTGGTACTCGATCACTTGGGAACTCTACTTCCTCGTGACCGTGGAGGGAGGGAATGACGGGCACCTAAACACGAAGTTCAAAGTCTCATTCGAGATGGAATTCTTCGTGATCGGGAAGGACTCGCGCGGGGAGGGACGATACATGAGGATCCCGCGTCCCGACGATCTGGACATCTCGAAGAAAGAGCCAACCCGATGGGCTTCCGAGGAGCCCCAAGACGGCCTGCCCGAGACCGGAGAGCGGATGGGGACAGGAAGTTTCAGGAACCGGGATCCGTGGACACGGTCGTTGGTCAAGGCCACGCCCGAGGCCGTCGCCGCCGCCGACAAGTTCATCAAGTCGATGGAGGGGTTGCTCAAGCAGATGCACCACCACTTCGCGCCGGCGAGGATCGAGAAGCTCCTGGCAAGGTCGATGAATCTACTTCCAGCACCGAAGAAGGAGAAATAGCAGATGGGCAAGGACACCAAGATCAGTTGGGCCACGCACACATTCTCGCCATGGTGGGGGTGCGTAGAAGTACCTGGATCCGGCGCATGTGCGAAATGCTATGCTCGCACATTCTCCGCACGGCTCGGGCATGACCTCTGGGGCAAGGACAAGCCCAGGAAGCCTCAGCGCGATCCGTACTGGAATGAGCCGTTGCGTTGGAATCGCGCTGCGGAGAAGGCTGGGATTCGAGATAGGGTGTTCTGCGCCTCAATGGCGGACGTCTTTGAGGATCGGCGAGATCTCGATGACTCCCGAGACCGACTCTGGAAGCTGATCGGAGATACCCCCTATCTCGATTACTTGCTTCTCACGAAGCGTCACGACAAGATCCGGGAGCTCGTCCCCAAGGGATGGCTCTCCAACTGGCCAACGAATATCTGGCCTGGAGTCACCACGGAAGATCAGAGGTGGGCTGATACTCGCATCCCTGAACTCCTCAAGATTCCTGCAAAGGTCCGCTGGCTGTCCATCGAGCCGATGCTTGGCCCGATAGACCTCACACCCTGGCTCGGCCCCGACAAGATAAACTGGTGCATTGTTGGTGGAGAGAGCGGCCACGGCGCCAGACCGATGGAGCCGGAGTGGGTGCGAGATCTGCTCGACCAGTGCAAGGCGCGCTCGGTCCCCTTCCATTTCAAACAGAAAGGGAATGCCCTCGCCAAGAGCATGCACTGTGCGTCCATGAAGGGCGACGACCCCAAGGAGTGGCCAGCGTGGATGAGGGTCCAAGAGTTCCCGAAGGAGGTGAAGGCGAGTGGGTAGAAAGCGAACGGTGGCCGGCGAGAAGGTCTGGGATCCTGCTGGCGACACGGACGGGAAACCGCACTGGAAGTGCAGTCGGTGTGGGGTTCCGGTCGGTCCGAGCCAGGGGATTCAAGACCTGTCGGATCCGGAGAAGCCGAAGCGTCGGTGCTGGCCGTGCGACAGGGACCACATGAACAACGATCCGGTGGAGACGATGGAGCTCCCGGCCCGGCACAGAGCGCCGCCGTTGCCGGAGCGGCCCGGTCCTCCCCCGCCGCCCGCGCCAGCCAAGCCCGCCGCGCACCCAGCCCCCGTGCCACCCAAACCCGCCGCGGACCCCCCGCCGGCGCCCCTCAAGATCTGCCATATCTGCGATGAGCAAATCCCTCTTGGAAAGGAGGTCAAACAGGATCTCGATGCTCCGGACGTCTACTACTGCCCCGCTTGCGACGAGACCGAGAAGACGATGGCAAAGGAGAACGCCGCTGATGATGGCGAGACCCTGCCAGAATCCCCAAAACCCGACGAGAAGTCGAATCCGCCGTCGCAGGGAGACCTCTTTTAGGAGCTGATCAGTGCCCCATAGCACGGAATGGGTTGAACCCGCACTCTTCCTCATGCACCAGGAGGTTGCCGTCTACCACATGTACAAGGACGGCGACACCGCCCAAGGCCCCCGAGCCTACGCCTTCACGCTCAACGACCTTTGCGGTGAGGACGAATGCGTCTGTGAAGGCCAGAAGGTCTGCAAGAACGTCTTCGAGGTCCACGATCTCGCGACATGGCAGGCTCCCCCGCACCCCCCTTACTTGATCGGTGAGGACAACACGCCGGAGAACCAGAAGGCGTGGGAGAAACACCAGAAGGATAGGGTGGAGTGCAAGGCGATCGAGACGGCGATCAAGCTGGCGATCGAGCAGGGAATCCTCACCAAGGATGGCGCGGCCGCTGCGGCCCTGGCTAAACCCGATTAGGAGATCATCGGCGATGAAGGACGCGATTGGTTTCAGTGAGCTGGAAGAGCACCTGCTCGGGGAGACGAGCGTACTCAATCCGGACGACGTGCCAGCGCTGATGGAGTCGATCCGGAAGGTGGCAACGGAGGGGAAACCCCAAGAGCAGTACGAGCTTATCCACATCTGGGGATTGATCGAGCCCAGCTTTATCGGCCCGACCGCGAAGACTTGGGACGAGTTCGAGGCAAAGGTCGTCACGTTCCTGAAGAGAGGCGAGTACAACCCGGACAAGGACGGCCTGTTCTTCCTCAAGCTGGACGGCAACGGGAAGCCGACGAGAGCCTGCGCTTTCTCCAGCATGTTCATGGATCAGATGAAGGAACGGGCTGAGAAGGAGCTGAACGATGCCAAAGCGCAAGCCCCGAGCTGACTGGGTCGTGCTGGACGCAAAGGAGCAAGTGATCCGGTGCGATCGGTGCGGCGAGACCCGGCCGCTGAACAAGTTCATCCCTGCGGAGGTCAGGGTGTTTGTCCGCAGGACTCAAGCGTTCTCGGCCCTGCACGAGGACTGCCCACCGAAGGAGAAGCCATGACCACGCTCGCGATCGAGAAGGGCGTCACAGTCACTACGGGCAATCCGAGCTGGGACCGGACATTCAAGGTCGTCGAGAAGAAGGAGAAGGGCGGCTTCTGCTTCTGGCGGTGCAAGTGGACCCAGCCGGATCCTGACCGGAACGGAAGCCCGGAGTTCAACTTCACCGGCTTCGGCGTGGTCAAGCACAAGAAGTCCGGGATCATCAAGTCGTGGGTGATCTCGACCTGGAAGGGCACGCCACAGGACGATCGCGGGATCGTTGGCCGTGGGATAATGGAGATGCGGCAACACCGTTGCATGGAGTGCAGGGAGTACGTGAACTTCAAGCGGACGAGCCGAAAGCTCGGGCCGGAGGTAGTCCTGGTCAAGTACAAGTGCCCGAAGTGCGGGCACGTCGAGGACGACGTCATGGATTGAGGAGGGCAAGTGAAGATCGTCGAGATCGAGCGGCTGGACACGACCGAGCCGAAGAAGAAGATCGTGATCGAGGTGTACTACAGCAAGGGCGGGGTGAACATGTGGGCCGGGACCCAGGAACCCCGTGGCTACTGGATGTCCGCGACGCCCAAGGAGTTCGACGGCGTGATCACCACCACCACGGCCTTCTCGGGGAAGAGGATCTTCATCAAGGAGGTCAAGAAGTTCAGCCCGAAGGTCCTGGAGGAGCTCGCCGCCGGCGCCAAGAAGCACGAGAAGTACCAGTACCTCATAGAATCCGTCCTCGGGATGAACGCCCTGAAGCTCAAGGAGGTTCCTGCATGAGCAAGCAGATGGCCTTCCACATCGGCCAGGCGGAGATCCTCAAGATGCTGGGGATCATCTACAAGCACGGCCCGGGAAAGAAGGATCAGACCCTCGGTGACATCGTCGACGCCATGGGGGGAGACGACAAGCGGAAGGACAAGCTGAGGGCCGTTTACGTCGCGATGGATCAGTGCGTCAGGCAAGGACAGCAGGACAAGGCCTTTCGGATGAAGAAGATCACTGCTTGGCGCACGGCCGATCCCGAGAAGTTCGATCTGGAGACGGACTTCGACCGCTCCGATCCCACTGCATCCATGCTCAAGGCCGCCGGGCTCATGGACTGAGATTCTGGACTGGTCTGGAGCTGGGGAGTAGACTGACGATCTGTAAGGCAGTCCGGGGGACTGCCGGTTTGGCGTGAGGAGTCGTGGGGCGTGCTGGTACACGCTAGGGTCAACCGCTGAAGCGAGGTTGCGGGGAGTGGATCCTCGAAAGCCGTGGCCGACGGAACCCACCCCGGAAGCCCGTGAAAGCCATCCAGTGTTTGGGTGGGAACGCGGGCAGGGTTATGAAGGCCGAATGACGCGGTAAGTGGGGGCACCGTGTACCCGCCGTTGGTGCCGAGACGCAATGCGGACGTCGGCATGCGGCCAAGTCAATCACGGGAGCCGGTTTGAATCCGGCCGCGACTCCTCTTCCAAGCCTTCTTTGAAAACCGGGGCCGAAATGGTTTCGACCGGGACCAACGACCAGACGCAGCGTGCCGTGGTTGATCGCGAGGCCACGAAAATACGCGATCACAAATCAACTGCCGACAACGTGTTGCAGTTCCGCGCTCCGGCGCGGGCTCTCGCAGCTTAACCTGCGACGTCGCTCCTGCTGACGCCGATAGGCTCGTAGCGACGCAAATGCTTCGTGCTGGGCACCCCGAAGAGTCCGGGAGACGGGTGCTGAGAAACAATCCGTGACTGGATCGATGACCGCTGCTCGCGAGCGGAGCTTCGATCGAGATGCCGCCAGGCTGAATCGCAAGATACGCACGTAGAAGCCCTGGGAGAACGTCCTCGGGACCCGGGTTCGATTCCCGGCGGCTCCATCACTAACTCCGCTTCTCATTGAAAGGGTAACCCAGTGAAGGTGTTGATCACAAAGGATCTCGCGGACATCGACTTCCTGAGACCCAACGTGAGGCTCTACCGGGAAGTCACGATGAAGCACCCGCCGATCACCAACATGACCATCTTCGGGGAGGATATCTACGAGATCATCGAGTGCGTGAACTTCTACGTGGACGAAGGAAGCTACACCGCCCACGCAGGACGCGAGAAGGTTGGCCGCATCGACGATGTCATTGCCGAATACCTCAAGGAGGGGTGGACCACGACATTCACCCCGGTCAAGGCTGGCGCCGATCCGGATCACCAGAAGACGACCCACGAGCTGAAGTCCTGGCCAGAATACTGGTCCGCGGTCGTTGAAGGCCGCAAGACCTTCGACGTCCGCAAGGGCAACGATCGGACCTACAGGGTGGGCGATGACCTGCTCCTGAAGGAGTGGGATCACACGAAGAAGGAGTACACCGGCCGGGAGACCCGCCGCACGATCAGCTACGTTATGCACGGTGGGGCGTGGATTCCTGATGACGTCTGGGTGCTTGGGTTCGAGGCCTGACCTTTGGAACAAAAGGGGCGCTTGTGTCTGCGGTGCTGGTCGACGTCTGGTGGAATCCAGTACCCTGTTGGCGCTCCGCACTATGCACACGATGACGCTGTAACCCCGGGAGTCCAGACCTCCCGGGGCCTTTACTCCGACTTGAGGATCTAACTATGGCTGAGACTCAAATGCTTTGGAAGGGGCGACCCGTCGAGGAACTCACGAAGGAAGAGTTGGTCGAGGCTCTGTCCTGGGCCGTGAGAATGATCGAGGAGGAGCGGAAGCTCCACCGACATTCGCTCGACATCTTGGTTCCGAAGCGTCCGTCTTAGAGCACGATGACTATGGCCTACGATGACGACAGCCCCGAGCCCGGCCATTGCCTTGGCGGGGATCGGAAGTGTACGTGCCCATGCGGCAAGGGGTTGCGTCCCGAGTTCTCTGCCCTGCGCGAAGAGCGGGGGCGGATCTGCGAAGAGTGTCAGGTCGTGGATGAGCGCGATAAGTTTGAGGCGCAGATGGCGGCTTGCATCTGTAGCTGGAACGAGTTCAGCGGGCGAAGTGTGTGCGGCTTTCCATGTCCAGTACACAAAAGCGCGTAACCAAGGGAAGGACGATATGAAGAAACTCTACGTCGTGGACATCCAGCATACGATCTACGTCATGGCCGAAGGCGAGGATTCTGCCGAAGAGGTAGCTATTCGCGGT
>Ga0255051_10000448_pt1 | contig 15093 bp, 12 predicted proteins | sample JV7_2_9_MG_FD_181719 | JGI IMG/M metagenome (GOLD analysis project Ga0255051, IMG submission 181719) | Seawater microbial communities from Jervis Inlet, British Columbia, Canada - JV7_2_9 | ecosystem: Environmental > Aquatic > Marine > Inlet | place: Canada: British Columbia | collected 2016-10-06
TATCTTCGAGTTGACCTATAAAAATAAAAAACAGACCAAAACTAACCAACACCAAAAGCACCATCAATGTGCCCTGGTGGATGTTTCGCATCATATAACGGTTGATAATCATTGGCCCGCAACCCGGGAGCCAAAACCACCATTTCTTTTGATTAAAAGACCGATTGTCAAAAAAATAAACAACAGGTGCACCCACCAGAAATTCAGCGCTAATGGCAGGGTATCCGCCTCTAGCTGGGACCGCGTATACGCCATCAGATTGAGATATACGATATACACCACAAGTGCAATCCCGACCTTACCATAACGACCTTTTCTGGGCGCTATATGAGACAGCGGCACCGCCAGAAAGGCCAGCACCACCAGTACTACCGGAATTGCGATGCGCCAATGTAGCTCGACGCGGTCTGCAAGCCGTGAAGACTTCCACAGGACTAGCGGTGGTTTTTCTTTCTCACGAATTTGCAGCCTGGCTCCCTTGTTTTTCTTTGCGATCAATATTCCGTGTTGATCGAACTTGATAATCTTGTAGTTTTTTTGTCCGGTTTGCCCCTCGTAGCGCTCACCGGGACCCACCACCATAAACAGATTCCCACTCACTTCATCGGTTTTATGCCGACCCGACCTGGCAGTTTCGAGGACCATGCCGTCCCGATTTGTCTGGCTAATAATAATATTGTTCAGCTGCCGTTTGTCCTCGCTCAGCGATTGCATAAAAAAAACATGCTCACCATTCTTGCTCTGGTTGAACTGGCCAGGTTTTACCTGTTCAAACTCCTGAACATTTTTTTCACGCTCGACAATGCTCTGCGCTGCTCGCTGGGTCTGCGCATTAAGCCAGATACTGCTGTAAACGCTAAGCAAAAAAACAGGTCCCAGGATTAATAATACCGGTTTATAAAAATGGCTGTAGCCCATACCGCAGGAATTCATCACTACCATTTCATGATCTTTGTATAGCCTGCCAAACGCAAAAACAATGCCGAAGAAAAATCCGATTGGCAGCGACAGGGCAAAAATGTTAACCGATTGACTCAGCAATACCGACCATAACGCCTGCCTTGGAATATCTCCGCTAGTGATGTCTGATAACACCCTGCCCAGCGCATTGCTCATTAGGATAATGAATAAGATCAGCACCGTCGCGGCGCTACTTTTCAAAATCTCGATGGTCAAGTATCGGGTTATAATATTGGGCATGACAAGTAAGCTTATTAATTGTGCAATTAGACACAGGCTTAATAAACCTGCGCTTAATAGTCGTCAAAATTCATCATTTACGACTGGTTTTTTTTCAGACTTCACGTATCTTATCGCGTTATTGATTACACCAACACAGGAATATCATGGAATTCAATGTAAAAACTGGTAACCCCGAAAAGCAGCGAAGCGCCTGTTTAATCGTCGCAGTTTCACAGCCGCGTAAATTATCTGAAATAGGTGAGATGCTCGACAAGGCCAGCAAGGGTTTCCTTTCAACGATTATTCGGCGCGGGGATATGGATGGACGCTCAGGACAGTCTTTGTTACTGCATAATGTGCCCGGTACTCTGGCCGACAGGGTGTTGCTTATCGGCTGTGGGAAAGGTAAGGAAATGAATGAAGCCGCCTTTATCAAATCCATTGGTAATATGTCCGGCGCACTGGAAGATTGCGGAGCCTCGGAAGCTCACGCGTATATGACCGACATTCCTGTCAAGGGACGCGATGTTGCGTGGAAGGTTCGGCAGATCGTGCTGCAAATGAATCAATGCCGATACCAGTTTGAGCAACTGAAAAGCGACAAGGGCGATAAAAAGAAAATGCTCAGGAAACTGATCATAAACGTCCCGGACAAACGGGATTTTGTTACTGGCGAAGCCGCGATTCAACAGGGTATAGCAATTAGCGCGGGCACAAGCATGGCGCGCGACCTGGGAAATTTACCGAGTAATATTTGTACCCCTGCCTATCTCGCCAAACAGGCGAGACAACTGGCAAAGGGGCAAAAAAAACTAAAAGTCACCGTGCTCGAAGAAGCCGATATGCGCAAGCTGAAAATGGGTTCACTGTTGTCAGTGAGTGCGGGTAGCCGTGCGCCCGCAAAACTGATAACACTGGAATATAAAGGTGGTAAAGCAAACGACCAACCAGTAGTACTGGTGGGTAAAGGCGTCACCTTCGACACCGGCGGCATTTCACTCAAACCCGGTGCGGCGATGGATGAAATGAAATTTGACATGTGTGGTGCGGCCTCGGTGATCGGCACCATTAATGCAGTAATGGCGATGAACCTGCCTATCAACGTTGTCGGTATTATTCCCACCACTGAAAACATGCCCGATGGCCTGGCGACCAAACCCGGTGATATAGTAACCAGCATGTCGAGGCAGACCATTGAGATTCTCAATACCGATGCCGAGGGTCGACTGATTTTGTGTGATGCACTGACCTACGCAGAAAAATTTAAACCGCGTTACGTAATCGACATAGCAACACTAACTGGTGCCTGTATTATTGCCCTGGGTAAAATACCCTCGGCGGTGCTCGGCAATCACCAGGCATTGATTAACAATCTGATCCAGTCGGGTGAACAAATTGAAGACAAACTTTGGCAATTGCCGTTGTGGGACGAATATCAGGAGCAGTTGAAAAGTAATTTTGCCGATATGGCGAATATCGGTGGGCGCGATGCCGGCACCATTACTGCAGCCTGTTTTCTGTCGCGCTTCACTAAAAAATATAAATGGGCTCACCTGGATATCGCCGGTACCGCCTGGAAATCGGGCGAGGCGAAAGGTTCGACTGGCCGACCCGTGCCGTTGTTGACCCAGTTCATTATTAATCAAACTTAGACTTAACCTTTACCCATGACTCGAATCGATTTTTATCAGCTGAACCCGCAACAGCATAACGCGGATCGAGTAGTCTGCCAGCTTTGCCAAAAAGCCTATGAAAATAATCAATTCACCCTGTTACTCACACAAAGCCAGCAACAAACAACCCATCTGGATCGCCAGTTGTGGGTATTTAATGATGACAGTTTCATTCCGCACGATGCGCAGGAATCGGATGAAATCAAGTCGCCGATCCTGATTCACAATGAGCCCGAACTCAAGGATGAGCGCCAGCTTTTAATCAATCTTGCTGATGCAATTCCGACCTATTTTGCCCAGTTTGAACGCATCATAGAACTGGTAACCGAAGACAACAAACAACAGGCCCGCGAGCACTACAGTTATTACAGGGAACGCGGCTACCCACTTAACCATCACAACCTGTAAACCATGACAGACAACACCAACATACCGGTTTTGACAGATTTGATCGAAAAAGGAGTCGAGATCGATTTGTCGGAACTGGGGCTGGATCAGGATCCACCGACAGACCTGGACCAGGAACCACCGACAGACCTGGACCAGGATCCGCCGATAGACAAGGATGCGGTTGCTAGCGCGCTGGCCGATGACCCCGCACTGGAGCAGGAGATACGGCGTATTCTGGATGAGCATATGGAGTTGGCATGGCATGAGATTAGATTAGCCATTAAGCAGGCTGACTCTAAATCTTCGTCTGAATAATCAGACATCTTGAGCAATTTGGGTGAACATAATTTGACTCGGCATTGTTTCGCACACCAGGGTTTTTGCTACTCCGTAGTTAATATTGAGTAAGTGCGCGAGTTACTTCATTTTGCTTGCTCCAAAAGAAGTAACCAAGAAAAGGGCAGCCCAATCGTGTGGCCTGACGGCTACCTGGAAATGAACCGATTTAGGCGGGCACGCAGCCATTCGCTCCCAGCTCAAGGCCGCTCTATGGACTTCCATGTCCGTATACCCACCGAAATCGCTTCATTCCCAGCACACGAAAAGGGCGATTTAAAAAAACCAAATTTCAAATTACGTTTTTTCACCTCCCCTTTCAAGCCCTCGGCAAAATAGTGTTCATATCAGGGTAAATTGGCAAGGATGCCAATTTAGGCCCGCTCGTGCCGGGAGCGCGTGCGGGCCGACCCTGATATGGGCGCTATTTTGACGATTAAAGGGCTTGTTCGGGGCGGCATTTCTTGGTGACTTCTTGTTGCTGTAGACAAGAAGTTACTCGCGCACTTACTCCGTAAATGTTACGAAGCGAAGAGAGCCTTGGTGTGCGAAATCGTGTTAAAACATTAAATTCATGGTGAATTTTTTACTGCTAACTTAACGATAAATAAAAATCAGAACTCTGACATCAAACCAAAACTCAATGTATAATCCCGCGCTAATTTTTAGCGACATAAATAACAGAAATAGACAGCAATGGAAAAAACCTATAACCCACAGGCAATTGAACAAACCTGGTACCAGCACTGGGAAGACAAGGGCTATTTCAAGCCCCAGGGTGGTGACAATCCCTATTGCATCGTCATCCCACCGCCGAACGTTACCGGCAGCCTGCACATGGGTCATGCGTTTCAGGACACCATTATGGATACCCTGATCCGCTACCATCGTATGAACGGTGACAATACCTTGTGGCAACCTGGTACCGATCACGCCGGCATTGCGACGCAAATGGTGGTTGAACGCCAGTTAAGCGCTGAAAACAAAACCCGTCATGATCTCGGTCGTGATGCATTTATAGACCGTGTGTGGAAATGGAAGACTGAATCCGGGGGCACGATTACACAACAGTTGCGCCGCATGGGTGCCTCACCGGACTGGAGTCGCGAACGCTTTACCATGGATGAGGGCCTATCCGCTGCGGTACAGGCCGTATTTATACAACTCTACGACGAGGACCTGATTTACCGCGGCAAGCGCCTGGTCAACTGGGATCCGGTGCTACACACCGCGGTATCCGATCTCGAAGTTATCTCCGAAGAAGAAAATGGCCACCTGTGGCACTTGCGTTATCCGATAGCCGGGGAAGATGGTTTTCTCACCGTCGCCACTACCCGACCCGAGACCATGCTGGGCGATTCGGCAGTAGCGGTTCATCCTGATGATCCGCGTTACGCACATCTTCTCGGTAAGCAAATCGAGCTTCCGCTAACCGGTCGCAAAATTCCCATCATTGCGGACAATTATGTCGATCCGGAGTTTGGTTCCGGATGCGTAAAAATCACCCCTGCACATGACTTTAACGACTACGAAGTCGGTATGCGGCATGATCTGGAGCTGATCAATATTTTCACCATCGAAGCGAAGATTAATGACCAGGCTCCGGAGGCCTATCAGGGCATGGATCGATTCGACGCACGCAAGGCGGTTATTCGCGATCTTGAGGCGCTCGGCCTGCTGGATAAAGTAGCAGACCACAAGCTCATGGTGCCACGCGGCGACCGAACCCAGTCGGTGATCGAACCTTACCTCACCGACCAGTGGTTTGTGCGCGCTGAGCCCCTTGCCAAACCTTCGATCGAGGCGGTCAAGAATGGCAGTATCAAGTTTGTCCCTGAAAACTGGTCGAAGACCTATTTTAACTGGATGGAAGATATTCAGGACTGGTGTATATCACGACAGATCTGGTGGGGGCATCGAATTCCTGCCTGGTACGATGCATCGGGTAAATTTTATGTTGCACAAAGTGCTGATGCTGCACGCAGTAAATACAAGCTTCCTGAAGACCTGGAACTGACGCAGGACGAGGATGTACTCGACACCTGGTTTTCGTCTGCACTTTGGCCCTTCAGTACTTTGGGTTGGCCGAACGCGGACGATCCGGCATTAAAAACCTTCTATCCGACCAGCGTGCTAGTGACCGGTTTCGATATCATCTTTTTCTGGGTGGCGCGGATGATAATGTTTGGGCTTAAATTCATCGGCGATGTGCCTTTCCGTGAAATCTATATCCACGGTCTGGTACGCGATGCAGATGGAAATAAAATGTCGAAGTCGAAGGGTAACGTGTTAGACCCGCTCGATTTGATCGACGGCATCAGCCTCGAAGACCTGCTCACCAAACGCACCAGTGGATTGATGCAACCCGAGATGGAACCGCGCATCGTCGCAGCGACGAAAAAACATTTCCCAGACGGCATTCCGGCATTTGGTACCGATGCCCTGCGCTTTACCTTTACCTCGCTCGCCACCACCGGCCGCGATATCCGTTTTGATCTGAGCCGCATCGAAGGCTATCGTAATTTCTGCAACAAATTGTGGAACGCCACGCGCTATGTTTTGCAAAATACCGAACAGCAGGACTGCAGTTCTGGTAAACAGTCGCTCGCGGACCGATGGATTATTTCACGATTGCAACAGGTCGAAGCGCAAACCGTTAAACATATCGAATCCTATCGGTTTGACCTGGTATCAAGAGATTTGTACGAATTCGTATGGAATGACTATTGTGACTGGTATATCGAATTATCCAAACCGGTTTTGTATTCGCACAACTCAAGCAATGAACAGAAATTCGCCACCAGACACACACTGGTTGCGGTACTTGAAACGGTATTGCGATTGTTACATCCGATCATGCCTTATATCACCGAGGAACTGTGGCAACGTGTCGCGCCGCTTGCATCTGTCGAAGCAGATACGATTATGCTCTGCACTTATCCGCAAGCGGATGAAAAGTTAATCGACGCAACTGCCATTGACGAACTCGAATGGGTCAAACAATTCATTATGGGCGTTCGCCAAATTCGTTCGGAAATGGATATTAAACCGGGAAAACCATTGCCTGTGATTTGTCAAAATGGCGGTAGTCTTGACCGGCAGAGACTCGACCAAAATCGATCCCTGCTGATATCTTTGGCCAGGCTCGAATCAATCAAATGGCTCGAATCGAATGATGTGGCACCCGAGTCATCAACGTCGCTGGTCGGCGATATGAATCTATTGATTCCGCTCGCTGGACTGATTGACAAGGATGCAGAATTGATGCGCCTGCAGAAAAATATTCAAAAAATCGAACAAGAAGCAAGCCGAATTGAAACTAAACTGGGTAATAAAAACTTTGTTGCCAGGGCACCCGCTGCGGTGGTCAACAAGGAAAACGAAAAGTTGGCGGAGGCTCAATCGGCCCTCGCGAGTCTGCAAGCACAGGCTGAGCGAATAAATTCGATGTAGCGGCCTGTCCAGTCCAGGATTACCAACTAGCTAAAAGAATGCCGGTTCATCCCTGAACCGGTTCTTAGCAAGAGGATCTGGGGATCTCTGATTAAGTCTGGGCGAATCATATTGGGATACAAAATGGTCGGCCATGACTTGATCATAGGTTCCCTAATTTCTAGTCGTTCTGACGGCGTAAAAAGGCTGGAATCTCAAGATACTCCATGCTCTCCTTGTCTTCGGGTATTTCCACCGTATCGCCTACAACTCTCTGACGGATTGCCGTCGGTCTTTCCAGTTTTTTATAATCGATTTCGCCATTTTTCTCCGGCTGGATAGCGGCAATTGGCGTATCGGCAATCATTTTGTCTCTGCCGAGGCCGGTCGCTACCATGGTTACGCGTAATTCGCCTTCAGACATATTCGAATCAATCACGGTACCAACCACAACATTGGCGTCGGCTGAGGCAAATTCCGTAATTGCCGTGCCCACATCATCGAGTTCGCCAATCGCCAGATCCAGACCCGCAGTGACATTCACCAGTATGCCCTGTGCGCCCAAGATATTAACATCTTCTAGCAGCGGTGATGATATCGCCAGTGTCGCCGCTTCACGAGCGCGGTTTTCACCTGTTGCACAACCGGTCCCCATCATTGCCATGCCCATTTCTGACATGACAGTACGCACGTCCGCGAAATCAACGTTGATCAAACCGGGGCAGGTAATCAATTCGGCAATACCCTGAACCGCGCCCTTTAATACATCGTTGGCCTTCTTAAAGACCTCAAGCAATGACGTATCTTTGCCGAGTACTGGCATCAGCTTATCATTCGGTATAGTAATAAGAGAATCTACCGCGGCCGTGAGCTCCTTAATACCGGCTTCGGCTTGCGCCAAGCGCTTGCTACGCTCGAAGGCAAAAGGCTTGGTCACCACGGCAACGGTCAAAATCCCCATTTCCTTGGCGATCTGCGCGATCACCGGTGTCGCACCGGTACCGGTGCCACCACCCATACCGGCGGTGACAAAGAGCATATTAGAACCTTCAATCGCTTCCTGAATACGCTCTCGATCTTCCAGCGCTGCCTGTCGCCCAATACCCGGGTCGGCACCTGCACCCAGGCCCTTGGTGATGCTCGAGCCGATTTGCATTGTCGATTTGACATCCATTTTTTTGAGTGCCTGTACGTCGGTGTTGACGCATATGTACTCAACCCCCTCGATGCCTGCCGACACCATGTGTTGTACGGCGTTACCGCCGCCACCGCCGACACCGATGACCTTGATCACCGGGTCTTTGGAATGTGAATCCATTAATTCAAACATTTTATTGACCTCTCTTGCTATTGCTTTAGTTAAAAATTACCCTGAAACCAGCTTTTCATCCTGGCCAAAATACCGGCTTCAGAATTCTCGTCCAGTTGGTAACTGGACAGGGCGGATTGCTGCTTGTTTCCAAACAGCAGCAAGCCAACACCCGTCGAATGTATCGGGTTACGCACAACGTCGACCAATCCCGATATATGTTGTGGATAGCCCAGACGAACCGGCATATGAAAAATTTCTTCTGCCAGCTCAATCGCGCCTTCCATCTTCGCGCTGCCACCGGTCAGCACTACACCGGCCGCACATAATTCTTCAAAACCGCTGCGCCTGAGCTCGGCCTGTACCAGGCTTAGTAATTCCTCGTAACGCGGCTCCACGACTTCCGCCAGCGTCTGGCGAGCAAGTCTACGCGGTTCGCGGTCTCCGACACTCGGCACCTCAATGGTCTCGTCTTCTGCGGCAAGCTGTCGAAGCGCACAGGCATATTTAATTTTCAAATCATCGGCATATTGGGTGGGCGTTCGTAATGCCACAGCGATATCGTTAGTAACCTGATCTCCTGCTATCGGAATAACCGCGGTATGGCGGATCGCGCCATCCGAAAAAACAGCAATATCGGTAGTACCGCCGCCGATATCGACCAGGCAAACACCTAATTCTTTTTCGTCTTCAGTCAACACCGCAGCACTGGAGGCCAGTTGTTCGAGGATAATATCGTCAACCTCGAGCCCGCAACGACGAACACATTTGATGATATTTTGCGCCGCACTCATGGCACCGGTTACCAGATGTACCTTGGCTTCGAGGCGCACTCCTGACATGCTGATCGGATCACGGATACCCTCCGAACTGTCGATCACGAATTCCTGTGGCAATACATGCAAAATGCGTTGATCAGCCGGTATCGCTACTGCCTTGGCGGCGTCGATGACACGCGCGACGTCAGCCGCAGTCACTTCTTTTTCTTTAATAGCGACGATGCCATGCGAATTGATACTGCGAATATGGCTGCCTGCAATGCCCGCATAGACCGAACGAATCTGGCAGCCGGCCATCAATTCAGCTTCTTCTACCGCACGCTGGATCGACTGCACGGTCGATTCGATATTGACCACGACACCCTTTTTTAAACCACGCGAGGCCTGGGTACCGATGCCGATAATATCGATATCACCCTCGACGGTAATTTCGCCAACAATCGCAACTACTTTCGAGGTGCCAATGTCCAGGCCTACAATGAGGTTATTGGTCGCCTTTTTAGACATTATTATTTCTCCACAGGGATGCTTCATCCCGGCTTTTCAATACTTCTTTTTTCCAGGCCACGGCAAAACCATTGCTATAACGTAAATCGAGTTGTTGAATTTCTGCTTGCCTGGGTTGAATCTGCTGCCGGTAAATCACCGCAAACCGTGCAATCTTTCGCTCGATGTCTGATCTACCGACTTTAATCTTCAAACCATTTTCTAACTGTATATCGAGTGCGCCACGACTGTCTTTGCGAACTGCCACCACGGTTTCGTTCAACCCGGCGAATTGGCTCGCGAGTCGATAATAGAGATATAAAATTCGCCCCGGATTATTTCCTGCTGTGTGCACCAGCGGTAACCCGGAAAATGCCCTGGTTTTTGCATGATAGACGATGGCTTTATCACTGAGCAGATGATTTTTATCCCAGCGAGCTACCGGCCTTTTTTCGACAATTATAATATTCAGCCGATCAGGCCACACTCGGCGAATCGAAATCGATTCGGCCCAGGGCTTGTCACTCAGGACCTTTTTCACGCGATTGATATCCAGCGAAAAAAAGCCTTCGCCGATAAATTGCTGCACGCTCGATTCGATTTCCCGTTGATCTATATACTGAAAAGCACCCGATAACTGGATTGTCTTTATCGGCAACATGGTGTCCTGATACGACAGGTAAACGGCAATCCCGATAAACGGCATTAACAGTAATAGCCAGTTATAAGCCCGATGCCACCTGAACTCGGTTCTACTGGCAGCCCTTGATTTTCTTTTCGCCTGCCCGGCCTTATTTCGAAAACTAAACATCAGATTCATCTCCCGACAATGTCGACTCCAGAATTCGCAGCACCAGATTCGGCATATCGAGACCTGCCTCTTTGGCCGCCATCGGCACCAGGCTGTGATCGGTCATACCGGGCGCGGTGTTGACTTCGATCACCCACGGCTGGTTTGCAGCATCCAGCATTAAATCGACCCGCCCCCAGTGACGTACTCCGGTCACTTTTATGGTCCGCTCGACCAGGTGATTAATTTTTCCTACCATCGCATCATCCAGACCACTGGGGCAGGTATAGATCGTGTCGTTGGCAAAGTACTTGGCTTCGTAATCATAGAATTCGCGTGGTGTTTCCAGTTTAATCAGCGGTAAAACCTGGCGGTCAAGAAAAGCCGCTGTATATTCCGCGCCGACGATTAACTTCTCGGCAAACACATCGCCAAATTCGCTCGCCTTTTGCCATGCAGAAACCAGATCGACAGGTTCGTAGACTGGCGTCATGCCAATGCTTGAACCCTCTAGAACAGGTTTCACGAAAACTGGCAACCCGAGATCATCCAGCAGTTTTTTACAGTCGACCTCACTACTCAGCTCGATGAATTCGGGGGTTGGAATTTCGCTACCGAGTAACAGCCTCTTGGTTGCAAGTTTATCCATGGTCAACGCTGATGCCGCCACACCGCTGCCTGTATAAGGTAGGCCGATCATTTCGAGCACTGCCTGGACAGTGCCGTCTTCACCACCTCGTCCGTGTAATATATTGAATACCCGGTCGGCTTTCAGATCGAGCAACTGACGTAAAATATCCTGCTGCGGATCGAACTTGAAAGCATCTACACCGGCTTTTATCAATCCCTCTAAAACCCCATTGCCGCTTTTAAGAGATATTTCGCGCTCGGCAGACATGCCGCCCATCATCACCGCCACCCTGCCGCATTTAGTGGCTGACTCTCGGTGTGGCATTAAACTCTCGACCATTACGAGTCCTCCCCAAGAATACGCACTTCGGTTTCAAGCTCGATATCAAATTTTTGTCTGACCGCTTGCTGGATAAAACCGATCAGTGCCTCGATATCAGCAGCCCGGGTTTGCTCACCACTGATAATGAAATTGGCGTGTTTTTCCGAAACACGGGCACCGCCAAGGCAATGCCCTTTCAAACCAGCGGCTTCGATCAGTTGCGCGGCATGTTGGCCAGGTGGGTTTTTGAACACAGAACCACATGACGGCAGGCCAATAGGTTGACTGGTGTTACGTTTTTGCAGCAATTGCTTGATGTTGGATTCCTGCCCGGCAATTTTCGTGGTAAAGCGAAAATACCCGGCGGCAAACCATTCATCCGGGAAGGTGCTGACCCGGCGGTAAGCAACACTAAACTCCGATGCCATCCGATTGACCAGTTCGCCGCGACGATTAATCATGATTAAACGCTCGACATGAGGCCAGGTTTCGCTGCCGAAGGCACCGGCATTCATCGCCAATGCACCACCCACTGTACCCGGAATGCCGGCCAGGAAATCAGCACCGGCAAGACCCTGTTTTTGACAAAACTTTGCCAGTCTGGCACTGGTTACCCCACTCTCCGCATAGATTGAGCCATCATTGCGAAGCTGCAAATCCTTTAGTCCATTCAACGAAGCAATCACCTCGCCACGAATTCCACCATCGCGCACCAGCATATTGCTACCCAGCCCTATCCAGGTAATCGGCGTGTCCTGCTCCAGCCCGGCCAGATAAGACTGCAGGTCGGAGAGATCGGCCGGGATGTAATAATGGTCAGCCTTTCCACCCACGCGCCAGCTCGTATGTTTCGACATCGGCTCGTCGATAAGCAATTTTCCGCGATGCGTTGTGGTTTCGGCCACGTTCATTGCTCCTGCCCATGTTGAGCGAGAAACTCCGCTGACCAGGCGCCTATACTGCCCGCACCCAACGTCAGGAAAATATCACCATCTTCTAATATACTGTCGACGACTTCGTGCAACGATTCGAGATCTTCAACAAATACCGGATCGATCTTGCCGCGCCCGCGTATTGACCTTGCAAGCGCTCGACCGTCGGCATCCTTGATATGTTTTTCTCCGGCGGCGTAGACTTCGGTCAATACCAGTTGATCGACATCCGAGAGAACCTGACTAAAATCCTCAAACAGATCACGCGTACGCGTGTATCGATGCGGTTGAAAAACCACGACTAGACGCTTCCGCGGCCAGGCCGCGCGAATTCCGTCGACCGTTGCCCTGATTTCGTTCGGGTGATGGCCATAGTCATCAACGTGCATTACCTTGCCGGCGGGTACAACGACGTTTTCGCTTATCTGGAATCGCCGCCCGATACCGGAGAATTCGGCCAGGGCGGCCTGTATCGCATCACCACTGACGCCAAGCTCCCAGGCAATACCGATCGCAGCAGTAGCATTCAACACGTTATGCCTTCCGGTTAGATTCAAATTAATTTCGAGTGCGGCTTTTTCATTCGGCAGCATTACTGAAAATTCAGTTTTAGCACCTTTCGCACGTATTTCACTGATACGGACGTCGGCGTCTTCTGATTCGCCATAAGTCAATATTGGTCGTGCAATATTTCCGAGGATTTCCCGTACCACAGGATCGTCGATACAGACTATCGCCAGGCCGTAAAATGGCAAGTGATGCAAAAACTCGATAAAGGTTTGTTTGAGTCGTTCAAAATCACCTTCGTAGGTAGACAGGTGGTCCCGATCGATATTGGTGACGATTGCCATCATCGGTTGCAAATACAGGAACGAGGCATCACTTTCGTCGGCCTCTGCCACCAGATAGTCGCTAAGTCCGAGCTTTGCATGGCTGGCCGAGCTATTGAGCATGCCGCCAATCACATAAGTCGGATCGATATCCCCCCGGGCTAACACGCTGGCAATCAGGCTCGTGGTCGTGGTTTTGCCATGCGTACCGGCAATCGCGATACCACGACGGAATCGCATCAGCTCGGCGAGCATTTCTGCGCGTCGCACAATGGGAATGCGTAGCTCTTTTACGGCGACGATTTCCGGGTTGTCCTCATCGATTGCACTGGAAACCACGACTACATGCACACCGCCAATATTTTCGCTGCGGTGACCGATATGAATCTCGATTCCAAGATCACGCAAGTGCCGCACCATCGAGCCTTCGGCAATATCCGAGCCGCTGATGACATAACCCAGGTTGTGGAAAACCTCGGCGATACCACTCATGCCTGCACCACCAATACCAATAAAGTGGATGTTTTTGATACGTCGCATGAAGTGTTTAGCACTGACAGTCACGATAACGCTCCCGCGAGAATGCCCTGCGCCAGTTGTTCGGTCGCATCTGGTTTTGATTGCGAGCGCGCCCGCTTCGACATCTCTATCAGCGCTTGCCGGTTTTGCTGAAAATAACGCAATTTTAGAGCCAGCGTCACCGCATCCAGCTTATCCTCTGGCAATATACAGGCAGCCTGATGTTGTTCCAGAAAACGCGCATTGTGATACTGATGGTTATCGACTGCGAACGGATAAGGAATCAGAATGGAGGCGATGCCAACCGCCGTGAGCTCAGTTATAGTCAGCGCGCCAGCCCTACAAACGACCAGATCTGCCCATTCGTATACCTCCCGCATGTTATCGATAAAGCCGAAAACTTCGGCCTCGACATTCGCCTCGCGATACTGTTGCTGACAAACTTTTACATGCGCATTGCCACACTGGTGTTTAATCACAGGTCTTTCATCTGTGTCGAGCCGTGATATCGCTTCTGGTAAGACCCGATTCAAACTAGCAGCACCGAGACTACCGCCTACAACCAGTAGATTAAAAGGATTATCCTTCCTCCCCGACAGCCGCATTTCAGGTGTGGGTAGATCGATCAGTTCACTGCGTACCGGATTACCGATACATTCACTGCGCGGCATTTGATGCGACACATCGGGAAACGCAAAATAGCTTTTTTTCGCCAGTCGACCGAGTAGACGATTGGTTAATCCGATCACCGAGTTTTGTTCGTGCAGGAATAGGGGTATGTTTAGTACCCATGCCATCAGACCCCCGGGCCCCGAAACAAATCCACCCATGCCAAGCACGGCTTTGGGACGCAACCGCATCAAGGTAGCAAATGCCTGCCAACAGGCGCGTATTAACCTGAACGGCGCCAGTATCAATGCCAATAATCCCTTACCACGCAGACCCTGCACACTAAGCCATTCAATCGCAAAATCAGCCGCGGGCACGACCCGCGCCTCGATACCGGCACGGGTTCCAAACCAGATGATGGTTTCACCCTCATGACGCAGATATTCGGCCACCGCAAGGGCTGGAAAAACATGTCCCCCGGTACCACCGGCCATCACTACGATAGGTTTTTGGGCTTGTCGATTCATGCGCTCACCCGATGGGGGACAGAGCGCCGGGAACGCCGGCTTTTTATCGTTGACGGGTCGCATTCACCCTGTTTGTATTCGAGGTAAACTCGCAGAACCAGTCCCACCGCAAACGACATACTTAAAAGGCTATTTCCACCGTAACTGACAAATGGCAATGTCAGTCCCTTGGTCGGGAAGGTACCTAAATTGACGCCAATATTAATAATTGCCTGTATGGTAATTAACAAACCAACTCCATAGGCCAGGTAAGCGCCAAAGGCCTGGCGTCCGAGCAGCGCCATTTTGCCAATGCCAAAACAACGTATTGCAAATAAAGCGTATAAAGAAACCAGAAAAACAGTACC
>Ga0255051_10000451_pt1 | contig 15021 bp, 13 predicted proteins | sample JV7_2_9_MG_FD_181719 | JGI IMG/M metagenome (GOLD analysis project Ga0255051, IMG submission 181719) | Seawater microbial communities from Jervis Inlet, British Columbia, Canada - JV7_2_9 | ecosystem: Environmental > Aquatic > Marine > Inlet | place: Canada: British Columbia | collected 2016-10-06
CCGCTCGTCAGTCTCTGCAGTGTAATCTGTACTGCGATAGTTGCCGCCCTCGTAACTACCGCTGCCATAGGAAATACCAACAATAATTACTTCAGGTATCTCATTTCCAGCGTTCAAATAGCGGTAGTACGACACCAAGAGTGGAAAAAGAGCCCCGCCGTCAAGAACATAAACCGTTGGATAGTGTTGCTCAGAAAGTCGTTCATATCCGTTCGGCAGCATGACAAATACGTGATAATCCCGGGCAATAATCTCCGAATGCATTCGCAGGTAGTGGGAGTCGCCCATCCCTTGCAGGAAATGGGTGTCCAAAGCCGCGGTCGCCGTTGACGCGGTCAGGAGTACTGCAGCCACCAGAGATGCAATGAATCTCGTCATATAGTCCTTTGTCGCCGTTACAGTAAAAACGTTCCATATTCTGGATGTTGGCGATCATTATAGACGTCCGCTTTCACCCGAAGCGGGCGTTTAAACGGCTAGAAATTGCGGGAAATTAGGGTCCACCAACGTCCACAAGCGGTCGTTGCAGCACTTGCCAGAGGCATGATACTAAAACCCGAATTTTCTCAACAACAATGCGATGAACAAGAAAATTACGACTGCAATCTCAATTTTGTTCGACGTTGACTTTTTCTTTTTGACTTCCGTGTCCGAAAGTGCCTTCAATGGCACCCAAAACATCTTCGCTGTCTGTACGGCAACATAAAACAGCAACAGAGAGAGCAACAACGTAATTGGGGACGGGCCGATCACGGGTGTATCGTCCCTGCGGGTCTGCAGCACCTGCCAGGCAAAAAGGCCCAACGCAATAATGCCAGCGATGAAATACAAAAGAGCCGAGGCAGATTCAACGGCGTCTGAAATACTGGATGCTTTATTGCAAAAACGACATACCGCTGGGTCGTGAGGTCTGGCCCAATACTTTGCCCAGATGGGAATGCCAGGCTCGTTGCAGTGCGGGCAAGTAAACAGATGTTGTGCCATTGGCTAACATTTATCCTGCATTAGTGCCGTATATCACGCCAGTGAATGCAAAATCTGCATGCCGGCTTTGGGTCTTTAGCGGCTTCTCATCATCGTATCATCTGACTGGCTGCTATCGGGTGCAAAGCAGTCATTGGATTCGACCTGACAGTGCTTGCGCAGGGCAAGGAGTGACGCATCCAGGTGCATTTGGTCTAGTGATTAACCGGACACTCGCCGTTTGTATAGCTGCTGACCAGCGAGTTTGTGCATGCCATGCATGAGTTTGCAAACGTCTCCTGCGCAGGATCACACGGTGTCGTGACGCACTGAACGTTTACGGTCCCACACACTGGCTGATAGATCTCAATGCACGCATTAATATCCCTTTGTTCGGGCAAACACTCCGTTACTGCAAGATCTACGGCAACACCCAGAGAGGGCAGCAGCCCATCGACCTCGTCCGTTGTGCTGATCAACACATTCATGCGCCTTTGGATATTTGCGAATACTGTTTTCATGCCCTCTTCCGAGACTGCCTCGGCAGCGGAGTGAATAGGACCTCCTTCATCTACAATAAATGCAAGTTCTTCGTCCATGACTTTGTACTCTCCCAAAAGTGCATCTGCACCGTCAAAATCATTAGGTACTAACCCGGAAAATGCTCGCAAGAACATAATTGGCACAAACCCTTCAATGGGCTGGCCAATGCGATCAATAACACCCTCACGGAGTTTTTCATTAAAGTAGTCTTGAACGTCAATGGTGCCGGGATTGGTGGCTGATGTGTATTGTGCATCGTCATCAGGAGCGGTGAAATAGAAATAGTCAGAAGCTGCGAGGGCCACGACTAAAACAATGATCGGGATAATAATTATTCTCATTTCCTATCCCAACTACTCCCCGCGAATCTGAGTGTAACCACGAATGTCTACGACGTCGGAGCGCTTGAGAGCGGGGGTCGTTATTATCGAACGGACAATCTTGTCGATCTCTTCAGTTTCAATATCTTTTGACTCAGGATCACACTGATAGGTGATAAATATAATTGTCCGTTCGTTCGCAAGCCACCACTGTCTATAGAATGAACGCCTTTCCAAATAATCATACTGATAACCAGAATAGTCTCCCCAGTTCTGCCAGGTAAGCGGTATTGATGTTTCGAGGTTGGTCATATTTCTCAGGATGTCTTCACTGACGACGGCGGGTGCGTCATAGGGCCACATTTTTAAGACGCCTGCGCCGTTAGGATGACGGAGAGTAATTATGCTTCGCGAATCACCACCAGGGCCGTTCTCGACGCTATGTACCCAACCATCCTCGATTTCTATGCGAAAGGAAGGAAAAGATAGAGTTTCCGCATTTGAACTTGTAGTCATTCCGAAAATGGATATCGCAAGAAGTATCTTCATCATTGAGTCTGACATGGCATCTTCCTCTTTCGGCGGGGTTGGCTTTGACGTTGATAGGCCCTAAGCCTAGTTCAAGATTGGTTGAAAGCAGATTTCTTAGACTCAATCTAAACAGGAACGGCGGATGTCCGCTTCGGGCCGTTATCGGACCTTAGCGACTCTGCTACCCGAATGGCCGCATTCGGGAGCATAGCGGACGGCCACGCCCCAAGTGCCCACTTTGGTGCCCAAACAAGGATCACCTACCGTCACCCAAAGTAATCTACGGTGTTAGGAATCTGCCGCTAATCCTCGGATCGCATAACCTTGGATTACGCAGGGTTGTGAAATCTGTTTACTGAAAAGCCGCGTGTCGGTGGTTCGATTGATTCGGATCGGCTTTGGCCGATCCGCACCCTACGGGCAGCTTCGCTGTCCCATCGGTCCGCACCGTGCCACCACTCAAACAAACTGAGAGGGGGGGTATCGCGGGATACCTGCCGCGATGCGGCAAGAAGGTCGGCCTAATCGACCCTACAAATGCAGCTCAACAAGGTCACCATCAGAGACGAGATGGTCTGGACCGACTTGCTGACCGTCGAATACCTCGGCACCCCATATGCGCGCGAACTTCAAACCTTGAGCAATATCTTTGTGCACCAGGCGCGCGACATCGAGCACCGTGCCGCCACGACGCACCGTGAAGGGTTTGTCCGCATCTGCCGGTTTGCCCGGCGTCTTGGTGTAGACACGGACGATTTCAAGCGTGCGAAAAAGAAAAGGTCCGAGCTCATCCAGGCCATCTCCGGATTTCGCCGACATTGTCAGAGCGGGAAAACGCAGTCCGAGCAACTCCTCGAGGATCTCGACTTCCTCGGGATCGGGATCGAGATCACTTTTGTTGGCAATCAACACGGTAGGCAAGTCGAGACGAAACGGATCTTCTGTTTCACTCGGGTCCTGTGGTTCCGTTTGTTCCAGACCCGGCCACCCCGCTGTGAGGAAGGCCTTCTTTTCCGCCAGGCGCTCAATTATCGAGGGGACCTGCTCCAGGCAATCGGGGTCGCTAACATCAATAACAAGCAACGCCCCATCGGCGGGCTGCAGTGCATTAATCAGCCACGGCTCCATAAAGTCACCCAACACCGGTGGCAGATCAACCAGCTGAAAATGGATGTCTTCATAAGGGAGCATGCCCGGCACCGGCAGATGGGTGGTATGCGGGTACGGCCCAACGTTACTCCGTGACCCGGTCAACCGGGTGTGCAAACTTGATTTACCGGCATTGGGCGGTCCCAGGAGACAAAGCTGTGCGGCACCTTCGGGGCGCACGACATGGGACGGGCCGCTGCGGCGGCCGCCCTTCTTGGGGCCCGCGAGCTCCTCGGTCAACTGCTTGATGCGGGTCTTGATATCGGCCTGCAGGTGCTCCGTGCCCTTGTGCTTGGGAATGGTCCGCAGCAGCTCCCGCAGGCAGGTCAGGCGATCCCTGGGTTCGCGTGCCTTGCGGTAAGCCTCCTCGGCTTTCTTGTATTCGGGTGTGACATTGGTGGGCATAAAGATGAATCTTGGAGACGTTTTGTCAGCCGGTGCTGCCCTCTAGGTATCAGGCCTCATCCAGGGGCACGTTGTGGTATTCCAGCGCCCACTCCTGCATGTAGCTCACCCGGTTGGGTACCACCTTGTAGATGATCAGCTCCGGGTTATCGATGGAGCCCAGGTAGTTGCGCAGCAGTGGGTTGGTATCCCAGAGGTCTTCCGGCACCTCCCGGTCCTGCACGGTCTCGGCGATTCCCGTGATGCGGACCTGGTTGTGGTGGCTGTCCATGTAACACAGCTCCACCCGGGGGTTGGCCGCTATCTGTTCCGTCTTGCCGTAAGAGCGCAGGTTGGCCACGTAAACGGTAAAACCGTCGGTGCGAAGCGGTGAGACCGGACGTACCCGGGGTTGCTCGCCGTCGATAGTGGCAAGCTGGGGAAACTTCGCGTCCTTGATCGCGGTGCGGGCGAGTTCCATTACCTGGGAGGGGTCCATGGGTTTGGGTGTTGGTTTGGCCATGTGATCACCTTCTTTGACGGGGACTTCACCCAAGTATATGTGATTCGGATCGGTTTGAGCCGATGCTCACCCTGCGGGCAGCTTCGCTCTCCTGATTCGCTTCGCGAATCGGTCACCCCCTGGCAACCATTTCAAATCACGCATCCAGATCTGTTCCGGTTAGCCTCTAGATTTGACGATCAAAGAGGAACCCAACACGATGACGAATATCGGGTAAAACGGCACAAGCGGGGAGTACGGCATAAATGGCTCAATGATTGCGATGACATTGATACCAAATAGAAATTCATAGGCTTGTGGACTCCAGGCTCGCCCAAAACTACTGCCTATAAAACCTATCAGCACGGCCACACTACCGAACACTAAAAGTGGCAACTGGCGTATTCCACTGCCATTTGATTGTGCTGCTGATTGTCGCCAGTGTTTCTTACTCCACGCACACATACGTAAACTCCAGGCCAGGAAACCGCCCCAGTAGTAGACGTAATCGATAAGAACCGGCGGACCTTCATAGTAGAAGAGATTGAACCAATATACGCTCCAGGCATATGCCCACAGCCAATAGATCCCACTCGTGTGCAGGAGCTTCCACTGTCTTGGGGTCAGGCGACTACGGCCAAACTTAAACGAAGTCAGCACCATCGCGATCAGGAATGAATAACCCAGCACCCCCTCAACGACATCGCTGAGCACATAGACATCGTTAACGTAGTACTCCGTATGTATTCCCACTAACCACAAGATAAAAAACAACTGCCAAGCCATAGTTGCCGCGAAACAAAGCCCTATTATTTTTCGATTGCGTAACAGCCAGCTACCGAATGATCCGGGAAATACGACCTGGAAAGAGGATGCAGCAAAGGCCAGATATAACAACGGCACCGCACAACGTACGGAGAGCTGAATCATTGAGGAGACACCTTCAGCTTCGGACAGGTCAACGCGCATTATGGTCAGCACCATTACCATTGATACAGGTACAGTTATTAACCTGAACAGGTTCCAGCCGTTGATCGTTTTACTCTTTAGAAACTCGTCTAGATTAGTGCTCATAGATTTAGTAGCCGTTTAATTGTCCAAAAACTGAATGCAGCGTAATTCGATTTATCATTACACCTTGCCTTTCAACTCATAACAAAGCGAGCCGTGTGGGCGTCTACCTGCCGCATGAGCACGGAATCTGTCGAGAATTTATTGACTTTCTGCGCACTGACCTGAATTCCTTGTCAGGATCCTGTGGAATAGGACACGGCCGCTTTTCGATTGCGCTGCCTTCTCTTCAGCCATATCAGTAGTACGGACATCAGGATTCCCGCAGCCGAAATCGCGGCGAGGAACGCGAAAAAGTCAAGGTGTCCCTGGACGCCCGGATTTGCATCCAGAATGCGTCCGGCGATCGGCGCAAAGAATGCTTCCGGCGTATAACCGACAAACGCGATTACGGCTACCGACGTACCAGTCAGGTGTTTTGGTGTGTTCGTCTCTTCCAGTAACGCGTAGTAAATGCCACGAAGTGCGAACACGGCAAAGAACGTGACAAACAGGTTGGCATAAATGGTGTTGAGCGTAACCGTGTCAGGTGTGGCGGCGGCGAGCACTCCGAATGAAGCTACAAGCATAATGAACAATACGCCTATCGAACGTGCCGAATCGAAGCGGTCTGCGACAAGCCCCGCGACCACGCACGCGACCGGTCGAACGTATGCGCCGTAGGTCGCAAGTCTGGCGGCGTCGATCTCGTTCACACCAAGCACCTGCACAGCATATAGTGCGTAATTGTCCAGCCCCTTGTAGCCGCAATATGCGCAGATAATTATTGCCGCCTGGACCCAGATGAGTGGTCTGCGGACTACGGCCGGTAGGTTGGCGAATGGATTGTGTCGCTCGTTAATGGTCTTTTGTGAATTCGGGATAACAATCCAGACGATGCCGGCAGCGACAAGCGTAATCGCCGAGTAGTACAGGATAATGCTGCGCAGTCCCGCTTTGCGGGCGAAGTCGGTGACCAGGCTAGAGTCGGTGGGCAGATATACCGCCAGAATTGTGACGGCGAGTGCGCCAAAGACCGCCGCCGCCAGGCCTCGTCCCCCGTCGAGGATGCCAAATGCCGTTCCCTGCGAGCTTGAGCCGCCCCAGTCACGGGTGGCTTTGATAAGCGCAGCCCAAAAAAAGAAAATGGTGGTTACACCCCAGTAGCCATAGAGCGCAGTCATTTCCCAGACGCCCGGGAAGGTCGCCATGTAGAGACCTCCGATGGCAGTCAGTACCAGCGACCCAGCAATAAGGAATCGTGCGGAGTAGCGATCGGCGAACGGGCCACCAATCAGGTAGGAGACCATGGCGGTAAGGCCATAAGCGGCAAACATATCTCCGAGCTGTGTATTGGTGAGGTTGAATGCCTCCAGCAGCGTAGGGCGAAAAAAGCGCTGTGTATGAAACGGCAGCGCGAAGATCATTTCGCCGGCCATAATCAGTGCGAAAATTCTGAGGATCCGGGCGCCATGACGGGCAGTGATCGATGCAAAGATTCTGGGGATCGGGAGCATAATCAGGGCATTCTACGCATTGCGGAAGAGGTTGCTCTACGCAGTGCAACATTGGCGATCCGCTAATTCCACATACGGGTGCCAGCTTCGGTGCCCAAACCGGCATCATCTACCGTCGCTCATGACCGATTTTGGGATCGATCACAGCTTGACCGTCATCCTAAAATCCTGCAGATGCCAATCAAAGCAGGTACTGTCTAACCCGACGCAATAGAAACCGCGGAGCAGAGGAGATAATAATGAAAAACTCTCGAGCGAGCATTGCGATCCTTGTTGCCGCCGCCACGTTGCTTGCAAGCCTGGATGCCGGTGCCGGGGAGAAGAAGGCGCTGGTCGGCGGTCGCTTGATAGATGGGTTGCTCGGGCCGCCCATTGCGAACAGCGTTATCCTGATTGATGGTGAGATCATCGAGGCGATCGGAACGGTCGAAACGCTGCCGGTGCCACCGGGATACGAACAGATCTCCACGGAAGGCATGTCCGTGCTGCCGGGCCTCTGGGACATGCACGTTCATCTGATGATAAACGGCCATTCGGATTACGGGCATTGGGACGAGACCTACCTGGACCGTTTCGCCGATGAGATCATGCCGGCGTCGGCGTATCAGCTATTGCTGGCCGGCGTGACGACGGCACGAGACCTGGGAGCACCGCTCGAGGACTCCCTGGATGTGCGCACCAGGATCGACAATGGCGAGATCCCTGGGCCCCGTCTTTTTGTTTCCGGCCCTTTCATTCAGCATGTCGCGTACCCCGGCACTGAGGCTTTTCGATGGGGTGTCAATGGAGTCCGCGATGCCCGTGCCAAAGTCACGAAACTCGCCGAGGCCGGTGTCGATGTGATCAAAATGGTCGATCAGGATGAAATGACGTTCGATGAGGCCGCGGCTGTCGTTGACGAGGCGCACAAGCATGGCCTTCCGGTTATTGCTCATTCACACAGGCCCGAGGAGATTCGTCGCGGGCTTGCGATAGGCGTGGACAATTTCGAACACACCGGTCTTGCCGCCGCACCAGAGTATCCGGCAGATGTCATGGCGCTTCTGAAGGAGCGCACCGCGACCGGTCGCGTGCGCGGAGGACCGCTTTACTGGACGCCAACTGTCGAAGGGCTTTGGAACTATGATCTGGTTATCGCCAACCCGGAACACCTGGATAACGACTGTTGGAAATTCGGTCTTGAATCAGACACGATCGCGGATATCGCGCAGTCCATAGAAAGTCCCAAAGAGTTACTCTACTTTGATCTGACGCCCAAGCGAAAGCCGACGCTGATCAGGAAGATTCATCAGCTGCGTGAGGCCGGCGTCGTTCTCCTCATTGGTACCGATAGCGGAATTCCCATGAAGTTTCACTGCCAGTCCACCTGGAATGAACTCGAGGTATGGGTGAACGTAATGGGCATCCCCGCGCATGAGACACTGCGAGCGGCCACTTATTGGCCTGCCAAGATGATGAAGGTATCGGATAAGTGGGGCACGGTTGCAGTCGGCAAGTATGCGGATATCATTGCGACCCGTGGTGATGTTCTCAAGCACATTAATTTATTGCAGCGAGTCGACTTCGTGATGAAGGGTGGGACTGTGTACAAACGGGATGGCTTGGTCATTCAGCGACCGATTCAATAGACTGGCTGCACGTAGAATTGAGGAGTAATGGTGAAAACGAAACTAGCGTTGTGTTCGATACTTCTGATGACCACGGGCGCTTTCGCGCTGGATCAGGAGGCTGAGCGTTACGTAAGACTGGCCCTCGAACTGGGTGAGTATGATCCGGACTATGTCGATGCCTATCTCGGGCCGAGCGAAATGGCGGAGGCTGCAAAGGAAAATCTTCGATCCACGGACGAGCTTGCAGAAGCTATTTCCTTGCTGCGATCAGACCTGGAGGATTTTTCGCCGACTGACAGCGAAATGATTATCCGGTACAGGGCGCTGTTGAGCAATGTACAGGCGATGGAAACGCGCATTCGCATGGTAAGAGGCGAGAAGTTTTCTTTTGCAGACGAAGCGCGCCTGATTTATGACGCGACCTTGCCGAATTATGATTTTTCTGAATTCGATCGCGCACTCGAAGAAATTTCGCAGCTCATTCCGGGTGAGGGCGACCTGGCGAATCGGGTCGACGCGTTTCGGGATACTCTGGTGATACCGATAGATCAACTTAATGCGGTCATCGATCTCGCCATCGAAGAGTGCAAGCAGCGAACGTCAAAGCACATTTCTCTACCTCCCTCGGAACATTTCACGCTCGAATATGTTAGTGCCAAAAATTGGTCTGGATACAACTGGTATCAGGGTGAGAATGAAAGCCTTATGCAGATCAATATGGATTTTCCAGTCAAAATCGATCGTGCCATAGGACTTGGCTGTCACGAAGGCTACCCGGGCCATCATGTCTGGAATGTTTTGGTCGAGAACAAACTTTTGAAAGAAAAGGGATGGATAGAGTTCTCGATCTTTCCATTGTTCAGCCCTGCGGGACTGATCGGCGAGGGTAGCGCAAATTACGGCGTTGACCTTGCGTTTCCGGGCGATGAGAAAATCAAGTTCGAGCGTGACGTCCTTTTTCCGCTTGCGCGTCTTGATCCTGCAAAGGCAGAAGTCCTGGATAAGTTGAACAAACTGACGAGCAGCCTCGATCACGCGATGACCGCCACGGCCCAGCTGTATCTGGACGGTAAGATATCCCGCGACGAAGCCATCGAGCAACGCCGAAAGTATTCTCTAACGTCACGAGCTCGTGCTGAACAGAGCGTCAGATTTATCGAGCAATATCGCTCCTATGTACTGAATTACAATCTGGGTCAGGACATCGTCAGAGCATACATCGACAAGCAAGGCGATGATCAGGACTCTCGTTGGAAAGCATTTGAACGCATGCTTACCGAACTGTCGTCCGCCTCTGATATGACAAATTAACGCTGAGTAATGAGTGTTCGCTTCAGTCGAAAAGTTTGAAAACAGTAGCAAACGGATGCTGCTAATCTGGCGGCAGGTAATCCTTATGTTGGTTCTTGCAAGCGGCTGCTTGTTTGTCTCGGGCCAGAACTTTGCGGACGAGACACAGCTTCCGTCAGATCACGGTTATATGCTGATTCGCGTGAAGCTGCTGCAACGTGAACGGGTTGGTGTACTCGTGATGTCTGACGTGGATAAGAATCACGTTGTCAGGATCCACACAGATTCATTTGAGCCGGCAGGAAAAAACGCGTGGATGGCGTTGGTGGCGATGCCGAATGGACGATACTTCTGGAGTGAGTATGAATCGATTTATGTAACAGGCATTGAGGCTGGGCAGGGTCTTAACCGAAAGCACAGACGGAGCGCGCCCGGTTCCGCCAGCGATACGTTTGAGATCGTGTCGGGAGCAGTCAATTACATAGGCGACTGGAAAATGCGGGTCATATCGTCACAGCAGATGCGACTGGATCCACTTATCGAGTATGATAAATCGACACTTGAGCGATGCGTCGCGCAATATCCCGAATATGCAAACAGGTATGAGATTTATCTATCGATAATGGGGAAGAAAGCTATCTCTCTCGAGGAGCTGGTGAAGATAACGAAAGAACAATCCGAGGATGGCTAAAGCGTTTGATGTATTATCGCCGCGTGCCGCAAAACATAAGCCGCCAGATAAAATAAGTATATGGGCGAGATTCCTGAACAATCTCCGGTTAGCAGGTTTTGGTCTGAACTCAAGCGTCGCCGTGTAACGCGGGTTATCGTCCTGTATACGGTCGCGGGTTGGATCGTTATCGAAGTCGCTTCAACCGTATTGCCAAACCTGAACCTGCCGAAATGGACAGTCACACTGGTCACTGCGCTGGTCGTACTCGGGTTCATTATTGCGATCATGCTGGCCTGGGCGTTCGATATCGGGCCGGGCGGGGTGCATCGAACTGCTTCGGCAGAAAATCAAGAAGGTGCTGCGACGACGTCTGATCACCCGGTCGCGTCGCCGGTACCGGAAGACCGCGCGGAAAAACCAGCAACAGATGGCGAAAGTCGTCGCGCTATCGCGGTATTACCATTCGTCAATATGAGCGGTGATCCAGAGAACGAATACTTCAGTGACGGAATTTCCGAGGAGATTCTGAACCTGCTGGTCAAGTTGCCACAGCTACGGGTGGCGTCGCGAACTTCTTCCTTTGCCTTCAAAGGCAAGGAATTCGATATTCCTGCAGTAGCCGAGCGGCTCAATGTCAGTACCGTTCTGGAAGGCAGCGTGCGCCGGGCCGGCGATCGCGTGCGTATCACCGCGCAGCTCATCGATACTCAAACCGATTCGCATCTCTGGTCGGACACTTATGACCGCGAGTTGAAGGACGTCTTCGCCATTCAGGACGATATTGCACAAAGCATTGTGGATGCGCTCGAAGTAACGTTGACCCCAAAAGAGAGACGTTCAATTCAGTACGTGGCCACGTCCGATGCCAAGGCGTATGACTACTATCTGCGTGGCCGCAAGTTCTTTTACTCCATGACCAAGCGAAATTTCCATCATGCTGTTCGCCTGTACAACCAGGCAATAGAGCAGGATCCGAATTACGCCCTGGCGTATGCGGGTATCGCGGATGCCTATTCGTTTCTGTTCATGTACGGAGAAGGCACGCCGGAGAATGCGGAGAAGTCCGACGAGGCCAGCCGCAGGGCGCTTGAACTTGACCCTGATTCAGCGGAGGCGCACGCTTCCAGCGGCATATCCAATTCCATCAACAAGCGCTATGACGATGCCGAGCGGGAATTCGAGACCGCTATCATGCTGAATCCGGCATTGTTCGAGGCACACTATTTCTACGGGCGCGACTGCTTCGCCCAGGGCAAATTTGAAAAGGCGGTTCGGCTGTTCGCGGAAGCATCCAGCGTAAACCCGGCGGACTATCAAAGCCCGATCTTCTTGAGCCACGCCCATTTCGAGCTTGGCCACCACCAGGAGAGTATGGACGCAGCATCAACGGCCGCAAAAGTGGTAGACAAACACCTGGAGCTTCATCCGGATGACCCACGCGCGCTGTGCCTCGGATCATTCGCTCACGCGAAAGTCGGCAATGGGGAGACTGCACGAGACTGCGCGGAGCGAGCCTTGGACTCAGACCGCAACGAACCGGCAGTGGCCTACAACGTGGCCTGTACGTACGCACTGCTGGATGACAAGGATCGTGCTCTGGAGCTGCTCGAACAAGCCGTGGAAATGGGCTTTGGCTACAAGGCCTGGATGGTCAATGACAATTCGCTGGCGACGTTGAGGGAAGAACCGAGATTCAAAGCGCTGCTCGAGCGGCTTAGCTGACTTGCCGCGCAGAGAAGCGGCATGAAATGTGCCCCGACCTGCTCCTGTCAGAACTCTAACCCGCGCCATCGAACTGAGTCAGCGCCCCTTCGATGGCCTCTTGATACGCGAAGATCGCCGGCGTGCCACCCGTGTGCACGAATACGAAAGTAGAACCGTCGTCCGCGGACTTCGCATAATGAATCATCGCGGCCATCGCCTTGCCGCTGTAAACCGGATCGAGCATCAGTGCTTCAGTTCTGGCGCCGAGAACGATCGCATTCGAAGTCGCCTGATTCAGGTTGCCATATCCGGGTTCCAGGTAAGCATCGGTCAGATTGATGTCGTCGTCGGTCACGTTTGAATCTGCTTCCAACAATGTAGCGATGCCATCACAGGTATCGCTGATACGTATTTTCTGAAGTGCGGCGTTACGGCGTACGCAAGAGCCTGTCACCCGAATCTTTGAACCCAGGGCGCGGAGCCCGAACAGCAGCCCGGCATGCGTAGCGCCGGATCCTGAAGCTACGAAAATTTCGTCGATTGAATGCCCGCCTTCCTTGATCTGGCTCAACAATTCCGTGGCCGCAACGACATAACCAAGCGAGCCCAGGGGAGGATGCCCCGGAGCGAGAGGAATAATGTACGGTCTGCGACCCGCATCTCGCAGTTCCGCAGAAATCTTCCCGAGCTGCCGGTCCGCGCCGGTTTCATCTTCGCCGTGAGGATACGAATGCAGGGTTGCGCCAAGAAGCTTGTCGATAAGCACGTTTCCGGAATCGCGATATCGAGGAGCGTCTGTTGTAACTCGTTCTTCAAGCTGGATGTGACACGTCATTCCAAGTTTTCGTGCACCGGCGGCGGCCGAGCGCACGAAGTTCGACTGCACCGCACCTGTAATCAATATCGTGTCTGCTTTCTGCACACTTGCGGCACCCAGGTAGAATTCCAGCTGGCGGATCTTATTGCCACCGAAGGCCAGACCGGTACAGTCGTCTCTCTTCACGAACAATTGAGCGCCACCACAATGTTGCGTCAGGTTCGGCATTCCCTCAAGCGGAGTTCGTCCTGTAAACAGGCGCGCTCGAGGTATTGAGGCAATACAGCCCAGGGTGTCGGGAAAATCCTGCTTCGGTTTCATATCTGATTTACATCTGGATAAGAGAGGAGAAGAGAATAACTGCGGTAGACGCCAGAATAGTCACTATCAGCCATCGAAATGTTTTATCTGTGAGGCGGTTGCTGAGAGCTCGACCGACCAGAATACCGACAACCGTCATGGGTGCGAGCATCGCGCTGAGCCTCATCGAGTCGGCGCCGATCCCGGCCAATCCAAACTGAAGGGCCAGGGCGACGAAGTAGGCAAATACGAACATCAGCAAGATAGTGGCCCGTATCGTTTGCTTGCCAAACCCTTTAGATGACATCCACCCCGCCGGAACCGGCCCGGGCATGGCGAGGCTGGCACCCATTATCCCTGCCACGACGCCGATGGAAATTTGTTCGGTATTGCCGGGCGTCTTCAGCAACGGGAGGGTCGGGACATTGTTACCGCGAACCGTCAAAACCAGAGTGAGCAAGACAGCGAGGCCGGCGAAGGTCTTGAGAAAAACAATATTCATTCCAAGAAAAATCAGCAACCCAAGAGGGGATCCGATGACCAACCCGATGATTAACTTTGTCAGCAATTGTCGGTCCGCATGTTGCCAGATCGATGGCGTCAGAAGCATGGCGATAAGGAGATTCAGCACGATGCTGATCTGTATGGCTGACCCATCGTTCAACGCAATCAGCAGCACGGGACCGGCAATAACACCAAATCCGATGCCGGTAGCAGACTGCAGCGCAGCCGCAGCAAAGACGGCAACATTCAGGGCGATAAACTCCAGATCCATGATATTTCTGCGTGACCGAAACCTGTAACTCCGCATGATGTTAGGCTTGATTCCACAACAAGAGCAACAATCGGAAAGGGGGGGTATCCACATGCTCCATCTTGCAATAGCGGCTGGACTGGTACTCGGACTAGTCGTCGGGCTGGCGGCAGCAGCCACGGGCAACGAATTCTTGCTGGCAATCGCGAAAGGCTCGGCGCCTTTCGGGACGCTGTTCATGAACGCCATCCGGATGGTCGTAATACCGTTGATCGTCACTGTCATCTTCACGAGCATCGCCCGGCTCGGTGACCCCCGCAAGCTCGGGCGCATTGGCGGGCTGACGATAAGCTACTACTGGATTACGCTGATTCCGGCGATCGCCATTGGCATGGCGACAATGAAATTCGGACTGCAGTTTGCGAGCGAGATTGAAGTGCCTCAAACCGAGGCGACCAGCATCCCCGAATTGCAGAGCATCGTGGATTTTCTCGTCAGCCTCGTGCCGTCAAACCCATTCGCTGCCGCGAGTGCCGGAGCGATTCTGCCATTGATCGTATTCACCGCTTTGGTTGCCGCAGCAACGGGTACTCTCGCGCGCGAGCGACGCGAGCGACTGATCAACCTTGCTGACGACGCCAGCGAAGCTTTGATCAAGGTTGTCTGGTGGATTCTTTACACGGCACCGATCGGCGTCTTCGGACTGGCCGCACCCGTTACGGCACAGCTGGGCTGGGACCTGATCCAGACCCTCGCTATCTTCATCGTGTGCATTTTCATCGGGCTCGTAATCTTTCTCGTGGTTGTGACGCTGCCGATGGTTTACTTTGTTACCGGTATCAGTCCTATTCGCTACCTGAATGCGACGATCGGCGCCGTATCGGTTGCAGTGTCGACAACAAGTACGGCCGCGG
>Ga0255051_10000458_pt1 | contig 14930 bp, 15 predicted proteins | sample JV7_2_9_MG_FD_181719 | JGI IMG/M metagenome (GOLD analysis project Ga0255051, IMG submission 181719) | Seawater microbial communities from Jervis Inlet, British Columbia, Canada - JV7_2_9 | ecosystem: Environmental > Aquatic > Marine > Inlet | place: Canada: British Columbia | collected 2016-10-06
CTCGTCTTGTCAAGCTGGTTGCCGATGCTTGCGGTTCAATTGGCATGACCGGCGGCCAGTCGCTGGACCTCGCTGCCGAAGGTCGCTCGCTTACTGTCGATGAAATTGAACATATGTACGCACTGAAAACAGGCGCATTGATTCACGCTGCAGTCGTGTCGGCACCGCTACTCGCCGACAACGTGGACGCCGAACGCGCTTCGGCAATCGATGCGTTCGGCCGCACGATCGGGATCGCGTTCCAGATCAGGGACGACATTCTCGATGTTGAGGGCGATACGCAGGTTATTGGCAAACAATCAGGTGCCGATCAACAACTGAACAAAGCAACTTACCCGGGCCTGATGGGGCTCGACCAGGCTCGCAAACGCTGTGATGAATTGCTTCAATGTGCGGTCGAAAAACTCGATGATTTCGGTGAAGAAGCCGAATCGCTGCGCTGGTTGGCCCGATTTATCGTCGAGCGCGGCAACTAGGACGGTCTTGTGACAGAAATGCGAACAATTCTGCACGTTGACATGGACGCTTTTTATACTTCTGTAGAGCAGCGCGACAAACCCGAATTACGGGGTAAACCCGTTGTCGTTGGAGGTGGCAGCAATCGCGGTGTCGTGGCCGCTGCAAGCTATGAAGTTCGTGAGTTCGGCGTTAGATCTGCGATGCCGATGGCGGAGGCTACGCGCCGCTGCCCGAATCTCATTCGCATCGCACCACGCATGTCACATTACAAGGCGGTGTCGCAGCAAATTTTTGAAGTCTTTCGTGAATTCACGCCACTCGTTGAGGGCTTGTCGCTCGACGAAGCATTTCTCGACGTCACGGATAGTCGGGCGTTGCATGGATCGGGCCGGCAGATCGCCGAAAAGATCAAACTCACCATTCGTGACAGGACAGGACTGACAGCCTCGGTCGGCGTGGCCGAGAACAAACTTGTCGCCAAGATTGCGTCGGATCTGGATAAACCCGATGGCCTCGTCGTCGTCACCAGCGACAATGCCAGGGCAACGCTCGACCCACTGCCAGTCTCGGTCATTCCCGGCATCGGCCGGCAGACCCTTGGCCGTCTTCACAACGTCAACGTCTACAACATCGCGGATTTGCGGCAGGCCCTCGATCGCGATCTCGAACCTGTGTTTGGTCGATACACGCAAAGAACCAGGGACAGGGCGTCCGGCATCGACAAGCGGCCTGTTGTTCCCGATCGGGAGGAAAAATCTATCAGCGCCGAGGAAACTTACCCTGTAGATCTCAGCGACAGACAGGACATGGATCGTGAATTGCTGGCGCTGTCTGAAACGACGGCGCGTCGCTTGCGAAAATCGCGCCTTCAGGCTGGCACCGTCCAGATCAAGATCCGGCAGTCGGATTTTCAGACATTTACGCGGCAGAAAAGCCTGCAGCCCCCCGTCAACAATACTGACCAGATATTCCAGGTCGCTCGGGACCTGTTGTCCGCCTGGCTGGAGAGCAACCCGGATTCGCGCATTCGGCTGCTAGGCGTAGGTGGCAGTAAGCTGTCCCCTGCAGAGCAACGCGACTTGTTCGCAGAAGATGAGGGGCCTGGGGCGAGCGGGGTCGACCGCGCTGTCGACGAGATTCAAGATCGTTTCGGCACGGAATCAGTCGGTCGCGCAAGAACCTTGCAGCGGCCCTGATTGAGTTAAACTCTCAGGATCATGTACACCAGCTTTTTTGGTCTCAATGAGAAGCCGTTTTCGATAACGCCCGATCCGCGCTACTTGTTTCTGAGCGAACGCCACGGCGAGGCGCTGGCACACCTTGTATACGGGGTCACCGAGAGTGGTGGCTTCATACAGCTGACGGGCGAGGTCGGCACGGGTAAGACGACGCTGTGTCGCACACTGTTGCTCAATCGCGTGCCCAACAACGCCGATGTCGCGGTTGTACTCAATCCACAACTTTCTGCGCTTGAGTTTCTCGAGGCCATTTGCGAAGAACTCGGTGTCAAGGTGCCGAAACGGAAGGACAGCATCAAGGCGTTGATCGACGCGCTTAACCGGTATCTGCTTGACGCACATGCAGACGGCAGGCGCACCATACTCGTTGTCGACGAGGCACAGAATCTTGCACCGGAGGTGCTCGAAGAGGTGCGATTGCTGACCAATCTCGAAACTGCCAAACAAAAGCTATTGCAGATAATCCTGATTGGCCAACCCGAGTTACGCGAATTGCTCGCCCGCAACGATCTTCGACAACTGGCGCAGCGCATTACGGGACGCTACCACCTTGAACCGTTGTCGCCGGAGGAAACGGACCAGTACATCGAACATCGCCTTAAAGTCGCCGGCGCACTCGGCGAAGTATTCGACGCAGGCGCGAAGCGCGCTGTATTCCGGTTGTCGCAAGGCGTGCCACGACTCATCAATGTCATTTGCGATCGCGCGTTGCTTGGTGCGTACAGTCAGGGGAGCCGGCTTGTCAGTCGGCGTCTCGTCCGCCGCGCCGCGGCTGAGATTTCAGGCGAATCGAATCTGATTCTGGGCTGGCGGTGGACTGCACCGGCGATTGCGGTTGCCGCATCACTCGTATTGGCCGTCAGTATCGGGTTTAACTTCGGGCAGCAGCCATCGACCGATAAGGTCACGACGCCCGAGCCAAGCGCAACCACCATGACAACGAGTGCCGTAGAGGCAGACTTTGCCTCCGAACCCGAACCGGGCGTGTCGCTCGATGAGCAACTCAAGCTTTCGCAGGAATTGACCAACGCCGGCACCGCATTGTCGACGTTGTTCGACCTTTGGAATATCGACATTGGCGATTCCACACGTTCCAAATGCGCCCAGGCGACATCACTCGGCTACAGCTGTCTTAGCCACCGGGGATCATGGAGCGGTCTGCGGCAACTTGATCGCCCGGCTATATTGCAGCTGGTCGACCAGAATGGCATAACGCATCATGTCGTTTTGACATCAATATCCGGGGAGCGAGCCGAGCTTTCAATTGGTGGCGTGTCCGTCTCTCACTCGATCCCCGCTATATCGGAATTGTGGTTCGGCACCTACCAGCTGTTGTGGCGGCCGCCTAACGGTGTTGCAGTTTCATTACTGCCCGGCATGCGCAATTCCAATGTGATCTGGTTGCGCGAGAGCCTCGTCGCGATCGACGAGCGCTATCGCACTGAGCCATTTGATTCCAACGTCTATGATAAAAATCTGCAACAACAAGTGCGTGAGTTTCAACGCGATCATCGACTGGATGTCGACGGATTAGCTGGACAACATACGCAGATCATCATTAATACACTGCTTGAACCGAACAGAACGCCGCGACTGACAATTCCGCGGCTGGCGCAGGAGTAAGGCATGTCGTTCATACTCGATGCATTGAAGAAATCGGAAACCGACCGCCAACAACAAGGATCCGCAGAATTCTCCAGCGTGCCTGCAGGTTCGGAAAAGCCGAGCCCGACTCGCTGGTTGTGGATGCTCGCGGCACTTCTCGGCGTCAATTTCGCCGTATTGATCGGCATCCTGATGCGGCCCGAGACTGCGCCGTCCGATACGATAGCTGAGGAAACTACCGAAGCAAGCGCTCCCGTCGAGACGGCTCCCGTCGAGACGGCAACCTTCGAAGAGAAAATCGCAGACGTCATCGAGGAAAAGAAGAAGTCACCGCCGTCAGCAGCGCCACCGATACAAACCAAATCGATGGCGACGATCCCAACCATCGACCAGTTGCGTCTTGACGGTTCATTGCAGCTTGCTGAACTACATCTCGACATTCACGTTTACAGTGATGATTCGGCCGGGCGTTTCGTGTTCATCAACATGGTCAAACACCGTGAACAGTCACGTATTGCCGAAGGCCCGGTCGTCAAGGAAATTACGCCCGACGGAGTGATCCTCGCATACCAGGGTAGAACCTTCCTGCTTCCACGCCAGTAAATCGCAGTCCCGGAATCCAAACGATTGTCAGATTCAAGCTCCACTTATCTGGACGGGGACGGGCTCCGAAAAGCGCTGATTTCCGGCATTAACCTCGTCATAGCCGATCAGGATTTTCTGAACAAAATCAATGTATTCCCTGTTGCGGACGGCGACACAGGCACCAATCTGAGCCTCTCGTTGGGCGCGACACTCGGTATCTTGCACGTGCCACCCAACAAGCACGTGGGTACGATGTTGGCTGCAGTGGCTGATGCATTACTGGACGGCGCACGCGGCAATTCCGGCGCGATCATGGCGCAATTTTTTCAGGGAGTCAGCGACGCTGCTTTCGAACTAACACGATTTACGACGACGACGTTTAGCCAAGCTATCCGGACTGGCAGCGACTACGCACACGATGCACTGTCGAATCCCGTCGAGGGCACAATTCTTTCGGTGATCGCCGTTTTCGCAGCGTCGATCGAGAATCAGCTCGCTGTTTCCGAGAACAGCAATTTCGACGACGTTTTCGAAGCTGCATTACCCGACCTGGACAAGGCGTTGGCCGCTACCACGGGACAGCTCGACGTACTCCGCAAAGCCGGTGTCGTCGATGCGGGCGCCAAGGGTTTTGTGGATCTCGTTAAGGGGATGAGTGAATTCGTTCTACACGGCGAGATTGTGGACAGACCCGATCTGTCTGTTTTGAACTCGCCGGAATTTTCGGACATCACCAAAGCTGACGCAGAGGACTATGCGTATCGCTACTGCACCGAGTGTGTCGTCACGGGCGCCGAAATTGACAGGCGGAAACTTCGCGAGTCTCTTAGCTCGCTTGGCGAATCACTCGTCCTTGCAGGCTCCAAACGCAAGGCCAAGATTCATATTCACGTAAACGATCCGCAGGCTGTTTTCGATGTCGGCAGGCGGTATGGCGCCGTTGGTGCCGAAAAGGCGGACGATTTGCACCGCCAACAGCACAGCAGCCAGGCTAATACTCGAGCTTTTGCCGTTATCACCGACTCAGCCGCTGACATTGCCGATGCGGACATGGAGCGGCTCGACATTCACATGGTGCCTTGCCGAATTCAGTTCGGCGACCGCGGTTACCTCGACAAAGTCAGCATTACTACGGAAGAATTTTATCAACAGCTGGCGGAGAACCCGCATCATCCAACGACGTCGCAGCCCGCACCCGGTGACTTCAGGCGGCAGTTTCAATATCTCGCGAGTCATTACGCAGATGTGATTTCAATCAACCTGATGGGCGCAGCCAGCGGAACGCTTGAGGCCGCACGATCAGCTGCGAAACGCAGCAATGCGCCCGGCCGCGTGCATGTCATCAATTCGTTTAACGCGTCACTCGGACAGGGACTGCTAACCGTGTTCGCAGGCGAGTGCGCCGTCGCTGGACTGCCTGTCGATAAGACGATCGCCGCGATTGAGTCGCTGATTCCAAAAACACATACCTACGCCGTGCTTAGCAATCTGGACTACGCAGTTCGTGGCGGCCGGATCTCGCGATGGGTCAAGGTCGCAGCCGACTGGACAAAACTCACACCGATCATACGTATATCTATCGAAGGAAATATTGCACCAAGTAGCTGCATCATCGGCAAACGGCAAATTGTTGCGAAGTTCGCCCGGCACGTTGCGCGCCGTGTGCGTGGCGACGAACCAGTCGTTGTTGCCGTCGGCCATGCGATGAGCCCCGAGAATGCCGCGGAACTTGAGCGATTGCTAAGACAGGAAATCCCAAACATTGCCAGCTTGTCTACAGCAGAACTCGGCACCGCTCTTGGCGTGCACGGCGGTCCGGGCACACTCGTTATCGCCACTCAGCCTTACGTCACCCCTGCGGATTTTGCCGGGTAATCAGGTCCTCTCCCTCATTGCGGGCGTTGTTGACTCGGCGATCGACGGCCCAGGCTGTAAGTTCGGGGCTGTTGGCGGTCACATCGTCAATCAGATCATCATCACCAGCGAGCCAGCGGTCAGCTGTATCCGGTTGCAGTACAACAGGCATGCGGTGGTGCAATGTGGCCATGAATTCGTTTGCCGCTGTTGTAATTATCGTCGTGCTCTGAATCGACTCGTCAGTTTCCTTTGACTGCCAGTTTTCCCATAGCCCCGCAAATGCAAACGGTGCGCCACTTGCCATCGAAATGAAATAGGGCGTTTTCGACTCGCCCTCTTTCTTCCATTCGTAAAAACCGTCCGCCAGAAGGAGGCAACGCCGGCGGCGATACGCTGCACGAAAGGAGGGTTTCTCCGCTACCGTCTCGGAACGCGCATTTATCATGCGATTGCCGATTGACGGATCTTTCGCCCAGAATGGAATGAGGCCCCAGCGAAACATTGCCAACTCGCGTCCCGACTCATCGCTATTACGAATCCCTGCTATGTATTGCGTCGGTGCAATATTGTAACGCGGCTCAACCGCGATCGACCCGGTAACGCCGAACAACGCCGCCGTCGCTTCGCTGGGTGAATAGAATGCGAAACGCCCACACACGATTATTCCCGGATGCCCACGCCCCGCCGCATAAGTTGCACGCAGGTGGTGAACAGGACGACAACGAATGCGATCAAGATGACATACGCCGTACCAATGTCTATATCCGATCTGCCCAGGATGCCGTATCGAAATGCGTTAACCATGTAGAGGATCGGATTGACGAGCGAAACCTTTTGCCAGAACGGCGGTAGCAAGGAAATCGAGTAAAAGACACCGCCAAGATAGGTGAGCGGCGTTATTACAAACGTCGGAATAATTGAAATATCGTCGAACTTTGATGCGAAGACCGCGTTGATGAACCCAGCCAGCGCGAACACGATTGACGACAGCAGCACAATCGAAATTGTAATCAACGGGTGGCGAACATCGAGCTCGGTAAAGAATAACGCGATGGCGGTAACGAACGCGCCGACCAGGATCCCCCGCAGCACACCACCCGCAACATGGCCGAGAATGATCGTCGAATTGGCCATTGGAGAAACCAGCATTTCTTCGACATGACGGCCGAATTTGGCGCCAAAAAAAGATGACACGACGTTTGCGTACGAATTGGTTATGACTGACATCATGATCAACCCGGGAGCTATGTACTGCATGTAGTCGAAACCGTCCATCGTTCCAATGCGGCGGCCGATCAGGTTGCCGAAAATGATGAAATACAATGTCATTGTAATTGCAGGTGGAACAATCGTTTGCACCCAGATACGCAGGACGCGTATGACTTCTTTGCGCACAATGGTCTTTAAAGCGACGAGGTTTAGCGCGACGTTCACTGCTTCTGCTCAACGAGTCGCATGAAAAGTTCTTCGAGGCGATTTGTCTTATTGCGCAGACTGATGACCTTGATGTTGCGCTCGTCCAGCTGTGAAAACAGGTCGTTTATACTGTGGGAGGGTCCCATGCCGACTTCGATCTCGCAGTTCTCACGTAATGTCGTCTCGAATCCGTCAAGTTGTGGTGCCTCCGCTAACGCATCTTTAATGCTAAGTACGAAAACTTCACGCTGAAATTTGCGCAATACCGTACTCATGGGAGCATCTTCAATGATCGACCCCTCATCGATGATCGCGACATGGCGGCACAGCGACTCTGCTTCCTCAAGATAATGGGTGGTCAGTATGATCGTGGTTCCTGCCGCATTGATTTCACGCAGGAAGTCCCACATCGAACGTCGAATTTCGATATCGACACCCGCGGTGGGCTCATCAAGAATCAATAGTCGGGGTTCGTGAACGAGCGCCCTGGCGATCATCAGGCGCCGCTTCATTCCTCCGGACAGGGTCCGGGCCTGGTCGGCGCGGCGGTCCCACAACCGTAACGCCCGCAAGTAGGTCTCGGAACGTTCTTCTGCGAGCTGCCGGCCGAGCCCATAGTAACCGGCCTGGTTCAGGACAATGTTGTGCACCTTGTCAAACAGATTCACATTGATTTCCTGCGGTACCAGCCCGAGACAGGCTTTGGCTGCTTCAAGATCGGTATCGATGTTGTGTCCGAATATCTCGACATCGCCACTACTCTTGTTGACCAGCGAACTGATGATGCCTATCGCCGTTGTTTTGCCAGCGCCATTGGGTCCGAGCAACGCATAGAAGTCACCGGCCTCAACAGAGAAATCTATTCCCTCAAGTGCGACAGTGCCATTGGCGTAAGTTTTGCGGAGGTTTTTTATTGAGAGTGCACGCATGGCCTCGCATATTGTACGCATGGTCCGCGAGGACCGTCATGTCGCTGTCAGGTTTGTTCGTCTTTCTGCCGGATCGGTTTTTCCCCAACCGACATAGTGGGTACAGCAGATCGACAGGCAGCTGCACGTAGCCGGACACCACTCATCAGCTCGCGCGATGTCAGCACTGTTTGCATCGCGCACAGGTGTGCCGCCCGTCGGACCTCCGGTTCCGAGCTCAGGCCCGCTCCAAGAAGCCGGTGCCAGAAATCAGCGCTCCCGGGGCATCGTGGTTCTATGAGGTCCCGGTGGTCGACCGCTCGCTGCAGAAGGCGCATCAGGGTACAGCCGGCAAGTTGCTCGCACCAGTCGAGAGATCCAGCGCAAACGAGGCGAGTCGAGTACGGATTTCTGCGCGAGAGTTGCCACAGAAACCCCAGCGCGGCGGCTGCGATCCGTCCCAGTTCATCGACAACGACCGGTGCAGAAGCGAACAGGTCGCGAGTCGGCCGGTCGTCAAACAGGCGGGCCCAATACAAGTGATCGGTCTCGCGCAACGACAACAACAAGAACGGCACTGCGGCCAGCCGCTGCACCTGCCGGTCGGTGAGTGCGACAACAGCCGGCCTGAGAGAGGCCGGCAGAGCTTGCAGTAATTGCCCGTCTGGCGTCGCACGCAAGTACTCGAGAAAGGCAATATTGAGTGATTGTACATCCGCCAGATCGGCAGGCTCAGGTCCCGTGAAGTCCATGTTTTCCCCTTTTTTCGGCATTATTGGTGGGAGTATTGAAATACTGTATTTTCGATTGCTCGACCATGTATGGATACTATATGCTTTGTTGTACTATATATGGTCTATTTCTAGCATAAAAGGTGCCAAATGCGACTGACCGATGACCGCTATGCCACCGAGCGCAGCCAGTTTGAGCTAGCCCTCAGGATGATTCGACATGAAGCGAGGACCCGTACGATTCGCGAGTGCACGGGATTATCCGATGACCGGATTCGCAAGCTTTACGCGAGGTATTTTCGAGACACCGGCAGTACAGACATTCGCCGGAGACGCGGCAAGTCACCGCGGCAGATCACCCGATTTGTCAAGAATTCGGAAAACCAGCTGCAAGCTACGACGCTTGTCGTGCTGTTTTGCAGCGGTCTCTTGTTGCGCATCGATTCAGACAACAACGTCTCGCCATGTTGGCCACGACCTGACGTTGAGTTTGGTCACCGGGTTTGCCGCGCGTTTGAAACTTACTTGTTATTTCACAACAATCCCGCACTCAGTTTCGAGTGGGCGTGGAATCTTCTGCACAGCATTGCTTATAACGACGAGTTGTACCTTGCCGTCTGCGCCGCCTGCAATGCCCGCTACGTTCAGGATGCTTACGCGCTTGACCACAGGACCTGCCCGGCTTGTGAGATCGCAGCACACCGACATCGCCGACCCGGCGTTCACTGATACGCTGGCGCCTAGGCGGCCCTGAGGCGTAGACTGCGCGTGGCCCTGGAGGTCACATGGAAAACCACAACGTATTTGCTGGCGCGTTTGTCGATCGCATCGGCGAGCGCCGCAAGGATTCTGACTGGCTCGCTGAAGCCGTACTGAACGAACAGAGCTGCTTTGTGCCGGTCTGGGGCGACCGCTGCCTGGTTGGTGGTGACCCGCTTGAAGTCGTGTTGCTCACTCGCAAACAGGTACGTTCCGTTGTCGACGATCGCGAGCTGATATTCCTCGGCCTGTTTCGCGATCGACCAGCGTTTGCATTGTCCATCAACGCTGATACCGACGCTCCGTTTCCAGAGCTCGGCGAGTTTCACGATCTACGCTATCTCGGTACGGTATTGCCGGCCGACGAGGCTAACCTCGTCGCACATGCGCGAGCGCTCGCACTCTGGCACGCATCGCAGGTCTTTTGCGGCGTCTGTGGATCGTCCGCCCGGCCTGAGGCGGCTGGCAACTCGCGCATCTGCATGAACGACGACTGTCGCCGGGAGATATTTCCACGTGTCGATCCCGCCATCATAGTCCTCGTCGCAGATGGTAATCGGTGTCTGCTTGGCCGGCAGACAAGCTGGCCGGAAGGCCGTTACTCAACGGTTGCAGGGTTCGTCGAACCGGGTGAAAGCCTGGAAGACTCAGTACGCCGTGAGGTTTATGAAGAAACGAATGTGCGTGTCGGCCATGTGTCCTACCACAGCTCACAGCCGTGGCCGTTTCCTTCTTCCCTGATGCTCGGATTTGTGGCCGAGGCTACTTCATCTGACATCGTATTGAATGACGGCGAACTTGAAGATGCACAATGGTTCACACGCAAGGAATTGCGCTCCGGTTTTCCCAAATTGCCGTTCAAAATTTCAATCGCGCGCCGGCTCGTCGACGACTGGCTGGAACGCGGCGATACAAAATAAGATGTGTTTGATTGTCATCGCATTTCAGGTCGATGCCGACTACCCGCTGGTTGTCGGCGCCAATCGCGACGAATTTCACTCGCGCCCGACACAAGACGCCGGTTGGTGGCCGGATCAACCTGACATCCTGGGCGGCCGCGATTTGCAAGCGGGCGGCACCTGGCTCGCCATACATCGCTCCGGCCGATTCGCGGCAGTAACCAATTATCGCGACGCACACCCCTCCCATACCGGGTTTCGCTCACGTGGCCACCTTGTGACGGAGTTCTTGCAGAGCAATGCGTCGCCATTTGATTATCTGCAATCGATAAAGGGACCCGATTACTCGGGATTCAACCTGCTGTTGTCGGATGGCGCTTCGCTTGCGTACCTGTCGAATCGTGATGGCAACACCCGGGAACTCGCACCAGGTATTTACGGACTGAGCAATGCAACGCTTGACACGTCATGGGAGAAAGTCGAACGCAGCAAAAACAGCCTGCAGACATTGATTACGGAAAACGGCGTGAACGAAACTTCGTTAATGCGGCTTCTCGGGGATCGCGACAAAGGCCCGGTCAATGAAGTCCGGAGCGAGCGCCTGCCGTTTGCGACGGCGCACGCAATTACGGCACCTTTTATCGTGCTGCCCGATTACGGTACGCGATGCTCTACAGTGGTGCTGGCCGGTCGAAACGACCGGTGGTCATTTCTCGAGCGGCGATTCGATGCAGGCGGCAACAAAACGGGTGAGTCGCGGTATTCATTCGATCGCGTAAACCGCCAGTAACCAGCGCCGAATATCCTCAATTTCCTCGGCGCAAACGGCATGGGCCATTGGGTAGTCATGCCATTCGACGTCGAAGCCCTTCGCAAGCAGCAGATCGGCGGATTCCCTACCCAACGCCATCGGCAACACCGGGTCGAATGTGCCATGCGCCATGAAAATGGGCAGCTTGACTGCCTCATCCCCCAACTCACTGGCGAGTGGCAGGTAAGTCGACAACGCCATCAGGCCGGCAAGTTTTTGCTTTGACCGGAGCGCCGCGTGTATTGCGATGGCACCACCTTGCGAAAAACCCGCCACCACGATCTTGCTCGCGTCGATACCCCGATCCCGCTCGCGCCGGATCAGGTCTTCGAGAATTTCGGTGCTTGCACGCACACCCGCTTCATCGGCCAGACCGTCACGATCAAAGCTCAGGATGTCGAACCACGCCCGCATCTTCATTCCGCCGTTGATCGTCACGGGTCGCATCGGCGCGTGTGGAAAAATGAAGCGCACGCCGAACTCCTCCGGCAACCGTAGCTCCGGAACGATCGGCTCGAAATCGTGACCATCGGCACCGAGGCCGTGCAACCAGATCACACTGCCCTGGGGTTCATCCCGTCCCGTTTCGATCTCAACTGATTCTTCCGCCGACATGCAATGCGTCCTGCGTCACAAAGCGGCGCAGTGTAACCCCAAAATACCAGATTATGCGAAATTATGGCTTGACGATATATGCGCATTTTGGTATTTATATGCGCATATATATGCGAGCCTGAACATGCCAATTTCAAGCACCGAGCAAGCCCAACGCCGAGAGATGTTGCGTGAACTGCTGGCCCACGGCCCTGCCGGCACGCAGCAGTCGCTTGTCGATGCGTTGAGCGCCAAGGGTCATACAGCGACTCAGTCGAGCGTCAGCCGGGACCTGAGAGAGATCGGCGCGATTAAGACCGTGCAGGGCTATGAGCTACCAGGCAATACCGATACCGAGGATGAAATGATGCGAGCCGCAGAGTTTCTGCGGGGCGTGAGTGCTGCCGGACCCAATCTGACGGTGATCAAAACAGCGATCGGTGCTGCGCAGCGTGTCGCGCTCGCCCTGGACAGGAGCGGCTGGCCTGAAGTGGTCGGCAATATCGGCGGCGACGACACCGTATTCGTTGCCACCAATTCAGCCGCATCACAAAAAATATTGCTCGCGAAAATCGAGCGTGCGCGCGCTTAGCGCCGCATTTCCCCGGAGCTCTCCGTGACTAAAGACCTTTCTCCCATCATCCTCGCGTTTTCCGGCGGTCTCGACACCTCTTTTTGCGTGCCGTGGCTGAAGGAAACGTATGGTCGCGACGTCGTCACGGCAACTATCGATACTGGCGGCATCGATGAGCAAGCGGCGCTGGCGCTCGAGAAACGCGCACTGGCACTCGGTGCGATCGAACACGTGCTGATCGATTGCAAACAGGCCTTCTTTGACAATGTTCTTCGCCACCTGATTGCCGGTAACGTTTTGCGCGGCCAGGCCTACCCGCTCTGCGTCGGTGCCGAGCGCGGCGTGCAGGCCGCACAGCTTGCAAGGCTTGCTGCCGAGCGAGGCGCTACGACAGTTGCCCACGGCTGCACCGCCGCAGGCAATGACCAGGTACGTTTTGAAGTGGCACTGCGGACGCTGAATCCAGGGTTAGAGATTTTAGCGCCGGTTCGCGACAACAACTGGGTTCGGGATGAGCAGCTCAAATATCTTGAAGAACACAATTTGCCGTTGCCAGCACAGGGTTCAGCCTATTCAATCAACCGCGGACTGTGGGGAATCACGATCGGGGGCCAGGAAACCCTGACGTCGGAAAACAGTATTCCCGAAGATGCCTGGGTATTGTCTGCCGACGCATTCAATACTCCGAAACTGGCTTCACAACACACGATCGAATTTGCGGCTGGTATACCGATAGCGCTCGACGGTGCTTCGCTGTCCCCGGTTGCGCTCATCGAAAAGCTCGAAGCGCTCGCTGGCGGCTATGGAATCGGCCGGGGCATACACCTGGGCGATACCGTGCTCGGCACGAAAGGACGCGTCGCATTTGAAGCGCCCGCTGCTATTGTCCTGATCACGACGCATCGCGAACTCGAGAAACTGGTCCTCAGCGGACAACAGAGTCGCATCAAGGACAGCCTCGCATCGATCTACGGTGATCTCGTTCATGAAGGCAAACAGCTCGACCTAGTGTGCAAGGACATAGAGGCATTCTTGTCATCATCGCAACAGCGGGTCACTGGCACCGTCACGTTTGCGCTCAAGCCGGGCAGCCTTTTTGTCGAAGGCGTGACATCGAAACATTCCCTGCTGGCCGCGACCAAAGGCGTCTACGGCGAGTCCGCGGGAGAGTGGACGGCGGCCGATGCGCTTGGCTATGCACGCATTCTTTCGTTGCCCGGATCGTTGCAAACAAGGGCCGGTGGATCGTGAAAAACGTCGTCGTCGATAAAGTGGCTTCGGTTGCCCAACACAGCGAACTCGGCCACGAATTGCGCCTGTCCGCAGACATTCCCTGCGAGGAGGGTGTGCTCATTGCCGTTCGAGTCCTCAACAACAAGACCCGTTACAACCAGCTCGAACTGACTTCAGGCCGCATGGCTACTGTCAATCAGGGCGACGTTGTCGTCGGCGCCCTTGGGCACCGAAAAGCCCTGCGGGGTTATTCGGGACACTTGCCGAAAAAGCTCGAACCCGGGAATACGATTCAGTTGCTCAATACCGGTGGCGTGCTCGGCCATTGTGACTCGGCTAACCCGGATGTCGGTCCGCCGTTTGACTGCGAAGTGCTTGGTACGGTGCTGCACTTCCCGTACCTGGGAGAACGCATCGGCGTGCCTGCGCGAGCAGGTGAAAAGTCACTGGATGCCGATGCAACGCTCAATACACGTGGCGTTCCTGTCATCGCACTGGCAGGTACCTGCATGGATTCCGGCAAAACGGCGGCGGCGTGTGCCATCGTCGGCCGACTCAGGCACCTCGGACACAGCGTCTCGGCCTGCAAGGCGACCGGCGTGTCCCTGCGACGGGACATACTGGCGATGGAGGATGCGGGCGCAAGCGAGACCATGATTTTTTCAGATCTCGGCATCGTCACTACGACCCCGGATAACGGCCCAGCCCTGACCCGGGCTCTGCTCAGCAATCTCGCCGAGAACAAACCTGATGTTATTGTTTTGGAGCTCGGCGATGGTCTGCTCGGTGCGTACGGTGTCGAAGCCATACTCGAAGATGCATCGATACGCGATGCGTTGACGGCCGTTATCCTTTGCGCGAACGATCCAGTATCCGCTTGGGGCGGTGCTCGAATTCTTCGCGATGAATTTGGTATCGAACCTGCTGTCGTCACTGGCCCGGCAACCGACAACGCAGTCGGCGTCGATCAAATCTCGGAGCGACTTTCGTTGCCCGCCATCAATGCATTGTCCAGCGGTGTCGCACTCGGCGATCTCGTGGCCGGTATTCTCGATGACAAGGAGGCGGCGTGAGTACGGCCATCAAGGCGATTGTACTGGGCGCAACAGGCTATGTTGGTGGGGAATTGCTGCGCCTGATCGCGGCGCATCCACACCTTGAACTCGCGGCAGCCGTTTCCGCAAGTCGCAGCGGCCAGGCCATTGCCGAAACTTTTCCACATCTTGCCGGGGCGTATCACGGCATGATGTTTAGCGCGCAC
>Ga0255051_10000463_pt1 | contig 14885 bp, 17 predicted proteins | sample JV7_2_9_MG_FD_181719 | JGI IMG/M metagenome (GOLD analysis project Ga0255051, IMG submission 181719) | Seawater microbial communities from Jervis Inlet, British Columbia, Canada - JV7_2_9 | ecosystem: Environmental > Aquatic > Marine > Inlet | place: Canada: British Columbia | collected 2016-10-06
AATTTGGGTAAATGCAGTCGGCACAACTGCTGGTATTGAGGCATTTGAGGGATTGATAGCAGTGGTGTTTCCGCCAGACACTTCAACCTGGACTATTTTCCATATTTTGTATGTATCGGAAACTGTCCAGTCGTTATTTACTCCACTAGCTAACTTCTTGTGAGTAACCTGAGTCTCGGAATCGACCGTGATAATTGCGGCGACCGACTGATCAGTGAAATTAACGATAAGACTGCCGCGTTCAAGACCATCAGTTATGAAGGTTGCTGCTGTGTCGACTAGGACTGTCCCAGTCGCATCCACCGATGTTGCAGTGCCTACTGATGCAGGAGTGGTTCGATCTTCAAACTCGATCTGAGCGTTTTGAAGTTGGGATGTAATCCCGACAAGAGTTCCACCACCTAAGTCTTCCTTCCCTGCACTCTCTATCAATCTATCCTGAGCCATAGAAGCAGGAGAATCTTCTATCGACCGGATTGAGTCGTGCTGATCTTGCACCGTGAGTTCTGTGACAGGAGATGCGACCACTATCCTTCTCGGCGACACAGAATAATCAACGCTGATCTCACTAATTATTGGCATCGTACTCCCGTTTCAATTTAATCATCTCTCTCAATTCCTGAGCGTCCTGATCGGCTTTGTCGGCCTTAGATATCCATTCAGGATCATCTGGGTTCCTCACCGCATGAAGCCTCAGATCTATAGCCTCCTCAGATATCAGTGCCAAATTAGAGTGCAAGCGATCCATATCCAATGCCTCGACATAGTACCGAATTCCCCCAACTGTCACCGTCTTGGGATTGCCAATTACACTCATACTGCAATCGTATCAGGGTCACGCTGCGCAGCCTGACTCATACCTGCTCCTGTGATGGTATTGAATGCCTTAAACGGCTTTATTTTACTATCAGCCGCTTGCCCCGGCCCTTGTCGTACTTCGATTGATACAGGTATATTGGCCGACTGAACGATTGATGTTGTCATTGATGTGCCAGTTGATTTATCATCCAAAAATGGGATGTACATTGTATCAGTCGCATCGTATGTCCTAGCTAGTTCATTGATCCTGTAGTCATCAGCTGACTGGAATGTGTTGTCAGTTCCGCCTGTCAATCCGATGCTATCCATAGTCAACTGAGTAGCTGAGTCAACCGTCTTAACCGTAGCAATCGATCCGTCTGTGACATTCCGAACCATCATGCCCGGAAGCACTGCTGGGCTGGTAGTAAATGTAGCAGTCGAATCGACCAGCACCGTAGCAGATGTTGCCCCTGTTGCCGTTGATCCAACCACATGCCAATCAGCCTGAGTTGTGAACGTAAGAACTTGCCCTACCTTCGATGCGTAATGGTATCGATCCTCAAGCCCAGGTGAATAGACAACCCTCACCCAGCCGGACGAAGGGTTTTCACCTGAAACAGCAACACCAACATCAATATCAACATCACCAACATTGTTACCAGTACTGGGCGATGTGTACTCAGCCTTATTTATTGCACCACCTGCCACAAGAAGTCTTGGCACAAACACCCAATCGTCTATGGCAATATCTGTAGCTGTCACAGATACATTGTTCGGAGGGTTTTGAACTACCCCGTTATCATCCGTGAGTGTGAAATCTTTTGTCCTGCCTGATGCAATATTTGCAATAATAGGAGCAAGACCTGGAGGAGCCTGATAGAGCGTTCCAGCCATTGCGCCGAGTGGGGCGAACTTTAGAGTCGGAATCACCCTCGATGACACAAGAGCCGCAGCCCCTGTCGAGGTGTCCGATAGTGCTTCTGTCCCAGAGAACGTCCCTCTAACAGCGCGAAGGATTAAGTCGCCTGTTGCCCCATCGTCATGATCGGCAACGATCACACCTGTCGCACCGGATGTCGCCCCTGTGACAGTAAGACCCTCTGTGAAATTCCCAGTCTGCGTCCCATACTGCAACTGAACAGTAGAACCTCTATATTGCTCACCGTTAATCCCATCGGTAGCAGTGGTCGAACCTCTACGAGTTATATATTTACCACGCTGGTAAACTCTTTCCCATGAAACTGAGTTAGGATCTAGGTCGATAGAATATGGCCTACTTCCGTTACTGTTGTTGATATCTCTTAGAAATGCCCCATAAGTAAATGTCACACCTGTATCTGTCACTGGCGTAAGATCTGTAGGCGTGCCAAGCGTCATCGTCTTGCCGGATGTTACCGCAGTCACTGCATTCGTATTTGCGAATTGGGTTAATGATCTGATCAGAAAGTAGTCAAAATCCCCGGTAGCCGCCGAAGGCGTTGTAACATTGGCGACAATTGCCGCAACCTCAGAATCAGAATTCAGATCCACAATCTCACCGACTTGAAGTGTCGCACCTGAACCAGCCGTCCATGTGACATTGTGATGCCCAACAGAATCGTTGGTTGTGTCGGGATTTCCTGTCAGCGGAATTGTTACTCGACCTCCGAGATTCAAATCTGCTTCAAACCAATCACCTAAAGCCCCACCCCTCCTTGCAAAGAATGTAGCAAACCCTGAGTCAATCAGAGTGCCAGTTTCTTTGACCAATAGCAGGATATCGAATGAGCCGTCTGCAAGTAGCCCAATGCCGGAAGGCCAGTTAGTTATCTTTGATCCGTTCTGAACTGCAAAAACCCTTGTGCCTGTCTGCACAGAAAGCACGTTTGTAGAGTTCGGGTTCGCCCATAAAAATTCCCCTGTACGAGCAACCCCGGACTGACTGCCTGTGCCTGTACCTGCCGTGATCGTCCAAGCACCGCTGGCTGTAGGAGCATTGTTGAATGAGTTCGCTATTGCGTTACTGTCTGGTCTGATCCATAACCTCAGTGCAGTAGCATCGAAACCCAATAATGTACCGGAGTCTCCGTCAATCGTCATGACGATTTTCTTCCCCACATCAGACGCGACCAAAGCAACAGTCTGAGTGTAGGTCATCTCCATGATGCCGTTCTTCGTTCCTTCAACTCGATTCCACTGTGCTGTCTCTAAAGCCCCACCTGTCAAGAATTTTGCATGGTTGGGTGCGATGAACCAAGGGTTAGATGTGTCTCTTGTTAAAGGATCTCCGATTTTAAACTCAGTCGGAGTCTGCCCTGAAACGGGAGCAATATCAGCCATTGCCGAGGGAGCATCAGCCTCATCTTGGTTGTCTGAGTACCATTGTCGGATTGTATCAGTGACAGTTGGTGTGACTGTAGTGTCACGTTTCAGAATCCTGTTCGGAACGTCCCTTACCCAACGGCCTGATGAGAATGTAGTACCCACGATGAAATCCTCCTAATTTATATTGATCGGGTCAGAAAACAATGTAACTGAAAAACTTACGTCAGATGCCCCGATGTTTTCTGTTCTTGAAACCGAATCAAAATCATTTAATCCTCCGGCTGCTTTGCGGACAATAACACTAACATCACCTGGGTTTGCTAATATCGATCCTGAAACTATGCCACTTGCGTTAGTTGAACCCGTGATCAAATCTGTCTTGCCTGATATTTTCTGGACTAAAACTTGTGCGCCGAGAATAGGACTACTTGTCTCGTCCTTCACTGTAACCTGTACGGACACAGCACTATTTACAGTCACAACTGCACCGCCGGGCGTGAGAATATTTGCTGGTGTGTCTCCGCCTTCAAGAATGTTTATTGTGAATGCACCTGTTCCAGTCACCTCTATGTCGTTGGTGTTACCATTGAACTTAATATTTCGTAAATCAAGAGTATTGCCTGTGATCGACTGGGCAACCGTGATTCCTATAGACGAGTTCTGGATGACATTATCCCTAAACTCAGGATCAACAGGGTTCGACAGAAGCGACACAGCAGTACCAGTCGCGCTGTCTATAATCGAATCACGCAATTCAGCGCCATTGGAAAGCGTAATCAATCCTGAGTTTGCAATCGTGCAGGAGATCATCCGAGCGTTGGTCTGACCCCATGAAATTGCACCTGCACCGTCGATCAAAGTACCAAGGAAATCACAAATATTCAGGTTCGCGTCAGTAGCTGTGATTCTAAACAATGGGCCTAGGGACTTGAATAAGCCACCGCCTGACCCGATACTATTTGGAGCCGTACCGACTTCAGATCCGAACTTAACTTCATTTGTTCCTGTCGCATTTCCTTCAAGAATAATCTCATTATGAGTTGCAGCTACAGGCATGTCCTCAAACACGACAACGAAGTTGCTGTCCCTGAAGACGGTAGAAGTCACACCTGCTGTATCGCCGAATCTTAGCTTCCCTATTGTGAAAAAAATCCCACCTACAGAGGTCATCACACCACGACCGACTGTTTTATCTCCCGTGGTCGCATCATTGACAATTTCAGAGAATGTGCCGGGCGATCCACCAGTTCCACCAGTGATACGAATCCCCCCATCACCGTGCTTCATTTCGTCAACAAAAAGGGAAATACGTCCGTTCGATGTTAGGAAATCACAGAAAATGCCTACTGTCCTAACAGCCGTCAAAGCAGGAGGCGTGCCTCCCTGAGCATCGAACGCTTTCGTTGTGTCTACTGCAAAAGACTGGAAATTCAGATTCGCCCCGATATTAGAATCAGAGCCACCAACATACCATTCGCCGAAATTACTCGTTGCCCCGTTGTTGGATGAAACCCTTATCCTCCAACCGCCAAGAGCTTTGGTGTTGACCTTATGCATTGTAAAAGCCCACATATAGATGTGGGTGCTGCTGAGATCAATCGTGCTTCCAGCGCCCTCATCATGCGCCATTCCACTTACCGTGGAGGTTCCTGAAACCTTGCAAGCTGTCGAACCAACACCTTGAACCTTAATGTCCGTATCAAGTGCAGGGGAGGCTGTATCGTTCGCGGTGTCCAATATCCCCGAATCAGCATCATCGATCAGCGTAAGGGTTTCATTTGCGACTACGACAGCCATTTACACAACGTCCTTCTGTATTGTCACAGATGAATCAGGGAACTTTCGTTCGCGGTTATGAGCCGTTTCTCTCATCATGAACTTACCGATAAACACATCAGGAAATGTAGTCATAAAGCGGATCATATAGCTTAATTCATCCGCATCATTGCCCGGAACAAGGTCTTTTCGGATCATCGAGGCATGATCTTCATCCGTCAGCGTATAGACATCATCGTGATGAATGCTGATATTGAATTTGTTATATGGACCCGGCATATGCCCCCACCCTTTTATTTTTTCATAACTGGTATTAGTAATTGCGCAATAACTGTCACAACAGTGAAAATAACACTGGCATAGACCAACTGTCTGGTGTTCAGTTTCGCAGAATCGAGTTGAAGATTTACAATTTTATCATCTCTCTCTTTAAATGACCCTTTTAATTCGCTATCCATTGAACGAAATCTGTTATAGACACCTGTTGTTACAGCCTCATTCTTATTCGATTCATCTTTAATCGAATCCTTCAGTTGGATTTGAGATGAATTAATCATCTCAAGTGTTTTCGTTATACCAACTAGGGTTAAATCGGCCGCATGATGTTTATCATTCAACTCTTTTATTTTCTCCCTTTGGTGGAATACCCGTTGCTTCAGTTCTTCGATCTCGCTTACCATGCTAACCCTATCATCGTTGAGGTCGATTCAAATCTGTACTGACTTTACTGGAGGCATGGAATGTCCTTATGAGTATGTTAGTGATGCTCGGTTGTCCCATATATTGTCTTCCCTCGAATTGCCATCAGCCCATTCGATCTTTGTAACAGTTCCAGTCTTCTGCATCCGCTTGATTAGCCACTTACTTGAAGAATCAAGCGCACCTATATCGGCCTCACCGATATAAGTTAAAGACGAACTCACTTCATCGAGCCTAGTGGCCTTTGTTGCCTCTATAACTGATTGAGGTAATGTCTTTCCCATTAGAAAAAATCATCAAGTGCATTTTTAATGGAAGTAGCCTTGGTATTTAAGGCCTTCATTTTAATCTCGTTTTCCAGTGCTTTTGCATTATAGGCACTAATAAGAGACTGAATTTTCTCCCTCTGATTAGACAACTTTTCCATGTCTTTAGATGTCTTACTAGCCAAGGAGTTGCATTTCTTGATCTTATTAGCACAGGATTCCTCTATTCCAACTCGGATCTTGTTTGATTCAAGAAGACTAAGCTCTGCCTTATTTTCTGCCTCTGAAATTATCGTAGATGCTTCCGACTTCGCAGAATCGACCAAGGAAAAACCTTCCTTTCTTATGGCCTCAAGAGCCTTCTTCTCCTCATCGATCTTTAAAAACCTGCCAAGATCCTTCCTCTTTTTTGTCAAGGCTTTAATCTCAGACTTTAACTGGTCAATGTCATTCGATAGCTTGGCCGGAAGACTCCTTTCTAGCTCTGCTGTTCTGCCCATAATTCCTCCTACTCGCCCTTCGTGCATACCATAGAGACAGTTGTGGCAATCGGTGTAGTTCCCGCTGTCTTCTTTGCCTTAATCCACCGATACGACTCAGACCTGCTCGCGGCAGGGGTGGCCACGACCAAGGAGGCAGTCTCATCTCCGTCCGTTGCATCAGAAGGCTTCGTCTCGTCATTTGATACTTGGATGCTTACAACTGCGTCAGAAGCACCTTCCTCAAGAGACGTTGCTTGCCATGACCTAAAGGGGAATCCTCCAGGTATTTCCACCCACGTTCCAGTATGACTAGCCGTTTGAGCATCCAGAAGCAGTGCCCTGAATTGCCGATAATCCATTGCTTTTATATCACCATTTGGCATTATTCTTCCTCACATATAAGTGGATCGCTGATAATAGGAATGTGAACTCCTTGATCTGCGAATTCAAGACGGACTACAACCCTTATCAGTGGGTCAACAGCACACCACTTTTTTATCCTATCTGGCCCAACAGCCTCGCTTATAACAGCTTGGATTTCAGGAGAATCAAGCAACAACTTCCGGCCTTCATCAGTCCTTATAATCTCAGACGTAGCGCATGACATTAGAAGACCCATGACAACAACCAAAGAAAGTAAATGCTTCATACAGCCCACCATATAGCCCCGTCACTCAATCTCAATTCATTTTCTGTCGCCATAACTTACCCCACTTCCGTCTTAAACCTCCGATTATCATTTACCGTAAATCCAGGCATCTGAACCCGTTGACCCGTCCGCCTCTTTAGAGAATTATACGCCTCATCTTCAACGCTTTCAATCCTACTTGCAATATCTGACTTTTCTCGCTCCTCCTCCTCTAAGCGCATTTTGTCCAGAAGAGCGTTCACCCTTTCAGAGCCACCCTGCTTTTTCGGAGTTTGCGCCCAAAGACGCTCAATTACATTAAGACCCAATTCGCCCATAGGGACAGAAACGACCATATACTCTACGCCCTTCCTATCCTTATGCCAGATCTCCCATCGGCCTTTCTTGCCTGAGAAAATAAGTTTCAGTTCTTTATCAAACTTCTTGAGGTCTTTTCTGAAACTTGAAGGCTCCATTACTGAATGACTTTCTTCTTTTCTAGGTCGATTAGTTCTTTTTTTACGAATTTCCCATCCACAAAAACAACATCAGCACCTTCAACCTTCTCAAGATGCTTAACCTCCTCTGGATCAAGATCTGTTATTTTGCTTGTAGGAAATTCTTTAATGCCTGTTATCCCGAAGAATGACTCATTTATTTCTCCAGTAACAGAATCCAACTGGATGCAATGAGATTTAATTGCTTGCAGAGCGATGTCCCTTTGTACGAACTTTTTTGATCCAGGCCTGAAAGTGTATGGCTTACCGTCCCAAATAAATTCAAGTTCCCTCTTTGATCGGTTGACTATTTCTACAAATTCTTCAAGTATCATTTTTTCATCCTTTAACATGCGCCCCCACCTTTATAGTAGGGGCGCATGACAGTTAGGCTAGTCGTTAATGACTAGCAACATATACCTTCGTGGTAGTAATTCCGTCCATACGGAAGTTCGAGTTCGGCCTATTACTATGGCAGTTCTCAAAAATCCGGTAGAAGGCTTCCCAAGTATCCTTTCCTGTTACACGGCTAAGAATAGCTCCATCGTCGTTGGCCCACTCACCTTCGACCTGAACGTATTTCTGGAAAGTAGACTTGTCCAGACCGAACAGAGTGTCGTAAGGAGCAAACTTATCTTCGATGATGTTCACACCGCCATAGGTAACGTATTTCTTGCGATTAGTCACCTTCGTTCCACCGTCTGGAGAGCTAAGAGCCTCCGAAGTGTACCGTCGATCAGCCTCTAACAGAGACAGATATGCCCGACGGACTGACTGGTGGCAAGCCATACAATCAATATTGGCATCGCCCTGCTGATCAACTATATCGAAGTTCAGCTGGATATTGTCAAGAGACAACGCACCAGTCGCTGCCTGAACCCTAGACTTTAGAATAGGGAAAGTCGTTCTTGACAACCCATGAAGAGTCTCAAGATACGTTCCGTCATCAATCAATCCGAGAAGGCCCATAGGCTCCTGGTTGCCAGACTCATTAGCATTCGTGCCGGACGCAGTACTCATCCGTCGAATCTCAGCATTGTCAGTTAGAGTCGCACTTGCGACAACAAAAGACAGGCCATTGGCAGCTACAGAAGTAATTGCCCTTGTAGCTTCGTGCGCCCCAGTGCTTGAGTTGAAGAATCCAACAATCATTCCTTCACGGAGGAACCTTGCACCTCCAACAGCAGAAGGAACGCCCTGTGCATCATCGACTACAATAGTCGTTTGGGCTGGGCTGTGTGTTCCATTAACTCTAGCTAAGATACCTGAACCATTCCCCCAAAGCATTCTCGCCCGTTCCCGTTTAAGGTTGCGGATAAGAGTGTCGAAAGAGGTTCTGGTAGCAGACCTAAATCCGCCCTTAGATGACTTCGCCGATTCCATCATTGCCTTAGTCATCTGGAAAGATGCGTAGGTGTACTTCATCGGGATCTGGAACTGCTGTGGGTTGAAGTTTCCGGCAGTAGGGAGATTTCCATCTTCTCCGACAGAACCTACCCCTTCGTTATAACCAACGATTGCCCCTTCTCTTACCACCCGACCATCCCAATCGAAGTCGGTTAGTTTCTCAAAATACTCCTGAATCGGAGAATATGTAGCCACTTGGTCACGAATGACGTTAGTGTACACATCCTTCAAAATTCCATCTAGTGTAGTTCTTGTTTCCATTATTATGTCTCCTTAAAGGTATTAGGAGTTTTTGAGCCTTTCCCATGCTACTCTGCCAGCTTCTTCCATGGTCATAGGCTTAGAACTTTTCTTTTTCGCCCCCTGACCACCTGCTTTGTGTCTCATTGGTGCTTTCTGTGTCGGAGTTTGGTCTTCTGAGCTTACAGGCGTTTTATCTTGCCCTCCCACAATAAGAGAAGACAACAACCTACTACCTTTCACTCGATCCAAAACTTCATTTATCACATTGAAATCACCAGCTGTGACAGCATCACGTTCTTTGCTGGACATTTTAGACATAAGAAAGTCCTCAATATCTCCTTGAGTGGTTTTATCCACATCCGCGCCATTTGACTTCAATATAGCCCCAAGATGACTAGAAGCCTGGTCTAATATCTGATCCGCCCTATACTGCTTAATATCATCAAGCTCACTAATTCGGCTTAGATTTTTAAGCTCAGGATAGACACTTTCCATCTGGCTTCTAATATCAAGATTCGATTGATTAATTGCTTTCTGATCTTCAGATAACGATTGCTGTTCTCGATAGCTCTTAACTTGCTCGTCGTATGTTTTTAATCGACCAAGTTTCTCTTGAATAGACCCAACATCTCCCAATTCAGAGTATCGGCCTACCTCAGATTTAAGAGATTGGTGCTTTCCGTAGAGATCGTTCCACCGACCACGGGGGATTGACCCCTCGTCCTCCGGCTGAACCTCCTCTACAGGCTCAGGCTGTTCCTCATCGGCAACAGCTACTTCGCTTTTGTCACCTTCGCCTTCGCCTTCTGGGTCTTCCTCAGACCATTGCACCTCCTCAGTTCCATCTCCACCAGCAATCCACCGGAAGTTCTCAATCAAATCATCAATCTTGGTTCTCATGTCGTTCTCCTTCTGCGCCCTTTAAGGATGGCGACTCCATGACCTGTTTATAGCGCCCGTAGGTCGGCGACACCCACAAAAACATAGACTGGTCAAATCTATCTCCTGTGATTGTTAAATCTGTTGCGGCGATGGCAGTCCTCCGTTTGGCACTCCTTGAACGGGTTGCCTATCCTGTGGCTGTGCCTTGGGTGTCGGACTTCCCTTCTCATCCGGTACGCCCATTGCCATAGCGTCTATTATAGACATGTGCCATGCAACGTGAACTTCCCCGATCGCCTCAAACGGCTTCCCTTCTTCGCTTAGGAAAAATGCCCTGTGCTTCTGTATAGCAACCTCATGATCTTCAAGTACGGCGTTTCCTTTAATCGGGAGTTGTGGCATCGGTGTTTGGCCTGTCTGATCCGCCTGAGCGTCACGAATCATTATCGTGATCTCTTCAACTTCCATCGGGTGCATTCCAAGTAGAGCGTCATGTTCTCTCAAAGTATAAGTCACGTTGTCATCAATTACCTTAGACATCGACCCAATTTGCATCTTTTTCAGTATCTTGTGCCGATCCATCGGATCATCTATGCGCACTAACCCCATATTGATTGCGGACATGATCTTCGCAGACTCAGCATCCTGACTCCTTGGAACGGCAGAATCCGACTCTATTCTCACATCAACAGCGCCGGAGAAGTCAGCTCTTGAAAACTTAGAGAACTTCCATTGTTTGTTCTCACCCATAGATGACAGCATCTTTTCTTGATTGCCGAACACTCTAAACAACTCTATCTGGTGCTTCATCCAAACACGGTAAGTCTCTCCGAAATTCCTAAGCGTTGGCCCGAAACGACTCATGCCCTGCTCAACCAACTTGTCAATAACGATACCAGGTGCGCCGGAATATGGGGCCTGACCTTTCATCGCATCAAACGTAGAGGCCAACCCTTCAATGTCGTCATCGATCTTGTTCAACCAGTTAAATAGAGACGACCCGATCTGCTCCCCTGGAATACGCTGAGGAGGGGCAGACTTATCTCCGATCTGACCATAACGCATAATAAAACCGGGTTCACCAGAAAAGCTCGAAGCCCTTGTCCCTTCTGGCATCATCCAAACAGGATTAGCCATTCTAATAGAGATCAACTCCATCAAAGACTCAAGACGGTTTCTCTGCATCTGCTTAGGAATTACATCGTTCATCGGTGTCTTGCCGTAGAACGCTCCAGGTATCGAATCGAACTTAGTCTGAACTATCGGAATAAACGGTTCACCTTCGGCAGTCTTTGGAAGCGGCATGGACTCAACAACATTGTCACCAGCTTGGACAGCATACAAACCTTCAGGCCAGTCGGCGTTAGGTCTGATGAATATCCTCTTTATCGTAGCCCTTGAAACTCGATGATCGCTAAAGTATGCGTAGTCACCTAACCCAAGATCAGCCGATATATATCCGATGGACTCAAGGTACTTCTGCCCTAAGTCGTTTCCCTCGTCTTCCTTTACGGTGATTCCGTACATCTTCTTGACGTACTCCATGTCACGCCTTCGGATTAGAATTACTGCTTCCTGATCCTCGATACTTGGCACAGATAAATCCGCGTACATCTCAAACGGTGATATGACATCTGTGTAAGCACCTCCTTCTCGATCGTCGTAACCTGACAGGAGATAGCCGTTGCCTGTGAACGTAACCCAACGGGAAAGTTCTTCTCTTACCTGCTCAATGTCGTTCTCTTCGGCTATAACCCCCTCAAGGTCTGACGCTGACTTGGCGGCGGCAATCGAATCCGAAGATTCGTTGGCCGGAACAAATTCCCAATTCGGCTGTATCCTTGACAGAACAGCCGAAACACGCTCTGCCACCTCTGCAAACTTATTAGTTACCGGAGTCGGAACCCACTTCTTCAGCTTCTTCTTCTTCCAAGACTTTTGGCTCTCATCCCAGTTAATCCACTGGATACCCATCATGAACAGGATATTCCGATACCATATTCGCTCAAAGTTATACCGATATCGACGGTACTTAGCGTATGACTCCTCGATCTGGAAAAGAACAGCGTCTTTGTCGTTGTAGTCTTTTGGCCCTTCCTCCGGCCTGTATTCTTCAGATTCGTGTGGCATGGCTACTCTGTTGTCACCTCATCAAAAACACCCATCATCTGCTCAACTGACTGCATCTCCGGGGCTTCCTGCGTTGGGCCTTGACCTACTGGGCGCGAACCAGCTAACTCCATCAAGCGATCCACGGTGCGCTTAAACTCCGACCGCTCGTTCCTCCACTCTTCACGGAGAGTATCGATCTGCGAACGCAGGTACTCAATCTCATGTAAGTGGTTAGCGCATGGTGTACACGGGCACTTACTCTGCGTGATCAGGTCGGCGATAAATCCATCCTTCTGCTTACAGAGAGTACATTCTTTTGGATCTGAACCGAACATTAGACAAACTCCCCTAGCCAGCTCTCGTTATCCTTCTCTGACATCTTCTTGTGATAGGATTCCCAGTGTTTTCTTGAGTTTGGGTTAAGATACATCATCTGTTCCGCACGATTCAAGTCTGATCGCTCCTCACTTGTATCTATTGTAACACCATACTTCTGTATCATGTCGAGGACGTAAGCTATCGCATCAGGTATATCATCATGCTTAGCCTTCGATCCGAAGCGCGTGTACTTAATAAACTCCTCTATGGCTTCCTCTCTAAACGGGCATGTACTGGAGACATGGAACTTCCTCTGATTAACTATCGGAGCCAGGGCAGACACCCTCTCAACCTTACTGCGGCCACGGGGGAGGAGTTCTTCAACGATGGCAAATCTCCCCATCTTCCTCAACTCATCCTTAACATAAAAGCCAGTATTGCCAATCCCAGTCTTCTCTATTCCCGTCACATGTGGGTTGTAAGCGATCACCAGCTTTATGATCTGCTCTACGGCCTCTGTCGGCGTGAACTTACCCCACACCAGATCCATCAGGTATATATTCCCTGTCGGCGATACAGCCAATACAGGAATAGCCCAATTATCTGAGTTGCGAGTCCTCTTGGAAGCAGTCGTCGGATCACCAGCCGTATCAACCAGTAAATACCTTCTCAAGTTAGATGGAATGTTGTGGGCAGGAGCTATCATTATATCCTCCTCCCTGAACAGCGCATCCTCCTCACTAATACACTCAAGAAGGTACTGCAAGCCATACATCCTTGATCCAAGAATCTTCCGTTTAGTCTTCAGTGTCTCAATGCTAAGACGACGAGGATACCTCGGTATCGTCTTAGCATCATCCTTAAACGCTGAACGCTGGAAAACAGACGCATCAGCACCCATCATATCCACAAACCAGCGGTTGGCATCCTTATCATCCCACCATGTACAGACCAGTAGGAACTCACCCTTCATGCCCGTATCTTCATCGTCATCGATCATGGGTTGGAGAACCTTATAGTGGTCAATTACCTTCTGAATCTGAGTAGACTCCTTCGAGTTCTTGTCGGAGTGGCAGTCATCACATATAATCAGATCGTAGTGCAGTGAGTTCTTAACTACATCCACACCAGCTGTATCGAACGTAGACTCCCTGATCGATGTGTTAGTTCTCACACTGACAGTGGCCGACTCCTCATTCCAGCTGTAGTTCTTTACCTTCCCATTCCAGTCACCATAGCAGGTCTTGAAATACGGGCTGGTTTCCAGCTTGAACTTTATGTTTTTCAGTCGCTCCTGAGCCTTATCCCTATTCTCAGCGTCCAACAAGACCCTTAAATCAACCTCGCCTCGTATCATCCTCCATAACGGATAACCCTGTGAACAAACTGTGGATTTCAACGTGCCACGAGGGGCAGCAATGATCGCAAACGTCTTTCTCGGAGATGCGGCATGTTGCTTCGTACCTTTAACACCAGCCATCATGAAGTCACACAGTTCTCGATGCTCAACCTCGTTAATCCAGTCGTAGCCTAGAATATCTCGCATGAAGAATAACAAGTCCTCCTTGCCTAAGTGAGCCATCAGAGCGATCTTGTCTGATTCATCTACGTCCTCATACTCTGGTGCGTCATACTCTATCGTAGCCATCTATTTTGCCTCATCCTTCTCTATGTGGATGTGACTCCCTTCCAGCACCACATCAAACTGTTGGCCTATTAGGGCGGATATTAACTCTTGAGCCACTTTTAGCTTTTCTGCATGGTTCGCGAAGTACCTTATCCTAACATCAAAAGCTAATCCAAACGTGTGTAGGGAGCCATCACTATGCTCTCCCTCAGTTGTGCTTGTTACCACCGCTTCTTTTCCGTGTGACCGCCATATTCTACCAACAGCTATAAGGGCGGGGCGCATCTTTATGTCTAAGCCGAATAACGTGACACCTTGTTTAGTTTTCATGGACTCCCTTTTTTTAAAAAATATTTCGCGGTTAGGGGGGCAGTTATACCTCTAGCACCCCTCCCCCCGTTCGACTTGCCGTACCCCCTTTATACCTGATCGGTATCAATAGCATCCCCGATCGGAGTATCTATAGACTCTGAATAATGTCGCTTTAGTATAATGTCTAGGCCTAGTACCTCTTTCGCGGTTAGGGTAACAGATACCGCGCGAGTATTAACCTCGCTCCTTGAGACTACTACCTCTCCGGCTAAATCCATTATCCTTTGACTCGCCGTCAAGACATCCGACGGTTTCGGGGCGATGCCATTAACTGCTTGGCCTTTGGCATATGCCAGCACTGATTTTCTAGCTGCTGGCAAGTGTTTTTCCGCCCACGCTTTCTTATATTTTTTATGTATTCTGGATGCCGACGAGGGAGAGCCAGAGCCAACAATATCCGCCGACTGTAGGTGTTTAAAACCAGCGCCACGTAGGGCAGTATACGCTGTCAATTTATCGTCACTATAATAG
>Ga0255051_10000472_pt1 | contig 14693 bp, 12 predicted proteins | sample JV7_2_9_MG_FD_181719 | JGI IMG/M metagenome (GOLD analysis project Ga0255051, IMG submission 181719) | Seawater microbial communities from Jervis Inlet, British Columbia, Canada - JV7_2_9 | ecosystem: Environmental > Aquatic > Marine > Inlet | place: Canada: British Columbia | collected 2016-10-06
TAGAGCTGTGCCCTTTAAAATCAACCCTTTTTCGGGAAGCCGAAGGCCAACCGGTCCGTCGCGAGGGGATACTCCGGTTGCCTCGGATCGAGGGCACTATTTTGAAGTATTTCTGTAGGGGTTAGAGGTGGTCGGCGATGTAGATGAACAGGGGTAGGGTGAAGAAGGCGACGATCACCTGGAAGGTGACGATGCTCGACATCAGCTCGGCATTGCCGCCCATCTTGCGTGCCATGACGTAGGCCGAGGCCGCGGTCGGTACCGCACCGGCGATGATAGCGACGCTGCGCGCCAGTCCGTCGAGGCCGACCAGCCACGACATCAGAATGACGATGGTCGGCATGCCGATGAGACGGGTCAACACGCCGATGCTCAGCAATAGTTTGTGCTGTGCGGCCTGCTTCAGCTTCATGCCGGCGCCGACCGCGAGCAGTGCCAGTCCGAGGCCGCCGGAACCGATGATATCGATGGTGTCGAAGAGGATATCCGGTACCCCGATCCAGTTTAAAAGCAGGCCCACGGCGCAGGCGATGATCAACGGATTGGTGAAGATTTTTCTGGTTACTGCGATGAAATCCGGCTTGTTGTCGCTGTGACCGTAAACCGATAACACGATCACCGATATAACGTTCAACAAGGGCACCATGATGGCGAGCGCCAGCGCCGCCAGGGTGACGCCGGCGTCTCCGTAGAGCGGGCCGATGACGGCGATGGCGACGAAACCGTGAAATCGCGTTGCACCCTGAAACACGCTGCTGAAACTGGGTCCGCTCTGTGGAAAGCGCTTCCACACAAAGGCCTGGATCAGGATCAGCATCGCCGCCATACCGAGGATGGCGACTACCAGCACCGTCATGAAGTCGACTATTGGTACGCTGCCAAGATTAGCCCGGCTCAGGGTGCGGATGATCAGGAAGGGGAATAGCAGGTAAAAGCAGATGTGCTCGATCGCGGACCAGACAGATTCATCGATGACCCTGGTTCTGAACAGCAGGTAGCCGGTGAGGATGATCAGGAAAACAGGGGCGATGACGTTGAGAGTGGCAATCAACGGATATCAGTCCCGGGCCTGTAATTCATCTTCAAAGGTCCAGGGGATCGAGCGTGGTTTCAGCGTCGACTCGGGAACAACCGATTCAAGCGTATTTATTTTATTGGTTTGAACGTCGTAGCGTCCGATACGGATAAGCACACCATCGGGTTCAAATCCCAGCACGACCCCGGCAACTTTGATTGGAGTGCCTTTTTTATCGGTGTACAGGTAGTACACCTTGTCTCCATCTTTCATGGTTACAAGCTAATCACTCTGTTGATGATTGAAGGGGTATGGTAGAACCCATAATGCTACAGCCCATGTCTAGCCATCCAGGCATTGTAACGCTCTTCCACGGGATCGCCGAAGTCAACCCACCACTCAGGGCTGGCGATAATCGAACGCACGATAATTTCGGGCCGATTTGGCATATGTTCCATAATATTTTTACCGTTGTGAAACCAGGGTTCGCCATTCCTGATAATGTCAAACGCGGATGCGCGCATCGGACCGTAGTTTATAAATCGAGCCTGTCTTGCTTGTTGCGCGGGTGCAGAAGCATGAATTAAAAATTTCTTTGCTTCCTCCGCATTGGGCGAACCTTTCACTAATACCAACCATTCTTCATCGAGGACCTGGCCGTCCCAGATGGTAACAAACTTTTCGTCTCTGGTAAGTACCGCCGAACCTACTCGACCGTTGTAGGCCAGTGCCATGCTAACCTCTCCCGACTTCACCAACTCCAGAGGTTCGGTACCGGAGTTCCAGATCACAACATCATCCTTGATTTTGTCGAGCATCCTGAATGCCTGGTTGATGCCGTCGGTGGTGCTCATTACCTTGTAGACGTTCTTGATTGCAACGCCGTCAGCGACCAACGCCATTTCGATCAGCCCATGTGGCCAACTGCGCAAACCTCGTTTACCGGGGAACTTCGCCAGGTCGAAAAAGTCTTCGATCCTGTAGGGTTGAACGCCTTTGAATCTGCCCTCTTGATAGAAGGCGACATATGACCAGAAGACCTGTGGGACGACGCAGTCGTTGGGAACCTGTACCATGATATCGTCATCCATCATGGTACCATCGCTGGCTTTTTCAAACATATCTCGATCGAGATCCTCGAACAATCCTTCGTCGCAACCCACGCGCGCCTCGTGAGAGAGCACATCAACGATGTCCCAGATCACCTCTCCTGATTCAACCTGCTCACGAATATCATCGAGTCCTCCCTCGTACTCGATGATATTAATCGGGCCACCCTGATAGGTTTCGATGTAGCCTTTTTTCTGGGACTCGGCGTAAGCACCTCCCCATGAAACGAAATTCAAGTCAGCATTTGCTACCGTAACAACCGCAATCAACGGCGCAAGCAGTGCGAGTTTGAGAATTGAAGCCACGATATTTATCTCCCTTTCGGCAAATTTGTCGGTAGTATAAAAGACTTGAACCCGGGCCGCTGGATATAACTTGAATTGCTTTGCAACCCAAACTACAAACCTGTGACCATGCGCTTTACAAGCTACATATTGCGACACTGGCAAGGGAATGTCTCGCTGGCGCAGGCTTTCTGGGTCAACCTGGTTTTGCTGACGGCTATACTGGAGTTACTAGGCCGATTTGTACTCCCACCCTATATCGAAAATGAAGAGATAGTCACCAGCGCGGTAGTCATATACCTCGTCATCACAAAATTGATAATTTATCCCTGGCAGGTAATGGGAGTAATACGGGTTAGCGACCGTCATGTTAAAACTGACACTGGCAGAAACTGGGCAAACTTCGTCCAAATTGCGCTGGTCGCAAGTCTCGCGTTCACCTTGATCACAACCATAGAAACCTATCAGTCCCTGCAGATTTTCAAACAGGATTTGATCCTGAGGAATACCCCCCCGGATGAGCTGCAGTATTCACTTGACCTGATTGAGGGAGATACGTTGATTCACCTGCGAGGAACTTTTCAAATAGGCATAACGGACAAGGTCGAGGAAATGGTTCGGCGCCACCCGACAATTAGCGGGATAATTCTCGATAGCGAGGGCGGTCAGATTTACGAGGGAAGGGGTCTGGCGCGGGTCATAGGAGAGAATCGACTACGAACATTTTCTCAGGATAAATGCCTGTCGGCCTGCACTACGGCCTTTGTCGCGGGCACCACGCGCACCCTGGGGACGAACGCGCGCCTGGGATTCCACCAGTACAAAACCTACAGCATTATTCCTTCTATCGATGTTGATAATGAACAGGCCAGGGACATGGCGATTTTCGTAAAGCAAGGAGTATCGCCGCAGTTTCTGGAGAAAATATTTTCCCAGCCACCGGAGAAAATGTGGTGGCCGGAAATCGATGAACTGGTCTCCGCCGGGGTGGTTCAGAAAGTAGGCTTTACGTTAAGCGCTAGTGAGGAGTAATACCACGCAAGCGTTCGGTGCGGCGGCGCATCAGTTCCAGGAATACCAACAGTGCGACCGATATCATGATCAGTATGGTCGCAACCGCCATGATGGTCGGGCTGATCTGCTCGCGGATCCCGGAAAACATTTGCCAGGGTATGGTTCTCTGGTTGTAGCTGCCGACGAATAACACCACGACCACTTCATCAAATGACGTGATAAAGGCGAAAAGCCCCCCGGAGATGACGCCGGGTATGATCAAGGGCACGGTGACCTTGAAAAAAGTATTGGTGGGCGAAGACCCGAGACTGGCAGCCGCACGCGTCAGGCTGTGATCAAACCCGGTTAGTGTGGCAGTTACCGTAATTACCACGAATGGGGTGGCCAGTGCCGCGTGCGCCAATATGACGCCGATATGCGTGCCCTGTAAGCCGATTCTCGAGTAAAAGAAGAACATACCGGCGGCGGAAATGATGAGCGGTACTACCATCGGCGATATCAGCAATCCCATTATCGTGGTTTTAAACGGGAAATCGGGGCGGCTCAGGCCCAGCGCCGCAAGGGTGCCCAGAAAAGTTGAAATAATAGTCGAAAAGAACGCGATTATAAAACTGTTTTTAACCGCGCCCTGCCAGTTCAGGCTGGTGAAAAACTCATGGTACCACTTGGTGGTAAAGGCATCGGGCTGCAGATGAAGCATTTCTGACGTAAACGAAAAAAAAGGCTGCGCGTTAAACGACAGCGGCAGGATGATCAGGATCGGAAATATCAGAAAAGCGAATATCGCGACGCAAATGGTCAGGAAACAATAATGCCAAATGCGCTCGAAAAGTGTGGCGTGGATCGGTAAGGCCATCTGTCTACCCCAGTTTCATGTTATTGATACCGACAACCTTGTCGTAAAGAATATACAGCGCCAATACCAGCAGTAACAGTATGGTTCCCAGGGCCGCGGCCAGACCCCAGTTAAGGGAGGTCGATACATGGTAGGCGATAAAGTTGCTGATCAGGGTGCCTGTGGTGCCGCCTACGAGTGCCGGCGTGATGTAATAGCCAATTGCCAGTATAAATACCAGGATACCTCCAGCACCGATTCCCGCGACGGTATTCGGCAGATAAACACGTACAAACGCGGTAAACGGGGTTGCGCCCATCGATCGTGCTGCGCGCACCCAGCTGGGAGGAATGGTTTTCATTACGCTGAACAGCGGTAAAACCATAAAGGGAAGCAATATGTGGGTCATCGCGACTATGGTGCCGGTCTCGTTATGTATCATCGCCAGGCGGTTATCATCGCTGAGTAACCCTACGCCAACCAATATGTCGTTGATCACCCCTTCTTTCTGTAATAGTGCAATCCAGGATGAGGTTCGCACCAGCAGCGAAGTCCAGAAGGGAAGCAAAACCAGGATAATCAACATGTTGCTGGTCTTGGTTTTTACGGTCGATAGCAAATAGGCGATCGGGTAGCCCAACAATATAGTCAGAAAGGTTATCGTGAAACTTAAGCGGATGGTTCGCCAGAACAAATTCATGTAGACCCGTCGATCCTCGCTTTTCATTCCAAAAGAGCCGTCGCTTTTCTTTTCGGCATCGAGTGAGGAGAGATAGTAGGAACTGGTGTATCTACCGCTTTCCCGTTTGATAACTCTCCAGGTTTCAATTTTGCCCCATTTTTTGTCGATAGCAATCATTGCCTCGGTTGCATTTTCCGGGGGTTCGAGTTTTTTTATCTTGCGCGCGGTTTTTCTGAAAAGGCCCGACATGCCTGACATTTCATAATTCAGACGTCTGCCCAAACGGCTGATGGTTTTTGCTTTTGCGCCAGCTTTGAAATCTTTTACCAGCGCCTGAAATGTTTCCTCTCCGGGTATTTCCGAGGAATTCAAGTCCCAATCCCCGAGTTCTTCAATAACAGTGGGGAACTGTTCACCAGCAATCGAGTTGTCGACGCTTCGAATCAGCATGTCGAAGATGGGGATAAGGAAAGTAATCATTACGAACAGGAACAGGGGCGCGACCAGCAGCAATGCGGTTTTTTTGCGCTCCCAGAGTGCCTTTTTCAAGGCCTGTTTCAATGGCACGCCATCAGCGGTTGTAATCACTTCAGTTTCGACTTCAGCATTAGCCATTTTAAGTTGATCCGTTATCTGGAAACCCGGGGTCCTGTTGCAGGGCCCCGGGTAGTATTGCGAATGAAAAAACTAAACCTTAGTTCTTAGCCAGCCATGATTCAAAACGTTCGGCCAGATCATCCTTGTTATCCGCCCACCATTCGAAATCATAGAAAATGGCACCTGCCATATTCTCAGGTGCAGTGGGCATATGCGGGGCCATGTCGATGCCGAGGTCGGCATGCTTGCCAACCATGGGAGCCGACGAGGCGCGCAACGGACCATAAGAAATGTACTTCGCCTGGTCTGCAAGCCGTTGTGTGTCGGTTGCAAAACGCAGGTACTTCATGACTTCTGCCTTATTAGGCGCACCCTTGGGAACCACCCAGCCGTCTAACTGAAGCGCTTGTCCGTCCCACAGCATTTTAATTGGCTGCTTGTTGACCTCGATAGCCTCGAACAACCGGCCGTTGTACGCGGAACCAAATGCAACTTCTCCATCGGCGAGTAACTGCATCGGCTGCGAGCCCTTGGTCCACCAGACAACCTGGTCCTTGATGGTGTCGAGTTTTGCGAATGCCCTGTCGACGCCTTCCGGGGTATCGAGCACTTTATAAACGTCTTTAGGATCGACGCCGTCGGCAATCAGGGCCCATTCCAGATTCGGATCGGGACGTTTCTCGAGGGAACGCTTGCCGGGGAAGTTTTTCAGGTCGAAAACATCCGCCATTTTAGTGGGTGCGACATCATAAATATCAGAACGATAGCCAAGTGTGGTCGAATAGGCGATCTGCGGAATAAAGCAGTCTGATATAAGCGACTTGCCGAAGTCTTCAGTGGCCGAGGTTCCATCGGGCGCTGGAGCGAGGTCTTCGTCAAAGTTAATTTCTTCGACCAGGCCTTCGTCGCATAGCGTTATTGCATTGGGCGCTTCTGCATCGAGTAGGTCCCAGGTAACGTTGCCGGCTTCCACTTGTGCTCTCAGTTTCGAGGCGCCTTCCGAAGAGGAATCGTCGTTAACAATTATAATGCCCGGGTTGGCATCCATGTAAGGTTGATGGTAGGCACGCTGCTGGCTCTTGGTGTAGGCACCACCCCAGGATACGATTATCATCGTGGTTTCTGCCTGGGCCGCGACCACCACAGTGGATGCTACTGCCGCCAGCAGGGTTTGTTTAAAAATTTTGTTCATCGAAAAACGCTCCTCGTGTTGTATATCTAGTTATTAATGAATTATGCCGAATCGCCTTACCTCACCAAGGGATCTAGTCCGATGGATCCAGCGCCCGGCAGTCTTCCGCGTTCCAGCCGATCGTAGCCGTGCCACCTTCTACAAGTTGCGCGTGATCGGCTGAATTTGGAATCTTTACAATAAAATCGTTGTGGCCCAGCACCGTAAAACGGGTCCGGATGTGATCACCGAGATAAATTAATTCTTCGGCAACGCCAGTGAATATGTTGGGCAATGACCCGGGTTCCGGGCTGACCGTGACACGCTCGGGACGCAGCGACAGGGTGCTGCGATCTCCAACCCCGCCAACGTTGACCTTCTTGGCGACCACGGTGCTGTCGCCACTGCTGTCGACCTCGACCTTGACGGTATCGCCATTGTCTTCGAGAACCTTGCCGAGAAAGCGGTTGTTTTCACCGATAAAATTGGCGCAAAAAGCGTTTTCGGGCTCTTCGTAGAGAACTGCGGGCGGCGCACATTGCTGGATGATGCCGTCGTCGAACACAGCGATGCGATTCGACATGGTCAAGGCTTCGCTCTGGTCGTGGGTGACGTAAACCACTGTCAGGCCGAGGTTTTCGTGGATGTGCTTGATTTCATACTGCATTGCTTCGCGCAGGTTCTTGTCGAGTGCGCCGAGTGGCTCGTCCATCAGGACCAGGTCCGGGTCGAACACCAGCGAGCGTGCCACTGCGACTCGCTGCGCCTGTCCACCCGAGAGTTGCGCCGGCCGGCGATCGCCGAAAGGCCCCAGCTGGACCATATCGAGCGCGCGTTTGACGCGTTGTTCGCGCTCCGACTTGTCCATGTGCCTGACTTCGAGCGGGAAGGCCAGGTTTTCCGCCACTGTCATGTGCGGGAACAGGGCGTAATTCTGAAACACCATGCCGATGCCGCGCTTGTGTGGCGGTACCCGGTTGATCGGGCTGTCGTTGAGGAATATTTCACCGTGCGTAGCCGGTTCGAATCCCGCCAGCATCATCAGGCAGGTGGTTTTGCCCGAGCCCGATGGCCCAAGCATGGTGAGGAACTCACCCTTGGCTACATCCAGGTTGAGGCTTTTAACGACCAGCGATTCGCCATCGTAGCTTTTCTGGATATCAACGAAACGTACAAGGGAGTTTTCACTTGGCATAGCGGGATTATCTCGGCTGGATGTCTTTTAGAATCATTTCTTTTCGTTTTAAGTCGGGCGGTTATATTGTTTTCGTTATCCCGAACCTTTGGCTAAGGCAGAACCTTATCGGTGTTAACCGGCAAAATCAACCGTTTTGTCGAGCTTGAATGGACAAGTCAATTTTATTCAGCCTACCTGAATCCAGCATTAATCGCGTTGCGTGAGGGACAGTTTGAGCCGAGTATGCCGAAGTGCTGATAATGCTCGTTGCTGCAGATATGGATGCCGAGACCCGCTGCACCGTGGGCAATCAGCTGATCATCACCACCTCGGCAAGCCTCGGGGAGTGTTGACAAGGCGGTTGGAGACACAATTATAATGCGGGATTCATCATGTCCCGGAGGGCGCCACGATGTTCACCATCCGATCCGCATCACTTATGACCCTGATTTTAATTGCGACCCTGGCTGCAGTCATGAGCCTGTCGCTGCAGGCCGCAATTACTGAAATGCCCGAAGCGGCAGCGTTGCCACAACCTGCCACTGACCAGCAGCCCGAAGACGTAGTACGTATCGTCATCGAAGCGCTGGCGCACAACGACAAACCTTATGCCGATGCTGGCATTGCCACGACTTTCGCATTCGCCTCCCCGGCCAACAAGGTTAATACCGGGCCGCTACAGAAATTTGCTCAAATGATCCGCACACCGGCCTACGGCATCATGATCGACCACGTCGCCCATGAATTCAGCGAAGTCGTGCTGATGGGCAACAAGGCTTATCAAATGGTGAAGATAAATGGTAGCAGCGGAGTAGAGGTCATTTTCGCGTTTCGCCTGAGTCAACAACTCGGTGGTGAGTTCGACGCAATGTGGATGACCGATGCCGTATGGCCGGTCGCCAGCGGTGACATCCCCGAACAGGCGTTTTAGCCCGTCAGTCTCCGTCAGGGTATGTTGCGCCGTCGCCTGGCAGGAACTCTGAGCCGCTCGCGCGCGTCCAAGGTATAATCACGAACTGTTGTCAAATGGAGTGCATATGAAAGCAATATTGCTGCTACTGTCGTGTCTGCTGATCACGGCCTGCGCCACGGGATACAACCCGAGGTTTTATTACACAAACATCGAGGTCGCCAACCTGAGCGGCGCTAAAATCCGCAACGTGGAAGTTCAGATTGGTGAAGCGGGGCGTAACCTGCGCTGCGACTCGGTCGCAAAAAACGCCCTATGCCAGGAGCGTTTCGGCAAGCGTCCCTATCCGCAGCAGGAAGGTCTCCGCCTGAGCTGGCAGGACGGCGCGGGCAACTCGCAATCGCAACAGATGATCCCGTCGATACCGGCGACCATGACGCCCGGGCTGGCGCTGCGCGTGATGCTGGATATCGGCGAAGACGGTTCCGTGAAAGCCTATTTCAGGCAGGAGAATATCAGCATCGGAGGACTGATGATGCCGGTGTACTGACCCTCCTGTCGGTGGCTCCGCCATCGCCGCAAGCTCGACTTTCGAGTGTGCCCGCTCGCTGAATGTCAGCAACAAACGGAGAGTATGTACTCGCCTGGCGCAATAACATGGTAATCAGATTTCACCAGACGGAGTATGATAATGACCATGTCAAAACCAGGCGACCAGACCCTCAACAAATTCATCGAACTGGCGCGATACATCGCCACGCAGGCCGATCAGTCGCTGACCCTGGAAACTCTCGCGCAGCGCGTGCACCTGTCGCCGTCGAGATTCCAGCGCGTGTTCAAGTCGATCTTCGGCGTATCGCCGAAGAAATTTCAGCAGGCCGCGCGTAGCGATCGTTTCAAGGCCAGGCTGCGAGCCGGCGCCGATATCACCGAAGCCATCTACGAGGCAGGCTACGGCTCCAGCAGTCGGGTCTATGGCCAACCCATGCACGGCATCGGTATGACGCCGAAAAGTTACCGCGCCGGCGGCAAAGACGAAACTCTGAGCTGGGCCTGCCGCGACACCGTGCTCGGGCCGATCCTGATGGCCGCCACCGACCGCGGGGTCTGTTTCGCGCAGTTCGGCAGCGACTGCGCGGCGCTGCAGGCGCAGTTACGCGCCGAGTACCCGCATGCCGAGTTGCAGGCATACCACGGAGAATCGAGCAAGCAGCTCGATCGCTGGATTGACGCGCTCAACGACTATATCCAGAATAAGCAGCCGCGCCCTGATATCCCGCTGGATCTACAGGGCACCGCGTTTCAGATCAAGGTCTGGGAATTTCTGTTAAGCCTCAAGGATGGTGACGTCATCAGTTATTCGGAACTCGCCGAGGGGATCGAAAAGCCCCGTGCCGTGCGCGCGGCGGCATCGGCCTGCGGCGCGAATCGCATCGCGGTGCTGGTGCCCTGTCATCGTATCCTGCGTGGAGATGGCGGGCTCGGCGGCTATCGCTGGGGACTCGAGCGTAAACGCAGCCTGCTCGATGCCGAACGCGCGCGCAAGGCGCGGGCGCGGCAACAATAGCGACGACAGGATCCATTATCCCGAGTGTAATGCTGGTCGAAATCCTCAATATCGTCGCCACGGCGAGTTCGGTGCTGTTGTCGACCGCGTTGTCGGTTTTCACCGTCAGCGCCTGGTTGCTGCTTTTGTAGGCGCTATCAGGGTTGCAGGACGTCTATGGTGATCGATCCCTGGTCGGATGCGATGCCATCGAAGACGCTAAAAGGGATAGTCACGCGGCCTGTAAACCCGGTCTCGGGAACAAATGACCACTCGCCTTGCGACTGGGCGAGGTGGCCTCCATCGCTGCCCCTGATCAGCGCAATGGTGAGGTTATCGTCGGAATCAGGATCTGTCGCCGAGGGACGTATCTTTACTTCCGCTCCCATCGGCGCGGAAATGGATTGATCGATAGCCCGGGGCGGCCGGTTGTCGAGCGTCGTAAATGTCCCCTGCGAGAAGCGATAGAAAGATCCCGCATGGACTTCTTTAAGGGCATGAGACCGCACCATGTACCACGCGCCGGGAATCGGGTCGCTGTCGACGTAGCGATTGCCGTCGTGCAGCCCGGATGGGTTCAACGCCTGGTAGTGTCCGAATCGATCCGCCGCGCGGTAGATACGGTATTGCGTCCCGGCTTCGCTATCCGCCACGGTCCATTCGAGTTGAACGCCGCCATTCCGCGATTCGGCGCGCAAATTGCGGACCGGTTGCAATGGGAATGGGCGTAATGTCGGATCGCCCAGCAGGTTGATCCAGATCGGATTTATCCAGGGGTAGGATCCTGTCGGCGTATATTCCAGTGATTCGAGTCCTTGCGAACGCGCGCCGTTATTGACCGTGCGCAAATGACTGTAGCCAATGGATTTACCCAGCGCCATGGGGTGCAACTGCCATGCCGGCCGGGCGCCCCATCCCGAGGTCAGGACATACCACGGTTGCGCCAGCATGGCTTTCATCGTGTTGTTCCGGTGCGAGAAGTCGAGCTTGCCGCTGCCGAAGTTGATCGTAAAAACGCCCTTGATCGGTGTCGTCGAGGTGTATCTCGAATACTTCGAGTCGCCGAAATCGACACCAAGCAACCACGGCTGCCGCGTCCCCGCGTCGTGGTGGCCGCCCGATACGAAATCCTCGGGTCCGACGATATTACGCAGTGCATCGATCTCCACGAACAGATGGTCGTTGGCGCCGTAGGCTTGCCGCAAATCCCCCAGGCGCCCGTGTCGCCAGTGATGATTCTTATCGAAGTATCGTTTTAACAACGATACTTCATCGCCGAACTCGTCTCCCATCAGGGAAAAGTCGATCCGCCCGACCTGCATTTCAATGTGATCGCCGGGGATAGTGCTGTGCCGCAATACGCCCTTGCCGTCGTCCAGCCAGACCGCGTTCGTGTCGGCGTAGAACAGATCGGTTTCCAGCGGACGAACCTGGTGCCCGTCGGGCTGGGACTGCCCGCTTTTAACGACCGGGATACGGCCAACCAGGATCAACGCGTGTGGACGGTAATGGGCGGCGTTATAGCGATCCTGTATCCAGTCGCGCAATTTGCGCGCGGCCTTGAGATTAGCTATCGGATCCTTGCTGCTGCCGCGCGGCGTAGTGCGGCGCACGACCGTCCAGCCATCGCCGATCAAATCCAGCGTGAAACGGTCCAGGCGCGGGGCCAGTTCGGCGGCGAAGTTTTCATCCACGACCACGAGCGCCACGCCGCGGTTTTCTTCGGCCGGCAGCTTCAAGCCGGTAGTCCAGTACCCGGTTTCGATTCGTTCCTTGCTGGGACGGGAAATTCGATACTCGTAGGCGATACCCTGTTGGATATCCTTATCCTGGTAGATCCTGGCGAAGCCTCGAACCGAGGCTTGGTCTTTCCAGGACTGGTTGCCCGTCTGGCCTAAAACCCGCCGCTGGATAGTGACACGGCCGACTTTCGATCCGGCGGCCCTCGGCCAGTTGAGCTCAACCCGTTCGCCATCGGCGGAAATCTGACCATCGAGCGGCAGGGAGCGCAGCGCCGGGGGCTCAGCCGCCGAAGCGGTGCCCGCCAGCAGCAAGGCCAGCAGCAAGGCCAGCAGGTTCACACACATGAATTGCTGTAATGGCCGGGAACCAGGCACTATGGAGCTCCGCTTCAGGGAGTGTTTACGAGATAGTCGAGCGCCGCATTACTCGGCCTCGGTATCTGCAGAGAATGACGCCCGGCTGGGTTAGCCTGCATATTGCACCAGTCGGTCTCGAGCCTTGATACAACTATCTGAAACATTCATGAACAATTTGGTAATCATAGAGATGGAAATTAAATTTCAGTTTGTCACCGGCCCGAGCCCTATCCTGACCTTGACTTGTCCAGATACGCCTGAACTTGGTCTTCCCTCAAGCCATAGCTACAGCTATGGCTCTCAGTCCAGACCGGCGTTCAGCCGCATCTGTCCTGCGTCAACTTCCAGGATACTGGTGCAACATGCAGGCTAAGCATGTGAACTTCCTCGAAATGATGTTTGTGTTTCTCGACAGGAATCCTGCCTCAGGCGGATGGCTAGCGCAAGTGCGCTTGCCGACTGTGCCGTTATCACGGGTGGAGAACGCTGATTCTGCCCGGAGGGGGTAAATTTAAGCGTTACTGGCCGATCGTTTTCTCTTATAGTCTGTGTTTTTGAAAGATCCCGAAGGACATTTTCCTGACTACAAACCCCCACCTGCAAGAGAGTCGGCAGCCGCTGCGCAGCCGCGTCGGTGACTCGGCGCTTGCGCGTCGCCTGGCGCGAGAGCTCGAAGGCGAAGTCCTGTTCGACGCCTTCAGCCGTGGTCGCTACAGTACCGATGCCTCGATTTACCAGGTCGAGCCGATCGGTGTGGTGGTGCCGCGCCACCAGCAGGATATCCTCTGTGCGCTGCAGATAGCCGCCGATGAAGGGGTTCCGGTATTGCCACGCGGTGGCGGTACCTCGCAGGTCGGGCAGACCGTGGGGACCGCGCTGGTCATGGATACCAGCAAGTACTTCAATCGCATCGGTGAGCTGAATCCCGAGACAGGTTCCATCCAGGTCGAGCCGGGGCTGGTACTCGATCAACTCAATCGCTGGCTCAAACCCCACGGCCTGTTCTACCCGGTTGATGTTTCGACCGGTAACCGCGCCACGCTGGGCGGCATGACCGGTAACAACAGTTGCGGCGCGCGATCGCTTCGCTACGGCAACATGGTGCACAATGTGAACGCCATCGATGCGTTGCTGGCCGATGGCAGCGAGGCACGTTTCGCCGGCTTGAAACACGCCATCGAAGCGGGTGCTCCAGCCGAACTGGTGCAACAATTATCCGCACTGGGGCGGCGCGAGGCGGGCGAAATCGAGCGTCGCTTCCCAAAGTTGCTACGACGCGTTGGTGGTTACAACATCGATGAGCTGGTCGACCCCGAATCCGGGAACCTGGGTCGCTTGCTGGTTGGCTCGGAAGGGACGCTGGCCTTTTATACACGCCTGCATCTGCAACTGCAGCCGATTCCTGCGCACAAGGTACTGGGCGTCTGCCACTTCCCGACGTTTCGCCAGGCGATGGATTCGACGCAGCACATCGTAAAGCTTGATCCCGCCGCGGTCGAGCTGGTCGATCGCACCATGATCGAACTGTCGCGCGACATTCCCATGTTTCGAGCAACCGTTGACGGTTTTGTTCGCGGCGAGCCGGAAGCCTTGCTGCTGGTTGAATTTGCCGGTGAAGATCATACCCAGCAGGTAGAAGGTCTCGCGCGCCTGGTCGAACTGATGGCAGATCTTGGTTTTGCGGGCAGTGTCGTCGAAATACTCGATCCAGAGATGCAGGCCGCGGTCTGGGAGGTACGCAAGGCCGGGCTCAACATCATGATGTCGATGAAGGGCGACGGCAAGCCGGTTTCATTCGTCGAGGACTGCGCGGTCGCACTCGAGGACCTGGCTGAATACACCGACCGGCTGACCGCGGTGTTTGCAAAACACGGTACCACCGGAACCTGGTATGCACACGCCTCGGTCGGTTGTTTGCACGTGCGCCCGATACTCAATATGAAGGATGAATCCGGCGCACAAAAGATGCGCGCGATTGTCGAAGAAACGCTCGAGATCGTGCAGCAGTACAAGGGTTCGCATTCCGGCGAACACGGCGACGGCCTGGCGCGTTCCGAGTTTCACGAGCGCATGTTCGGTACGCGCATGCTGCGTGCCTTCGAGGAGGTCAAGGCGGTTTTCGACCCGACCGACCTGTTCAATCCTGGCAAGATCGTGCGTGCCCCGCGCATGGACGATCGTTCGCTGTTTCGCTATGCGCCCGGGTACGCCAGCAAGCCGTTTGCGACCGAGCTGGACTGGTCCGAATGGGGT
>Ga0255051_10000474_pt1 | contig 14673 bp, 13 predicted proteins | sample JV7_2_9_MG_FD_181719 | JGI IMG/M metagenome (GOLD analysis project Ga0255051, IMG submission 181719) | Seawater microbial communities from Jervis Inlet, British Columbia, Canada - JV7_2_9 | ecosystem: Environmental > Aquatic > Marine > Inlet | place: Canada: British Columbia | collected 2016-10-06
GGGTTTGGTTTTGGTTTTGGTTCCGGCTCTGGTTCCGGCTCTGGTTCCGGTTCCGGTTCCGGTTCCGGCTCTGGTTCCGGCTCTGGTTCCGGTTCCGGCTCTGGTTCTGATTCGGGTTCTGCCGCCGGCTCCGGTTCGATTTCCCCGGCTACCGACTCCCCGATCTCCGCAAGCTCGTCCGCAAGAGAGGAATTGACGATGACCATACTGATCGTGTCTTCGGGCTCGATCGTAAACTCGCCGGGCTCCGCGGCTTCGACGCCTTTTTCGGGCGTTTTTTCGACCTCTGAGTCATCTGCGAGCTCGAAGCCCTGATTCGCCTGCTGGATTCTTTGTTCAAGCTCGCGCACCGATCTCACGGGCTTGCCGGCAATGACGGTATCGCGCATGCGATGTAACTCGTCGATACTCCGTTGCAATAGTTCCTCAATGGTCGGCGATCCCTTGATGCGACCGTCGTCGACTGAAATCAGCAGGGTCTCAATCTCGTGGCTTAGATTGCCCATGGCCGTAATACCGGCCATGCGTGCACCACCCTTCAGTGTGTGCAAGTGTCGCTTTAGCTCTTCAACAGATGTGCGTGCAGCCGGATTCTTCGACCACTCGGCCAGCGCCTGATCAGCCGCTTCAAGCAGTTCTGCCGACTCCTCGGTAAAGATCGCTGCGATCTCGGCGTCGTAATCCGCTTCGGCGGGCTCTGCCTCGGTCAGGCCGGGCTCAACGAGCTCGATGACCGTTGCCTCGTGAATAGTGTCGGCTTCCGAATCCACCACGGTCGGCGTCACCACGGCATTTGCAAGATTATTAATGTGATCAATTAACGCGGTGTAGTCAGCGCGCTTCTGTTCAGCCTTATTGATTTCGCCGACGATCGTCGCGATCGCTTTCATCGCTGCACGCAATGCACCCAGCCCGGACATCTGGAATCCGACCTTGTGATCGTAAACACGCCGCACGAATCGATTCAGCGCCCCGGCGACCGCGACACCGCGTTCAACGTTCGCCATGTTCGCGCTGCCATGCAGCGTATGGCAAGCGCGGTAAAGTTTGTCAGTAACGTCGAAGGGCGGCGTGTACCCTTCGCAGGCCGCCAGGTAATCGTTGATGACTTTTAAGTGGCCCGTCGTTTCCTTCGAGAAGATATCCAGCAATACCGGATCCATTTCCAGCGCCGGCTTTTCTTCCTCGACGGTCTTCGCGGGCATGTCGATCGTCAACACGGCCGCGTTTGGATCGCCTTCGGCGAAAGCACTCGCTCGTGCCATTAACAGGTTAATGTCCTTCAGCGGTTCGGTGCCGACTTCCAGTTGTTCGACGAGTTCGGGCACTGCCTCCGAGGCCTCCAGAATGAAGTCGACCATGGGCGGCGTGCTAATCAGTGTGCGGTTAATCAAGCGGTTCAACAGATTTTCCACGTTCCAGCAGTATTCACCGATACGTTCGGCGCCCACCATCCGTCCACTGCCTTTCAGGGTATGGAATGAACGCCGCACTGTAATAAGTGTCTCCATATCCTCAGGCTCGTCCCTCCACGCCGGCAGCCTGCGCTTGATAGAAGCGATTTCCTCTTTGGCTTCCTCGATGAATAGTTCAAGCAACTCCGGATCGAGGTGTTCAGCGTTCGGGGCAACAACCGGCAACGGCATGACGTCCGTCGGCTGCCTGTCTGTCGGCGCCTCGGCCGCTTGTTGTGCCACCGCCGCCTCGATATCGCCAACATGCATTTTCATGGTCGACGCCATGGCCAGTTCGCCCGTTGCGGCCGATTCGAGGCGCTGTTCGACGTCACGCAATACGAGCAGACAGGCTTCTGCATTGTCGAGCATGTACCAAGGCTCAGTCCGACCTGCTTTGACCGTTTCCATGTAGTACTCAATGCTGACAATCGCGTCGGCGAGACGATCCGTTTCCTTTTGCGTTAGTTGTGCCGGGCCGCCCGTCTTGAGAATGAGAGAGATCAAAGAGCCGACGCTCTCAACCACCTCCATCGCCCTCGTCTTGTTCAGCATCATCAGCCCGGCTTTGATGCCACGTATCAGCGACGGCACACTGTCGAGCCCTTGCGACGGCGCGTCCGCTGTCATGCTCTGGCTGATGGTTTCCTTAATGCGCGCCAGATTGATGATGCACTCACGCATCACGGACTCGGCAACCTGCTGGTAGTCGGCGGCCTCGCCCTCGGGCATATCCGGATCCGGCTCGGCCGGCGAACCTTCTTGTGGCACCGTCAGTTTCACGAGCTGCTGATCGAGCCGATCTTCAACGCGTAACAATGTTGACGCGATGTCGAGAATTATCTGGTCATTTGCCACACCGCCGCGCTCAACTACACCCTTGAGACGATCTATCTCGCCGTCAATATCGCTGCGCAACTCGCCGAGCCCGAGAACGCCAAGCGTGTCGCTGATCTTCTTCAGCAACTCGAGCTGCGGCACGAGCTCCGCCGACTTGTTCATGCCGGTTCGTACGAAGATGTCGAGGACATCCTTAACGCGACTGAGGTCTTCCCTGATTGCCGCTGCGACCGTCTTCATGAGCTGCACGCTCGGCGCGGACAAAGCCTCGCGCGCGTGCTCTACCTGTTCGTCCCCGGGAAGCAGTTCAGACAGATTGAATGCCGAGCGAATCTCGCCTATCCGTTCGCCGGCTGTGCTGGACCGAGCGACGTAATACAACAGGTTATTCATGAGATCATCGACGGGATGATTGTCAAATGCCTCAATGCCCTCGTCGATGAGGTACTTAATTTGCCGGTCGGTTTGTCCCAACAAGCGCTTCACCGCGACCGAGGTTTCGAGGCCGCCGTTTTGCAATGCTTCGAGAACACCGCCCGCAACCCACCAAAGCTGGTACATGTCGTCGCGTGTCGCCGAATTCTCCAGTGCCAGTGCGACACGAGTAAGCGTATCGAGATGACGTTCGGACTCACCGCCCTTGATCCAGCCAAGCAAGGCCAACTGAAATTTCGGGCGCAGTCGCTTCGCGACCTTTAACGGGTCTTCGCCGCTGCCCGTTCGCGGCTCGTTTTTCTTCTCGCTACGAGTCGGCGATAAATTCAGCAGCAGCAAGGTTCCTTCGGAAAGCAATGGTTCGCCGCGGGCCGCGCGCAGGTCGTTGAGCATGGGCAGTAAAACAAGAGCAATATCCCGGCCGCCGCCCAGGAGCCTTTCGATGTAGATCGGCAACTGCACCATCGATCGGGTTAGCGCATCGAGCCCGTCTTCACGGCCCCGGCCTGCCCGCAGGGCCGCCAGGTACTTGCACACGAGTTCCATTTCCTCGGCCAGCAATGCCGCGCCGTAGGTTTCGGTGACTTGCAAAACACCGCGCACCTGGTGCAGCAATTCCCCGGCGCGTGTCAGTGCCGCCGAACCGCCACGTCCGTCGACACAATCCTCAAGCGCCAGGTGCGCATTACGAATTGTCTCGTTCAGTTCATGACTGACGATCGCAAGCGCGCGGACGGAATTATCAATACCGTCGGTGCGTGGCTGCTCTGTCGCGGTTTCGCCCGTCATCTAGGAGATCGTTATCGCTCTTTAACCTGCGCTTACCTGTCGTTGATCTTTTGCGCCCGTCGCATCCTTCGAGGTCGACTGCAATGCCGTCGCCGCCATCGAGCCCTTCGGTAACGTGAAACCAGCAACGGTTTTTCTAAGTTGAGATGCGAATTCGGAGAGCTTGGAAATAGCAGCGGCCGTGGCCGTCGTTGCCTTGCCGGTTTGCTCGCTGATCTCACTGAGTCGCGTCGTGCGTCGAGTCACGTCGGCAGCAGACCCGGCCTGCTGCCGCGCTGAACTCGAAATGTTTTGTACAAGACTGGCGATCTGATTCGAGACCTGTTCAATCTCGTCGAGCGCGGCGCCAGCATTCTCGGCCAGCAACGCTCCGCCAACAACGTCCGTCGTACTGCGCTCCATGGAAACAACCGCTTCTTTGGTGTCGGCCTGAATGGTGCTAACGAGAACTTCAATCTGCTTGGTCGCGTTGGTCGATCGTTCTGCCAATCGTTGCACTTCGTCCGCAACCACCGCGAAGCCGCGTCCTGCTTCACCGGCCATCGATGCCTGGATCGATGCATTCAGTGCAAGGATGTTGGTTTGCTCGGCAATGTCATTGATGAGCTCGACGATATTGCCGATTTCCTGCGAGCTTTCGCCGAGCCGCTTAATGCGCTTGGACGTATCCTGAATTGTTTCCCTGATCGTGTTCATGCCGTCAATCGTGCGGCGCACGGCCTCGCCGCCCTTGTGCGCCACTTCTACTGAATGGCGGGCAACATCGGAGGAACGCTCGGCGTTGCCTGACACCTCTTCGATCGACGCTGCCATGGAAACAATCGATTCGGTTGCCGCATTAATCTCGCGCGTTTGATTGTCCGACGCCCGGGCCATGTGGGCCGCGGTGTTTTCCGTTTGTTTCGCGGCCGAGTCCACCATGATCGCGGTCTCATTAACCGTCGTCACGAGTTTGCGCAGCTCTTCGATCGCGAAGTTGAATGAATCGGCGATCGTGCCCGTAATATCTTCTGTGACGGTTGCCTCAACCGTCAGATCACCATCGGCAAGACTGCCCATTTCATCCAGCAAGCGGAGGATTGCCTGTTGGTTGCGCTCGTTTTGCGCGCCCATGTCCTTCGCGGAACGCTCGAACACGGAACTCTTGCCATTCAGGGCCACCAAAACGATCACCAACACGACGGCAAGACCTGCCAGGCCGATCGGAATCCACAGGATATTCAGAAATGCCGGCAGAGCACTACCAGAACCAGACGCGGAGAAAGCCGTGTCCATTAGTTGTGTTGAGGCAGCGGCAAGTGCCGCCTGTGCATCCACAAGCCCCGCGACTTCGGCCACATTGTCATTGATCAATTCAACCTGGACTTCGAGTTCGGTTAGATGGCCGTTGAGTGGCACCAGTGCCACTTCGCGACCTTCGTCATTGAGTGCTCTGACGTCAAGGTTGGTCGCATTTCCGGCCAGCGCACTGGCAACGTTGCGCAGGAATGCTGCGTCCTCGGCGATACGGCCGGCCTCAGCTGCGGCATCGCTGTTTGCGGCCAGACCCTGTGAATCCTGCGCGAGTCTTTGGGTGCGTTGTTGAAATTCCTGAATGACACTTGTTGAATTGGAACGCTCAAGCAACTCGTTCGAAATTTCCAGCATCGCCGCCGAACTTGTCCTGATACTGGCCGCGGCCGAATTCAAGGCCTCGATGGGGCCGCGCTTCGCGACAATCGCCTGCGCCCGCGATTCAAGCTCTCGCCAGTCGCCGGCACTGCCGGGAACTGCCGGGCCGGATGCCCGTCGCAATTCGGCGAGCTTATTAACGCTGGCGTCGAAAGCAGCAAATCCGCCGCCGCGGCCATCAAGTGCAGCCTGCGCGCGTGCGGGCAATGACTGCGAAATGGCAGCCATTTCTGCGGAAGACGAGCCGCCGCTCGCCTGCAGAAATACCAGCCCGCCTGCCGCAATTAGTGATAACACGATCACTATTGCGACGATGCGGAAAATGGATGATGTGTCAGTATTATTTGCCATGACGTCGGACTCGATTATTCCGCAGCTGCCTGCAGAAAAAGATTGCTTTCAACGAGATCAAAAAGATTGAAGATCGGCCAGGTTTCCTCGTTGCGTTGATAACCACCAGCGACAAAACGGTCGCAGCGAACGATTGTTTCCTGAGTTTCATCGGTATGCTCGTGATCCATGAAACGGCGAAAACCCAGTACCTCATCAACGACGAGGCCAGCCGGGACTTCGCGATGATTGATTGAAATGACGCGGGTTGTGCGCCGCAGCGTGGTGCGGCCGCTGCCCAGCAAAAGTTTTACGTCGATAAGTGGCAGTAAATGACCGCGCAGGTTGGCAATACCGAGCAACCAGCGTTTGGCACCGGGCACGCGGCTCATCGCATCGGGCAGCATCAAAACTTCGCGTACCTGATCACGATTCGAGACGAATTGTTCTTCGCCAATGCGAAAGCCAACGCCAACCCATTCGGCCGGAAGGGCGCCACTACTATCGCCTGACTGTGCCTGGGCGTTGCGGCGCTCTATCTCGCGCAGCAACTCAAACGGTTGCTTGACGAGTGATGCAAGCTCGACCGGCTTGCTCATTCAGGCAGCCATAACCGTGTTAATCATGTTCACGAGCTGGTTTTCGGCGACGGGTTTTACAATGTATTCGACAGCACCCTGACGCATGCCCCAGATCTTGTCGGTTTCCTGCGCTTTCGTCGTGATGATGATGACCGGAATTTTCGCGGTCGTCGGGTCCTGGCTGAGTTTGCGCGTCGCCTGAAAGCCGTTCATACCCGGCATCACAACGTCCATGAGTATGCAGTCGGGTCGCGACAACATAGCCTTGCGAATACCTTCCTCGCCGTTGTCGGCCACCATAGTGTCAAAGCCGTTCTTTTCCAGCATATTCTGGAACAAATGCAGCTCCGTCGGCGAATCATCAATGATAAGAATGGTCGACATCGATATCTGTTCCGTCAGTTAATCTGATTTGAAATTGCGCCAAGCAATTCGTCTTTGGTAAAGGGCTTGGTCAGGTATTGCTCGGAGCCGACGATGCGTCCGCGAGCACGATCAAAAAGTCCATCTTTTGACGACAACATGATCACGGGAGTTTCGCGAAACACCTTGTTGTGTTTGATCAGTGAACAGGTTTCATAGCCATCGAGTCGCGGCATCATGATGTCCACGAAAATCAGATCAGGTTGGTGATCCGCGATCTTCGACAGAGCATCAAAACCGTCTATCGCCGTGAAGACCGCGCAACCCTCTTTGGTTAGCAGCGTTTCGGCAGTACGACGTATTGTTTTGCTGTCATCGACGACGAGAATCTTGAGCCCATTCAGACTTCGAGATGCAGTGTTAGACACCGTATATCCCCATTATTTTGAAATTCCCCGGCTCCCGAACTGTGGCCGCCCGGACCCGTTTCTTGTTCAGGAAAACCGACTTGTACCATATTGACATAAGTCCCGCTACGACGCCCGCCACAGACCCCAAAATTGTCGAGAAAACCGATGCTTGCCGTGGCTTTCGGGGAATGTATAGTGGTTCGCTGGCAGCGACTTCCAGGTTTCGACCGAAATGGCAGATAAAGCGCTTCGAATCGGCATCGTCATGGATCCGATCGACTCCATCACGCCGAAAAAAGACTCATCCTTAGCAATGTTGCTCGAGGCGCAACGGCGTGCAGCCGAGATCCACTATTTCGAGCAATCGGAGCTCAGCATTCTAGCTGGCAGGGCAATCGGCCAGTCGCGCCGCCTAAGCGTTAGCGATACCCCCGAAGACTGGTTCGAATTCGGGGAGTCGGGAGAAGTTTCGCTGGGCGATCTCGACGTCATCCTGATGCGCAAGGACCCACCGTTTGATATGGAGTACGTCTATACGACGTACATCCTTGATCGCGCCGAAGCCGCTGGCGCTTTAGTCGTGAATCGGCCTCAAGCACTTCGGGATATGAACGAAAAGGCCTATACCGCCTGGTTCCCCGACTGCACACCGCTGACTTTGATTACTCGTTCGATGGATGACATGCGGGCATTTCTTGCCGAACACGGCCGGATTGTCGTGAAACCGCTGGACGGCATGGGTGGCAAGTCCATTTTTGTCATCAAGAAGGGCGACAACAACGCTAACGTCATTTTTGAAACGCTGACGGATTTTGGACGCCAGTTTGCAATGGCACAGCTTTACATTCCTGAAATTACGCTCGGCGACAAACGCATTCTTCTAATTAACGGTGAACCGGTGCCTTGCGCACTCGCCCGCATCCCGGCTGACGGCGAAAATCGCGGCAACCTGGTCATGGGCGCTGTCGGCAAAGGGCAGGAATTGTCCAAACGCGATTTCGAGATATGCGAGCAGGTGGGTCCGGTGCTGCGTGACAGCGGCGTCATTTTTGCAGGTATCGATGTCATCGGTGATTACATGACCGAAGTAAATGTTACGAGCCCGACTGGCATCCGCGAACTCGACACGCAGTTCTCCCTGAACATTGCCGGACTGATGTTTGATGCGATCGAGTCTGAGCTGGCCTAGTTTTCTGCTGGCCCTGGCCGTCCTGTCGACGGCTTGCGCTCCCGAAGAACGCGACTATCAACATGATTTTCATACCTTCGGAACGATTGTGTCGGTGTCGTTTTTCGCGGTCTCGGAAGAAGAAAATCAGACCGCCCGCGAAAGTCTTGAGACGCTTTTCACAGGCATCAACAGCAACTGGTACCCGTGGACACCCGGCGAGTTGCAACGGATTAATGACGCGATCGCCGCTGGCCAGGCGATCGACGTTTCCGATCGACTGAAGTCAGTCATCCTGGCGGCCACCGATTACGAAATTATTTCGCGAGGACGTTTCAATGCCGGGCTTGGCCGAGTCAGCGAACTATGGGGGCTGCATGATCTGGCCAATCCGAGGACCTCGCTTCCGGATCCAGCTGCGCTGGCATCATTGCTCGGCACAGAACCCGGATTGGAATCCTTGCAATGGCACGGCAGCCAGCTCTCGAGTCGCAACACCAGTGTCATGATCGATCTCGGCGGCATCGCCAAAGGGTCTGTCCTGGTTGATTGTGTAGCAATGCTGGACTTACTGGGCATCGACAACGCGATTATCAATATTGGTGGCGACCTTGTCGTCATGGGACAGGTTGACGGTCGCTCGGCACGTATCGGAATTCGTTCACCAAACGATGTTGTTCCTGTCGCCGGGCTGGACGTCAACGATAGTGAAGCCGTATTTACATCGGGAACCTACGAACGCTTCATTGAGATTGATGATGCGCGATATCCACACATCATAGACCCGTCGACAGCTTATCCGGTGACGCATACCGCGTCTGTCACTGTGGTCGACGATGACCCGCAGCGGGCCGATGCAGCGGCGACCGCGTTGCTGGTCGGCGGCGCCGACGAATTTGAGGACCTCGTCGAGCGTCTGGGCCTGCGTTATGCCCTCCTGATCGATGCAAGCGGTGACACACGTCTCACTCCGGCCATGGCCGAGCGGTTACACTGGATTGACGCCGCTGAATAAGGCGAAGTGCTTGTTTCGTAGACAGAAATGGCGGAAGATGCGCGCGAGATTTGGCGTCCCCGCGAGTACCCGTTGACCCCGATATGGCCGACATCGCAATGAACATGGACCCGCTCGACGAGCTGCGGCTTGTCGTGATACCCGCACCCGATCGGTTGCCGGGCATGCTGTTTCTCGCGGCACTTATTCACGGCATCCTGATAATCGGCGTTACCTTCAACGCCGCATTAAGCGATCAATATGCCGAAGCCATATCCCTCGAAGTAACGATCGTCGCCGATCCCGATCAGCAGATTGACAGGCCGGATCGTGCCGAGTACCTCGCCCAGGCCAGCCAGCAGGGCGGCGGCAATACGACTGAGCAGGTTCGACCTTCGGCGCCCGAGCAAAGCCAGTCACCGATCGACAATGTTGGCCAGGAAGATGGCGACAGCTTTCTGGACACCACGACGCATCAGGACGCCGCCGACGAGTTGGTCGCGAGCGCGCAGGAGCAGGAGTTGAAAATCGCCGACGCGCCGCGTGAGGACCCGCGGCCCGACGGCAATACGGCGCTGGCATTAAGATCGGGCAGCGATGTTACGTTGCCGTTGCCGCGGGACGACCGCGCAACGCTAAAGATCCACGACGACGACCCGCGCCAACTCGTGATTAGCGCCGACACCCGTGAAGCCAAGATTGCCGGTTATCTCGATAGCTGGAAGCGCCGCATTGAAGCGGTCGGCGACGAATACTTTCCTGAGCTCGGCGACCTCGACGGCCTGACGGGCAGCCCGACACTGGAGGTCAGCATCTACGCAACCGGTGAACTGGCAGAGGTCATCATTCGCAAGTCGAGTGGTTCGGCAATTCTGGACCAGGCTGCGCTCGACATATTGCGGCGCGCCTCGCCCTTTGACCCGTTCCCGACGGACGTTCGCAAGGACTACGACAGTCTCAGATTTGCCTACAAGTGGTTGTTTGGCGAGAGCGTTGTTCCGGCGACAGCCAGCGTTAGCCGATCCGCGACAACAAGCTGATCCCCTGCCCGGTTGTGCCGGGCCCGCTCTCGACGGATACTGTGTGCATGGACGCGACAGATAAGCTGACGAATCAGCTGTTGATCGCAATGCCGGGCATGGCAGACCCGAACTTCAGCAGCACCGTAACGCTGATTTGTGAACACAATGATGACGGCGCGCTTGGCATCATCATCAATCGTCCCCTCACGCTTAAACTTGGCGGATTATTCGAGCAACTCGACGTCGACGATGCGGACCCGCACGCGGCAGACGGGCCCGTGCTCATGGGCGGTCCGGTCGGCCTCGAACGCGGCTTCGTACTGCACGAATCAACACACAGTTACGAAAACTCCCTCGCAATATCAAGCGCCATCAACCTCACACTGTCACGTGACATCATCGACGCAATGGCCACGGGCGAAGGCCCGAGAAAGTCGCTCGTTGCGCTTGGCTATGCAGGTTGGGAGCCGGGCCAGCTTGAAGACGAAATGCTCGCGAACTCCTGGCTGAACGTAGCAGCTACCCCGGACATCGTATTTGACCTGCCATTCGCCGAACGCTGGACCGCAGCAGCCGAAAGCATCGGCGTCGATATCAGCTTGCTCGCACCTGACGCGGGACATGCCTGAGCCCTCGTCCGCCGAGACCATCCTGGCCTTCGACTTTGGACTCCGCCGTATTGGCGTAGCCGTCGGGCAGGACGTGACGAGCTCTGCAAGCCCGTTGGGCGTCGTCAGCAACGGCGAGAACGGGCCAGACCTCTCGCGACTAGAGACGCTGGTCAAGGAATGGCGACCGCAACGGCTGGTCGTCGGCATGCCGCTACATATTGACGGCACGCCCGGCGATCTTGAGCCGAGCATCCTGGAGTTTGTCTCGGCGCTTGAGCGTTTCGGACTACCCATCGAGCGGGTAGACGAACGACACAGCTCGCAGGAGGCCGAACAGGCGCTAAAAAAAGCGCGTCAGGCAGGCACCCATGGCCGCATAAAAAAAGAGCAGATCGACTCTGCAGCTGCTGTATTTATAGCCGAGAGATATCTCACTCGCTCTCGGTAGGAGCCCGCCATGCGGGCGAAAAAATCGCCCGCATGGCGGGCTCCTGCAACTACAAGTAGAATGGCGCCGCGATGCAGACGTCCGACCTAAATCCCGACCTGGAGGAAGACGCCAACGTTCAATTGGACTCCGATGGCTCGTTGCGCCATCTGCTAACCCTCAAGGGCCTGCACAGGGACTTGCTGGTCGATCTGTTGGATAGCGCCGAATCCTATTTGAGTCCCGAGGGATCCCTGCCCGCGCGCAGCACCGCACTTGAGGGGCGCACTGTCGCCAACCTGTTTTTCGAGCCCAGCACGCGCACCAGGGCTTCCTTCGATCTGGCCGGCAAGCGTCTTGGCGCTGACGTGCTGAATCTCGACGTCAACACGTCATCGCGCAAGAAAGGCGAAAGCATCCTCGACACGATTCACACGCTCGAAGCCATGCAGGTCGACATCATGGTCGTGCGTGATGCAAGCGCCGGTGTGCCGTCTTACATCGCGCGCAATGTGCAGGACTTTGTCAGCGTACTCAATGCGGGTGAATCGGATGTATCTCATCCAACACAAGGCTTGCTTGATTTGCTGACCATCCGCCAGCATCGCGATGATTTCAGCGAGCTGATCGTCGCCATTGTTGGCGACATTCAACACTCGCGTGTCGCACGATCGGCCGCGCACGGACTGCATACGCTCAGCGTCGGCGAACTGCGGCTGGTTTCTCCGCCGGCCATGACGGCTGATCCCGACGAAATGCCATTCGCGAACGTCGTCGATAATCTCGACGAGGGCCTGCGCGATGCCGACGTCGTCATGGCACTGCGCATCCAGCGTGAACGCATTGGCAATCTGGACGGTGTCCCGGGCATCGATGAGTATTTCGCCAACTTCGGCGTCAGCCTTGAGCGAATGAAGATCGCGAAGCCCGATGCGATCGTTATGCACCCTGGCCCCATGAACCGCGGCATCGAAATTGAGGGCCTGCTGGCCGATAGTCCGCAATCAATGATTACGAAACAGGTCACCAACGGTGTCGCCGTCCGCATGGCAGTCCTCGAACGAGTCGCACGCACGCTGGACGCAAGGTGACGAACGCTGCGCAGAAGGCGGCGCAGCGAAATCGCGGCACATTGTTCGTCGAAGACGGCGAGATTCTAAGTGTAGAAGCCTGGCCCGGCGGCCAGTTCATACAACGGATTCGTGCACCGCGCTGCGCCGCCAGCGCCACGGCCGGCAGTTTCGTGCATATCAGTTGCGACGAATCGCTGCCGATGCGCCGACCGCTTTCGATCATGCGTGTCGGCGACGACTGGATAGACATTCTCTACAAAACGGAAGGTATTGGCTTAAAACTTTTGTCGCAGAAGCAACGCGGCGAGATTGTGAGCGTTCTGGGACCCATCGGAATGGCCTTCGAACCGGATCCGCAGCGACCAAATGCCCTGTTGATAGGAGGAGGCGTCGGCATCCCGCCGATGGTGTTTCTCGCCGATGTCCTGAGAGAAAGTCCGGAGTGGCGGCCGTTAGCCATCCTCGGCTCGGAGATACCATTTCCGTTCACGCTGCAAAAATCCGCTCTCGCCGTCAGCGGCGTCGATTCCGAGGTTTACAATGCTATGCCCTTGCTCGAGGAGTGGGAAATTCCATCGCGGCTCACGAGCCTGCAAGGCTACGACGGCTGTCTTAAGGGCTACGTTACGGATCTTGCCGATCAATGGCTCAGTTCCTTAAGCGCCGTGGAACTCGCCAGGGTTTCGGTATTCACTTGCGGCCCGACGTCGATGCTAAAGGCCGTAGCTGATCTCGCGGCGCGCTATGAGCTTCCCTGCCAGGTATCGCTGGAAGAGTTCATGGCCTGTGCTGTTGGTGGATGTGCTGGTTGCACGGTACTTGTGAATACACCTGACGGTCAGGCGATGAAAAGAGTTTGCGTTGATGGTCCGGTGTTCGACGCGTCAACGGTCGTTTGGGAATGACTTAACCGCCGAAATTGACCTTGGCTTCGAGGTTTGAACGCGAATCCGCGTGAGACATCGCCTCTTCGAGCGTGATCGTGCCAGCCTTGTAAAGATTCAGCAGCGCGTCGTCGAAGTTTTGCATGCCCTGTTCGCCTGATTCCTTATGCGCTTCCTTCACCGCTGCAATATCGCCTTTCAAGATCAGGTCCTTGATGTGCGGCGTGTTCAGCATGAGCTCAACGGCGGCAACGCGCTTGCCGTTGCGCGCACGCACGAGGCGCTGCGAAAGAATGGCGCGCAGGTAATGCGCGAGATCCATGAAAACCTGCAGGTGCTGGTCATGCGGGAACAGGTTGATGATGCGATCGAGCGTTTCGGGCGCGTTGTTCGAGTGCACGGTTGCGAGAACGAGGTGACCTGTGCCGGCCATATCCAGAGCCGACTGCATGGATTCACGATCCCGAATCTCGCCAATCTGAATAACGTCCGGTGCGGCACGCACGGCACTCTTTAGTGCGCGAGCATAAGACTCGGTATCAAGCCCTATTTCTCGCTGGTTTACGATCGACTGCTTGTTCGGGTGCAGAAACTCGATCGGGTCTTCGATCGTGATGATGTGTGACGACGTCTTCTCGTTGCGATGATTAACCATCGCCGCCAATGTCGTGGACTTGCCGGCGCCGGTTGCGCCTACCATCAGGATCAGGCCGCGACGCAGCATGACCAGCTCTTTTAGCTGGTCGGGCATGCCGAGTTCGTCAAGGTCCGGTAATTCGTTTGTGATGTAACGCAACACCATGCCGACATTGCCGCGTTGGTGAAAAATATTGACACGAAAGCGACCAAGTCCTGGCTCGGAAATTGCGAAATCGATTTCCAGCTCCCTCGTGAAGATCTCCAGCTGATCATCGTCCATGAGTTCGATGGCCGCCTGTTTTACCATCTTCGGCGTCATCTCGAGCTTGTTAACCGGCATGATTTTGCCTTCAATCTTGATCTTGGCCGGCGCGAACGGCGCGAAAAAAAGGTCCGATGCCTTTTTCTCGACCATCAATTTGAATAGCGGTTTAACGTTCATTGTTGAATGCTTTCCTTAGCGGCCGGCTCAGAAGGTCTGCGCCGAATCCTCTTCCATGATCTTAAGCGTCTCTGACTGCTGATCCGCAATCGACGAATCGCGCTTACTTTCCAGTTTGACGCGCAAACGGAGCTCGTTCTTCGAGTCGGAGTTACGCATGGCCTCTTCGTAGGATATCGTCGCGTTCTCGTACAGCTCGAACAGCGCCTGATCGAAGGTCTGCATACCAAGGCGCGTCGACTTGGCCATGATTTCCTTGATCTGCCCGACCTCGCCTTTGAATATCAGGTCGGCGATGAGTGGCGTGTTGAGCAATATTTCCATTGCAGCGATTCGGCCTATGCCGCCTTCCCGCGGAATAAGCCGTTGCGAAACGATTGCCTTGGCATTCAGAGACAGATCCATGAGCAGCTGCTGACGCCGCTCTTCCGGAAAGAAGTTGATAATGCGATCGAGTGCCTGGTTGGCGCTGTTGGCATGCAGGGTCGCGAGACAAAGGTGGCCTGTCTCGGCGAACTGGATGCCGTATTCCATCGTCTA